>Ga0209490_10000217_pt1 | contig 62910 bp, 54 predicted proteins | sample MAT06_FD_187209 | JGI IMG/M metagenome (GOLD analysis project Ga0209490, IMG submission 187209) | Freshwater microbial communities from Lake Fryxell liftoff mats and glacier meltwater in Antarctica - MAT-06 (SPAdes) (version 2) | ecosystem: Environmental > Aquatic > Freshwater > Ice > Liftoff...
GGGGGGGGGGGGGGGGGGGGGGGGGGGGGTGGTCCGGGGGCGCGTGGTGACGAATAATCCTCTGATGGCCATGAAACCACTACCGACGCCTGAGCCACGTGTGCTCTTCGAGCAGAACGACCTGCGCTGGACCAAGCAGCGTGAGGAAATTTTCTCCGCGCTCCGCGCCAGCCTGGCTCACCCGACGGCCGACGAGCTGTACCGGCTCCTCAACAGCGAGAGCGCGGCCGATCTTTCCACCACCCCCGCGCCCGCAACACACATCAGCCTCGCGACCGTCTACAACTCACTCGAAGCCTTCACACGCTCGGGCCTCTGTCGCCGCCTCACATCACCGACAGCGACGACCGAGGGTGTTGGCGCGTTCCGTTACGATGCCGAGATGGCCGACCACACCCATTTGGTCTCACCCGATGGCCGCATCACAGACCTCCCCGACGACCTCAACGCCCGTATCCTTGCGCACATACCGCAAGAGTTGGTGCGTGAGGTCGAGTCACGTCTGGGCATCACGATCGACCGCCTCAGCGTCGAGTTCATCCAAGCAAAATGAGTGCTCCATCAAGCATTCGGCGCATCGCTGCGGAGTGAATTTCCGCGTTTCATGCAGCCGCGAGCCGAGACCTACTACCATTCAACGCACGCAACCACCACTCTCCGGAGCAGCCCGTGATCACCCCGCGACTCGCACTTGTGCTGGGTATTGCGCGATGCTGATGGCCGCGACGGCGGTCGCGGCACCTCCGACGCGGCGCGGCGCGTGCTGCAAGACCGATGGCTCGTGCCAGGTCGTGACCCGCCGCAACTGCACCATCGCCAACGGGTCGTTTCGCGGCATCAACAAGGTCTGCACCCCGGCGCGGTGCCAGTCGGTCGGGGCGTGCCAGTCGACGAACGGTCTCTGCACCATCCGCGCGCGAACACGCTGCCTCAACAGCGGCGGAACCTATAGTGGCAACGGCACCAACTGCACGGTCTACCCCTGCACCGCCGCGAGCGGGGCCTGCTGCACGACGACCACGTATTGCCGAATGTACAACTCCGCCCAGTGCATTGAAGAGTATGGAAGGTTTCTTGGCGCGGGCATCGGGTGCAACAACATCCGCTGCTCCGAGGGCGACCCACGGGCCTGCTGCTTTGATGATGGCTCATGCCTGATGGTGACCCAGGGCCGGTGCTTCGGCCTCGATCGCTCGTACCGCGAGGGATCGGTCACGTGCGAGATCGCAATATGCAACCAGACCCCGGGCGCGTGCTGCTGGCCGGGCGATGCGGGCACCGGCACCGGCGGTGGATGCGACCTTTGCAACATCAACTACTGCACCCAGAATGCCGGGCAATGGCTCGGTGAGGGCACGGGTTGCAGCGCATTCCTCTGCCCGCGTCTTTGCGCGTGCGATTGGACGGGCGATGGCATTCTTTATGTCGAAGACATCTTCACGTTCATGTCCGATTTCAGCGCAGGCCAGGCCGACTACAACGCCGATGGCCTGACCAATGATGACGATATCCGCGACATGGGCGAGTGCTTCCTGCACCACTGCCGCTGAACCACCCGACGGTGGGCCGCGGGATGGCCGACGGTGGGCCGCGGGATGGCCGACGTTTCACGCACAAAGTTCCGGCAAAGAATATTCGTGATGACGCGCAGGCTCCGACCCACGCGGGCGTATCGGGCAAGGACGAGACTATTCTCGCCCTCATCCACGTGGTGATCCACCAACGGATTCGCCAGCCCATACCCGGTGGAGCCTGCCGCATGTTCACGATCCTCTTCCGCACGCTCGCGCTCTTGGCCCTCCTCAGCATGGCCGCACCCGCGCTCGCCGCCCCACCCCGCACCAAAGGTGCCTGTTGCAAGCCCGACGGCTCGTGCAAGCTGATGACGCGCAACACCTGTCTCAAGATCAAAGGGAGCTTCCGCGGCCTGGGCAAAGCCTGTTCACCCACTCTCTGGAACCGAGTCGGCGCGTGTGCGTTCTCAAGCGGCGCGTGCGCCATCCGAACCGCCGCCGCCTGTCGTCAAGAGGGCGGCCAGTTCCACGGCAATACCACCACCTGCACCACCATCATTCGCGGCGGACCCGGCAATGGTGGTGGCGGCAACCCCGGCGACGACTGGGGTGCTGGGGGGGGCGGGGGTGGTGGGAATCCGGGTGGTGGCACTCCTGACAACCCGACCGATGGCAACGGAGGGGTTGGGGGTGGCAACCCCAACGCGCGTGGCGCCTGCTGCCTCATACAGAACAACAGTTGCTCACTGATGACCGTGCTCATCTGCGCGCAGGTCGGTGGTGAACACCTTGGCGCAGGCACCTCGTGTACGAGCGTCGCCTGCCGCGCACCAACCGGCGCGTGGTGCTCACCGATCGGCATCTGCGCGTTCCTTTCGGCGTACAACTGCCTCGCTGAAGGCGGCAGCTACAACGGCGACTACACAACCTGTGTCACCGTGAACTGCCCCGCCGGTGAGGGAGCGTGCCGCCTGCCCAGCGGCGCATGCGTCTTGCTCTCGATGGCGACGTGCAACCAGTGGGGCGGTGTCTGGCGAGGCGGCGGCACCACCTGCACCGATGAGCCCGAACTTCTCGGCGCGTGATGCCACATCGACGGCATCTGCTCGCAAGCCACACTCGATCAGTGTGACATCATCAACGCCACGCACCAAGGCAACGGCACCACCTGCAACGCCTTTCCCTGCACTCCCGATGTCGGCGCGTGCTGTCTGCCCGGCGCGGCCTGCCGCATGTACACCAACCTTCAATGCACACCCCTTGGCGGGACCTTTCTCGGCGTGGGTGTGAGCTGCCAGTCACTCACCATGGCCTGCAACGACCCCAACCCCCGCGCCTGCTGCGCGCCCGATGGCACCTGCACACTCACGACCATCGGCAACTGCTTCGGGCAATACCAGTCGTATCGCGACAACGCGACAACCTGCGATATCGCCGCCTGCCATCTGCCTCCCGGTGCCTGCTGTCTTCCCGGCGAAGTCTGCGACCTCGGCTCCATCACCTCCTGCAACCTGCTCGGCGGCCAATACCGCGGCAACAACACCAGTTGCAACACCCGGTCATGCCCGCGCGCCTGTCCCTGCGATTGGACCGCCGACGGGCTTCTCTACATCGAAGACGTCTTTAAATTCTTTGCCGATTTCGCCGCGGGCAACGCCGATTTCAACAACGACGGTCGAACCAACACAATCGATGTCTCCGAGTTCGGCGACTGCTTTCTCCACGCCTGCCGCTGATCCATCATCACCAGATCACAGCAACCCGGACCACCACTCTCATCGGTCCCGGTCAACTCCGGCCGCCCGCCGCCTGACAGCGGCGGGCGTTGTGCTTGGTGTAGCAAGCGGATAAACAGTTCGTTGAAAATCCCGAAGGGCAAACGGCATTGTTCTTGAGACGCGGCGAGTGAATAATGAGATTGGGGTGGTGAAATCGGTGCTGGGCGCGGTTTGTGCGTGTGCAACGGTTCAAGGAGCACACGCGCGGAGCGAATGATCCGCCGGAGTACGCTGTTCAAGATTGAGCTTCACAAAGAGATTGGTCTGCCCGGTAGCGCGCCGCCTCGCGTATCACGGTTCGTACCACTTACCAAACCGAATGCGCTGCTCGAATTGTGTTTGGTCGGCTCTTCAACGGGCTGGTATGGAGTGCAGTGGCAGTTGCAAAACCCTTTGAATAAATTGGAGACGGCCAAATGACTCCTGATCCGACGAAAACCGAACCTATTATTAACAAAAAGCGGAGTTTCCGACCAGTTCGCATTGTCCGCTTTCCGTTGAATCCTGTTATCGGTGGTCAACCGTACGGTTTGGTGCAATATGAACGTATTGTCCTCGTTTTCTTTTCCGGACGTTGAATGTCCTGGAATCGTCGGAATCACGCTGATCAAGTCCGATCGTGGTCACACTTCACGCAGGAGATCTTTGATGTTTACGCTGTCTTCCCTCGCTCGCGCCACGCGGCAACTGAGCGCCGCTGCGCTGTGTTGTCTTTCCCTTCTCACCATCGCTCCCCCAGCCTCCGCACAACCAGCCAATACCGGTGCATGTTGTCTCCCCAGCCCCAACGGTGCCGCAGTCTGCATCGTGACCAATGCTGATGCCTGTCGCTCTCAAGGCGGAACCTTTCTCGGCCTCGGTACCGCCTGTACCGTCCTTACCTGTCAGACAGGTATCGATCCGGTTGGCGCGTGCTGCATCGCTGCCGCTGGTGCTGTTCGGTGTGAGCTGACCAATCAAGCCAACTGCGGTGGCGTAGGCACATGGCGCGGCCCGGGCACATCGTGTACACCGAATCCATGCATCGTCTCGACACCCTCCGGTGCGTGCTGCATCATGAACGCTGCGGGTACGACCAACTGCTCGATCAGAGCGCAGGCCAACTGCCTCGCCGATCGCGGCACATGGGCCGGTCCCAACACCGTCTGCAACAACGAAACATGTGCGCCGCGCGGCGCGTGCTGCCTCCCGCTGCCTGGTCCCAATGCTGGTGGTTGCATCGTTGATACCGCCGCCCGCTGCGCTGGCTTTCAGGGCACCTATCGCGGCAATGGCACAGTTTGCACCGCTGACTCTTGCCCTCGTCCGGTCACTGGAGCGTGCTGCATCTCCGGTTTCGCCGGCCCTCTCTGCCAGGTCCTGAGCCCTACCGGTTGTGCCGCCGCGACCGGTGGTCAATACCTCGGCAACGGCACGGTTTGCGGCAACGATACCTGCATTCCGCGTGGTGCCTGCTGCCTCATCAATGCGGCGGGCTCTGCGAACTGCATTGTGACCACCGCAGCGACGTGCGAGCGGGAGAACGGCCAGTTCCGCGGCCCCAACACGGCTTGTAGCGCGGTTACTTGCCCGCCGCCCGCGCCCACCGGTGCGTGCTGTTTCCAAGGTTTTGCAGGCCCGATCTGCCAAGTTCTCACAGAGCGAGAGTGCCTGACACGTGTCGGTCCTCAGTGGTTTGGTCCGAACACGCTCTGCTCGCCCGAACGATGCCGCCCCGAACCCACCGGTGCATGTTGCGGCGGGGTGACCGCCGATCCGATCGGCTGCCGTGTTGTCACTCAAGCCCAGTGCGGTCAGCAGCAGGGCCAGTGGCGCGGCCCGAACACCGTTTGTGGCAACGATACTTGCGTGACACGCGGCGCGTGCTGCCTCCCCCTCTCATCTTCCGCAGCCGGCGGATGCGTGATCTTCAGCGCGGCCCAGTGTCGCGAACGTGCCGGAGCCTATCAGGGTGACAACACCGCATGTACACCCGAGCGTTGCCCACGCCCTGTCCGCGGTGCTTGCTGTGTCCCCTTGGCCAGCACGCCCAACGGCACCGCGTGCATCATTCTGAGCAGCGCCGATTGCGCCGCTCGTCAGGGAACTTATCGCGGCGATGGCACCAGCTGCGGCAACGATACCTGCCCGCGTCCTACACCACGAGGTGCGTGCTGCTTCGCGACCGATGCCGGTCAGAACCGGTGCGAACTGCTCACCGCCGCTGAGTGTGAAAAGGTTGGTGGTCGGTTCGCGGGCAACGGCACAACGTGCCAGACGGTCGATGTCTGTGCGCCCCGTGGCGCGTGCTGCAATCCCTCGATCTCGACCAACATTGCCCGCTGCATTGTCACCACCCGCGCCGTCTGTGCAAACATCGGCGGTACCTACCAGGGAAACAACTCGGTCTGCGCTGCGACCCGCCCCTGCCCCGAGCCCGAGCGTCGCGGCGCGTGCTGCGTCGCGGCAGTTCCTGGCAGCAACACGCCCGGGTGTGTGGTTGTGACCGCCGCTCGCTGCACCGAAGCCCAAGGCAACTACCTTGGCGACAACAGCATCTGTCGGCCCGATTCGTGCAGCCGCACCTGTGCGTGCGACTGGGATCGCGATGGCGACAGCGATCAGACCGACCTGATGTCGTTCATCACCGACTGGCTCGGTGGCCAGGGCGATTTCGATGGTGATGGCGATACCGACTCGAACGACCTTCTCGGCTTTATCCGTTGCTTCACCTCCCAGCCCCCGGCCTGCCAGCGAGATCCGGGTGGTGGTGTCTTTGCTCCTCCCTCCACCCGCACCGATTCTGAGATGCCCGCGATCTCAACGCCGGTTGTTCGCTGATCCCATTCTGATGTGATCAGGTCGGATCAAGAGTCTCAACATTCAGCTTGACCCCGCAGGCCCGCGTCAAACCTTCGACGCGGGCCTTTTCCATGCAGTTCAATCAACGCTTGTTGAAGAGTCTTCCAAACCATCCGCGCTGCGCATCACGCGGTTGATCATCCGCCGCGACAACCAACGCTCGCGCCAGCTCGGCGACCGATGCAAACCTTGAATCGCGGTCATTGGCCATTGCTCGGCTCAGCACGCACGCCAGAGACTCTGGTCCATTCTTCATCGCAGAGTGCCCAACCATCGGCGCGCGGCCAGTCATCAACTCGAAGGCGATCGCCCCGAGCGCGAACACATCCGTTCGTTCATCGAGGACACTCTGGGTTCCCGAGAACTGCTCGGGCGCGGCATAGGCCGAGAGCGAGCGAATGCGGGATCGTGCGGGTGAAAAAATCGCCGACGGACGATCTGCCTTTGTGCCCTGCAGAGCGGTCACGTTCTCGGTCAGACGCGAGAGGCCGAAGTCAAGGATCTTCACTTGCACGGTGTGGTCAGACTTTGCCGTATCCGCATGGACACAAATGTTCTTGGGGCTGAGCGCGGTGTGAAGAACACCTTGAGCATGACCACTCGCCACCGCTTCGCAGGCCGACGCGACAAGTCTTGCTCGGTCCATCATCGTGCGGCACGCACCACCAGCAAAGACATCAATCGTCGGGTCTTCGATCAGCTCGAAGGCCGCGAAGGGCAGTGGGGCAATACCGGAGCGATCGATGCCGATTTCAAGAAGCGAAGCAACTTGAGGGTCAACCGCCCATGCAAACCTGCCTGGAAGAAAGTTCTCAAGAATGGTGTGATTGATAAGCTCGGGGCGCACGAGCTTCAGTTCCGCCATTCGCCCGTCGGCTTCCCGCCGTGCGCGATAGTCCTGAAAGGTCTTTCCGTTCCGCAGAAGCCCTTCGATCACCCAGCCCGAGACAGACTGCGGATGAAGTTGAGCAACGCCCAACGCTGCACAATCAACGGGTACATCTGCCGCGGGCATCCGGTCGAGAATGCTTTGCTCGGCATCATGATAGCGAAGGAGCGAGTCAACCTCGTCCGCCACCTCGGGATCGTGCGCACGAGCGTGCTCGAACGCCGCACGCCGCGCTTCGGGGGCAAGCCGAATCATCTCATCAAAAAGTGTGCGAACAGGGTCGTTGGCCATGGTGGTGATGCTCTGAACAGTATCGAGGCTTGTCGCGTGATTGCGGATGGGGAACGATCGTCCGGATAACTCACAAGAAAAAGGACCTTCCGTGTGTTTCCGGTCTCAAGCAACTCGGTACAAGTTCCGATAGGCATTGAAGGATGGAGCGTTCTTTCAGCCAGGTTCTGCCAGGAGCGACCGACAATGACAAGCCTTCGGATCACCGACCGACGTCAGTTTCCGCGGTTCACACTTGAACCGATGTATACACCCTTGGCGGTGCGCACGCTGGATTCAGAAGCCTTCGATATCGAAGGTCATGCCTACGACATCTCCGAGAGCGGTGTGCGCTTTGAGCTTGATCGGCCTGTGCCGAGCGGCACAAAGATAGCAATGCAAATCACGCTTCCCTGCATCAGCAACACCGATATCGGGCCGGGCCGAACGATCATGGTCTTTGCCAATATCGTCTGGCTTGATGAGGATGACACGGTTCCGCCGCACAAAATGGCCGCAGTCTTCACGCACTTTGCGCGTGCGGGCGATCGGGAAAGGTTGATCCGCCAGTTCGCAACCGGGCGGTATCGCGCGGCCGCTTGAGGTCGATACTGGGGTTCGTTGGCGCAAAGGGATGAAGGAGACCCTTTCCGACTTCTCGCCTCCTACGCTCCCGGGTGTTTGTAGATCAAGCAGAAATCATGGTAAAGGCGGGCGACGGTGGTCGCGGGTCTGTTTCATTCCGTCGAGAGTCCAAGCGCCCCAAGGGTGGGCCGGATGGCGGCGATGGCGGACGCGGCGGTGACATCGTCTTCTTTGGCGATCAGAACATCAACACTTTGCTCGATTTCAAGGGCAGGCCCAAGTGGGAAGCCGCACCCGGCGATGCGGGCCGTGCCAAGCAGCAGTATGGGCTTGCCGGGCCGGACCTGATCATCAAGGTCCCACCGGGTACGCTCGTGTTTAACAAGACGACGGGCGAACTTATCGCCGACATCGGGCCGGGCGATCAGCGCGTCGTTGCCAAGGGTGGGCGCGGCGGCTTTGGCAACGACCATTACAAGTCGCCGACGAATCAGGTGCCGAAAAAATCTGGTCCGGGTGAGCCTGGTGAGAAGATCGAACTTCGGATGGAGTTGAAGCTCATCGCGGATGTCGGAATTGTGGGTCTTCCAAATGCAGGCAAGAGCACGCTTTTGAGCGTCGTGAGCGATGCCCGTCCGAAGATCGCGGACTATCCATTTACAACCCTCACACCCCAACTTGGTATTGCGGAGCTTGATCCACCACCTTCGCCGCGACGGTTGGTCTTCGCGGATATTCCGGGGTTGATAGAGGGAGCGGCGGGCGGCGCAGGCCTGGGACACGACTTTCTTCGGCACATCGAGCGGACGCGCGTGCTGGTGCATCTGGTGGATATCGCGCCGGCGGATGGCCGCAAGCCCGCGGACAGTTATCGCTTGATCCGAAAGGAACTCGCGGAGTATTCGCCCGAGCTTGCTGAGAAGCGTGAGCTGATCGCGTTGAACAAGTCGGATGTGCTGGATGAAGATGAACTGGCGACCGCGGTCAAGAAGTTCAAGAAAGATCTGAAACTCGGCCATGGTGAGCCGCTGCTGGTGATGAGCGCGGCCACCCGGGCCGGCACGCGCGAGTTGCTCGATCAGTTGTGGGCCATGCTCAAACCGAAGGTTGAAAACTGGACGACCGAGAGCGGCTCGGCGGTGGTCGAGAAGCGTGCGCGCCCGAAACCGGGCGTTTCACGCTGATCACTGCCGGATAATCAATGCGGGCGAAAGTAACGCCAGCCACTCGCTGTTGCCCGCGGCCATGCCCTTGCCCTTGCCGGCCCCACCGACAATCGGCGAACGTGTGGATGCCAGAACATCGACGCTGAGCGACGGCATTTCGGCAAGCACACGCTCGGTGGTGCGTTGAGACTCCGCATCGGCGAGCACGCCTTCAACCAGCAGGTCCTTTTCGTCGGCGCGAAGTTCGTAATGCGGCTTGATGAGCGTGATGATGCGGCTTGTCGGTAGCGGCCGGAGCCACTTGAGCGCGGCGGGAATGCACAGGCGCTGCGGTGTCCACGCCATGTCGATCACCACCAGATCAACAAGCTGATCCGGCGGAGGTGTGGGTGCGTGCAGCGCGTTGGTGCGTTCACGCACGGTGATGCGCGGATCGATGCGGAGTTTCCACGCCAGTGTGCCATACCCGGTGTCAAGCGCGAAGACGTGCGAAGCACTGCGTTGCAACAGGCAGTCGGTGAAGCCGCCGATGTTGCAGCCGAAATCGGCGCATCGAAGCCCGGCCGGATTGAAAGCGAAGGTGTCGAGTGCGTGCGCGAGCTTCAGGCCGCCGCGAGAAACGAACGGGCAGGGCGAGGGTGGAACCGGTGGTGTGGTTGGTGGTGTGGTCAAGAGCGGTCAACCGTTGTCGGCCTGCGGCGCGGCTCATCCGCCCTGCGCCGCGGCGACACCGATCACGGCGATGCCGAGGCGGTCGGCGAGTTCGAGAACTTCAGCCTTATCGACCATGATGACATCGCCCGCCGCGAGTGCAAGACATCGGCCCCCGGCGCGATAGAGGTTCTCAATGGTTTTGACACCGATGGTTGGCACATCGCTCCGGCGATCGTGACCGGCACGCGCGCCTTTGCAAAGGGTCCAGCCCGGAGACTTGACGAGTTGGCCGCAACGCTCGATCATGCGGTCGGTACCCTCTACGGCTTCGACGGCAATCACATCGCGGGTCTTGACGGCTATGGCCTGTCCGATATCGAGTCGCAGGGTCTGGCTGAGCAGAGGCCAGGCGAAGGCGATATCCCCACGATGTTGTTCGGTGGGCTGGCGTTTGGTCATGACACCCGCCTCGGCGAGCGAGTCTTTGATGGGGGAGGTTGAATCCAAAAGCTGGACTCCATGGCGGCCAAGTTCGTCGGCGATGGCCGACAGGATGGTGTGCGAGCGACGGTCGTGGCGGAGGTGGCGGTAGTAGACCAACAGCGTGCGCGGATCGGGCAGATTGCGGATCATCGTGAGCGGGTCGTGCATCATGCGGGCCTTGTCGATGCGACCGACCATGATCGCGTGGCGCACACCCGCGGCACGGAGCAGTGGTCCCCACGACCCGACGCGCAGCACGCCAACTTTCTGGAAGCTCACGCAGAGACTCGGTAACGCTTCATCGCACTGGTTGGCCAGCCCGAGCGCGTGGACAGGGTGACCGAGCTTGACCAGGCCCCGAGCGATCATGATCGGAAGTCGCCCGCCCGCGGCGATCAGACCAACCGGTGTTGGCGGGCGGGGCGGATCAGGAAGGATGGTGAGCGTGGCGGGCATGGTGTTGAGGTCGGGTCAGTCTGGGCGAGTTGTGATGTTATTCAAGAGAATCGCGGTGCGGTTTGCCGATGCTATGGGAAGCATGGGTGATCCACGAGACCGGGTTGAGATTGAGGGAGTTGAGGTTGGCCGACGCGGGCATGACCGCTCGACGGCCACAGGCGGCCAGCCTGAATCTGCACTGCAGGGAAAGAAGTTTCTGAGCCTCTGGTTCAGTTGCGCGACCGTGTATGGTCGGGCCTATCCGAATGCGGCTGGGACAGAGTATTGCGCGCGGTGCGGGAAGTGCGGGAAAACGATCGAGTTTCCGATCGGCGAGGGTGGGACGAGTCGCCGGATGTTTGAGGTGAGCTGCCAGTAAGCGGTGGGCGGTTACCCGTAATGCGAGACCGAGCGGATGATCTTGCTGCCGGCATTGAGGAAGAAGACCTCGGCGGCAAGGTCGCCGGTCATGCGGCGATAGACGAGGATCACGCTCTCAAGGCCGATGGTGGTGTGCAGCGGGTCGAAGCACAAAGGCGGGTCGATGTTGCGGGCCAAGGCGCGGCCGAAGTAGTCGCGCACGGCGGGCAGGCCGCGAAGGGCGGTCTCATCAGAGTTGTTGTAGCGCTTGATGAACGGCGAGGAATGCTCGATGGACGGGGCGTAGTGGGCCATGATCGCGTCAAGATCGTTGGCGTTCCACGCGGCGTACCACGAGGTGGCGAACTGCTGGGCCAGAGTAGGGGAAATGGGCGCGGTCATACATAAATGGTAGAAGAGATGAACCGGGCGTGGGTCTATCGCGCTCCACAGTTGTCGGGTTGGCCATGAACTGTGCAGTCATTCGGATGCTGGCCCCTACACTCTGGGCATGAGCAGAGCATCGGGAGTCTCGTACTCGATTGGATCGCCCACAAGGGTGTGCGCTGGGAGTGGACGCGAACTTCGCACGGGCGAGGCGTGTGTGACCGCGCTGGTGCAGAATAAGGAGTCGGGTGAGTTCGCACGCGTGGATTACGCGACGGAGGCTTGGAAAGAGCGTCTTGAAGCGGGTTCGGGGCGCACGGGGGAAGGGGGGGACGGCGGGGAAAGAACGCCCGCGATGGCGATGGTGTTGGGATATTGGAAGGGCGTGGTGCCCGAGCCGGGTGCGAAGCGAAGGCTGCTGGTGGATGATGCCTCGTTGATCGAGTTGTTTGAGCAGAGTGAGCAGGAAGTCGATCCATCGGTGGCCAGCGTGGATGATCGGTTGGCTTTCCGGTTCATGCTGGCGTTGATTCTGCTGAGAAAGAAGCTGCTGATTTGCGAGAAGACGGTCGGGAAAAACATGATGGTGCGGGCGCGCGGGAGCCTGAAGGCGAGCGAAGGCGGCGAGTTGATGGAAGTTGTTGACCCAGGCATGGATGATGCTCTGGCCGCGCGTGTGACGGGCCAACTGGCGGCGGTCCTTGAGGGTTGAGTTTCCGATAGTGCAGGAAATAGTTCTGGAAAGAGTGCGGGAGGTTGTCGTTGACAGATGGTCTGTTTGCCAAGCCTGCGGCGATCTTCGTGCTGATCGGATGTCTGCTGACATCTGCATGTGCGAGCGATGAGGCTGATTCACCATGGCTGAAGCCGGATGATGCGGCGGTCTTCGGACAGGTGGTGACGAAGCCGAATCTGCCTGCATTGCCGAAGTATGCAGAAGTCGCATCGAGATACAACAAGAGGCTGATCGGGACCGATCGAGTTGTGGCGCGGGCCAACATTCAACTGACGTATGTCGATAAGGCGGGCGAACGGAAGTCGGAAAGCCCGGAGGGAACGCTGCAGGTCATTTCAAGGCCATCGCTTCGGCTTGCGCTCAGCCTGGGAAAGGCCGGTCAGACACTCTTCTGGTTCGGGTGCGATGCGGAGAGGTATTGGTGGCTGGATCTATCGGATAAAGACGATCGTGTTGCGGGTGTGGGAAGGCTTGCGCTCTTTGACGGCGGGACAGGTGCTGGCGGAGGGGGAGCGGGGCAAAGGCTGGGAATCGCGATCAAGCCGACAGACCTTGCCAGGCTGCTGGGTGTTGTGCCGCTTGACCTGAACGCAAAGGCTCAGTTGCAATGGTCGCGCGATGGGAAATTGTTGGGGATTGTTACAAAGTTGAGTGGAGCGGGGACGGGTGGACCCGGCGGCGCGACTGAGGGGTTGCAGCGTCTGTGGGTCGATCCCGCCACACTTGTGCCGCAGATCATCGAGTTGTATGACTCGAAGGCGAGACTCGTGATTGTGGGGGAACATGAGGGGCAGGAGAATGTTGAGATCACGCGCACAGGTGTTCCGGAGTTGATCGGCGCACGGCCCCGACTACCCGCGCGGGTCTATTGCCGTCACATCGAGAGCGGAACCGATATCCGATTGACGCTCACCGGGCTTAAAGATGGACCGATCAGCGACAAGGCATTTAACTTCGACGAGTTGAGCAGGAGGTTGGGTGTGATGCGGGTGGTCGATTTCGACAAATGATCGGGAGCCTTTGAGAAACAAGGGCGGAGTGTGCGGAGCGGTCGTACCATGGTGCGTGCGATCAAACACAAACTCATTTTTGCAATGGCGGAACTCACGGGTGCGAAGGGTGATCGGGCTTCTCTGCGCGTGCCTGGCAGGGATGATGCAACCGGTCAACGCGACAGGACAGCCTGCGCCGACATCGCCAGTAAAGCCAGCAAACGCACGCGCGGTGCAGAGAGAAGTTCAACCGGCCGGGCATGGATGGATATGGCTCCGCGATGATGCGAAATCTACCGGGGGCGAGGGAGACTCGGCGAGCTTTGGTGTCGGGACCGGAACCGTGATCATGCACCTGCCGCCGCGTGGTGGCAGCGCGGGTGAAGAGGCAAGGGCCGGAACGGTGGTGGCGCGGGGGAAGGACCTGGCCGGTTCGACCCGGCTGGCGGCGGGCTTTGGCGAAGTGCCAGAGAGGCTGGCCTGGTGGAACAACCGGGTGTACATTGCGTTGCGCCCTGAGCGCATGCTGGCTTCAGAGTCGGGCGACTGGCAGCGGCGCGTGCTCGGGCTCACGGCGGCACGAGTGGCGGATGGGTTGGGTGGTGGAGGTGCAACTGGCTGGGAGTATCCACCCGGACGGCCCGAACTCGTGGCCACGCTTCCGGGGAAAGCAGATCTGCTGGCGTTTGGAGCATCGAAGCTCGGGCCGGTTGCCATCATTCGGGGTCAGCGGCGGGCGACGGGTATGGGCAGCAGCGCGGGTCGGTTGGAAATGCTGGTTCACCATGCCGCGATGTGGTATCCGGTTCGGCTGGCAAGTTTGGAAGAGGTTGACCCGCTTGACCCGAGCGGGTCGTTCTGGCTTCCGTCGGCTCGGGATGGTCTGATGGTCGCAGCCTTGAACACTGATGAACGAGGTCTGAGCCTCTGGGAGGGAGAGCTGCCATGGCCCATGCCCCCAGCTCATGCCAAAAAGGGTCGGGCGGATGCGGAGTTGGCAGTTGACTGGACCGAACGCCCGCTCTCACTCAAACTCGGGGCGCAAACGGGTCGGAAAGATGAGTTCTTTCCGGTGCCCGATCACCTCGCGATTGTGGATGGTCACATTGTCGCCGCGGCATGGGAAAGGGATGGCGAGGGTCGGGGACGGCTCAGGATGGCCACGTTGAAGAGCGATCGCGCGGATGAGTTTGAACCGCTTGAAGGTGTGCCGCGGCAATACTCATTTGCCCCGATGGATGGTGGTGGCCGCGTGGCGGTGATTTGGCGGGGCGAAGTGGCCAATGGGGAGGGCGATGGCGTGGAACGCCCAGCATTGACGGGCGTCGAGGCCCGGGAGGTTCGCGAAATCTCGGTCACTTCAGGGCGCGTGTTGTATGCGGGAGTACTGAAGAGCCAGGCATGGCTCACGATGTCGGAGTACCGCACCATGGCGATCGTGATAGTGGTGGTGATGGCTTCGGTCGTGCTTTTCGTGCTGCGGCGAGGTCCGAGGATCATGGCGAGAGCGAAGCCAGGTTCGGAAGACAAAGATGGCAAAGGTCCGAGTCAGGGGTAGAGGGGGGGTGGGGGTGGGTATGTCGCCCTCGGTGTATGTTCGTTCATCATCCGTCAAGCCAGGCGCGGGAATCGCCCGATACAACGCAAGCCGGTCGGCAGGGTGTGCCGAACGGATGCTTGGATTGCGCTGGAGGTCGTGGATCGACCTTACAGAGCCGGTATTGGTTGGGGGTTGGGACGTAAGGCAGGAGCGATGCCGTGGCGGAGGCCAGGGATAGCGCAAAGATTGCGGCGGATGAGCAGGGTATCGCTGCGCCGAAGCCATCCATGAAAGATGTGCTCAAAGGGGCTTGGCCAATCCCCGCGTTGGTGGTGGCGATGGGGTTGCTTGGCGGGGGAATGTGGTCTGCGTTCAGCAAGAGGCCGAAGGATGATCCTTCGATCCCGCTGAAACATGCCGAGCAGCTTGTTGAATCGGGGGAGTATCAGGAAGCCATCGATGAACTGAGCGGCGGCGCTCTGGGGTTTATGGATTCCGGGCTGGCAACGGTTGAGCAGCAAAATCGGTACTACTTGTCAAGAGCGCGGGCGTTTGCGGGTGCGCAGGCCAAGCTGGGGATCACTCGCGAAGAGAACCACACGCAGATCGTGGAGGACTACAAGCGGGTTGAAGAACTGGGCGGGAGCGGTGCCCTGGAACCTGCGGATGGATCAAGTCTGATCGAATCGCTGATCGCGCTGGGATCGGTGGATGAATCGCTCAGGCGCATCGCAACGCTTGGTGATGGCGGTGAGCACGCGGGCGATGAACAACGCGCGCGGAAGTTGAGGCTGACGCGGCTGCTGGTTGAGCACAATCTGGCTGCGATAAAGCCCGAGGAGCGTCGGGACGACCTGACGCTTGATCTGCTGGCGCGAATGTCCACTGATCCGGACCTGCAGCCCGATGACCGGGCGTGGGTGCTTGCAAGGCAGTCCGAACTGTTGCTGAGCCTTGATCGGGTTGAGGATGCAATCACCAAGTTGTTGCGGGAACTGCAGCGCATGCACGGGACCGATGTGCCACCCAAGCGGCAGGGTGAGCTGTATGTGTTGCTCGGGCGAGCGTATGTGGAGTCGGGGCAGGATCAGAACGCGACCAAGCAACTGGAAGCGGCCGAAAGACTGCTTGGCAAAGATGGTGGCGACCTGCGTGCTGATGCGCTGGTGTTGATGGGGCGACTGGCCCAGCGATCGGGTGGGGGCGCGAAGCACGAGCAGGCTCGCGAGCGCTACACCCTGGTGGTGAACGAGTACAAGTCGTCTCGGGCGTATTTGTCGGCGGTGCTGGGCATGGCGGAGGTTGAGGCTGCGGGCCGGGAGTTTGATCAGAGCATTGAGCGGTATCAGGAACTTGTAGAAGCGATCAACAAGGGAGAGCCTGTCCCGCCGCGCGAGGCTGATCGTCAGGCGGTCACGCTGAGCCTGATGTCGCGTTGGCGCGAGCTGAGCGAGGCGAACGAGCATGACACGGCGCTGAGATTTGTGCAGCTTGCTGGGGGCTTGTACACCGGCAACATGGCTGCGCAGACTCCGCCCGAGTTGTATCTTGCGTCGGGCCGTACAAACCGGCGGCTTGCTGATGATCAGATGGCGGCGGCGAGGGCGGATCATCCGGCGGACTTCACGGTTCGCGATCTGGATCCGGCGACGCGCGCCGAGGTGAAGAGGCAGTATCTCGCGGCGGGCGATTTCTACCGACGACATGCTGAAAAGGTATCGAGCGACGATACGGTCGCGTACTCGGAGAGCCTCTGGATTTCGGCGGATTCGTTCGATCTGGCGGGTGATCTTGAAGAGGCTCGCAAGGTGTTCAGCATTTACGTAGATGGCGCGGCGGACAACGATGCCAGCCGACCGGCGGCGATGTTCCGGCTCGCGCAGATCTTTCAGGCGCAGGGTGACCACAAGGCGGCAATATCTCTGTACGAGACTCTGCGGACTGATTCGGGCGATACCCAGCAGCCAATTGCGGCTGGAAGTTGGGCGGATCGGAGCGTTGTTCCGCTGGCGCTCTGCTATCTGGCCGATTCGGATACGGAGAACGATGCGAGTGCAGAAAAGTTACTGGCCGGTGTGATTGATGGGCAACTGATCGGACCGGAGGCGAAGGACTATCGGGACGCACTGGTTGAACTTGGAAACATGTATTATGCGGCTGGTCGATATCCGGACGCAATTGCAAGATCAGAAGAGGCAGTGCAGCGTTATGGTCCGGCGGCGGGTGCGGAGGCGAGTGCCAAACCAGTTCCTTATCTATCAATGGCGAAACTCGGCGCGGTAAGGTTCAAGCTTGCGGACAGTCACAGGCTGGAAGCGGGTAAAATTGCCGCGACGCTGCAGCAGGCTTTGCCGCAAACTGTCGAGAATGAGCTGAAAGCCTCGCGGATTGAGCACCTGAGAACCGCGATGCGGCAGTACGACCAGGTTCGATCGGAACTGGAGGCTTTGGATGATGCGGGGAGCGCGGTCGGCGGATCGGGGTCGAAGAGTCGGATGACTGAGCTCGAGAGAACATTTCTGCGAAATGCGTTTTTCTATGTTGGCGATTGTGCATTTGATCTGGGTGATTATAAGAAAGCGATTTCCGCGTATGATGCCGCGGCGTTGAAGTATGTCGATGATCCGTCGAGTCTTGTGGCGATGGTGCAGATTGTGAACGCGTATGTCGCGCAGGGACTATCGTCGCAGGCACGAACAGCGAACGAGCGGGCAAGGCGGCAGTTGGCGAGGTTTCCGGATGAGGTCTGGAATCGACCTGACCTTCCCATGGAAAAAAAGCACTGGGAACGTTGGCTGGAAGCGAGGCAGAGCCTCGAAGCGAGTGCGGCCGCGGGCGGTTGAAAGCGGTTTGGATGTTGGACGAAGATCGACGGGAATGGAGATTCGCATGGATGCGAAGCGGGCACGAGATGATTCGATCGGATCGGCGGGTGATGAGGCATTTTCTTTGTCGATGCTCGATCAACCGACATCGCGGTGGACACCTGTTCTGCTGAAGTTGCTCGACGAGCAGCGAGAGCTGTGCATGAGGCTGGAATCGCTCAGTCGCGAGCAGACATCTCACGTTGAAGCGGGGCGCACCGATGCACTGATCGGCGTGCTGTCGGATCGTCAGCGCGTGATTGACAGGGTTGTCGAGATCAACGACCGGCTGGAGCCCTTTCGCTCAAGGCGCGAGGGGCTTATGAACAGGATGAGCAGTGGGGAGCAGCAGGGTGTACAAGTGCGGATTGATGCGATTGCCGATTCAGTTGAGCGTGTGCGTGCGCGAGATGATGCGGATCGACTTGCCCTTGAGAAGCAGCGGTCGATCGTGGGTGACGAACTGACCAGCCTGACGCGCGGGCGCGGCGCGATGACGGCGTATGGATCACCAAGTGCATCAGCGCGGGCGGATGGCGGCAATGTGACAGGTTTGCAGGACAGGCAAGGTTGAGCATGACGACGAGCATTGAAGCCCAGATCTCCGGACAGACCGTTGCGCCGACCAATGGTCGTGGCGCGGCGTTGATGTCGGAATCGGATCTCGCGGAAGTGATGGGCGCGTTCAACGATGTGACGGCCAAGCTGCAGGGGTCGCACGAGGCGCTACGCTGCGAGGTTTCGCGGTTGCAGGCCGAGTTACGCGAGGCGAATGAGCAGATCGAGCGATCGCGCCGACTTGCGGCACTGGGCGAGATGGCGGCGGGTATCGCGCACGAAGTGCGAAACCCGTTGGGCTCGATCAAGCTATATGCACGGATGCTTGAAGAAGATCTCGAGCGTGCGGCGGGGTTTGAAGAGCAGCGGAAGGTCGCGATCAAGATCGGCGCGGCGGTTCGGAGTGTGGATGCGGTGGTGCAGGATGTGCTCTCGTTTGCCCGCGAAGTGAAGGTCAAGATCGAACCGTTTGATGTTGAGGAGTTGATTGGCCGGGGTGTGGAGGATGCGATCAACAGTGACCGGGCAGAGAATTCGCGCCGAAGACCTGTGGAAATCATCCGTAGAGATCAGGCGAGGTTGAACAGGACGATCGAGTGCGATCAGGTGCTGGTGCAGCGAGCAATCGCGAATGTGATTGGGAATGCGGTGCAGGCGGTCCGTGAGCGTGAAACGCTTGAGCCGGGGTCTGAACTTGTGGTGGTGATCGACCTGTTGGATCGAAGAACGGTGGCGAGTGATGATGGTGCGAGCGAGCATGTGGCGATCAGCGTGGCTGACACTGGGCATGGTGTGAGCCATGAAGTGATGGAACGGATGTTCAATCCGTTCTTTACCACCCGCGCAACGGGGACAGGTCTCGGGCTTGCGATCGTGCATCGCATCATGGATGCCCACGGTGGGCAGGTGTTGGTAAGGAATCGAGGAGTTGAAGAGGGAGGTATGGGGGCAGTCGTTGAGCTTCGTTTTGCTGCGCGATCACCGGGTTTGTGTGCGGTTACTCGGCCGCGAGGCCCAGCATCGAGCTTTGGGATCGGCAAGGTTGATGATGTCGGGCAGGTCGGTGATAGCGGGGGGAATATGGAGAGCCGCGTAGCCAAGAGGGCAACGCGGAAAAATCGGGTAACGGAGAACGCCGCATGAGCACAGTTCTGGTCGTGGATGATAAGGAAATGCTGAGGGACAGCGTGGGCGCAACGCTCGCGCGAGCGGGGTTCAGCGTGACAACGGCGTGTGATGCGCGCGGCGCGATGGAGCAAATTGTGCGTCGCCGCCCCGATGCCGTGGTGACGGATCTGAAGATGCCGGGAGCGGGCGGTGGTGGACTTGAACTGCTCGAGCAGGCAAGGGAAGTGGATGACACACTGCCCTTCGTCGTTATGACGGCCTTCGGGACGGTGGATACTGCGGTGCGCGCGATCAAGCTGGGTGCGTTTGACTACATCACCAAACCGTTCGAGGGCGATGAACTGATCATCGCCGTAAAGCGGGCTATCGAGCACGCGAGGCTGATGCGCGAGAACGCGGTGCTGAAAAGTTCTAGTGAGGGTGGGGGGCCATCTAGCGCGGGCGGGTCTCCCGGAGTGAAGGGACTGGACCGCATCATCGGGGACTCATCGGCGATGCACAGGGTCAAGCAGCAGGTGCTTGCGGTTGCGGAAAGCCACGGCACGGTGCTGATCTGCGGCGAGAGCGGCACGGGCAAGGAAGTGGTTGCGCGGGCGGTTCACGAGATCAGCCCGCGCGGGGTGATGGCCGAACCATTTCTCGCGTTCAACTGCGCGGCGCTTTCTGAAAGTCTGCTCGAAAGCGAGTTGTTCGGCCACGAACGCGGCGCTTTTACCGGGGCAGAGAAGCTGCGCAAGGGCAGGTTTGAGCTTGCGGATCGTGGCACGCTCTTGCTCGACGAGATCAGCGAGATCAGCCCGCGAGTTCAGGCCAAGCTGCTGCGGGTACTTCAAGAGAGGTGCTTCGAGCGTGTCGGCTCAAGCCTTTCAATGGGCATTGATGTTCGTGTGATTGCCACCAGCAATCGGGATCTGCCGAAGGCGGTCGCGCGGGGGGACTTTCGGCAGGATCTGTTCTTCAGGCTAAACGTGCTGCCGATTCACCTGCCTCCGCTTCGAGATCGGTTGGAGGACATTCCCGCGCTGGTTCAGCACTTTGCTTCCCAGACCGCGCGCCGGGAAGGAAAGCCGGTCCGTCGGTTCACGGATGATTGCCTGGCATCGCTCAAGACGTATACGTGGCCGGGTAATGTGCGTGAGCTGCAGAACGTCTGCGAGCGAGCATCGGTGCTGTGCAAGGGCGAGATGGTGGAGCGTGCGATGGTTGAGCCGTGGTTGTGTTCGGGCGATGCGGTCCCGGTGACGAGTTTGAGCATGGCACCGGTCGGCATGAATGGTCACTCGAACGGCGCAATGATCGAGCACAAACCCACGTCGATCGTGATGAACCCGAACGGGACACATATCGCGGTGGATGGGCGCGCGCTGGAAGAGATCGAGCGCGATGCGATTGTGCGGACGCTCACGCGGTTCAACGGACACCGCCAGCGAACCGCCCAGGCACTGGGCATTGGTGTGCGCACGCTGGGGCTCAAACTGAAGAAGTGGAAGCAGTTGCATTTGGTCGAGCCGACACTGTAAAGTTGACTTGAGCGGCAGAGAAGACCGAAGCCGGGTTCAGGCTTCGGATGGTCCGCAGTTTGCGGTATGAGCAGATCGCCCTTTCCGGCTTGGGCGGGCGATCTACTGAGGTGCAAGGCGATGCTGTTCGGTGATCTGGGCAACTCGGGTGCTATTCCGGCGTTGGAAACAACGCTGAAGTTCGCGGCGGCGCGCCAGAAAGTCATCGCGCACAACATCGCGAACGCGAACACCCCGGACTTTCGCACATCAGATGTTTCACCTCAGGAGTTTGAGCATGTGCTGCGAGAGGCGGTCGAAGACCGCCGCAAGCGGACGGGCGGATCTCACGGTGAGTTGAGGCTCAAGTCGAGCCGACAGATCGGGTTCGGGGGTGATGGTTCGATCAGGTTGACACCCCGAAGCGCGAGCGGGAACATTCTGTATCATGATCGAAATGACCGCGATCTTGAGCGGCTTATGCAGGCAAACGCTGAGAACGTTGCGGTGTATCGGGTTTCGGCGGAGCTTCTGAAATCGCGGTTCGACCTGTTGCGGTCGGCCATTGCGGAGCGGGCGTAGCGGGTTGAACTTCGCCTGATGATGGAAAGTGAGCGGACATGTACGGTTCATTGGACATCTCAACCAGCGGCCTGATCGCCCAACGAACTCGGTTGGAATCGATCACCGCCAACATCGCCAATCAAGACACGTTTATGGATGCCAGCGGCAGGAATGTGCCGTTTGCGCGTAGGGTCGCGTACTTTTCGCCGGGTGACCCGTCCGCAAAGAGCGCAGCGGGAAAGCGCATGGGTGTACACGTCGCCTCGATTGGGCAAGACCCTTCGTTTACACTGAGGTGGGAACCGGGAAATCCGCTGGCCAATGCGGAGGGGTACATCAAGTACCCTGACATAAACTCCACGTTTGAGATGATGAACTACATGGAAGCCTCGCGTGCGTATGAAGCAAACCTTGTGGCGGCCGAGGCCAGCAAGACGATGATGGCACAGGCGTTGCGATTGCTCGCTTGATGCGGGTGCTCGACTGAGTTGTGCATGCTCAGATCGGGCAGTCGGTCGGAAGTTTGTTCAAAGACCAGCAGTCACTGCCGAAAGCGAGCATGTCGGACCCACTCAGACTCATCACATCGGCCGGAAACTCTGGGAGCGCGTATACGCCACGAACTGCGGGCGGTGGCGTTCCATCCGACCCGAGCCAGCCGACGTTCAAGAGCCTGCTGATGGAGAATCTCCAACAGGTCAATAAGCTTCAGCAAGAGGCGACTACCGCGATCGAAGACCTTCAGACGGGCAAGCGAGCGGATGTCGAAGGCGTGATCTCGGCGACCCAGAAGGCCGATGCGGCCTTTCACATGCTGGTTGCGGTGAGGAACAAACTGCAAACGGCGTTTGAAGAAATCAAGCAGATGCGAACCTAAGCCTGACACAGAATGTGCGCGTCTGTTGCGCACATTCGGACATTCAAGCGCGGATCCTGCATGAACCGAAAGAGGGGTTCACGGTGGCTGCTCGCGAGGATCGCGAACAGGGGGGCACTTTGCTTGGGGTGATGTCGGCACGGAGGCTGACTGCTCATGGACCAGCTTCGTCGAATCTGGAAATCGATTGTCGATCAACTTGGCAAGCTCACGCCCAGTCATAAGCTGCTCATTGGCAGCCTGATGGTGGTGGTGGTGATGTCGCTGTTTCTCGTCGCACAATATGCCGGCAAGCAGAAGATGGTTCCGATCGTCTCCGCGGGTACGGCGGAAGATCAGCAAAAAATCGCGGGCTTTCTCGATGATCGCGGCATTGAGTACGCGACCGTGAATGGCAAGATTGCGGTTGCGGTTGAGCGGCAGTATGCGGTGCTCGCGCAGCTTGCAAAGGGGAACGCCCTGCCAGCAGACAAGAAACTCCTCTTTCCGACGCTCTTTGACGGGCAGAGTTGGATGCGGTCGCGCAGCGAGATGGACCAGCGGTTCACGCTGGCGCTCGGGTATGAACTTGCGGCGGTGATAAGGAATTTTCCGGGCATCACCGATGCGTCGGTAAACATCTCGAATCCTGAGCCGCGCGGGCTGGGTCAATCGGCACGCAAGCCAACCGCAATGATCACCGTCTTTACCAAGCCTGGCGGGGCACTCGATCAGCAGACGGTGGATGCGCTGGCAGATCTGGCTGCGGGCAGCGTTGCGGGACTTGATGCGGGAGAGGTCAAAATCGTGGATGGGACAACTCGTCGGCGATACCGCGCGAATGCGGCGGGTGATTATTCGGCGAGCACTTATCTTGAACAGGCGGCAAAGGTTGAAGAGCGTGTGCAGAATAAGATCGCTGAGCACCTCGCCCCGTTCATTCCCAACGTGATTGTCAGTGTGAACGCCATCATCGATGCCTCGCGAAAGGAAAGCACGACCGAGAGCGTGCTGCCGAAGGGTGAGGGAACCCAGTCGCTGCCGCGTCGCGAGATGACCGAAACAAAGACAAGCAGTGACAGCAGCGCGGCCGCTGAGCCGGGGCCAGCCTCGAATGTTGGGATGGATGTCTCGCGTGCTGGTCGCGATGGCAAGAGCACCACCATGGAAGAAGTGGGCGAGGTCGAGCACGACAACATGTTTGGTCACAAGACGGTCAAGCAGTTTGACCCGCAGGGAAAGCCGCTGAAGCTCAATGTCTCGGTCAGCGTGCCCAAGGATTACATTGCGGCCATACTCATGCAGAAAGCGGGCGCACCTGCCGCGGCGGGCGCAACGACAACGACGGCTGCGGCGCCGACCGATGACGAGATCACGAAGGCTTGGGAGAGCGAGCGGACACGCATTGAGGGGATGGTTCGCCCGCTGATTGAGACCGAGTCGGCGGGTGGCGCTGCACAGGCATCTGCGGGAAGCCTGATGGTTTCGCTCATTCCGGTTGCCATGGCCTTTCCGGGCGGAAACGCGGCGGGAATCGGCGCTGTTGGTGGTGGACTGCTCGGCGGCAGCGGTGGCATGGGGAGTGTGCTTGAGAACGGACTCGTCAAGCAGATTGCACTTGGCGGATTGGCCGCGGCGGCGCTGGGACTCATGCTGTTGATGGTTCGTAAAGCGGGCAAACCCGCGATACTACCCTCGGCCGAAGAACTGGTTGGTATACCGCCCGCGCTCGAACCGGGGAGCGACCTGATCGGTGAGGCCGACGAGGGTGATACGGCGATGACGGGCATTGAAATGGACGACAATGAGCTTAAGACGTCGAAGATGCTCGAGCAGGTTACGGAGTTGGTGAAGACCAACCCCACAAGCGCGGCGAATGTCTTCAGCAAGTGGCTCGCACCGGAAGTTTGAAAGGTCGAAGCAACGATGGCGCGCAAGCCCGGTGAAAAACTCCCGACCGATCCGGCCGAGCTTGATGGCGTGAGCAAAGCCGCGATCCTGCTGATGACGCTCGAGACACCGATCGCAAGCCAGTTGCTGAAGCAACTGCCGCCCGAGGCGGTTGAAGATGTGACGCGCGAGTTGGCGGGACTTGGTCGCGTTGCGCCCGAGCTTCGCGCGGCGGTGGTGGAGGAGTTCTACACACTCTCAATTGCCAGTCAGTACATGAACGAGGGCGGGCTCGACTATGCACGGGTGCTGCTGAAGGAATCGCTCGCGAGCGATGCGGCCGAGCGCGTGTTGCAGCAGATACAGACACAGGTGCAGAAGACCCCGTTCAGCTTCCTGCAGAAAGCAGAGAGCGAGAATCTGTTGACTTTCATCCAGGACGAACACCCGCAGACCATCGCGCTGATCGTCTGTCACCTTGCACACCACAAGGCGGCAGAAATTCTTGCGGGCTTGCCCATGCAGAAGCAGATCGAGGTCATCAAACGCATCGCGAACATGGAGCAGACCAACCCCGAGGTGATACGCGAAGTTGAACGCGGTCTTGAATCGCGACTGAGCAACATGCTGAGCCAGAGCATGGAGAAGGCGGGCGGAATTCCCACTGTCGCTGAAATCCTGAATCTGGCCGATCGTGCGACCGAGAAGACGATCATGGAAGGGCTTGAGGCGGAGGATCCCGAGCTTGTTGAAGAGATCCGACGGTTGATGTTTGTCTTCGAGGACGTGCTGAAGGTCGATGACAAGGGGATTCAGATGATCCTGAAGGAGATCGATAACGATGAGCTGGGGCTTGCGCTCAAGACGGCAAGCACCGAACTACAAAACAAGATATTCAAAAACATGTCAGAACGCGCAGCCACACTTATAAAAGAAGATATGCAATATATGGGTCCTGTGCGGGTCAGCGATGTCGAGGCCGCCCAGCAACGGATTGTCGATATCGTCCGCAGGCTCGAGGATGCAGGCGAGATCATAATCGCCGGTCGCGGTGGCGAAAGCGACCTTATTGTCTGATGCGTTATGATCCTTTAGGATCCACCTCCTCTTGATCCTCAGCCATGGCCCTCATCAAGCATTCAAATACCCGAGACATCGCCCGCGACGCTGTCGTGCTTGATCTCGGCGATCTGCAGCGCCAAGCCGCGCTCATCATGCAATCGGCGCGCGATCAGGCCAGTGCTGTCATCGCCGCAGCCAAGGCCGAGCGCGAACAAATTCTGGCCGGCGCGGCCGAACTCGGCAAGTCCGCAGGATTTGAGGTCGGGCGAGCTGCCGGCCTGAATATCGGTAAAGAAGATGGACGCACCGCCGCGATCAGCGAGATCCGCGCAAGGCTTGAGGCGATTGAATCGTCATGGGGGAGCGAGCTCTCCGCGTTCGAGCGAGCGCGACAATCGATGTTGCTGGCTGCTGAGAAGGATGTGCTCCGACTCGCGCTGCAGATCGCCGAACGTGTGGTCAAGCGCGCGGTTGCCAACGATCCGCTGATCGTTATCGATCAGCTACGCGCAGTGCTGGCCGTGGTTGCGCGGCCGACCGAACTGGTCGTTCGCATTCATCCTGACGACGTCGAGATCGTCCGTGAGGCCCTTCCACAGTTGACCAGGCACTTCACCACGGTCAGGAATGTTGAGCTTGCTGAAGATCAGAACCTCAGCAGGGGCTCGTGCATCGCGGCAATGAGGTCAAGTTCCGGTGGCGATGGACGATTTGCGGGTGGTGAGATCGATGCTTCGATAGCTACACAACTTGATCGCATCGTTCAAGCGCTCATGCCCGGCGGATTGGATGCCGAGAAGACCACGTCTTGACAATCGCGGGGGGGAATGCACGCAGATGATCGGATTGGAATCACAGATCACAACTCTCAGGCGACTTCAGCCGATGCGCATCACCGGCCGCGTGGCCGCGCTTCGTGGGCTGACGGTGCTTGTGCGCGATCTTCCACTGCCCGTAGGTTCGCTGGTGATGGTTCAACGTGATGGCCACTTGCCGAGCACCCGTGCAGCAAGCTGCGAATCGATCGCGTCAACGATGCGCGGGGCAGAAGGGCTGGGCGAGATCATTGGCTTTGATAACGCCTACACCATCGTGATGATGCTGGCAAACCCGAGTGGCATCCGGTCAGGCGACCCGGTGGTCGGGCTTCACGCAACGCAGACGGTGGGTGTGTGCGATGCGATGCTCGGGCGTGTTGTGAATGGACTTGGCATGCCGATTGACGGCAAGGGATCAATTGATGGCGCGTATCCGCGGCCGATCGACCCCGAGCCGCTTGGTCCTCTCTCTCGACGGCGAATCACCGAGCCCGTGTATACGGGTGTGCGTGCGATCGATATCTTTACGACGCTCGGGCGCGGCCAGCGTATGGGCATCTTTGCAGGGCCGGGTGTAGGAAAGAGCACGCTGCTCGGTGCCGTCGCAAGAAACGCGACCGCGGATGTATCCGTCGTCGGGCTGATCGGCGAGCGCGGCCGCGAAGTGCGAGACTTTATTGAGCACAACCTTGGCGAAGAAGGCCTCAAGCGATGTGTTGTTGTCGTCGCGACGGGCGACGAGTCGGCGGCACTCCGCGTGCGTGCTGCGATGGTCTCGTGTGCTGTTGCCGAGCACTTCCGCGATGAAGGCAAGTCGGTCATGCTCATTATGGATTCAGTTACCAGGTTCGCCCACGCGCAGCGACAGATTGGTCTGTCTGTCGGTGAGCCACCGGCCATGCGCGGGTATACGCCGAGCGTGTTCGCGGCCATGGCGCGGCTTCTGGAGCGTGCGGGTGCGGTTGAGACAACCAACACTGCGGAGGCATCGACGATAACCGGTGGATCGATCACCGGGCTCTACTCCGTGCTCGTTGAAGGTGACGATATGACCGAGCCCGTGGCCGACGCGGCACGGGGAATTCTTGATGGTCACCTGATCCTTTCGCGAGCCCTCGCGCAGAGGGCGCACTACCCGGCGATTGATATTCTTGATTCGGTCTCTCGTGTTGCCGACGAGGTGACCGATGGCGCGCATCAGGCTGCGCGTCGGCAGCTCGTTCGACTCATGGCGGCTTACAAGCAGGTTGAGGATCTCGTGCAGATCGGTGCTTATGCAAAGGGATCCAGCGCCGAGGCCGATATGGCGATTGACTATCAACCTCGCATTACGGAGTTGCTTCAGCAGAACCTCGGTGATGTCGTCGGCAAGGCGGGCACGCAGGGCGCATTTGATACCTGCCGCGCGAGGGTGGTGAATATGGCGATCGAAGTCGGTTCCGAGCTTCAGCGACTCTCCAAGGCAAGACCAAGCCCGAGAAGGACCTAAGCCATGTCACGACGATTTACGTTCAGATTGCAACCGGTTCTCGACCAGCGTGCTCGCATTGAAGAACGCGAGCAGCTGCGCGTTGCCGAGATCGAGATCCAGCGCATCAGTGTCGAGTCTACCCTGCGACAGATCCAGAGTGACCTCGTCGAGGCGCGCGAGGAGATGCGTGGGCAGCTTCGCGCGGGCGATGCAGCCTCAGGACTTTCCGGCGTGCGATTGCAGGCAAACGCCTCGTTGCACCACACGCTCAAAGCGCAACGGGCCGCGATCGAACTCGCCGGAGTCCTCAGCCGGCTCGACGTGGCCCGCAAGGATCTGCTCAAGGCCGCGGCCGATCGCAAAGCGGTACAGATGCTCAAAGACAAGCGATTTGCTGAACACCGCGCGATGTTGTACAAGCGCGAAGCGACCGACCTTGACGAACTGGCCGTCATGCGTCATGGTCGAAGCAATGGACCGATGGCGTTTGGCAGCGATTCGCCAGCTGGAGATCAAGACTCATGAAAAAGATATGGATGATTCTCTCAACGCTCGCAATTGCCAATGTGCTTGCCATCGGCGGATTTGTCGCATGGTTGCAGGCGACCGATCGCCTCGACAAAGAGCGTTTTGAATCCGTGCGCCAGATGTTCAAAGTTACCCTTGCTCAGGAAAAGCAGGCGAAGACAGAGGAACTGATGAACGCCGCGGCAGAAGCCACTAAGGCCGCGGCAGACGCAAAGGATGCATTGCCCCCCGAAACCGCGACGGAGAAGATTGCAGAAAAGCAGCTTCAAGCTGAGAAGGATCTGCAGCTTGTGCTGAGAAAGCAGCAGGAGCTTGAAAACCTTCGCGGGTTTCTGCTCAAGCAACTTGCAGACCTTGAGCGCCGCGAAGGATTGTTGACCGCGCAACGGCTTGCCTTTGAAAGTGAGCGCAAAAAAATCGCGGAGACCGAAGGGGCTGCGCAGTTTAAGACAGCACTCGCAACTCTTGAGGCCCAGAAGCCAAAGGATGCCAAGGCCGTGCTGAAGGCACTCATTGACAGCAAGAACGCTGACCAAGTCATTTCATACCTTGCAAAGATGGATGAAGGCAAGCGTGGCAAGGTGATTGCCGAGTTTGTCAAGGATGAACCAGCTGTGGCAGCGGAGTTGCTGGAGAAGATTCGGACACGAGGCTTAACCCCCAGCGCCATCGCGGCGGCGAACGGGGTTGCCGGATCGACCGAAGGAATGGCTGTAGCTGATGACGCCTCAACTCAACCTAAGTGAAACCAGTCTCATCGCTCAGCCAGTTCGTACGGCCGCCCGTCGCGCAACACAACAACGAGCGCAATCGCAGCAGTTGAGCGCAAGCTTTGACGAGCAACTGCGCAAGAAGCACCACATCGGATCAGACGACAACTCGAAGACATCGACGGGTACCGAGGCGATAGTCGCCAGGTCGCCGGTAGGTAAGCAAGTGGGCGAGAACACGAAACTAGGAGATGGTGATGATGAAGAGACGGAGGGTGCATTACGCTCCGCATCAAAGGCACAACCGGGCGAATCAGACGATCAGGTTGAGGAGTCACTCGACGATCCCCTGACCCCAACATCAGCAGCATCGGAGGGACAAGCGACGGAAGCGGGTGCCGCGAGCGAGACGCAAGTTGATGCCGGTCAGCCGATTGTCGTCGCCGACCTTCGCCCGGTCACCATGCGGTCGCTGAATCGATTGCTGCTCCAAGGAGAAAGACCGCAGAAACTCGTTGACGAAAGCGATGTCGCGCTGGATGCGCAACCTTCAGTTGCGAGCGAAGCGACGGGGACGGAAGCGGGTCGGGCCGACGTCGCTCGCGAAAGTACGGTAAACGAATCTCATCCGCGATCAGATCTCGAATCGACAGTTCGCGATGTCGAACGAAAACCGGACGATCAGCGTGCGTTAAGTCCGCGTGATGGTCTTATGGACGAGGCTCGTTCGTCGAGAAAGACCGACTCACACAGCGTGTCCGATCAAGCAAAAAACCACGGTCGCGCGGCGCAGGAATCAAGCACGATTGATCAGCCATCCAAGCAGCCACCGATTGCTCTGCCTGTTGTAGGTGCGACGAGCAAAGCTGGTGAGGGCGCTACTGCGGAAAGCGCACGCACAATCATCGATCGTGATCCGCTCATAAGCCTGCGGGGTTTGGATCGCATCCCTGGTGACCGCGCTATCGATCGTGCTGGTGTCCGCCATTCATCGCGCCCGACTCCCTCGCGCGCGGAGAATGCTGAGGCGTCGTTCGCAATGTCCCTAACCCGCGGCGTTGCCGCCGCAATCAAGCAAGGCTCGGGTTCAATCACACTCAGACTGCGGCCCGAAGCGCTCGGACAGTTAAAGATCAATATCGATTTGCGTACCGATCGTGCGACGGAAGCTACAGGACGGAACCCAAATATGGTTTCTGCGCACTTTGAAGCCTCGACCGCGGAAGCAAAGGCTTTGCTCATACGCGCAATGCCAAGTTTGCGAGAGGCGCTGTTTGAACGCGGTTTGGAAGTACAGAGTCTTGAAGTGGCGGTCGCAGCGGCCGACGAAGCTTTATCCGAGGAGGAAGATCGTCCGCCGGACATTCGGGTGCGCTCTGGCACGCGAAATGCGAGAGCATTGATTGACAGCGGTGAGCATGATGGCGACCGGCGATCAGAGATCCACGGTGCAGCCAAGGAAACCAGTATCGCCGCTCAGCGTACTCCGCATGCACGTGCAGATCCTGACGATGTGTGGGTGTCGTTGATCGCCCCGATGGATGTTGATGACGGACCATTGGCGGGCGATGCGGGGAGAGGCTGGATTGTTGGCCGCGGCGGGAATGCCGGGCCGTATCAGATAGCCATCGAGGACGGCGGAGCCGCCCGAGTGGTTGTGGATGCCATCGCTTGAGCAGGTGGTGCATCGATTACGCAGCACAGTGGTCCTGAGGAAGGACTGCTCGTGTCGGGAGTTTGACTATGACATCGGTATCCGGACTAACATCATCGGCAACTGCCTCACCACCCGCGACGCAGGATGCGTTCAGCGCACTGAACAGCGAGGATTTCGTGAAGATCATGTTCACGGAGCTCTCAAATCAGGACCCACTGAAGCCAAACGACAGCAGCGCCATGCTCGATCAGCTCTCGAGTCTGCGCAGCATTCAATCCGACATCGATCTCAGCAGCAAGCTGGAAGCGGTTGTCACCCAGAATCAACTGGCAACAGCCGGCGCACTCATCGGGAGGTGGGTCAGCGGGCTGACCAATCAGAACCAGGCCGTGATTGGCGAGGTTGAATCGGTCAGTCGAACCAGCGATGGTGCCTTTCTGAATCTCAGCAACGGATTCACCGTTCCGTTCAAGAACGTGGACACGATGCTTGCGGGCAATCCATTCGCTGATCAACCCGAGGTCTGAGTTCAGGCCCAAGGTCTGAGTTCAAGCATGATGCACGTTGCCATGGCAGGATACTCCGGAAAGGCGATGAATGAATGGTGATTCTGTTAGTTTGCTGAAGATGCTCAACTCGGGGGTGCGTCCCCCCGGGCTTGATGTTACCACGGCCAAGCCTGCCGCTACGGGTGTTGAAGCTGGCCAGTTTGCCGAGTTGCTCAACAAGGCGCGAAACGGGGAACTGAGCTCGAATCAGCCGGTAACGGTATCGAGTGATGCTGGATCGTCCGTGAAGTTATCTGAGGATCAACTTGCAAAGATCGCGGTCGCTGCCGACAAGGCCGAGGCGGCTGGTATCCGCAAGGCCTTGGTGGTTCTCGATGATCAGCAACTCATCCTTGATGTAGAAGCCCGCTCGATCACTGGCGCGGCTAAGCTTGGCTCCGGATCGGTTCTATCCGGCGTCGATGGTGTGATTAATCTCTCGAACACTATTGGTGCCGGGGAAACCAGCAAATCTATAGTTCAGCCACCAGCTATAACAACAATGAATACATCATTAAGTAAAGTACTGCTGAAAAACGAAGACGCCGCTGCGGCATAACGCACATCTAGCAGAGAAAGAGTGTGCCGCAAAGTGACACTCATAACGGCATTCGCTCACCACGACAGGATCTTGACCTATGGCGTCCACAACCGCTCTCTTCACAGGTCTTTCCGGGCTTTCTGCAAATGCCCGCAGCCTCGATGTCATTGGCAACAACATCGCCAACTCGAACACCACGGCATACAAGAGCAACCGCATGCTCTTCGCCTCGCAGTTCTCAAGGAACTTCTCGATCGGGACGGTTCCGAGCGCGAATACCGGTGGAACCAATCCCGGCCAGGTCGGTCTGGGTGTAACGGTTGCGGGCACTCAGCGCGACTTCTCAGGCGGCGCGCTCTCCGCGACAGGCGATGCACGCGACCTTGCCATTGAAGGCGACGGGCTCTTCATCGTGAATCGGGGCGGAACTCCGTTCTACACCCGCGCCGGGTCCTTTCGGCAGAACTCAACCAACGATATTGTGACGATCTCCGGCGAGCGTGTTCAGGGCTACGCGGTTGATGATAACTTCAACATCGTATCCGGCGCGCTCACCGATCTGAATATCCCCGTCGGCACGCTCACGCTTGCTGAAGCAACGAGGAGTGTTCGATTTGCAGGCAACCTCAACGCCGCGGGAGATGTCCCGACACAAGGTTCCAGGCACACGCTCAATCCGTTCGATCTTCTCAGCGGTCCGGTGGGCTCAGACCTGTTGACGCTCGACAGCCTGCTTACGGATTTCCAGGATCCGATCAATCTCGGTAACCCGCTCTTTACCGACGGTCAGAAGTTTGAGATCAGCGGTTCGCAGCGCGGCACCAAGACGATCCCGACTGCTTCGCTCGATATCACATCAACGACCACTGTGCAGGAGATGATCGACTTCCTCAACGCCGCGCTCGGCGTGAATACTTCGATTTCTGCGAACCCCGATGGCAACGTGCCCGGTGTTTCACTCGATCCCGCGACCGGTGTGCTTACGGTGGTTGGCAATACTGGCGAGGTGAACGACCTCGACTTTCGTTCGAGTGACTTCCGAATCCTGAATGCTGACGGAACAGTATCGAGCACGCCTTTCACGTTTGCTCGTGAAGCCGAGGCTGATGGCGAATCGGTTCGCAACACCTTCGTCGTCTTCGATTCGCTGGGCACGGCCATCAATGTCGATCTCACGATGGTGCTCGAAAGCAAGCAGGGCGGCAACGGCACAACATGGAGATACTACTCAGACTCTGATGATGACAGCGATCTCGCCACCGCGCTCAACACCGGAACCGTTGATTTCGATGCGAACGGTCGGATCGTCGGCACGCCAAGCTTTGACCTGCGAATCGACCGCACGGGTACGGGCGCGGCCTCTCCGCTCGACTTCTCGATTCAGTTCTCTTCAGACTCAGACTCGGTTACGGCCTTGGCATCGCAGTCATCCGCGCTGGCAGCAACCTATCAGGATGGCGCGCCGATCGGCACGCTCTCAAGCTACTCGGTCGGCACCAACGGAATCATCACCGGCGCATTCACAAACGGACTGACGCGAACGGTGGGTCAGATTGCCTTGGCCACATTCTCGAACGCCGAAGGCCTCGTGGACATCGGTTCAAACCTCTTCACACCCGGCCCCAACAGCGGAACAGCCGTTGTCGGACCTGCACAGGAGCTTGGCGCGGGACGGATTGTGGGTGGTGCGCTCGAACTCTCGAACGTCGATCTTTCGCAGGAGTTCATCAACCTGATTCTTGCCAGCACCGGCTATTCTGCGGCGAGTCGTGTCATCACAACCACTGATCAGCTCATGCAGCAGCTGCTGGTTCTCGGACGCTGATGCCGTATCCGACGATTCGCCACCCTCCGATCACTGACGATAAAGATCGACCACCTCGGTGCCGATACCAGACTGACCGCTTCCCCCATTGTCTACGGCGAGTATGCGCAAGGACGTTCATCCAACCCTGATCATCGGGCTGCTCATCGCAACAGCCGCGCTCGTGGCCGCGTCCGCTCTGCGATACGGTTGGGTTCATGTCGGTGCGAGCGCGGCGACTCCCGCACTATTGGTTGTTGGCGGTGCCATATTTGCCGCATGTCTTGCCGTTGTGACCGCCAGAGTCATGCAACTTTCCCAGCGCGCGAGTTCGCTGTTCAGCCAACCGCCATCGGCACTAGACACGATGGAAGCGATGCTGCTGCTTGCCGATCGCGTGCGGTCCGAAGGGGTATTGACAGCGGCCGCTGATGAATCGGCCAAAGCTCACAAGCTATCTCTTTCAGGGCTTCACCTTCTGTGCGATGATGCAGACCGAAAGCTCGTGCGGTCGGCACTTGAAACTCAGGCCGAGATCGAGGCACAGCAATCGGGCTCTCGACGTGCCGCGTTTATAACCATCTTGCGTATCATCATGCTCATGGGAGTCGTTGGCCTGCTTACCGCATTGACGATTGCGGCATGGAGAGCCGGTTCGCCCTGGCAGCTTGGTCAGTATTCATGGATATTGATTGCCGGCACAACATTGTTCGCCTCGAGTATCACCATTGCGCCGCGGATTATCTCGAACATCCGCCGATGCACAGCAAACGAGGAACTTGATTCCGCGATTGTCCTGGAAGCGATAAGTTCCATTCAAAGTGGAGACGACCGCGAGACGACGATCACTCGTCTTCGGTCGATATTGCCAAGCTCCCACTCGTCCGAGAAGTCTGCGATTCGGTCGCGACGCGCCGCCTGAGCGGTCTTCATCCTTCATCCAGATTGTGCCGATGTACAGCGTGACTGAACATGTTGTATCTGTGTGTAGCCGGATGACGTGTGCAACAAGAGGGCCAATCCATGTCTGATAAAAAGGCCGAGGCTGGTTCTGGTGCGGGTGCCACGCCAGCCAAGGGAGCGGGTGATGAGAAGGACGCGAAGCCTTCGAAGAAGAAGTTGCCGATCAAAGTGATCGGTATCGTTGCTGTACTCATGATTGTTGAGGCAGGTGCCGTCTTTGTGCTTCTTGGCTCTGGCAAGCCCCAGGCTGGTCACGCCGAGACCGACGCGGCGCATCTGGTGGATGATGAATCGGAGAAGACGCAGGAGCTTGAACTTGTCACCGACAAGTTTCAGAACCTCACCAGCGGTGAGCCCTGGGTCTGGGATTTGTCGATCTTTCTTCAGATCAAGAACAAGCACGCGGACCAAGTGGGCGGAGTTCTTGAACAGCGACAGGCTGAGATCAAGGAAGGGCTTGGACAGATCGTTGGTCGAGCGCGCCACAGCCAGCTCATCGAGCCGGAGCGACAGACACTCACCCGTCAAGTCGGGGCCTTCCTGGCAAAGATCGACGGCACGACCGTTGATGGCAAGCCGCTGGTTGAGCGGGTCATCATCTCGAAGTGCCGCGGCTTCAAGGCCGACTGATCCGAGGGTCCTTTGCACATCCGCGGACATGAAAAAAACGGTCGTGACCGGAGTGGTCACGACCGCTTCTGCGTTTGCGATCAGAGTGTTGCGATTGCGTTTGTCAGGCCGATCGGAGCGCCGAGCGTACTCCATCCGCCATTGAGGAAGAGGTCGTAGTGCGAGATCGAGGCCACGATCGGTGTTGCCGATGAGACCACCAGACTGAAGGCCGTTGCGGAGCCCCGGCTGAGAATCGCCGATTCCTGATCGATCTTCACGAAGGCGAAGTCGGCCGCGCCGACGTTCACCGTGCGTGAGCTGGTTGTGCCATCGGTGAAGAGGAACTGGATCGTGATATCAATCGCCGTCGCGCTCGGGTTGTAGACGCCGAGCTTCTCGATGTACGTGATGCCCGCGGAGGCCGGGTTCACGAAGAGGTCACCGAAGACGTACCTCTGTGCGGCGAACGTGGCCGCGGAAGTCGTATTGCCATCGCCATTCTGATACTCGATGACCGAGGCGGTGACCGCCAGATTCGATGTGTAGCGGATGCCAGCCTGCTGTCCGTTGATGAGGCCAAGGCTTGCGAGCGTGATGGTGGACTGCCGTCCGGCCTGAACAGTGATGACACGGGTGAGGTCGGGGAGATCGACCCGTGCGTAAGAGGCCACGACCGTGACCGTTGCGGGTGCGGAGTTGGTGTTCAGGAACGAGAGGCTCGAAGTTACGCCGCCACCGGTCGAGACGTTGGGAATAACTCCGGCGGTCGCTCCACCGTTGGCATCGCCCAGAAGTCCGTCACCGCCCGAGTTGACAAGGTTGTATGTCGAAAGCGAGGCCACGATCGGCGATGCCGAGGTGACTTTGATTCCGAAGCGGCCAGTCTTGGTCACGCGGCTGTCATTATCGAAGTTGATGCCGCCCCGGCGCAGCGCGCCGAGCGTTTGTGAGAAGCTCGAGATGGTTCCGTCGGAGTAGATCAACTCGATGGTCATTTGGGTATCAACATTGCTCGGGTTGTAGAAGAGAAGGAAGTCGCGGAACGTGTTCCGATCCTTATTGGCCTGGGCAAAGGTCCAGGTGGTTGAGATTTGGTTGGTGAAGGCCTCGCCCACCGAGACGTTGAAGTCGTAGTGGCTGAGCGATGCACCGAGCTGGCCGGTGGCCTGGATTTCGAGTGCGTACGGACGACCACGATCGACGAGCGAAGCGCCCGTTTTGGTGCTGACGGTGATGCCGCCGCGTGAGTTTGGAGCGATGGTGCCGGTTGCGATCGGGGTGGTCGGATTGGTGCCGACTTCGTAGCGTGCAAAGACCGAGTAGTTGACGGCAAAGCTGTTGGGGTTCACGATTGGAACAAACTCATCAATCGTCGAGCCTGCAAAGCCTTCGGGGTAATAGAGGAAGTGCGTGACGGGCTGCGCCGCGGCCTCAACGGTGTATGAACCAATCGCGACACCCACGGGCTCAACGAGCACGTAGTAGGTCTGCCCACCGGTCACGGTGAAGTTGAACGAGGCCGTTGCACCGGGAATGCCCGAAGTGTCTTCACCCACAAGTGAGAGCGCCTGGTTGAAGATCTTGATGCGTCCGTCCACAAGTCCGCCCGACGGAGTCTTGAGCTGCACGCTCGATGCGCCGGTGGAGGGTGCCACAAACTTGAACAGGTCGGTATCGCCCGCAGTCTCGATGTTGCCAACACCGGCCCCAAATCCATCGCGGGCCGCAAGCAGGATGAGGGTTGCATCGGCAAACTCGCCCGCATCGGCGTGATCGTCGGGTGTGCCGCCGCCGCCGCCACCAACAATCGCGGCCGTAACCTGAATGTTGTAGTTGCCAACCGCGCTCACGCCGGTTGCGCCGTCGTTGGGTGCAGCGAGCACGTAGAAGACCTGACCGCCGGCGGTTGCCGGGAAGGTCAGCGTTGCGGTATCGCCGTTGCTTGTCGCCCCGAGGATTTCGACAAAGCTCGAGTTGAAGATCCGGATCTTGGGGTTGAGTGAACTGCCCACCGTCGTCATGCGAACGCTGATGTTGCCCGCAGCCAGCGATGTAAAGCGGAAGAGGTCCGAATCAGTCGATGGGACGATGACGCCCGTGCGTGTTCCGACGCCGGTTGTGCTGTTGAGTGAGATGATGCCGACATTCGGGTTGGCGAAGTCGCCCTCGTTGGGGAAGTCATCGATTGGCTCGGTCGAGACGGCGACCGTGTAGGCACCGACATCGAGTGTCTGACCCGCGCCCAAGGGGCCGGGCGCGACCTGAACGTAATACTGCACGTTCTGTGAAATGTTGATCGTGAACGTCGCTGTGCCCAAGGTCGGATTGGTTGTGCCAATGAGGGTGTTGCTCGAATCGTAGATGAACAACGCGGCCGAAAGATCGCTGCCGGGCGTGGTGACCGAGATGGTGGCGCGGCCGGTTGCGGGCGCGGTGAAGCGGAACAGATCGTCGTCGATGTTGACTTCGATGTTGCCCGTCACCAACTCGGTGCTGCTCAGCGTGAGCGGATCGAAGTTGGTCGTCAGATCGAACTGTGTCGCGAGGGGGAAGTCGATGCGGTTGGGGTGATCGTCGGTTGCGCCCACGTTGACCGTTACCTGGTAGCGGCCAAAGTGTGTGCCGGGGTCGAGCCCAGCCACCACGACGTAGTAGTCTCGCCCGGCCGTTACTGAGAACGTCGCGCGCGAGTTGAGACCGGTTCCGATGCCGTCGTCGTTGGCCGCGATCTGAAGGAAGGCGGGGTTTCGGGTGTTGGGGTCTTCGCCATCGGCGTTGATCTCGTACACATAGACAAACGGATCGAGGGTTGCGTCGAGGAAGTCAACCGAGACCGTCGCGATCTCGAAGTTCTCGGCGGTGAAGACGAAGACATCGTCATCGGCCGGGTTCTCGATGATTCCCGTGGTTGTGTAGGTTCCGAGGAAGGCGTTCAATGAGAGCGGGGTGGCGTTGAGCCAATCGCCATCCTTGACGAAGTCGTCGTTGAGACCGACCGAATCAATCCGCACTTCGTACGTGCCCTCTGTCCCGCCATCGCCATCGACAACGATGAAGAAGAGATCGCCCTGTGCCGCGGCGATCGTGAGGGTGAGCTGACCGCCGGGGGTTGTGGCCGCGCCCTGCGCTGCAAGACCACCGCTGACGTTGAAGATGCGCACCGATGGGCGAAGGTTGATGCTTGTGGCATCGACCGTGACCTGGAGATTTCCGCGGCTGACGGCGATGATGCGGAACGCATCCGTATCATCGACATTGGTGAAGGCGCCGGCAGGGACATCGTCGATGACGCCCGTGGCGCTGCCGTTACCGGTCGAAGTGTCAATCGCAATCGCGGTCTGCGCGTTGATGGACTGGAGCTGTTGCGTGTTGTCGTTGTCCTCATAATCATCAATGCCGTTCGACGAGGGCGTTGAGTTGATGATGAGTTCGTAGGCACCGACGGCGTGACGCCAATCAACCATGCCCGGATCAGCGTTGAAGGTCGCGCGGTACGCGCTCTCGACCTGGAGGAAGTACGTCTCGCCAGCCACCACCGGAATGACGAGCCGCGCATCGCGCTGCCGGAAGGTGTTGTCGCGGCCGGAGCTCCCGAACGCGTAGCCCACCGCAAAGCCGGGAACGGCGCGGCTGTCATCGTTCTCGCCCAGCAGCTCGAAGTCGTTGTTGAAGACCTTGAGCAGGCTGTCAAGCGTGCTGTTGTAGGTGCGGAGGAGCTCGCGATCGGTCTGGCTCAGGGTGAAGAGGAAGGGGCTGCTCGGCGAGGTGTTGTTCACACCATCAGCCAGCGGCGTGTGTATGCCGAAGAGAGTTTCGGTGAAGCGATCCTCAAGCGCGGTCGTGGCGATGCGGATCTCCATGAACCCGGTGGCCGGGGCGCGGAACTGGTAGAGGTCCGTATCGTTGATATCCTCGATGGATGCGAGAAAATCGGCGTTGGTGCGGCGCACACCGCCGGGCGTGATATTGAAGGTGGCAGTCTGGAACGCCTGCCGACCTTGCGTGGTCAGAAGATCGAAGTTGCTGGCATCACCATTCGCGTTGGCATCCAGTTCGGGCGCGATGGCCCACTGGCCCTCATCGGGCACTTCGGTCCACGCGCTCTTGTCATCCTGATACACACCGTCACCATTGTCGGGGTTTTCATCGGGGAGGGCCTCGATGGTCACCGACAACGAATAGCGGCCGGTTCCGTTGCCAGTCACGCTGATGTAATACACCTCGCCCGCCCACATGCCGGGCGCGACGACGTTGTCCGTCAATGTCACGCCTTCGGCGAGGTTCGGGTTGATGCTGCCCGCGGGGTCCGGGAAGGGCGCGGCGATCGTGTCGTTCGCGTAGATGAAATCCGTCACCAGATTCCAGTTGGAATCGTAGATGCGGATGGTCACGTTGAGGAACGAATCGGTGGTCGGCCCAACCACGATGCCCACGCGGCTTGAGGGGCGCTCGTTGCGGTCCCATACGCCGTTGATGTTGTCATTAAAGGGTGCAAGCGCAAAGACGGAGACGGGGTCGACCTCGCCGGGGGCTGAGAGATCGACACCTCCTTTGAGCGGGAGCCACACCGGGCCGTTGTCATTGTTCTGGTCATCAAACTTGGCAACACGGTTGAAGCCGTTGTTTCCATCGACCTGCGTGAAGTCGCCGCCGATGTAGAGCGTCTCACCATTCGAGACATCAAACTCGTCATCAACGAAGCTCGTCGCGGTGCGGACCACCGCGTTCGTGGCTGCGATCTGCTGCCAGACAAATCCATTGGAGATCGCGACGAAGCCCGCGCCGGCGTTGCCCCCGGTGCCGACAACCACTCGATCGGAGGTGCCGGGGAGTTCCCATGTGCTGAGCGAGAAGACGGGCGTAGCGAGTCCGCCCGCAAACGCGGCCCACGCGCCCGTGTTGTTGTCGTACGCGCCAACATTGTTGGCGTTGACCGTCGCGGCGGTCTGCGCGATTGGGTTGAACGTATCGAAGTTGGCGAAACTGCCACCGGCCACGATCTTGTTCGGAACATCGGCCGGGGGCGCACCAACCTGCCCCTCCTGATCGAACTCCAGCAGCGAGAGCACGGTGCCGTTGGGTCCGACGGTCGGGATTGCGCCCGCGCCAACGCGGCCCCCGCCCAGCGCGATGAAGAGATTGACCGGAAGTGTCGGGGCCATCGGGGCCACGAGGGGGCCGAACGCCACAATGTTGCGGGCGTTTGCAACGCCACCGGTCGAACCGCTCACGTTGTTGCGCGTGAACGAGCCACCGAGGATCAACTGGATCGGAGGATCCGGCGGTTGCGGCGGGTCGACTTGCGGACCTGCACCGTCGGGGTCCGGTGGGTCGGCAGGCTGAGGTGGGTCGTAGGTTGCAAGGGCAAAGACCACCGCGTTGGGGTCGTTGATCCCCCCGAAGGCTCCGTTGATCGTGCCAAACTGCCCGTCGGCCTGAACCGCGACCGCGCCACCGACAATCTGGCCGCCGATGACCAGGCTCGGGTCCGCCGGACCAGCACCATCAAAGTCGAAGGTCGTCAGGGCCAACCCGACTTCGCCGGGGAGCCGGCCGATGTCGATGGGCTGCCAGACAAACGCGCCGAGATTGGGCACGAAGATGCGGGCCGCCGCGGCGATCTGCGTCAGACCATCATCGAGCGTGAAGTCACCGGCCGCAACCAGTGAAGGACCGAAGGCCGGACCAGCACCATCGGGGTCCCACAGGGTGAACGCCTGAATCCGTCCGTTGATCGCGCTGGGCGCACCACCCTGCGCATTCGCGCTCAGGCCCATCAGTTCTTCACCGGGGCCGGCGTTCCACCAATCGCCGGCATCCCAGATGGCGACGTTGGTCGCGCCGCGCCCTTGCGTGGCGATGTTGAGGGGATTCAACCTGTCAGCAGTGGCAAAGTCGCCACCGACATAGAGCGACTGCCCCTGATTTCCATCATCACCACCATACCCGCCCAGCATGTTCACTTCCGGAACAAACTGGAAGAGGTCGGTATCACCGGCTTCGTAGATACGCCCGCGATGCACGCCCGTGCGTGTCCAGGCTGCGTCAAACTGGGCGTTGCCGTCCCCATTGCGCCCGAGAATGGCGGGGCCAAACCGGATCGGTGTGGCGTTGTCGTTGTTAATTGGGTCGCCCGGGAGCGCATCCACGTGGTCATCAACGGAGATGTTGGTGTAATCGCTCTCGATGAAGACGATGAACCCGCCATCGACGGCCCGATCGAACCCCTCGACCACGATGAAGTAGCGCTGACCACCGACCATCTCGACTTCGAGTTGCGGAGTGAACCCGTTGAAGTCGTCATTGAACGCGATCTCGACCCCACTCTCGTTGTAAAGGTGGACCGCTGGGTCTTCGAGGGGCGGATAGGCCGGGCCGGGAGGGGCGAGGCGCGCGGGCGCGGCCTCCGGTGGGCCTTGTCCGGCCGAGGTGACGGTGATGAACGAGACACCCGTCCCCTGCGCGGTAAACTGGAAGAGCCGCGAGACGGTTCCCTCGGGAGAGTTGGGCATCGTCGGCGGGTTGGCCGTATCCACGAAGGGGCGGACGATATCCGCCCTCGGGGGGTTGGAGAGCCGCGTCGTCGAGTCGATGGGAATCGCAAAGGCGGCGAGGTCGATCGAGAGGCGGTAGTCGCCCGTCGCGGGCCGACCGCTGGCCAGCTCATCGCTGCGCACACGCACGTAGTACGTCGTCTCGGGTGATGACCGCCAGGTTGACCACGCGTTGGTCAGTCGGCCCGCCTGCACATCCGAGGCGATCACCCCGACCACACCCCTGCTCGACCCCGCATCGTAAATCTCAAGGTGCGTGTCGAGAATGGTCGCATCGTTGGCGATTGCTCCCGCCGTGGCCAGACCGTCGAAGGCCTGGCCCGCGGCCGTCCTCACCCGGTAAATGACTTCATCCTGCCGGAAGCCGATGGTCCCGGGAACGTTGCCCTCACCAAAGACTTCCTCGGCCGCGCCGGGCGGATCGTTGGCGGGCAGGGTCTGATCGAAGACATAGTTGATGGAGACGGTATCGACGCGCAGGGTGTAGTTGCCGGTGGCGGTGCGCCCCGCCCCGAGTGTCCCCGGTTGGGCACGCACGCGGATGGTGTACTGCTGCCCGGCCGTCCCCACAAAGCCGACCCACCCATCCGGCACGGGGGCTGCGCTGGAAGAGAGCACACCGTTGTTGGCCCCGACCGAGATGAGCACCCCCATCTGGTCATACACCTCGACATAGGTGTCGAGGGTGCTGTTGAGCGCTGTCCCGTTGGGGGCGAGGATGGTGTCGGCCAGCACCGAGACAAAGTCGGTCGTGCGCCCGGCGATGGTGGGCATGGTGAAGCGGAAGGTGTCGCCGGTATCACCATTTGCGATCGTCCCCGCCACACCCTCGTTGGCCCCCGTCAGGGCCCGGCCGCGGCGCGAGTTTGTCAGGGCCGAGATCGCATCGAGCGTGAGCACCGTTCCGGTTGAGGGGTTGAATGGCACGGGGAAGGCCGGGTGGTCACCATCGAGCATGACGCGCGGTTCGAGCACCTCGGCCACACCAAAGGGGAGTGGGGCGGGCGCAGGCCACGAGGCCCCGCGCACCCGACCGGCCGCGCGGGTCAGCGGGCGGGGTCCGCCCGCGTGCCGCGCGCGATAGCCGCGCATCAGGCCCGCGCCGCAACCAAGCAGGTAACCAACAACACCGGTCTTCCTCATCGTCATTTCAGGACTCCATCAACCCAATGGCCGCGGTTTGAATCTGTAAAGGCAGGGAGCGGTACAAATCTGAGAAGGCAGCAACAGTCTAAGCGTGATCGGGTGCGTGTGGGTGGTGCCCCGGCTTTAGCCACATGCAAGCCGGCCTTGGCCCCCTGAAACCCGGCCTTGGCCCCATGAAACCCGGCCTTGGCCCCATGCAAGCCGGCTTCAGCACCATGCAACCCGGGCCGGGGCATTCCTGCCGCGAGTCTCCACACCCACCATTTTTCCCCGGGACCAAGGTCTCCCAGGTGGTGTCGAGCAGAACCCCACACAACTCCGGCGTCAACACCAGGCATGGTTGATCCACCGGCCCCAAGCCGCCCAACACTCGCCCAGCGAGCCGGCTTTCATGGGGTGAACGACCGATCACCAGCGGCCCACCACGGCCCCTCGCCCAATACTCTACATGAACAGACGGCCATTCGTCCAGTCGGAGGGTCCGGTTCCTGCTCACAACCCTCTCGAACCGACCCGGTGTGGATGAAATGTCAGAGCGGGAGCACGGAGGTGCGACTCGCCCGCATCCGGTGTTGAACCGGTCGGACCAACCGCGGGCCCAGACTGCGCCGGTACCGACCACCCGGGCCGAACCTCGGCCCCGCCCATCCCCGAACTCCCCGACCCACCCTCAACCCACCCTTCTCAGCGCAAAAACGGCCTGATTCGCCCATCCGCCGCGAATCCGCGACGATCCGGCCCGAATTTCCGCCCATCCGCGCCGATCCGCCGCCCATCCGGCCTCCATCCCCGCCCGGAAGCACCCCAACATCTGCAAAATGCACCCCGACATCTGGCAAGTGTTCCGCAACATCTGGCACATGCACCGCGACATCTGGCAAAAGCTTCGCGACATCTGGCACATGTTCCGCAGCGCGTGGCGCATGATCCGGTATTTTGCGGGGAACGTGCAGCCCGAGCACAGAACATTTCGAGCCCGCGGGCAGGAGAGCCATGAAACGTTTTGTCGACCTCGCCCATCTCCTCCCGCCCCGAAGAACCTCCACCCTCTTCTCTCCTCTTTCCTCCGCGCTCTGACCTCTTCCGCGAGTTCCCCACGTCTATCGACCACCACACGCATCGCCCGGAGTCCGCTAGACTAGCCACCCGGCCCTCGAACTCAGGCACCCTTCCGAGCCACCCATGCAGAACCGCTTTGGACTCAAGGACTTCTTTCTCTTTGCGCTGGTGATCGCCTTCGGGGTGATCGTGATCTTGCGGACCGATCAGGCCGACCGGGCCTGGGAGAAGTCAGAGCAGATGCTGACCAAGATCAGCAATCTGGAGGCTCAGGTGGGGCGTGTGGAGAGCAAGCTCGACTCGGGGGCAGGGTGGATCAGAAGCCCTGGGGGGGCGGGGGGGTCAGAGGAAGGGTCTGTTGCGCAGGAAGTGAAGCCCCAGGGTTCGGACAACGCGGCGAAGGATGAGTCGTGGGCCCGGGCCGGGGTGCCGATCGCGTGGCAGCCAGCGCGGCAGTTGACCAACGACCCGCGCGGCAAGACGGGGTTCAAGCAGGGGGGCGAGTTCACCGAGATTTATGAGGCCCAGACCAAGGTGCTGACCCCCTCGATCTCGACGGATGTCTATTCACGCCGCATGCAGGAGCTGGTGCTGGAAGCGCTGGCGGACCTCGACCCCGTGACCCTGAAGCGCCGCGGGCTTCTGGCGGAGGCCTGGCAGGTCGATCCCGAGGGTCTGTGGTTGCGGGCCCGGCTCCGTCCGGGTGTGCGCTTCAGCGATGGCACACCGTTGACGACCGAAGATATTCGGTGGAGCTTCCACGACTACATCATGAACGAACAGATTGATGCCGAGCGCGATCGGTCGGTGATGCGCGACTCGATCAATGAAGTGAAGGTGATCGATGCGCGGACGGTCGAGTTCACGTTCAAGGAGCGGCTCTTCCTGAACGTGGACAACGCGCTCAGCATGTTCGTGCTCCCCAAGCACATCCTGTCGAAGCTCAGCCCCGCGCAGATCAACCAGTCCACCGGGCTGATGGTGGGGAGCGGGCCCTTTAAGATGAAGGATTTCAGCATCGAGCGGCAGTGGACGCAGCCAGCGGATGTGGTTCTGGAGCGCAACGAGCAGTACTGGGGGCCCAAGCCCGCGCTCGCGGCGATCCGCATTCAGGCCATCACCGAAGAGATCGGGCGTTTGAACGCCTTTGCCAAGGGAGATGCGGACATGATCACCCCCAGCGCGCCGCAGTTCGAGGCCAAGAAGAAGGAGCCCGAGTGGGCCGAGCGGGCCAACTTCCTCAACTGGGTGAACATGCGCTCGGGCTACTCGTTCATCGCGTGGAACTGCGGGGAGCGCAACGGCAAGCTCACCCCCTTCCACGATCAGCGCGTGCGCATCGGCATGACCCACGCGCTGGACCGCGAAAAAATGATCCGGGACATCTGGAAGGGCTACGGGGTGGTGGCCAAGGGGAACATGAACCCCGATTCGCCCGGCGCGGCCAAGGAAATCAAGCCGTATCCGTACGATGTAGCGCGTGCGAAGGCGCTCTTCAAGGAGGCGGGGTGGGAAGATCGCGACAACAACAACGTGCTGGAAGATAAGAACGGGACCGAGTTCGCCTTTGAGTTCTCCTATTCGGGCGGGAGCGAGATCGCCGAACGGATCGCCAAGTTCGTGAAGGATGCGTACCAGGCCGTGGGCATCAAGGTCACGCTCAAGCAGTCGGAGTGGTCGGTCTATCAGGACCTGATGAAGAAGCGCGACTTCGATGCCATCACCCTCGGGTGGGGCGCGAACGGGCCGGAGAGCGACCCGAGGCAGATTTACCATTCCGAGTCGATCAAGAACCAGGGTGACAACTTCGCGCAGTGGAAGAGCCCCGCCGCGGACAAGCTGATCGAGGATGGACGCAGGGAGATGGACTTCGACAAGCGGCAACTGGTGTGGGCCGGGTTGGAGCGCGTGCTGCACGCAGAGCAGCCCTACACCTATGTTCGCGTGCCGCCGTGGCTGCGATTTGCGAGCAAGCGCGCCGGCAACGTGGTGACCTACCCGAAGGGGATGCAGCTCGACGAGTTCTTCATCGGTGGCGGCACGGTCCAGGCCAATCCGGGCGCGAACTGAGCACGCCGGTCCACCGGATCTCGATTCCGAGCGGGTGAAGGCCTGCTGAACAGTGTTGGTCTTCTGATCTTCATGAACTCCGCCCATTGACAGGCCACGACGATGCTGATGTACATTTCACGCCGCCTGTTGCTGATGATTCCCACGCTGGTGGGGATCACGCTCTTGGTGTTCATGATGATCGCGGCCAGCCCGGGCGGGATCGGCGCGGGGCTGATGGTCTCGGGCGGGCAGCAGATGCAATCGTCGAGCGCGGTGGCGGTGCAGCGGGCCAAGCTCGAGGACCGTTACGGGCTGAACGAGCCCATGCTGGTGCAGTACTTCCGCTGGCTCAAGCGGGTCAGTCCCATCAGGTTCGGTGATCGCGACCAGGTCAGCCCGGCGGGCGATCTGGTGACGCGGCCCAGGCCCATCCCCGAGCCGAGTGTGTGGAAGTGGGTGGCTGAGCGGCTCGCCGAGCCCGAGCCGGAGCTCGCGTCGCGCACGCGGGCCGAGTTTGTCGCGATGGATGCGGATGCGAAGATCGAAGCCTTCAAAAAACTTCAGCGGTCGTACGTCGAGGCGCGGGCCGGGTTCACCACCGATGAAGCGGTGCTGGCCGATGCGGTGAAGCGCTACGTCGAATCGATCGGGCGCACCGACCTGATCGACTCGAACTTCAAGCCGCGTCTCAAACGTATCGAAAGACTGACCCCCGACACGAGCGCGAAGGAGTATGCCGAGGTTGAGAAGCACGCGAAGGCCGCGGTTCGATCGAGGGTGCTGGCGCAGGAGGCGCGGGCGAGGTTGATCGGCGCGATGGATGCCGGGCCGTATGAGGAAGCGGGGTTCGGGATCTCGGGTCTGGTCCACATTGCGTGGCCGGACCTCGGGGTCGCGTTCAGCAGCAACCAACCGGTGCTCACGCTCATCACCCGCCACCTGCCGACGACGATCCTGCTGAACCTGATCGCCTTCCCGATCATCTATCTGATCGCGATTCCGAGCGGGATGCTGGCCGCAGCGCGCAAAGGCTCGATCTGGGATGTCGGGATGGGGTCGCTGTTCATCGGGCTCTACTCGGTGCCGGTGGTGCTGGCCGGAGTGCTGGCCCTGGGGTTCCTCGCGACACCGGATTATCTCAACGCCTTTCCGACGGCAGGCCTCCACGACAAGGGTGCGGCGGACTGGACGTACCTGCCGAGGAACGGGGGCAAGGGGTATCTGGTGGACCTCATCTGGCACATCATTCTGCCGGTGGCGTGCGCGGTGTATGGCGGGTTTGCGATCCTCAGCAAGCAGACGCGGGCCGCGATGCTGGAGAACTACAGCGCGGATTATGTGCGCACGGCCAAGGCCAAGGGTGTGAGCAGCAAGGATGTGATGTTTGTCCACGTTCTGCGGAACAGCCTGCTCCCCCTCATCACGATGTTCGTGACCGTCTTCCCGGCGATGCTCGCCGGCTCGGTGGTGATCGAGAGAATCTTCAGCGTGCAGGGCATGGGCTGGCTCATGATCGAGGCGATCAACCTGCGTGACCGCGAAATGATTCTTGCGAACACGACGATCGTGGCCTGTGTGAACCTGCTGGCCCTTCTGCTGGCTGATATTTTGTATGCGTGCGCAGACCCGAGGATCACGTACAAGTGAGCACAGCACCAGCACCAGTTTCGCCGCAGCGCGCCATGCAAGCCCCGCTCCCCGAGCGGGTGACGGGCGTGCAGCTCATGCAGGGCATCGGTGTGCGCCCGGCGGTTGGCTTCTGGACTGATGCGTGGCGGACGATCGTCAAGCGGCATCCGGCGGTGATTGCAATGTGCTGGATCGGGATTGTCGCGTTCTTCGCGGTCTTCTCGCCGCTGATCGCCAACGGGCACCCGATCTGGCTGAAATCTGTCGGCGGAGCGGGCCGATCCTACTCACCGTTGTGGGAGAACCTGAGTTCGGTGGACCTGGTCTTGCTGGTGTGGGGATTGGTGACGGTTCCGTTTGTGGTACTGGGGCCGACGATCGGGCGTGGGCGGCGGGTCTGGATGATGATCGGCGCGCTGGTGGTGGCGATCGCGGTGCTGGCGATCTCGGGTGTGTTTCAGGGACGGTTGAACAGTGCGGCACAGGACCAGGGACGTGCCGCGGCCTCGGCCGCGGTGAGGGGGCTTGAGCCCGCTGCGAACGCCAGCAAACCCTTTGCGCGACGCGATGGAGCCGGGTACATCGTGGGCTTCGGCGTCGCGGCGGTGGTCTTTGCGGGGATGATGCTTGTACCGCTGGGCAAGGTTCGGCGGCGGGTGATCGTGGTGGGCCTGGCCGCGTGCATCGGTGCGCTCGCGGTGGGGCAGCGGTGGGACCGACCGCTAGAGATCTACAACTATGTGCAGCGTGAGGTGAGCGGGGAGATCGAGGCGACGTACACGCTGGTGCCGTGGTCGCCGCTGCAGCGTGATTCGGCTCTGGATCGGCGCCCGCCGCTCACCAAGTATGGCCCTGCAACGGGTGTGGCTGTCGATAGTGCGCCGTACGAACGGCGATACATCCTCGGCACCGACGCGTTTGGTCAGGATGTGCTGAGCCAGCTTCTGCAATCGTGCCGTCTGGCGATTTCGATCGGGCTTGTGTCTACGGGTGTTGCGTTGGTGATCGGTGTCTTGCTCGGCGCGTTGATGGGGTACTTTGGCGGGTGGGTGGATCTGCTGCTGTATCGTGTGGTCGAAATCTTTATGGCCGTGCCCGTGCTGTTTCTGCTGATTGTTGCGGTGGCCGTGCTGCCCGAGGAACTGCGGAACACATACGTGATCATGGGCATCATCGGGATGTTTACGTGGACGGGCATGGCCCGCTTCACTCGTGCCGAGTTCATGAAGCTGAGGAATCAGGACTTTGTGCAGGCGGCGCAGGCGACGGGGCTGCCGCTCAGGTCGATCCTCTTCCGCCACATGCTGCCGAACGGCATCGCGCCTGTGTTGGTCGATACGAGCTTCGCCATCGCCGCCGCCATCAGTGTCGAGGCCACGCTCTCGTTCCTCGGGCTCGGCCCGGTCGATAGCGCCTCGTGGGGTCGATTGCTGAGCGCGGCCATCAGTTCAGAGGGTGAGTTCAAGTGGTGGCTCGCCGTCTTCCCGGGCCTGGCCATCTTTCTCACCGTGTTGTCGTACAACCTGATCGGCGAGGCGATGCGCGATGCTATCGATCCAAAGCTCAAGAAAGCCCGCGTCTAGTCCCCCCCCCCCCCCCCCCCCCCCCCCCCCCGCCCACAACCAAACGCCTCTCTCGTCCGACCCGCACCATGAGCACAGCCACAGCACCAGCGCCGACCGCACCCACACCCGCGACCAGCGAGATTTCAGGGCGCAAGCAGCACAAACAGCTTGATGAAAAGACCCCGCTGCTGCGGGTCGCGGATCTCGCGGTCTCGTTTGACAACGGGAGTGGCCCGCGCATTCAGGCGGTGGATGGGGTGCGGATGACGATCTATCCGCGGCAGACGCTGGCGGTGGTCGGTGAATCGGGGTGTGGAAAGTCGGTGACGGCGATGTCACTCATGCATCTTGTGCCGCGCCCGCCGGGCCGGTGGGATCGTGGTCAGGCCTTCTTTCAAACCGATGAAGGGGCGAAGGATCTTCTGCTGTTCTCCGAACCGCAGATTCGGCGCATTCGCGGCAACGAGATCGCCATGATCTTTCAGGAACCGATGACCTCGCTGAACCCGGTCTACACGATCGGCGATCAGATTATGGAGGCCGTGCTGCTGCATCAGCGTGTTTCTGTGCGCGAAGCCGAGCAGATCGCGATTGAGTCGATGACATCGGTCGGAATTCCTGACCCGGCCAATCGGATCAAGGCCTATCCACATCAGTTCTCGGGCGGCATGCGCCAGCGGGTGATGATCGCGATGGCACTGGCCTGCCAGCCCAAACTGTTGCTGGCCGATGAGCCAACGACCGCGCTGGATGTGACCATCCAGGCTCAGATTCTTGAGTTGCTGCGCGACCTTCAGCGTAAGCGTCAGATGGGCATGATGCTGATCACCCACGATCTCGGTGTGGTGGCGGAGAATGCCGATGTTGTGTGCGTGATGTACGCGGGACGCGTGGTGGAATACGCCAACATCTTCGAGCTTTTCAACAACCCGCTGCACCCATACACCCGCGGGCTGTTTGCCAGCATTCCGAAGATTGGCGAGGTTCGACCGCGACTGGTGACCATTTCCGATGTGATTGATAATCCCGAGGCGTTCAAAATGCTGCCGGGCGCGAGCAATGGCATCCGCCCATGGTGGCCATGGCACGATGCGCCGAAGGATCTCTCACCGAAGGATGGTCCGGCCGGCGACTACTACCTTCAAGAGGTGATGCCCGAGCACTGGGTGGGTGTCTGGCGGACTGAGGCGGTCAAGAGCCACGAGAGCCGCTCGCCGGACTTGAACTACCGGATATCCGATGATCCGACGCGGGCCTGATTGCAAGCGCAGGCTCACACGGGTAGCGCGCTTGCCTGTTGCGGACCGGACGGGCTCACCATTTGACAGGTACACACGTGCGAGTCGTCATTCTGCTAGACCGGTCTTTTGCCAAGCGTGAGCGTGAGATGCTCTCGCGGCTTGAGATCGGGCTCGCCGATGAAGGCATCCGCGTGATTCACGCGGTGCCGATGGCGATCGTTGAGAGCGAGACGTTCGGCCTTTACTCCTCAAAGGCGAGCTACGACGATCGTGGCTTTCCGACGACCAACAGCGCTCGTGTGAAACAGCTTGTTTCATCGATCAGAACGCTGACGGAGTCCGTACCTTCGCCAGAGGTTGATGTTGTTCACAGCCTGGGGACGGCGTGCGAAAGACTGGCGGTGAATCTGGCCGCGGCACTTAATGCTGCACCGCTGTTGGAGATCTGGCAGGCATCATCGATCAGGTCGGTGAGCGAGGCGATGCGGCACTCGCGTGTGCCGGTCTCGCTGGCGTTTTCCGATCCTGACCTGCGAACAGTGATGAAGAAACTGAATCAATCGATTGTTGGAGCCGATACGCCATGGGGTGTACACCCGAGGCCTCGCGATGAAACCCAGCCAGTTGATGGCAACAGTGCGCCTTCGGTGGCCTTGCTGGCGGATGGCACGCACCCTGCGATTCTTAACACCGCGCTGGCCGGTCTTGCCGAGGCGACCGCGGACTTTCCTGAACTGCTGATCTTTGTTGATACCGAGCGGGCAGGGTCGGCACGATTGTGGAAACAGGCAAGGGCGCACGGGTTGCTCGAGCGGCTTTCGATAGTTCCCGGCATCGAGGCTCGACGAGAACCGACCTTGCGGCTCGATGCGCTGCTCGTGCCTGAACCTTCGGGACGCTTGAGGTCGCTCGTGCTTGATGCCATGGCACGAGGTATTCCCGTTGTCGCCACAAGAGACCCCGCGCTGGGAGTTCTCAGCGACCCGCAGCGAGTTCGGTTGGTCGCTCCGGGCCCGGCTTCGCACTGGGCCGCGGCCGTACGCGATATGCTGCACAATGGTCCGGCAAGACGATCGGTGACCGATGCCGCGCAAACCTATGTTCGCACGCAGAGATCGGCCAGTGGCCATGTGGCGGCCGTATTGAAGGCCTACGAAGGTGCAAATCGCACGCGGCATCTGCCCGCGAAGGTTTGAGTCGTGCATCCGCAGCGGATCTGCGGAGCATAAAGTTACTCGATGTCACGGCTGCCCTTCGATCCGAAAAAGATGAACACGCGTGCTGTGCCGCGTATTGATGCGCCGAGCCTGCTCGGGGCAGTCGGCGATCGTGATGCTGCGCCGGTGTCGGTCTCGCAGCTCGCCACCATGGTTGAGCGATCGCTGCGCGACCATCTTCCCCCGACCGTGCGTGTGCTCGGAGAGATCGGGCAGTTCCGCGAACGCTCGCACTGGTACTTTGATCTGAAGGATGAGGGCGCGGTGATCTCGTGTGTCATGTTCGCGGGCGCGGCCCGCAAGGTCGGGTTTGTGCCGCGGATTGGCCAGCAAGTTGTGCTGAGTGGTCGCGTTGAGTTCTATGGCAAGCAGGGGCGCACGCAGTTCATGGCCGACAAGCTGCTGCCAATCGGTGAGGGCGCGCTCGACGCCGCCTTCCGCAACCTCTGCGATGAGCTGCGCGGGCTCGGGTGGTTCGATGAGTCGAGGAAGCGTGCGCTCCCGCTCTTTCCGCGCCGAGTAGGGGTGATCACCAGCAGAACAGGGGCCGCGCTCCAGGATGTGCTCGATACCGCGCGGCGCAGGTGTCCGGCAATTCCTATCGCGCTGATCGATGCGCGAGTTCAGGGCGATGGCGCGGCCGAGCAGCTGGCCATCGCTCTGCGCCGGCTTGCACATCTGCACGATGCGCTCGGTGTTGATGTTGTGCTCATCACCCGTGGCGGTGGTTCGATGGAAGATCTCTGGTGCTTCAACGACCGCTCGCTTGCGCAGGCGATTCTCAACTCGCCGATCCCCGTCGTCGCGGCCATCGGCCACGAGACCGACACCACCATCGCCGAGCTGGTTGCTGATCTGCGCGGGGCGACTCCCACGCAGGCGGCCATGCGGATCTTCCCCGATGCCGATGATCTCCGCCGCCAGCTCGCGTCGATGTCCTCCCGCATCGGTGCGCACGCGTCGCGGCGGGTGAGGGTTGATCGTGAGCGGCTGCGTGGGCTTGCTCGCCATCCTTTTTTGTCTGACCCCGAGACCATGATCGTTGATAGGCGCGATGATCTTGCGGATGATGGGCGTCGATTGGTTGCGGCGGCCCGGTCGAGAGTTCGTGATGGCCGCGCGAGGCTCGATCGAATCGCGGCCCGGCTTGAGCGGCACAGGCCGGGGGTGGAATATGCCCGACGCGAGGCCGCGCTTCTGAACGCCCGATCTTCGCTTAACTTGACGATGGCTGTCCGCCTTCGGAGCGTGGACCTGCGGTCACCCTGCCGACGATTGCGGGGTGCGATCTCTGGTCTGATCGATCGCCGACAGGTCGCGCTCGAGTCGCTGGCACGCGGGCTTGATCTTGTCGGGCCGCACAGCGTGCTCAGTCGCGGGTTCTCGATGACCCTGCACACCGATGGTCGGGTGGTGCGGTCTGCGGGTGAAGTCATGCCCGGCCAGACCGTGCAGACACGCCTTGCGGATGGTGGGTTTGCCTCGGTTGTGCAAGGAGTTGCCGGAGAAGTTCCGTCGATCGGACCCGCCCCGGCTGTTTCCGCGCGGAAGTCGGCGGCCAGAAGAACCGCCAAGTCCAAATCGCCACCCCCCGACCAGTTGGACCTCTTCGCTCCGGGGCGGTAAGGTTGCCCGTGAGCAAGCAATCCGGACGATCATCCTCCGACCCGACGGCCAACGTACCAAGCGACCTCGCCACCGTGACCTTCGAGCAGGCCCTGACCGAGATCGAATCGATCATTGATCGGATCGAGACCGGCGAGGTGGGGCTGGAGGAATCGCTGAAAGAGTACGAGCGGGGTGTTTTGCTGGTGAACCATTGCCGCGTCAAGCTCGATCGGTCGCAGCAGCAGGTGGAAGATCTCACCCGTCGGCTCGAACAGGCCGATGATACAGCGCCCGCTCCACCCGATGCCCGCGAACCGGAATAAGCACGCATGACGAAGGAAGATTTCTATCTGCTGCTGGCGACCGGTAGCTGGGTGTGGCTGCTGTTTGTGTTCGCGTTCGGCGCGTGTGTCGGGTCGCTCACCAATGTGCTCGTCTATCGGTTGCCGCTCGGCCTCAGCGTGGTCTCACCACCCTCGCGCTGCCCGATGTGCCAGACCAAGCTGACCTGGCGCGAAAACTTCCCGATCTTCGGTTGGCTCAGGCTGGGCGGGCGATGCCGTTTCTGCAAGTCGCCGATCTCGCCCGAGTATCCGCTGGTCGAGGCGTTAGTCGGTCTGCTCTTTGTGGTTTTCTTTGTGCTCTGGTACACGCTGCCTGATAGGGCCGTCATCCTGGGTGTCGATTGGGCCAGCATCCGCCCCGAGTGGGCCCAGTGGGATGCCACCCTTGATCGTTGGCCGCGCGAGACGTGGCCCATGTTCATCGTGCTGCTCGTGCTCGTTGCCTCGCTCGTGGCGATGTCGCTGGTTGACCTCAAAACCTATACCATCCCGTTGCAGATTCCCTGGTTCGCCACCGTGGTGGCCCTGCTCTTCCACGTAGGCTACGCGGCCTATCTGAGCATCCGTGGCTATTCGATCATGCCGGGCAACCCGTTCGCGTGGTCGTTACCAACGCCCGTTCGATCAGGCGACGGGTGGTGGTGGGTGGGTGCGAGCATCGGGGGCGTCCTCGGGTTGGTGCTGGCGAATATCGCCCTGCACTACGGCTGGATCCGCCGCTCATTCGCGGATTATCCCGAGTGGGAGGCGAAGCACGCCGCCGCGTCTGCCCGGTCTGAGGCAACAACACAAACCTCGCATTCCGAGAGCATCGAAACAGCCCCGGTTGCCTACGAATGGCCGGAGTGGATACCCAGGTTTGGCCGCTTTGTGCTGGTCACGTTCGCGGTCCTTCTGGGTTTCGCCGCGATCGGCTACTACCTTGGCCAGTTGCAAGGAGCACCGCGCTGGGCTGGCTTGCTTGCGGGGGTCTTGGTCGGTCCGCTGGTCGGCGCGATTTCGATACGCGGCTTCGCCAGCCCGACGGAAACTGCCGAAGGCGGGGCCTCACCGGCTGAAGACTGGATTCTCTATCCCCATGCCCGGAGAGAGATGTTCAAGGAACTCGTCTTTCTAACCCCGTGCATCGGGCTGGCATGGCTTGGTGGAACGGTCGCCATGAGCCAGGTGCCATCGGCATCGGTGATCCCGCTCTGGCTGCTGGTGCTGACGGGTGTTTTGATGGGGTACCTGATCGGTGGGGGGGTGGTCTGGGCGGCCCGCATCTTCGGTTCGCTTGCCTTTGGCAAAGAGGCAATGGGTCTGGGCGATGTTCACATGATGGCCGCGGTTGGCGCGTGTGTTGGGTGGATCGATGCGACTTTGGCCTTTCCGCTGGCCGCGCTGGTGGGGCTTTATTGGGTGGTCGTTCATGTGCTCGCAACGCGGCAGATGCCCAAGGCCATGCAGTTTGGCCCATACCTCGCCATGGCGACGCTGCTGGTGATTCTGGCCAAGCCCTTGGTCGAGGAGGGTTTGACGCGACTGGTCGCGATTCCACCCGGAGAGCCGCGGATCAATATCCCCTGAAAGCCGGCCGATAGGCAACCCGAAGCCAATCCGAAGAATAAACCCTGAATTCGTACAGAGTTTGGTGGGAAATTGACACTCGTGCCGATGAGTCTACGGTTGTCACTCTGACTCGCGCGACGGAGCGCGCGCAGGCAACTTCAGTAGCTTCAGACAGTGGAAATACCAAACGGAGGTTTTGGCGATGATCGTCAGCAGCGTAATTCAATCGTCGGTGTTTGCGAAAGTGGCCGGAGTCTGCGTGCTCGGTCTGGGCCTTTCACTTGGTGGTTGCAACAAGCAGCTCAAAGATGACAACGCCGCCCTCATGACGCAGAACTCGGCCCTGATTGCTGAGAACAACCAGCTCAAGATCAATCAGGATGCCATGAGCGGGCGCATTCAGAACCTTGAGACCGCCAGCACGGCCAGCACAGCTCAGTCTCAGCCTATGACCGACACGTACACCGGCGGGGGTAGTGGTTCGCAGCGGCCGGCCGCGCGTCAGCGCAACGAGACCATCGTCATCGCTGGTGATGTGCTCTTCGATCCGGGTCAGGCGACGATCAAGAGCACGGCCAGGAAGGAGCTCGACTCGGTTGCATCCAACCTCAAGTCTCGCCACTCGGGTCAGGAGATCCGCGTCGAGGGCTACACCGACAGCGACCCGATCAAGAAGAGCAAGTGGGGGAGCAACGAGGCCCTGAGCGAGGCCCGTGCCGAATCTGTCCGCAAGTACCTCATCACCAAGGGCATCTCCAGCAGCCGCGTCAGCGCGGTCGGGATGGGCGCGGCCAAGCCCAAGAGCAACAAGAAAGAGTCTCGCCGGGTCGAGATCGTCGTTGTTGACGGGTGAGTTGGTCGGAAGTTTGGTGGAAGTTCTCGCCAGACGGCACACTCTCGGACAAGCCGAGCCACCTCCAGACGGATATAGTTCGACGTATACGCGGGGCCGACCGGCAAGGTCGGCCCAACGTTTCTCCGGTTTCAGGATGACCGCATCCCAACCGGAGTTGATATTCCGGGCGATTGGCGCAGTTGGCTAGCGCGCATCCATGACACGGATGAGGTCACAGGTTCGAGCCCTGTATCGCCCACTTTCCCACTTTCCACCGGGTCACACCCGACGCCACGCCCCACCAAAACCGCAGGGATTTTCGGGCCTTGCTCCCGGGCTTGCTCGTCCGTGGGAACGCACCGTTGCGCTGTGTTTCAGGATTTGTTGCCGCCTCACTGATTCACGCCGCACGGAGAATCACAACGGGGTGGTTCGTGGCTTGACCAATCCAGCTTGGTTGGCAATGCTCCGCGGCGTTCCAATCGGCAGGTCGCGCTTGGGGTGGGGAACCGTCACCGAGCCGGGACGCATCGGGTGACGGTGCCGGTGATGGCTTCCCGTCGTCTGGGCCAGCGTGCATCCAACGGCTTCCAGTCGTCGGATCACGTCCCGGCTGCTCATGGCTTAGTATTTCGTACGGTATGCATCGCGTCAGAATCCCTTCCAGTTCATACCCCAGATGCATCGACTCCCCGACCACCACCAGCCGCGCCGCCGATCAGGGGCGGGTGCGCGTCCCGAGCCCATGGGCGCCTCCCAGCCGTTCGTGGAGGATCTATCTGGCATGAGTCTTCTCACCACAAGGAAATCGAGGAGAAGGATACGGACGGACGGGTCCGGCTCGCAGATGACACTGGCCTCGGTTTCGAGGCCTAATGTTTCCGACCATGAAACCGGGGAAGATCTTGATCGGATACGGAGCGTTCCTGATGGTCTGCGGCGTGGCGGGCTGGGCCGCGGCAGGGTTCACGGCCAAGGCCACGACTGCGATCGCGTCAGGCTCAGCTACTGGGCTGTTGATGATTGCGCTCGGCTTCCTGGTGCTCAAGCTCCAGCCCGCGGGCTCCCGCGGTGTGACGTGGGCCGCGGCGGTCTTCGCGCTGCTGTTCACGGGCGTGTTCACCTGGCGCGCCAGCATCGCGTGGGGCAATCTGCCCGAGAAGCTCTATCTCGCGGTGCTGCTATCGGCGATGGCACTGGCGAGTATGGCCACCGTTGCACTCATGGTGCGGACGCTTCTTCGCGATAGAAAGGCCGCGTCACCCGCGCTCCCCTGATCAAAAGCTGACTTCGAGGTTGTGTCGGGCACCACGCTCGACATCCGGGCGACCAAGCGAGCATCACAATCTTTCAAAGATTGATTCACAGCCCGCCAGCTGATGGCGACCAAAGCGCGGTCTACATGAGCCGCTGGATCAACCGATGCCGCGAGCACGCGTCGTGGAGCGAGTTGTACTCGGCGACGGCGGCGGCGTGAAAGAGCTCCTGTCTATATGGGCACGGTGAGCCTTATGCGAAGATGTTGTTCATGGTCCAGGTCGGCGGTCACCTGCCCCCCGACGGACGCCGCGAGGGCGCGGCTGACGGCGAGCCCGAGTCCGAAACCGCCGCGTGCATCTCGGGCCGCGTCTTTACGCCAGAATGGCTCGAATAGGTGAGTGATATCGGCGGCGGTAAGCCCCGGCGCATAGTTGCTGATGACGATGGAGTTTCCAGTTGGATCGCTCGTGCCGATGCACTTCGCTGGACGATCGGCGCTGACATCGCCATGCCGGAGCGCGTTGTCAATCAGGTTCCCAATGATCGACGCGGCCAGTGCGGGATCGATGCGGGCAGGGAGCGGACCCGGGGTGTCGATGGACATGTGCGAGAGGTCATGGCCGCTGGCCACCAGAGCGCGGGCGGCTTGCTCTCGCATGACGGCGGCAAGGTCGATCGTCGCATCAGGGAGCGTGTCCCGGCTTCCTTCGCTCGCGCGGGAAAGCCGCAAGAGCGCCTCGGTCAGGCGCTGCGCGCGGTCGAGCACACCAAGGCCGTCGCGGGCGGTCTGCTCCCAACGCTCGGGCGTGCGTTCCCGTGAGAGGCCGACTTCGAGCAGCATGCGCAGTTCGGCGACGGGCGTGCGGAGTTCGTGGCTGGCGGCACTGGTGAAGCGCCTCTCGCGGGCGAAGGCGTCGTCCAGCCGCGCGAGCAGGTTGTTGAGACGCCCCGCGACCGGGGCGACTTCGCTGGGCAGATCGCCCGTGTCGAGTCGCTTGTCCAGCGTGTCGGGACCAAGGATGGCGACACTCGCGGAGAGTGTTTCGAGCGGACGTGTGCCGCGGCGCACGGCCCAGCGCGTCGCCGCGATGCTGGCCAGCACCAGCGCGAGGCCCACACCACCGATGGAGAACGCGATGGTCCAGAGCGTTCGGTCCAGTGCCCCGCGCGATTGGGCCACAAGAACGCGGACGGTGGGCGCGGGCGATTGCTCACCGACCGAAAGGGGTGATGACTCGTGCTCGTCGGTACTCTCGTGTTCGGCGAGCGGAACAAAGTCCATGGTCAGTGAGCGCCCGGTGTGCCCGTCGGGCAGTAAGCTATCGACAGTGCCCGGCGCGGGCGGTTCACCCTCTGCGATGTGCCACGCGCCGGCGTGCAGCGACTCCGACCGCTCCAGCACCTGCCAACCCTTGTCACTGCGCACCCACGCAACGAAGAACTCGGCGTCCTTGCCCGACTGGTATCGCGGCATGACCTCGCCCGCGACGTCCATCTCGACCTTATCCACGTCGAACCGCGTGAGACTTTGCAGCGCGGAGGCGCGGGAGACGAGGCCGTCGTCGAACTGCCGCGTGAGGGCGGCGCGAACCACCACGAAAAGCGTCACTCCGCCAAGCGCGAGCAGCACCGCAATGCTCACGGCAACCAGCATCGAAGTTTGGCGGCGGATGCTGGTCACTGCGTGACCTCCTTGAGCACATAGCCGACTTTGCGCCGCGTGTGGATGAGGGGCGTGCATCCCGCGCCTCGCGCCGCGTCGAGCTTGCCACGCAAGGCCGCGATGGCGGAGTCGATTGAGTTGGAAAAGACCTGCGAGCGATCGTCGTAGAGGTGCTCTTCCAGTTCGGCCCGCGTCACGGGATTTCCGGCACGGAGCGCGAGGTATTCCAGTAGCGTATATTCGCGCGGTGTCAGGTCGAGCGTCACCGTGGCCGCGCCACGCATGATGCGAGCGGCCTTCGCCGCCGAGTCGATCGTGAGTGGGCCAACGACGATCAAGGGCGAACGCTCTCCATGCCGCCGCCGGACCAACGCCGCCACGCGCGCGAGCAGTTCCTTGAAGGCGAAGGGTTTGACCAGATAGTCGTCTGCGCCGGACATCAAGCCCCGCACCTTGTCATCCACCGTGTCGCGGGCCGTGAGCATGAGCACGGCGGCGGAGTTCTTCTTTGCACGCATCGCGGACAGGACCGCCAGCCCGTCCATCTCCGGCAGCATCCAGTCGAGCACCACCACGTCGTAGTCGGTCGTCTGCGCGTGAATCAGCCCACGCTTGCCGTCGGCCACCGCATCCACGGCGTACCCCGCCTCGCGCAGTCCCTGGGCGAGTGAATCTCGGAGCACGGCGGAATCTTCGACGATGAGGACTCGCATGAATGATCATTCGCCGTTCGGCCGACACAAGCCGTGCGTCACCCCACAGGGTGACGCACGGGGCAAGAGAATCGTCCGCTAGAACCGACGCTCCAACTCGTCGGCTGCCTCGATCGCGTCACGGGCGGCTTGCAATGCATCGCCGACTCGATGTGCTTTGATCGCCTCCGCCTGGCCTGCGAAGACGTCGTCCAGTTCGGCAGCCAGTGCCGATCCACAGGCGTGCGCCAGGACAAAGGGACGCAGGCGTGCCCACACGGCGTCGGCGGCCTTGGCATGAGAGATCATCGCCTCTGTCCAATCGCCCGCACGCACATTACCCATCAACTCTTGCTCCAGCACCTGAAGTCGCTTGATGTCGCCCGGAACGCGCGGGTTGTAGAAGTTCATGAGATCGACCGCGGCGCTGCGCAGGTCGTTGGCGGCTTCGTTTGTCGCGGCCTCATCTTGAGCCAGCGAAGCGGTGTTCAGTTGCCTGACAAGCCGTCTCATTGCCGTCACGAACTCCGGCGGAGCGCCCGCGGCGATCGCTTGGGGCCGATACCTGCTCCAGCGATGTGTGATCATGATCGCGCGATTTCGCACGCGGCGCCAGTCCGGGACCATGTCCAGCACCTCCTCGGCCAACGATTCGATGGAGTCCAAGGCGCTGGGCACCCGACCGAACGGCGCATTGATGCTGTCGAACAGGACCAGGTGCGAACTGGCGCCGGTCTCGCTTCCTTCAACCTGTCCGAAGCCGAGGGCGTAGATCTTCAGCTCCTCCGTGCCATCGAGCAGCAGTTCGTGGATGAGCAGCCCGTTGTTGATAGGTCCTAGCGGCGTGCGTGCGGGCTGCATCAGCGATACAACGGTGTCTTCCTCGAAGACGACAGGGAAAAAATTCTCGGGACGAAAGACCTGGCCCACCACGGGGTTCGCTGGCATGATGAGGCCCGGGGGCGCGCCGTCGCGGCCCGCGAGCCATGATCCTTCGGTGTTGTCGACCACGCCGTCAACGTAGTTGAAGACATCCTCCCCGAAGTAGTAGAGATCGCCGTTGTCGGCCTGAGCGAAGAAGTCGTACGCGACTTCCACCAGATCACCGGCTTTGTACGCGACATACTGCGAGATGCGCGTCTGGGTCACGCCTCCGGCCCACGTGATGGTTCGAGTCCCGGGGAGCAGCGTTACCTCGCTGCGGAACTCGTCGCCGTCAGCCACGCCCAGCGTGATCGCGTGCTTGGTGTTGGAGACGGGGTAGTACGGGTTGGTGATGTCTGTTGGATTCGTGAACGGCGGGAAGGGCTGCCCCATCGCGCCGGGCGCGGCGAGCCCGAGTGGAATAGCCAGCGCGGCAGCGAGCAACGAGACAGGTGGACGTTTCATGAGAGAAATTCCTTTGGATGATGGACAGGGCGCGACCAACACACGTCGATCAGACGAAGTTTCGCACCGCGGCGCCGCCAAGCATGACGAGGCGATGACGCCTGCATGACGGGAAGATGATGCATCCATGCATGCCCTTCGTCACGGCTTGCCCGTGGCGGTGGGTCGGGAGAACATTGCCGCTTCGCCGGTCGTGTCGGGCGCTCGCCGCATCGTCCACAGGATGACCCCGACAAGGACTACCGCCAGGACAATCGACGATCCGATGGTCCCGAAGCCCAGCCCACCCTTGTCTGCATCCTTGGTCAGGACATCGCCCATCGTCGCGCCGAAGGGGCGGGTGAGCACGAACGCTGCCCAGAAAAGCGCGACGTTCAGGCCCGCGTTCGCCACCTTCATCCGCTTGGCGAGAAGGTAGACCCCGACGATCAGGGCGATGATGCCCCCGATGAGCAGCGCCCCGCCCGCAAAACCCAAGCCCGAATCATCGGCGAGGTAGTCACCAAGCGAAGTGCCCAGCGTGTTGGAGACAAGGATCGCCGACCAGTAGAAGACCTCGGCCCGGCGGGATCGAACATTGCTGACCGAGAGGGACTTTTCCACCAGTCTCCAGACAATCAATATGCCCATGAGCAGGGAGAGGAGGATGGCGCTCCCCGCAGCGTAGCCGATGCCGAGGCCCGGGCCGTCGCCGTGAGCGCTGGTGCGGTTCATAAAGTCCGACATGGTGGTGCCGGCGGTGCTGGTGGCAAGGATGACGGCCCAATAGAGGAACGGAACGTACCGCCGAGCGGTCAACTGGCCGATCAGCACCGCGACAAACCCGGACATAAGGATCACCGTGCTCCACAGGTACCCGATGCCCATCGTCATGGAAAAGAGGTCGCCCGCCGTCTCGCCCAGCGTGGTGGCGGCGATCTTCATCACCCAGAAGAGGAACGTGAGCGCGGGGAGTTTGGAGAGGACGGTCGAATGTGCAGTGGGCATGGGGCGGCGGTCCTCGGAATCTTGCAGCGCGGGCGAAGGAACAAAGCCGCGAACCGCCTATCGGGGCGGTTCGCGCTGGCGGCGCCGGGCTTAGTCTTTGTCGTCGTCATCTTCCCTTTCGCCCTTGGCGTTCTTTTGGTCGTCGTCATCGCCCTTGGACTCATCCTCGATGCTGCCCGCGGCATCGACCTTGACCTCGTGCGACTTGCCGTCGATGACGACCTCGACCTCGTAGAACATCTTGGTCACCGCGAAGGGCTTGGCGAACGTTGCCTTGGGATAGTCCTTCTTGAGGGCCGCCATGATCGCGGCGGGTAGTTTGGCCTCGGATGTGGCCTTCTCCGTTTCCATCAGGTCGCCCGTGGCGGAGAAGATCGCTGCACACTCAATGCCACCCTCGGTGTACTCGATCTCGTAGGTGTACACGTCCTCATCCTCTTCCTTGATGACCTTCTTGATCGCCTTCTCGCCGCCCGCGCCCACGAGTTTGAGAGCGGCCGTCCGCACCGCTTCGGGAGCCTTGGAGAAGTCGATCAGTTCCTCGTCGGCTTCTTCACCCGCCATTTCGGGGGCCTTGACGGGGGCCTGACCTGCGGGCTGGGCGAAGGCCCAAGCACCCGCGCTGGCGAGCAGGGCGAGGGAGACGAATCCGACGGGGAGTTTGCGAGCATCCATGTTCATGATCCTTGGGCCTGCCTTGCGTATTGGCAGGCCGGTTGTGGGGCTGACCCGGAACGCGTGTCCCAGGCTCACTCTATTGATGCGGGCTGGGAAGGTGAAACATGATGGTCGCGTGACGCTCACGTTGGATGAGAGGTTGGCCGAAAAAAACCCAGTGTCCCCCGCGTCCCGATCGACCCCTTGTGTTGCGTGTGGCCAACTCGCGCAGCAAGCAGAAGGACCCCTGGCCAAGCCGCCGAATCCACATGAGGTGGAACGGAACAATGGCTGAATACACCCCCGGTCCCGATACATCCTTTCAGGCGGAGCACTCCACCATCGTGACCTACGCCAATGCGAAACTCGCGGTGTCTTGATGGGGGGCCGGGGGGGGGCGGGCGGGGGCCGGGGGGGCGGGTTCGTCGTCGCCAACGCGGCCAAGTGGGGGGGGGACCGCCAATCAGACCAAGAGTGATAACCACGCGGCGTCTTTTGGCATGATCCACCCGCCCCAACTGTGAGCGGGCCACCGGTTGCAGGCGCCCGCCGTTGTCAGCAATGCCGCGCGGACGGGGCTGAAGGTGGATGCCGACCAGCCCGCGCCCACGAACCCCGCCGCGCTGGCCTTCCTGACCATGACCACCAAGCCAACCTTCCGCGCCGAGTATGCGAAGGCGGCGGGCGGCAAAACCGCCGTCTACATGGCCCGCTGGATCAACACCCGCGGCGAAAAGGGGCCGTGGTCGGAGATT
>Ga0209490_10000220_pt1 | contig 62595 bp, 74 predicted proteins | sample MAT06_FD_187209 | JGI IMG/M metagenome (GOLD analysis project Ga0209490, IMG submission 187209) | Freshwater microbial communities from Lake Fryxell liftoff mats and glacier meltwater in Antarctica - MAT-06 (SPAdes) (version 2) | ecosystem: Environmental > Aquatic > Freshwater > Ice > Liftoff...
GCGCGATCGAGCCGGTCGGGCGCGGGTGATGCTGACGGCGCGATCGTCCGGTTTTTGTCTCGGACTATAGTATAGTAGAGTAGAGCAGAATTTAAAAGGTGATATCAAAAAAGGCTCAAACCCTTAGACCGTATAGGTTCCCAGTGTTGGGAATCCGTGGCAGTGAGTGGGCATTGCCAATAAGTCAAAAGTGGTGTAAACTATACACAGCCAAAAAATTGGGCGATCGCTCGAAAGCTACCGCCCAACAACTGTAATTTAAATAGGTAGATTCACTATGGCAGACTTTCTAGAATATGTCAAGCTAGGTGCGAGTCCAGGATTATTGAGACTGATTAAGGAAGATTTAGACGCAAGCGCGATCGACACTGAGACGCAAGCACTAAATTTTATGCCAATAACGGGCGTTGATGCTTTTGACTTTGTGTATGGCGATAAGGCCAAAAAATTACAAGGTGGATTCGGAGTTTCTGCACCGTGGATGAGAAGCCTATACAAGGTGCAAGATTTTTGCGGCTGGATCTGCAATGGTAGAATTAGACACTTAGGCGGATCACCTTTTAGGGATAGTGACGGCAGTGCGCGGCGGTACATGGCATCATCGGACAAGAAAACACCGATAACCTTTATAGAACCTTCCCAAAGAGCGATCGAGCTAGCAGAGGCAAGATTTAATATTCCCAAGCCTATAGCATTATCTTATTGGCAATGGATTAAAACATATTTTTTGCCTGTGGTGGTAACAGAAGGAGAAAAAAAAGCAGCCGCGTTAATTTGTGCCGGAATACCCGCTATAAGTTTGCCTGGTATATTTACCGGGTTTAAGGCGATTAAAGATGACTGGGGAAAGACTATCGATCGGTTGATCCGGGAAGAGCTAAAAGAATTTGACCAACCCGGTCGCACGGTTTATATAATGTTCGATCGTCGCCCTGATGAGGATTTTGAGGCAACAGTAGAATTCAAAGCAGCGGCGATACTTAGCCGACAATTCAAAAAAGCGACCGTCAAGGTTTGTAATTTACCGGGCCCGTATAAAGGTGTAGATGATTATCTTGCAGCGGGTAAGCTGGCGGACATAGAGACAGCTTTAATTCAGTCGCGATCGGCTCAAAGTATGGAGCAGACGCGGATGTGGCGCGAATACAGACGTTTTGATGCTCAAGGTAAAAAGACACGCGATCGCTTTTTTGCAGCCTCAGAACCGCAAGCAAACAGCATCACAATAGTTAAATCTAATCTCAACTCAGGTAAGTCTCAATGGTTTGGCGATGTTGTTAGTAAAGTTAAACCCGTCAAAATTAACGGCAAACTTTCTAAAAAATCCGATGCGGACGGCGTTATGGTGTCAATAGGGCACAGAAATTCGCTACAGGAGCAATTATGCGAGAGATGGGATTTTGATCACCTTGACATACATAGTGCTTATGGGCGATTCAAGGATCCCAACCTGCGGGTAGCACTATGCTTTGATAGTTTATTGAAACTGCCGATCGAGATATTTGATGGCGCGACCGTGGTGATTGATGAGACAATGACGGCTATCAAACATTTATTAACTAGCTCTACACTCCGAGGCAAGCGACTCGATATTATAACTAGATTCGAGTATATTGTTAGGGTATGTGCCCGACTAATACTCATGGATGGTAATATGTCCGACTGGATGGTGGATTATATCACGGCGATAGATCCCGACAAAACTGTAGATTTATACGAAAATACCAGCGATCGGGAAACCCCGCCGATCTTTTTTGTAGATGACAATACTATTACAAAACGAAAGGCTGAAGAATGGCTAAACCTTCAGATTTTAGAAAGTTCTTTACCCGCGATCGTTGTTGATAGCATCATCAAAGCTGAAGCGATCGCAGAGCAACTAACAAAGCTAAAAGGTGAGGGCATACTTATAACCAGTAAAACCGTTACCGAAAAATGGGTTAGAGCTTTTTTAAGGGCACCTGATGAGTATATTGATGCTAACCCCGATCGCATTAACTGGATAGTCTGCACTCCTACTGTAGAAAGTGGTGTTTCTATCGAGAATGTTAGCAAGTTTGATACTCTTTTTTGCTGGTTTGTTGGTGTTGTGGGAATAAATGAAGCAGTGCAGATGTCGCGACGGGTAAGAAATCCCGGTCGGATTATCGTATACGCTCCCAAAGTAGGGATCGACCATAAACGCAACGCCGGCGCGTTTGAGCAGGTACTAATGGAAGATTTAGCAGTGCGAATCACAGCAGAGGCTGGTTTGTTTCCGGAAAGTACGATCGGCGACAAAGTAATGGCGACTTTGCGCGCGCAACTTGATAGTCCGCACGTCCAAGCTTGGGCAAAAATGCAGGCTATCTCATACTTAGAGACTCGCAACTATCGAGAATTTTTATATATTGCTTTTGAGTCAATGGGCATGACTCCGCAACGTGTAGAGGCTTATGAGATAGACTCAGAAGCCTATCGCACTGCTAAGCTAGAAGTACAGATTGTAGAGTGCAATCAGATTTTTAACGCGCCCGACCTTACCGATTCAGAGGCAGAAGCGATCGGTAAAAAAATTGACTCGACATGGGCTGAACGTTGTAGCGTACTGAAGTATAAAATTCTCTACCGGTTTCCCGGTCTACAAGATTCTATTTTATGGACTGCCGACCTTATCCACCGTTTAAGGTATGCAGAACGCGATTTAACTAGCTCTCTTGAGATGTTCTGGCTCTTGACTCATCCAGAAGAGTCTAAGGCTCTACAGGCTCAAAAATGGGCGGGGAAAGAAGATATAGATTTTTTCGTACCTGACAGGATCGGCGATCGCTGGACAATTATAGAAACCCTAAACCGTTTGGGCTTCCCTAAGCTATTGGCTGATGGACATCGCTACTCGGATCAGTCTGAAGATGTCCTCAACCTGATCGGCAAGATCCGATCGCATAAAACTGTTTCCAGAATCACCGGACACCCCGGCGATGCTACTAACCTGCATTTTATTAACCGCATATTAATGCCGATGTTTGGTATTAAACCCGTCCGCCGTCAAGTACGGTTACCCGTACATACTATTGGTGTAGAAGGGGCCCGGGTTAATTTTTACTACTACGATCGAGCACAATCACACACCGATAATTTTGAAGAGTTGATCCAATATGTCGATCGCCGATTCCAACTAAAACTTGGTGCAGACCTCTCTGATTTACCCCCAATTCAGCGCTCGATCGCTCCAAACCCGGACAGCGTACAGGTTCCGATTGCTTCTGATGATGGTATATTACCTCAAACGGAAACAAAAGACTTTGAGCGTTATCAAGGGCTTCAAAGGCATACTATGGTAGGAGTCGAAGATCCTGCTATATATATACAAACAAAGGATAATAATCTGACAGATCCTGAAAATTACCCCACTTTTGGACAAAACGGCGGGCGATCGGGTGAAACGGTTGCAGAGAGTGCGATCGGGGCGATCGAGTCACTAGGAGTCAATGGTGATGAGGACTCGCATAAATTGCAATCTGAAGAGTTTTTAACTGTGTGGGTGCGAACAAATGCCATCGATCGCCCTAAAATAGAGACTGCAATACTACTAGATTGTGAAGGTGAAGGCTTCAGCGTGACGATCGAGGGCAACTTGTGGCTAATTGCTTGCGATGACTTATTCTGGCTGCCTCCTGAGCCTTCCTAGCTCTTTCTAGGCGATGTCGATCGCGCCATTATAATCCGATCGCCATTAATGTAGCTCTTGCTGCTATAGCCTTACTCCTTACCTGTTGCAACCTCGATCCGTTGTAGCGGGGATCGTTTTGTTTGTATATCTATATCTACAAGTCCTAACGGTTAATCCCGGATCATTCCCAACATTGGGATTAATCTCCTGTAGTATACACGTACTACGGTTTGTAACACGTTTGGGCGATCCTCTCCGAGGGCTTCGTTAACGGACATGACTATTCCCAACACTGGGATTAATCTCTTGTAGTATACACATACTACGTAGATGTTACTTTAAAACTATCCGGGATCGCTTGCTATATATGGTATAATATGGTAAGATAGTAAAGAATCAAGAATCAAGAAAAAGGAGATAAAGGAATGAAACGGATGCGATCGTTCCAGTTAGATTGTGTGAACCGAATATTAGGTATTTTGGATAGTGGGCAAGATCCGCTGTTAATCAGTCCTACGGGATCAGGTAAAACGGCGATATGGTGCAAGGTAATCAAGACACTATCAAAGCGCGATCGGGCTCATAAGTTTTTAGTAATAGTCCCTAGGAAAAGTTTAGTAGTGCAAGCATTAGAGGAGCTTTCGGATTGGCATATTGACGCCGGTGCGATCGCGGGCAATATGCCTGAGTCAAAGCGCGCGTCAGTACAGGTAGCAACTTATCAGAGCATGGCATCGCGGGATATAAGCTGGTTTAAACCCGACTACACGGTACTAGATGAGGCACACCTAAGCGCTTTTCCTGAGTCTGTCAAGGCATGGATACCGACCGTCTCTGATTATTGGCTGCACAAAAATAGGACGATCGGGGTGACAGCTACCCCAAGACGATCGGACAAACACACTAGCCTAGGTGAGTTATTTTTGCCTAATAATATAGTGTTTGCACCTAATATTGCAGAACTGATCAGTATGGGGTACTTGGTACGTCCAAGCTATGGTATATGCCCTAATGCCGTCACAAAAAAGATGGTATTTGATCCTGATTACATTCTAGCCACCTATAAGCTAACCGATCGCCGCCCGACGATCGTGTTTGCACCAAGTGTACCCAAAGCTCTAATGATGGCTCAGAAATTCAATGAAGAGGGAGTGTATGCGCGTGTTGTAACGGGGCGTACATCGACGGACGATCGGCGCGACATCTTTGCAGAATTTAATGCTGAAACCTTGCCTGTAATAGTGAATTGCTGTGTACTCAGAGAGGGGATCGATCTACCGATCGCCACTAATTTAATACTGGCAATCGATCCGGATTCTCACAGTAGTTATGTGCAGTGTATAGGTCGTGTCTTGAGACCTGCCACCTATAAAGACGGCACTAAAAAAACTCACGCTAATATATATGATCTGACTGGCTGCGTAGAACGCCACGGTCGGGTAGAAGAATTACAATATACAGCGGATGATATAGAATTACCGGATATCGAGTTAGGTGATGTACCAATGAAGTCATGTCCGAGGGAAGAATGTGACATCAAATCATATATTAGCGCTAGGTTTTGTCGATGCGGGTGCGAGTTTGAGATTAAAAAGAGCCGGACTGTTATCCCAGAAGGTAACGTGTTTGCGCTGCTTAATCGGGATGAGAGGGAGCATAAAGCAATATATGAAGAATTGCTGCTAGAGGCTTTTGAGCGGGGCGATCGCCCGCAAGCGGCCAGAGTTGAATTTTACAATCGTTACAGGTATACACCGCCGATCCTATGGCGGCAGAATTTCAGACCATCGCCGGAAATAGAAGGCTGGCTGCTAACTGAAGGTTTGAGGCTTAATGCTGATTGGCGATCGCGACAGCTTGCACTGCCTCTCTGATAATTCCCAACACTGGGATTAATTCTAAGACTTTCTGAAAAGTTGCCGGATTAATCCCCTAGCTATGGTATACTATAATAAGATGAACAAACAAACGAAAAACACGATGGATGCTTTAGTTTTAGAAATTGCCAGAGAATTTGAAGCCTGCGGGGCGACCGTCTTTTGTGAACGCCGCGGCAAAAAATCGATCGATATCTATGTGTCACTCCCTATAATCATGAACGTCGGTTGCCTGACAATAAATAACAAACTTGAGGGATGGGATGGTATGGGAACTAAAGCGACCCCCGCTATTTTGGCGATCGCCCGCAAGTACGGCACTGACAAATATATTAAGAGTGCGGGGCGGCGGGTTACGTTCTACCGGACGGGGATGCCCGCGCCGGTGATCGGCTAATCCCAGCACTGGGAATACCGGAAAATACTTTTGAGATTGTCCGGTATTCTCCAAGAATAATGGTATACTATAATAAGACGAACAAACAACAGAGAAAATAAACGCAATGAAAACTACACTAAAGCCCAACCTCAAAGATCTACAGAATGCTCTCATATATACTAAAGAAGCGATCGCGCGCTTGCTGGGAGTCACGGCTAAGAGCGTCACTCGGACTATGGTTTGGTGGTCGGGATTTTGGATTCTAATTAAAGGCAGAAGACCCCGCCTATACAAAAAATCTTTGTTTGATAAGCACTTCTCGAATTTCCGCAAACAATCTGCGACCAACTACACAGTCGTTAAAACAGACAGTAAAACTTACAGAGTAAGTCCGATCGCGCAAGACCCCGCCACCGAGTACAGAAAGTCCTATCTAGTTTTGAGCGTTGCCCCCCAAGGTTTACTCAAATACACTTGTGGCTGTACGGATTTTAAAATGTTGTCTGAGGCATTCAAAGCGCCAGCCTGTAAGCATATATACGCAGTGTTAGCGACGCAAGGGTTCGGGTCACTCAGAGAGGCGATCGACGTGAATACCGCCGCACTTGACGCTAAACTAGCGATCGGGTTGTAGGTAATGAAATCTAAACCGGGCGATCGCCCCGCCACGCCCGATCGCCCCGTCCTGTTTAAGCTAAGCGCTTTGAAGTGAGAATTAATCCCAGTATTGGGAATTGTGGGGCGATCGCCCGCCAAGAAATCTTTTCAAAACTTTACGGATTCTCTGAGATAGTATGGTATACTATAATAAGACGGAACGAAACAGAGGCAAGCAAAATGACAGACTACATAAAAGTGAGAGAAGCCTTTATGACAAGTAACCTAGACTTGAATGAACTAGAGGCATTAAGGGGGTTGGTAGAGTGTGAGATCCGTTATGAGGAATTGCAGACTAAACTGTGGACGATCGCGGGCAAATACCGACTCGACTTGCGGGATCAGTTCGCTATTATCAAATTGGCTCTAGAGTCGAATAATATCAGGGTTTCAGCCGATCGCCCGACACTGACAGATCCCGGCTCACTCAGTTGGCCTGTTAACTCAAATGGAATGTGTCAAGGTCGCTTAAACTTAGATATAGATGGCACTTGGTCGATCCGCAAATTTAAGTATCGCGCTGTTGATGCACCGGTGTACAGCCTAACGGATTTACTGGCACGTCGGAAAACAAATGTCAGCGACTGGAAAATAGCAGGCTAAAACTTGCCTTGATAGGCGATCGGACGATCGGGCGATCGCCAGATCGTCTTTGTTTTTTAAAAAAGGAATTGCAATGATTGGATGGGATTTGTTTTCAGGTATAGGCGGCGTTAAATGCGGGATGACCTTAGCGGGTATTAAACCCGTTTTAGGAGTCGAACTCGATCCCCGCGATCGAAAACTCTCCGAGGCTTTTATTGAAATTCATCTGATGAACGGCTGGCAAGGAACCAGGTTAGAAACCGTGCAAGAATTTACGGATTGGGGATGTCCTGGTTTGCCCCGTAATGCCGACATAGCACACATATCCCCAGTTTGTGCAGACTACTCCGCCGCCAAGTCTGGCACACCTAGAAATGAGAATCAAGCTATGATCCGGGCGTCTATGGATGCGATCGAGATCGGGATGCCTCGCTGCTTCACACTAGAACAGGTTCCTATGTATAGAAAATCTCCTGAGTTTGATTATATGAAAGCGCGGGCGATCGCACTTGGTTACACAGTCAACAGCACCGTATTAAATATCGGATCACCGTTTGGACAGTCGCGTGTCCGACTCATCGTCACAGCATCGCTGCACGGTAACTGGGAATCGCCGCTGCAACCTGACAAACGTAGCTGGTATGACGTGGTGAAAGATTTGATCCCAGCGTTTGCCCCGATCGTGCCAACCGCAAGGCAACGGCAAGCTGTACTCGATTGGCAAGCGCGCAATCCGGATCAGATTAAAAGCCCTCTCTATGTAGAGCGGGTGACTTGCGGAGAGAAGCCCAAAGCGCGCGGGCAATCGGAATTGATCCCGACCTTGATTAAATCTAAATTCAGAGATGGGGCGGAAAACGGGCGATCGAAAATATCATGCTTATATTTTCCTGATAGCGGGGACTGGCTTAATTTCAATTTAGAATCTCATGCGCGGCTGTCTGGGTTCCCAGATACCTTTAGATACCCCAATACAGCAAGGTTTGTAGGCGCTGGCTTTGGTTATAGCGTTCCGCCGTTATTTTATGCCTCTCTATTAAAAAGTATGCCAACATAATCCCAGCACTGGGAATATCGGAAAATACTTTTAAAACTTTCCGGTATTCCCTAATATTAATGGTATACTATAATAAGAACACAAAGAGAAAGGAAACAAACGCAATGACAAGCTTAAGCACAAATGCCCAAGGATTCTATACAGTCGCGCTGCTAGTAGCCGATCTGGAGCGAGCGATCGCCACACCCGACACCTTACGCAGCGTTATGAGCAACTTTCGGGATATCAACCGATATCACGGCAACATCGACTTAAAGGTTGCAGACCTGAAAAAAGCAGCGATCGCACTACTCACAGAGTTGAAAGTCGATCTTGCAGACATCAACTCACTAAAGCTGGCTAACAAAGCGACTACCGCACGATTGGCATCAGAGGATGCCAAAATCAACAATACCGATCGTGGGATTATCAGTAATCAGTGCTTGCAATGGCTATCACACGCAAGCACACATGGAATTGTTATGGTAAGACAACATTCTGGCTGCAACGGGCGTGACGTATGGGTTACTTATGGCAGCCATGCAAAAGTCATAGGACTGCTGACAGGCCGTGACGCGCTATCTGAACAAGGTTTTAGCAAAATCGAGATCCTTGCATCGGCTATAGAATTTTACCAGGGTTTAGTTTTGGATCAGGGTGTCCGGTTAACTTTTGTCTAAATTCCCAGCGCTGGGAATACCGGAAAATACTTTTAAAACTTTCCGGTATTCTCTAATATTAATGGTATACTATAATAAGAACACAAAGAGAAAGGAAACAAACGCAATGAAAACTACAACAACCGCTACAACCGCCCGCCCGATCGACGAATACTACACCGAAAATCTCGCAACAGTCGAGGCGATGTCTGTAAAGAATATGACTTTCTTCCTCAAGAGTGCTGAAATTAAAGGCCGCTCTAAAGCGACGACCCGTGCTCAAAAAATAGCCTTGATTATGACTGCTTATTATGGCTACCCTGAAGCCCCGATCGCACCTAAAGCACCTAAAGCTAAGAAAGAAACCGTAACACGCGCTGGCCTCGCAAAAATCGCCAATATTTACGGCTGGGAAGTGATCAGCAACGGGGATCAGTTCATTATTCGTCACGAACGCGCCCGCGCCGATCGCAACATGGCAACCGCTAAGACATTACCCGCGATCGCTAAAAAACTGAAAAATATCATCAGTGAGTTAGAGTGTTCGACAGTTGATAATCGTTCCTCCGATTTCTACTGCAAGTATTACGCTTAAGCGCGATCGGGCGAGCGATCGCGCCGCTATTCCCAATACTGGGAATTATCCGGGATTAATTATTCAGCAGTGTAGTATATAATAAGGAGGACAAACAACGCGGGGATCAATCATGACGTTAACGCCGATCGCAAGTAACAACCCAGTGAGGAAATTCGAGGCAGGAGATGCTAATAGCGCGATCGTGATAAACGTACCCGCGCAAGGATTTTTAAACCAATCCCTAGCTATAAGTGAACAATTAGAGGCGATCGTGGCGACACAAACAACGATCGGGACGCGCTTGACACAGTTAGCGGACGCAATAAGTCTTAAAGATGGGGCGATCGCACTTCGCAATACTCTACAATCAGAACGTAGTCAGTCGGCAACGGCGGATACTCAGGCAACCTCAGTAGAATCTGGGGTAACTTCATTAACTAGCACAACGACAACAGAAGCCAATAGAGTCGCGGGGATCAACACAAAGCTAGATTCTATCACTCCTTCGACTTACCAGGCTTTTAGCTCGAATTTAAGTGCGATCGGCGCTGCGGCGGCGAGTGCCAGCAATTACTTATATAGCGATCCCAGTGCAGTTATCTCCTATGCCACACCACAACTTAGTACAGGTACGAGAATGCGAGATGTCATACTGCAAGCGACACTAGCAGCCAGCGCGGGATCACCTTCGATCGCGGGTGATGTTTGGGTTGACTTGCCGTTAGTTCAAACACTCAACAATGCTAGCGACGTTGTAAGCTACAATAGCACTACACGCGATATTACGATAGGAGCTGGAGACTACTCGATCGAGGGATATATAGTCGCTACTAACACCCAGTTTGTGCAGATGTCTCTATTGCAAGGTTCTACACGCTATTTAGGCTCTAGTGGCAAAGGAACCAATAATGCAGGAGTTATTGGTAGCGATCGACTTAGCATCTACTCGCATCTAATGACATCATTTAAGATTACTAGCACTCGTGTATACAATGCTCAAATATTCTTAAGTAGCGGGGCGATCGTGTCGAGTAGTTTAGGAGAGGCAACACCTTGGGCATTCTTGCGCGTTAGACACTATCAATCCTAAGATAGCTATAGGTGTGCTCTAACGTGCGATCGTGTCTACACGCGCGCGCTAGGCATGGCTAAGGCAAGGCAAGGCATGGCAAGGCAAGGCAAGGCAAGGCATGGCTAAGGCATGGCAAGGCAAGGTAAGGCAAGGCAAGGCAAGGTAAGGCAAGGCATAGGCATGGCAAGGTAAGGCAAGGTAAGGCAAGGCAAGGCATAGGCAAGGTAAGGCAAGGCATAGGCAAGGTAAGGCAAGGCAAGGTAAGGCAAGGCAAGGCATAGGCATGGCTAAGGCAAGGCATAGGCATAGGCATAGGCATAGGCATAGGTGGTATAGGTGTATAGGTGTATAGGTGTATAGGTGGTATAGGTGCATGATAGGGGAGGGCGATCGAAACCAGCAACTTAAAATCAAGAAAATATTATCAAGAAAATATTATCAAGAAAATATTATCAAGAAAATATTATCAAGAAAATATTATCAAGAAAATATTATCAAGAAAATATTATCAAGAAAATATTATCAAGAAAATATTATCAAGAAATATTATCAAGAAAATATTAGCTTTGAGTTGCTATGTAGTACCCCAGCCCCCCCTCACTAGACCCCCCCTTCAGATTATTTCTTAATAGCAACTTCAAGTTAGAAGCAAGATTAATTAATATAATGAATGAAGTTAAAGCAATTTTTGTTTTAAGAAGTTTTTACAAAGTTTTGCTAAAGTTTTGCTAAAGTTTTGCTAAAGTTTTGCTAAAGTTTCTTAAAGTTTCTTAAAGTTTTGCTAATTAATCATGATTAATCTTGATTATAAAACTTTGAAGCTAGCATCATAAATCATTATAAATTTAGCTTGAAAAGTGCTACCCCAGCATACCCCCCTAGACCCCCCCTCTGAGCATTTTTTAAAACTAGGAAAATTTAGCATACTGAAGCTACATTAAAGCAAAGCAAAGCAAAAGTAAAAAAGCCAAAATGTTTAAAATATTTTTGATAAAAAACATTGCCCAACTGTTAATGGTAGAGTCCGGTTATTTCTGTAGCGTCCTATTAAAATGCAGCCAGAGAATGACCCGGCTGCAATTTATTTACCTGCGAGTGACTAGATACAGAAAAGCTTTGAAATTGCCTCTAAAACTTCAGGTACATCATAGTACCATTCACGAGTACCTATAACGCGGTAAGGCTTTAGAAAGTCATGTGCTACAGTCTCGCAGAGTTGGGAGTTGACGGGAAATAATGCGATCGGAATTAAGAACGGGTTGCTCGATCGATGCTGACTCAAGCGAGCGTCCGGGTCGGAAGTAAAGCCCAATTTAATTATCTGATGGCCTTTGTCACGCAACACATAAACGTAGCCATTTATTACCGGAATCCGACCGTCTATCTCAAAGCTTTTCTCCATTATTTGACTATTAGCTGCGATCGTCTCTGTGGCGACGCTCTCGCAGCGTTCAGCACTGAAAACAGCCGATAAATAGACAACACCAATAAACGGAAGAGAGGCGACCCCATCACACGTTTTTTGTTGTGTAACATTTTTGCTATAGCTTGCTGAACTCTTAAACTCTGCTAATTTAGGACAAGCTTTAATTGCCTTTGACCACCATCCCTCGACATTGTAGGGCTTGGGTTGTTTGAGTAAAAAGGCGACAACTTGACCAAGCGGATATTGATTACGATCGGGTGCTGTTGACTGCTTTATTTTACCAATTGCTACGGCGACCTTAAAATGTCCTGTTAGCGATTCGATGTCGGCGATCGAAACGCGAAAACCGTCTGCCACAAGTTGCTGCTGTACTGTTATAATGTCCATAAGTCGAGTCCTAATTGAGTAGGGTTAGATTTTGGGCGGGTAGTCTCTAGTTATCCCGTCCTTATTATTATACTATAATATTTTAGTTTATCCGGTAGATTCTCCTACTTTTGCCCCGATCGCCATTAATTTGCTCTGCCTCCGGTGTCAGATTATGGGGATTATAGGGCATTCTGACACCGAGTTTTTAAAATAGCTGTAATCGTTACTGCATATAGGTTTAAGCCTGTCACAGACCGCTATATAGTATATAAATATGACTAATATCCTATGACTTTTCCCCTATGTGCGACAGCGGGCGATCGAGCGAAAAGGTGTCGATCGCCCCGACCAAAAATATTTTTTTTATTTTTTTCGGATTCTGGGAGATACTATGGTATAGTTAGATAGTTAGACAGTTAGACAGAAGCAAACAGAACTAAACAGAACTAAACGGATCTAAACATGACTAAGCAAACAGGATTTTTAACCTTTCGGCTAGGCGTTCAAATTGTATACTGCAACCGCACCAAAGGCGGGTTATGGTTTACAGTCTCAAATGGTGAACCTGTAAAGGTTGACGCGGTAAGCTTTCAAAGCAAAGCTGGAGGTCTGCGGGGTTTAAGCATCTATGAAGCGAATCGCGGCGGTAAAGACGGCTGGAAAGTCGGATTATTGCTAGAGGATGAAAACAGCCAAGTTTACAAGTTTGAGACGGGATCAGGAACAAGCTTTGCACGTGGGATGTTGTGGGCAATGGCAAGCCTGAGTCCTGAGCAAGCGCAAAACGGACAGATAGGGATTAATCCGACACCCGCCGATCCCGCAAAAACAAAATCGGCAAACCCTGGCAGTATTTTATACTGCAATATGCTGTGTGATGGTGTCGAATTGCCGTTTTTTATGGGGGAAGGTCGCCCGGACTGGCAACAAATAGCACAAATAGCTCTAAGTAACGCTAACAGATGCGATTATCCGATCGCAGAGATCCCCGCATCTTGGGTATTCAGCGATGATGAAGGCAAAAGTTATAGCCAGCCATCAGTTGCCACAAAATCGGGTTTTAGTGGTCAAACGCCACAAACCGGGCGATCGGGCATAACGTACCCTAACGCGCCGTTAAGAGCTCAAGAACCCGCTCAAGAACCCGCTGCCGAGTCTTTTGATGAAGTGAAAACGATCAATTTTATCGGTGGACTTTACAGCGAGTTTATGGAGAAGATTGAGTCTGCGTATAAGTTAAATGCAGTCACGATCGATAGCGAACGAATGGCTAAATTTTTAGAACGCGCAAAAGTTTTGACTTTTGACGAGTTAAGTCTTACCCGCAAGAATCAGATCACGGTTAGCCTGGCGATCGAGCTGATGAAAATTCAAGCACCCAAACACGCGGCGATCGAGCAACTCGAAAAAATGCTTAACGTAGCACCTTTGACGATCGACCATTTTGACACTTTAAGAACGATCGTAGACCAAGCATTCTCAGAGTTAGTCCCGTTCTAGTAATCCCAGTGTTGGGAATTAATTAATAACTGAGGCGATCGTGACTAAAATCTCGATCGCTTTTGTTCTATTCTGTGTTACTTTTAGGGATATTCGCAATCAATTTCAGTTAAAACTCATGAGGAATAAAGATCCGTTTTTGCGGAGGTTGCACCCAAAACTAACCGATGAGCAATGCTGCATGATGGTCGCAATGCGAGATGTCTTAGGCATTAAAGCGGCCGAAAATCACTTTCACATACCAGGAAAGAAACAAATACCTATTAGTGAGAGAGTCAAAACATCGCCGCATTTAGATGCGGTTTACTGGCAGTACAGAAATTCGATCGCGAAAAAGTGGATGAATCAATTAGGCGAAACAATGTCCGCAACACTTGCTAAAATCACTGAGACGATCGGGGAAGATGAGATTAATTTGCTACAGTTGCGAGAGCTTGTAAGGGCCGCAGAGGTATTAGGTGATATATCAGTCAGTGCCACGGCGATCGCGCCAGACGGTATCGAATTAGATGCGGTTAAGCATGAAATTATAGATGTGACAGACGACTCAGAGCAATATTTGTTACCAGCTAGCAAGGTAGAAAACGATGCCATTAGCTAAAGCCTTGCAGTTAAGAAAAATGGCAGAAATCGCCAGAGGGAAACGGCAAAAATTTGCAGATTTCCCATCACCACACCCTAAGCAAGCGCTGGCACTCAAAAGTAAAGCAGAAGTTTTATTGTTTGGAGGCGGCGCGGGGCCCGGGAAGACTACATGGTTACTTTGGGACGCTGCAAAACATATTGATAATGGCATTTACAGCGCCGTTATTTTACGTAGGACATACCCAGAAATATGCAATGAGGGTGGATTGTGGGATGAGTCTCAGAGATGGTATCCGTTAAAGGGGGCGACCGCGCATCAGACGCGGCTAGAATGGACTTTCCCCAGCGGTGCTACAATCAGATTCTCGCATTTGCAGCACGAAAAAAACGTCAATAACTGGCAAGGTGCACAATTACCCTACGTAGGTTTTGATGAGGTAACACATTTTACTAAAAAGCAATTTTTCTATCTGCTTTCTAGGTTACGATCGCCCCACGGTTTCGAGCCAAAAATGAGAGCAACTTGCAACCCTGATGCTGATAGCTGGGTAGCTGAATTAGTTGATTGGTGGATAGGTGCAGACGGTTATGCAGACCCCAAAAAAGCGGGGAAAATAAGGTTTTTTATAGTAGTTGATGATATTATCCTTTGGGGAGATACGAAACAGGAATTGCAGATAAAATATCCGGGTTGCCTACCTAAAAGCTTTACATTTATTGGTGCAACAGTAGAGGATAATCCGACATTGCTAAAAGCAGATCCGGGTTATCTGGCGAACTTACAAGCTCAGAACTCAGTTGATCGCGATCGGCTCTTATATGGCAACTGGCACATTAAAAAAGCAGAGTCTATGCTATTTGATGTCGAGGCTGTTGATGCTTGCGCGATCGGTAACTATGCCTCACCTATTCACAATCGCCGCTATCTGTGGGGGATCGATCCTAACTATGGCGGGGATGATTACTTCACGGCTCAGGCTTGGGATGTATCCACAGTGCCCTATAATCTGGCTTATGAGTACCGCAAAAACAAAACACCAGTATCGACATCGATTAGGGCTTTAATTCCGTTTATAAGACGATATCCCCCGCTAATAATGGGGGTAGAAATAAATTCAGGAGGCAAGGTGATAGCCGAAAGCTTAGCCGAAAAAATGCCTGATATCCGTATCCAAGGCATATTATCAACTAAGTCGAGTAAAATTATTAATACTGACAGATTAAAGCTATTTGTAGAGGAAAATGCAATAAATTACCCTAAAACTTGGGAGGGGGTAGAAGAGTTTAAAAAGTTTTCAAAAGACGATCGGCGCGCTGTTTCCGGTCATGATGACACAGTGATGGCGGCGGCTAGCGCTTTTGCTTGTTTTGACTTGGTACACACTAGAGATCCGATAGTCCCTAGTGTTGGTGTACAGTTTGCCCATCCCACATTTTAATCATTAGCTTCTGGGTATTTTGCGGGATCTTCCTCCATCGAAAAACAATCAATTATGATTTTTTGCCCGTAGTTTTTGAGGATTTCACCGGTTAAGATTACTTCATCACCTTCTTTACAGGGTGAGGGAAAACCGTGAGATTTATAATACTCTCGATTGTCGGCAGGTTGTCGCGTGACTACTAGCAGAGTCTGCACAAATTCGATAAATAAGCCTTCCTTGGTAACTAAATGATACTTAGTTCCTGCGTGACGATTGAATGTTCCAGACTCCGAATAATATGCGGTATCTGTTATTTCCCGTTTAACGATCGTAGCCGTCCAAGTTTGTAACATGATGTTTTCTAGTTTTTACTGAAGATAAACGTAAAAAATGTGTTTGCTACTGAAGACTGAGAGCAATCGCTTACGATCGTACTTGTCATCCCATACTATTGTAGCGGTGCCCATTACTCTATCGACTGCGATCGACTCGATTGTCGCACCCCCTTGAGAAATTCCAACAAACACCCGATCGCCCGGTTTCAATTCCCACGATTTTAGATCTTGAAAGCATTCATTAGGATTTGTCAGAGCGATCGGCTGAAACCATTTCTTTACAATTTCTGGTATCATGAGGTATATCCTGTGTGTGCAGATGGGTAATACGCTATTTCAAAGTAGGCCAACTTTGGTCATTCTTTGGGGGAACAATAAAGAGGACTTGATCCTCTGTGCCAGATTTTAGGCTAATTGAGCCTGTGCGTGTATCTTGACTGTAGACCCTCCAAGTCGGGCGATCGGGTGTGCTTGGTACAATGTCTAGCACGGTTGTAACAATGCCATCAGTGATAAGCTCATCGCCTACTTTTAGAGTCTCAAATGTTCTTACTCTTTTTATTGTGTTATACATCTCTTAGCACTTGTTCCTCAAGGTCTACTACACTATAGCATACTATCCAGGAATTCCCAACACTGGGATTAATCACAATTATGCAGACTGAAGCCCTAACACCATTAGTTTCGCTTATAAGTCAGAGTTTAGGCTATGGCGAATCCTCTTCTCACTGGTTCAAAAATGGCTGGTCTACCAGTACGTCGGGCGGTTACGGGAATAACTACGTTAATGACTACGCCACTATGCTTAAGCAGCCTTGGATCGCCGCTGCGGCTAAGGTTCGCATTTTATTAATGCTGTCATACTTGCAGGAATACTCGCATGATGACCCGAAAATTCAGCAAGATATTCTAAAGCAAATTGAAGATTTACCAGGTAGTTTCAAAACTCATCAAAGCAAGATTGCCTCATCAATTTATTACGGATTTTCTATTACTGAAAAATGGCACGAAGTCAGGGCAAGAAAAGCAGTAATAGCGGGATTGAATTGGGTTGATCCGCGGTTTATAAAATTTAAACTGAGAGACGATTTAACCCTAGAAACTAGGTTTAAAAAAGGTGAGTTAGATATTGAATTAACCGATTTTTTGCATATAAAAAATGAAGAGTGCTTTAACTTAGGGAATAATCCGGCGGGTGTTGCTACGCTAGCAAGGGCGATCCCATTTTGGGAACAATACAGGTTAGTGATGCTTTCAATGGCGATCGCAGCGCAACGGCAAGCAACGCCGCTATTAGTTGGAAAGAGTAACGCCGGAACCGATGAGGCAGCAAAAATTATGCTAGAAAAGTTAGAAGAGGCCCGCAACAGCGGGGTAATGGTAATCGACGCGCTTGATGAAATTTTGGCGATCGCGCAACAGACGGACGGCGCTTTTTTTGTTTCAGTTTTAAGACTACTCAGGCAAGGAATTTTGATGAGTTTTTTAATACCTGAGACAATTTTAGGACAAGGGGAATCCGGGTCGGGCGACTCGAATTTAAACAGCGGACACACTGAGATATTAAGAATGGCTAGCCGTACCGATGCGGGTATTTTTGGGGAGGAATTGGTAGAGCAACTAATCCGCCCGATTATCCAGTTTAATTATGGTGATATTGGGAATTGGGGGAAATTCCCATTGAGAATTGACGAACCGCGCGATCCTAACGGGTTAATTACCGCGCTACAGAAAACTGTTGAAAATTCGATCCTAGATGCTGAGACTGTCGGAAGTCGAATTGCAGAATTGGCTGGCATTTAGCGGGGCGATCGCCCGATCGCCCGACCTGTTTTGATATTGGGGTAAAATCGTTACTGTGTATAGGCTTGAGTCTGTCACAGAAGACTATATATTATAAAAATACCAGTACATTCTGTGACTCCCTATTAAAGCCAGAGGTCGCCAACCCGCTCTAAAGGGCGATCGGGTTGGAAATTGTCGGAGTGCGATCGGCGGTGGTGCAACCGATGCACCGATGCGCTAGAACATACCTCTAAATTGTCGTAGCTATTGTCCTCTGTATTGCCGTTTAAATGGTGTACGACCTCTCCTTTTCTCAGTTGACGGCAGATTGTCCGTTCTGCAATGACCCGGTGTAAATAGACGATTTTGTAAGGCATATTAGCGTTCTCAACATTTTTTATATTGTAGCACCGCCCGATCGCCCCGACCTGTTCTGATATTGGGGCAAAATCGTTACTGTGTATAGGTTTGAGCTAGTCATAGAACAATATATATTATAAAAATAGCAGTATGTCCTGTGACTTCCCCTATTATACTCATTGGCGATCGCGCTGTAATTGCGATTAATGTGCTATCTTTTAAAGGATTAATGATATTCCCAACACTGGGATTTTGTGATATGACTATGAATTATCGTGATGTGTCTGAGACGATCGCGGGGATCGATACTGAGGGAATAAAAACACTAGAATTTAGCTTTGCTAGTAGTATCCCACATCGCCGTATGGACTGGGAAAGATGGGAAATAGTTGATGAGATTTTAGATTGTAGGGAAGAGGCAATTAAGGGCGATCGGCTTAATTCGGGTTTAATCCAGTTTTTGTGGAATCATGATCCGGATCAGGTTCGCGGTGTTATTAGTTCGATTAAATGGGAGGGAGATCGAGGTTTAGCAGTAGCCAAGATGTCGCGATCGGCTGCTACAGAGGAATTATATCAAAATGTCAAAGACGGCATTATAAAGGGAATTAGTGTAGGCTATCGAGTGTATAAACATGAGGTATTGAGTAATGCAGTTTGGGAAGGTGATGAATGGGATTCTAAATTAGTCAGCCCCAAAAAAGTAAAAGCGATCGAATGGGAAATTTTCGAGATCAGTGCAGTTTCTATTCCGGCAGATGCTACAGTAGGAATAGGGCGCGCCGATCGCGGTCTTCCTGAGAATTTACAGCAAATTATCAAAGCGGTCGGAGTACAAAAAGTTAAGGAAGCTTTAGAAAAAATGACAGAAAGAGTAGACGATATCAAAAGAGACCCGGCATACTTGGATCTAGATGATAAGTACAGACAATCACAGGCTGACTTAATCACACACAAGGCAGAGAATGAGGCTTTAAAGACGCAGGTGCTAGTTTTGCAAGCGTCAGTATCAAAATATCAGAAAGATGCTGAGATTAGCCAAAAATACGCTAGTCTGAGATCGGATGCTGAAGGTTTGGTTAGTGAGACTAAAATGCCAAGTCATGAGTTTGATGAGTTATTTGCTCGATCGCTTGCGGACTTTCTGGTAACACCGGATGCTACGGCAGAATTAAGAGCGATCGAGATTGTAGTCAATATGGCTAAAAAGCGATCGGCTGCACTAAACAAAAAAAGCTCAAAAATACCCCCAGAAATGCCAGATGATACGATCGCAGCAAAAAGCGATCTAGCTGACACTAACGAAGCAATCATCAGCTATGAGAATGCTTGGAAACAATAAAACCCAGAGGATCTATCAATGCCTGAGTTATCTAACACAATTGTTGCGGGCGAGTTGGCAATGTCAGGACAAGAGGACAGCGCACGGACTGCCTACAACGCAGAGGCTGTCGCAGCGATCAAACCCGGTTACTTTGTGGCGATCGCGACTGCTTTAGAAGGCAATCTAGAACGCCGTGGGGTGATTTTACCAGTCAATGCTAATTCTATTATTGTGGGAGCTTGCAAGCGCTGGTATTTGAAGGACGAGCACCCGCCCAAGGATCAGGTCGCGTATTATTTCCGTGGTGTAATAGGAGTGCTAGTTGTCGCAGCCGTGAAAGCTGGCGACCCTGTATTCACAATATTTACTCCTGGTTTGACACAAGGTCAAGCTACAAACGTAGCAGGCGCTAATGCGGTATTAGTACCTAACGCTCGATTCTTATCTACGATCGGCGCGGATAAAGTGGCAATTTGTTCGCTCAATTTGCCTTAATTCCCAACATTTCAAAGCTCAGTTATTAATCCCAACAATGGGAGTTTAGAGAGGTCTGACAATGGCAGTTTCTGCATTATGGCAATACATAGCCGAAGGTTTAGAAATTCGGAATAACTACCGATTTCCTCAATATCCTTTTGAGAATGGAACACTGATCCCTACTACGGGCGATCTCCCCCCGGGGAAAGATGAGGTCGGCGCGATCTTTATGGGTGGAAACTTAGGGGAAGAAGCAATCCTATTAGCACCAGGCGCTGCCGATATCCCGTTAACCCCCGTTACTTTAACTACAGATAATTATCCTGTTGTAATGGCAGCAAAAGGATATTCTGTAATGTGGCAAGAGGCTCGGACACAAGACGCGCTAAGAATCAGGCAATTAGTAGAAAACCGGAAAATTGACATAGTTCGGTCTGAGATAGCTAAACGTCTAAACAGGTTTGCGGCGATCGGGGAACCTGTTCTAGGTTATACCGGGTTATATAATAACCCTAACGTTAGTTTTACCCTGTCAGCTTTCAACCCTAATACTGCGACTTATGCTCAGTGGGTTGAATTTCTGATTGATACTATCCTAAGCGCCGGATTAAGTGCCGATGGGGAGACAGTTTTAGAGCCTGACACGATTTTATTATCTCCAAGAATGCGGGTATTAGCGTCGCGAATAATGAACCCTCAAAATGGCGATGTTTCAGCTTTAGACGCTGCGATCGAGCAACTGGGAACCTCTCCTGCGGGTAATTCTGCTAGTTTCATCCGATCGCCATTTAGTTCGAGCGATATTCTCGAAAAATATGGAGTTCGACCGGGCGTGACTAACCGCGATCGGATGGTTGTTTACACGAGAGATCCCGCGGTAGTCAGTCGCCGGATCGAGTCTACAGTTGCTCAGTTAGTTGATGAGCAATTTTTAGCACCAACACAAGGATTAACTAGAATCTTCCCGTTTTTCTCGTGTTCATCAGGCACAATGATTCACGATCCGGCTGGCATTAAATATATTGATGTTGTTGAAGCTGTTTAGGTTTTGCCGGGATTAATCGATTAACAAATAACTCAAAAACCATGCCACAAGTCGTAATATTCTACCCTGAGAGATGTTTGCCAGCAATGAAACCGGGTGTAGTTCTATCGTTTGACAAGATCGCGCTAGTCGCTGGCACAAATGCACTAGACGAAACCAAGATCCAACAGCTACAAGAGCATCCGGATTATCAAAGATTTTCTAAGCTGAAAGCGATCGAGGTTGTACAGCAGTCAGAGACAATCGATCCGATGGCTAATACTGAAATTATAGATCTTGGCTCTTACGCAATAGAGGAAGCGGCAACCGTAATTAATTCGACTGTGGATTTAATGGTGCTTGACGCTTGGCTAAAAACAGAGCAGAGAAAATCAGTAAGAACCTCGATCGCAACCCGGATCAATCAGCTAAAACAAGGCTTAGCTTGAACTTAAAACGGGTGATTGAAAACCTCAGTTCGATCGCCCCCGAAAGTTCTTGTTTGCTCGCGTTCTGGAATCTCAATATTGGCGGCGATCGCTAACTGTCTTAAGAACTTTAACCAGCGATCGCATTGAGATCCGTTGCCGTTGCTGTAGCTTACCGAATACCCTTCTGGTTTGACTTCAAAGCTTTTAATCTCTGAAGTGTGCCGATCTCCTGAAGTAGTGCAAAGCAACCAACCTAGATAATATTCTGTCGCTAAAGGCCTATAAGCTAAAGGGAATATTGAGGCTTTAGCTGTCGCAACTGGTAGCCAATCGGAGTAGATTAGCTCATTAAATTCCGTACCATATTTTAGGGAGAAGTCAGAGTATGACATCATTAAACCAACTAATAAAAAGCACTCTCCCAAGTGTACCTTTTTTAAAATCCGATTACCAGTTAACGTCGCTAACTTTTGAGAGATCATTAGGCGGTGTTATTGATATTTTAGGCAATCCTACAGGTTCCGAATTATTCCCGGTATTAGCTCGACTATATATAACAACTAGCTTAGAATCGTTTGCAATGCCTAACAATGGGCAACAAAATAGAGTATACAGAGGTCACGTGCAACAGCCAAAAATATTGCCGTTGTGGATAGTCCCCGGTGTGGGAGGTAGTTGCATATTAGCCGATCGAACTTATGATTTTATATTGCTAAGTCTCGATCGTACTTCGATGCCAGCTTATGCCCAAAACTTTGGGGAACGGCTAGAATTAAACGTATTTTCTAATTCTAAAAGTTTATAGCCTAGGCATTCTCAATGTTGGGAATTAAGGCGCGATTCTGTATTTATTCCAGTTGAATTTACGCTGATAGCGATCCGTATCAAATAGGTGACTCTCACCTCGGTATTTGATGCGATTTGCAGCTATCCATTGATATTCCCCGTTTTTGCTACAAACAAGCCTAAACTCGCTGGAATGGTCTACTATGGGTAAGTGGATCTTTGCTACCACCCATCCCGGATGCCAATTTCTGCCACAGTCACAGGTAAAAAAACAGTCTTTAGTCGGTTTTATTAATCTGGGTTCAACACTTAACCATTTAGGCATAATTTGTTAGGAAACAACTAAATTAACTCAATGCTAGCAATAATTCCGATCGTGATCAAAGTAGCCGCGGGTGCATTGACAAAGGGATCTGCCAAGGTTATAGCAAAATGGGCGGGTGGCAATATTGCTAAGAAATACATCGCAACAAAGGTAGCAGAAAAGGTAATTAATGAAGCAAAAAAGATGGCGTCAGGTGAGTCTAAAGACTGGCAAGCAGCTTTTAAGGAAAGTCCTGGTAACGCCATTAGAGACGCTGCTAAAGATTTTGTAAAAACTGAGGTTAAAGATGCGGTAATCAATGAAGATTTGATCCGGTATTATAACGACAGATTAATAAACAATACCGGCGATACTGTTTATAGGGAAAGTAGAAATCTGATTGCAGATCCTAATAACTATATACTGAAAATAGATCCGGAAAAGATTATAGATCGCACTACTAGCGACATTCTCAACAGAGGTTTAGAATGGCATCAAAACAGAACTGGAATAGGTGGAAATTCGCAGTTACTAGATCGCAATGTGATAGGCGGTAGCAGTCCGATCGCATCAAGGCAAATTTTAGAACAGGTTAATCAGATTGAAAGTGTCGATCGCATTACTACCTCAGACCTACTTGAAAGCGCCGGGAAAACGGCGTTTTATGACTCGTTTGATGAACGCAAGCTCACATATACCGTAATCGGTACTGATGACGCTTTAGCGGGGCGTGTCCGCAGTCCTTTAGAGGCTTTAATGCAGAATACTTTCGACATAGATGAGCCCGTTAGTTGAATCGGGCGATCGCGCGCTTCAAACCTCAGTCACGTCCCGTTTTGGTATTGGGGTAAAATCGTTATAGTGTATAGGTTTGAGGTTGTCACAGAACGATATATATTATAAAATTACCAGTACATCCTATGACTTTTCCCATTATCTGACGGGGCGATCGGGCGCAATAAAAAACCGCCAGATTAACAGCGGTTCGACCCTTTGTTCCTAAACCCTTGAATATTGTGTCTCCGAGGTTAACAGTCTTATCATATCTTAATCTGCCAATATTTAACAACTCTCTGTTTATTTATAAATTGGCTATCTACCAGAATTATAGTAACTCCGGTTTGGAGCATCCCATGTCCGTAGATTCGCTTGTCAGCATAGCAGTTTTTGAGCACAGTCCGGTCGCATTCTGTGGTTTGCGGCGTAAAGCCTCTGTCTCTTAAAAACTCTTCAAATCGCGTGATTTCTCCATGCCTTACGGCTATTTGCCCGATCGCGGAATCTGTCATTTTTAGAATTCTCAGTGTTGGGAATAGATGATTAATCGGCAAAACGTGCTACACTTTAAAAGTAAATATCGATTGTTTGAAGTAGTTAAACTCTGAGGCGGCTTTTGTCCGTCTCTTTCTATAGTATGTTCGATTCTGAGCAAATCAGGACAGAAATTTCATCAGCGTTAGCACCCGTGCGCGCGACACTTGCACCTAACGTATTGCTAAGGATACACCCTAACAAAGTGCAAGAGCTAGCGATCGCGGATAACGCTGGCGACATTTTGATCCTATTCCCTAGTGAGAGAACGATCGAGAACGATCGCACGTTTTCGGCTAATTTCCAGACGCGAATCCAGAAAGTATTAATAGTAATAAGCTTGCCAGAATACTATCAAGCAACGGGGGCCGGGAAAGTAGCAGAAAGAGTAGAATCAGCACTTGAAAACCTAAAAGTCACAAGCGCTTTATTCGATTTAACTTTTGATACCCGCCGCGAATATTTTCAACAAAAAAGATGGGTACTAGAGCAAACTTTTGATATAGTGGGAAGGCAGCGAATTAATGAGATAGCAACGACCAGCCCACAAATAGCAACAATGAGGATTGATATACTATGAATAGCATTCTGGTAGAACAAGGTGTCAGGCTACCGAGATCCCCGTGGGACATTATTGCAGTAGTTGGGAACGCTGCAAAAGGTGACGGCAACCCTACTTTAATTACCTCTCTAACCAGCGCGATCGCAAAGTATGGGGAGCGTTTGTCATTATCTACTGCTTCAGGTAAAGGACGCGAATCTTACGGTTTAGTTGATGCGATCGAGACGATTTTTAAATATGTCCAAGTACCTATTATCGCAGTCAATAGTACGCCGTCGGTTGCAGTTGCAGCGGTAGCAGCTAAAAACTACACATTTAATGCCTCTGGCATAATCAAGTTAGAACACCCTAACATAGTCGCCCCCATAATCGTAACTAACGTAGCTGCCGATATAACCTATGTATCCCCTACACACTTCACGATCGCCCCACTTACAGGGATAATAACCCGCACGGCTGCGAGTACAATTCCGGCGCTTGGTACTGTTCGCGTTACCTACTCGGTCGCGAACTATGACACGATTGACTTAATAAGTGCGATCGGGCTTGTTGCAGCCGTTGGCGGGCGCGAACCTACCCTGATTGTTACCGCTGGTGTTGAAATTACCGCAGAAATTGCCATTGCATTAAATAACAAAGCGATCGCTTTGGGTGCGATCGCAGTGTACACACAACCGGGCATTAGTGCTACAGCCGCGATCCCATTACTCACTTCTGCTAACGCGGCTGCGGTATTCCCTATCCGCACTAGCGATCGCGGGGTTGAGGGTGCTGGCGTTCACTTGGTCGCAGCCGTGGCACTGTTAGACTATTGGGAGAACCCTAACGGAAAGTCACTAAAAGAATCTGCGATCGCCATTACTCTTGCAGACTCTGCACTATTGCAGGCTAAAGGCATAACATGGGGAAGTGATAGGATCATGACATCTATTATGACAAATGGATTGCCGTTTAATATTGCTAGACTGAGGGCAAAAGCTCAATCCTTGGCTGACAGAGTAGCTTTTGACTGGAGGCAAAAACCCTTTGATTTAGTACATCTAGAGGCTATTGCTCAAGCTATCCGCGACGCTTTGAACCGTGAACCAGAAGCCTCTCTGCTGCCTTATGGTGTAGTCAATTTCAGTAGTGAAAAGTCGGACACAGCCGATCGCCGTCTGGTTTATGATGTCCTTTTGAAAGGTGATAATCAGGCCGATCGCATTGCAGAAATAACAATCTTTGTGAGTTAGAAATATGCTAAAAGTTGCGTTTGTTGATGTTGACGGGGTAATACTGGTTAACGGTGAGGTCAAGACAATTGACTTGCCAGAATTTACCAGGAATTATGATACTGATATGGTAGTCGGGACTGACTTTACAAAACCAGAGGCGCGATCAATTCAGGCAGCAGAATTAACTATGTCACTCAAGGATCATAGAAAAAATCCTGCTTTTTTAAGGTTTGTGGAAAATGCCTTTAATACAAAGTTGATAGTAACTTTGATGGTACTAAATGTAGACATGACATCACCTACTGTCGCGATTAGCGATGGTGAGTTTTTCTCAGGTTATGTTAGCCGACCGGGGCGCTCTGTGAGTCCAGATAAAGCTGATGACGGTAGCGTCAAATTACAAGTCTCCGACTCATGGCGAACAGAGAACGGCGTAGTGGTTTGGAGACTTCCTACAGGTTCCTCCGACACGATCGGAGTTGAATTGGTACACGGTTAATGATATTCCCAACAATGGGAATAACAGGACAAAACCCGATCGCGCGATCGGGTTTTAAATTGCCTTTTACCCTTCGCTGATGGCAGCCTCAGACGCAGACGCGATCGCGATCGCTAGTATCAAAGCGCTAAGCAAATTGTCAAGCTCATCCCCGACCTTTATGGTATGAAACCGAGACTCTAACTTGTCAATTGCAGTCTGTACTTTTGGTGTTACACTTCCTTCTGAGAATAGAGAATATACCACTTCAGCCCTATCTGTCGGAGTAAATGGTTTATTAGGATTAGCGACAGCCGCTGCGATAAAATTGTCAGGATCAATCAGACAATCCTCAACCCAAAGGCCAAACACATTGACAAACCGAGAAATACGGGAGATCGAGCCGTTGCCTTTCTCAAAGTCGGCAATCGCTTTAGTTAACTCAGGGCTTTTGTAATCGGTTAAACTGATCATAACTCTCCGATTGTTCTTTGTTACTATAGTATAGTATAACATAGGAACAACACAATCGGAGAAAAAAATAAATGACTTTTAAAGGATCGGACATCGTGTATCCACCGTTACCCTGCATTACCAGGACTTGCCTACTCTGTGGATTTATGTTTTCCAACAACGATAGTAGGACGGATTACTGGCACTGGTGCGATGAATGTTTTATCAATGCACCTTTAAATGTACGCCACAAGGCTTGCACGGCTGAAGAATTGGCAGCTAGTCAAGCGCGGCAAAAGAAAACACGGGAATCTCTTAAACAGCGGGCGATCAACAAAAAAAACCGAGTAGGGAAAACTACGACGGCTAAAGTCAAAAAAGAAGACAATGATCAAGATGTGCACCTAATCTACAATCAATAGGCTAAGATTGCAGAGAACCTTAGCCTATTGAATATGTCACTAGCTAGCCTAAAACTCCCAAAGGGTGCATTAATTCTCAACTACAATAAACCGGGCCAACATTATTTTGATTACGAATTAGCGCCACGAGATGTATTGTCAAAACTTGCATTCTTAGGCGCTGTTTCAACTGTTGAAATAGACGGTAAGACCTTGCCCACAACGGCAGAAAATTTACAACGCGCGGGGATAGGCCGTAAATCATTAGGTGACGGGGTAGAGATGACTGGGTTAATGGGATGTGTGCTACTCTGTGAGGGCGATCGGTTTAAAATACTAGACAACTCATTAGACGTTGTAAATTCTAGGCACTTCACTTTTGACAAAACAGAAATCACTTTTGACAACAGTGATAACGATATTTTTCAGAATACTTTATGGTCTAAGAACGTAGAAGAGTCCGGGCGCTTGTTGGCTCACGTCAAAGATATTACCAGTTATTGTAAGATTAACGGACAGCCTGTCTTAACCCAACATTTTGATCTACCAGTTACCGAGGGCGGGATAGGCTGGCTATTGGCTGCAATTTTGCTTAAGGTAAGCATTAACCAGGGAAAGTTCGAGTTATCGATCCCAGAACCGTTATCATCCTCTCAAAATGGTGCGGATACGATTTCTTAGCGCAAATAGCACCGTTACCCCAAAAGGCTCAAGAGATATTTATACTTGAAGCGATCGCACTAATGGAAGAGGAAGCAACCGAGATAAGACGACGGCAAAAATAATTCCCAACATTGGGATTAATTAATGGGCGTGATAAAGTTAGGAGTACAGGCGGATCTAACCGATAACGTAACACCCGGTTTACAGAAATTAGCAAGTTCTGGCGCTGATGAATTAAAGCGTATTAGCGATGCTCAAAGAGCGATGAATGAGGTCGTAGGAGGTGCACAGACCTACATTACAGCGCCGTTAGTCGCGCTTGGTGCTGTGGCGTTTGATGCCTCAACAAAATTCGAGACAAGCATCACAAGTATCAATAAAATTCTCGATTTGACCCCCGACAAACTGGCAGCAATGAAAGGGGAAATATTAGACTTATCTAATACTTTAAAAGTAGTTGATCCGAATAAAATCGCCGCGCTTGCTGCTGCTGCTGCACAATACGGGATAGCGTCTGATGAGGTTATAAAGTTCACAGAAACAGTCGGAAAGATGGCGTTTGCTTTTGATTTGCCAGCCGATGAAGCTGGGGAAAGCGCCGCGAAAATTAGAAATATTTTCAAACTTTCGGTCGATGAAATGAACGATTTAGGAGGAACGATAAACGAACTTTCTAATAATATGGCAGCAAGCGCTAAAGAGATAACTAAAGTGTTACCGCGTGTTTCCGGTCTGGCAGCACAAGCGGGATTAACCTATAGAGAAACTGCGGCGCTTTCTGGTGCTATTTTGTCACTGGGAATTGTACCCGCTAAAGCAGGCACGGCGATTAATTTTCTAGTTGGATCAATGAGTGCTGCAACTGTTGGATCTGCTAGATTTAAACGCGGGATCGCAATGGTCGGTTATTCTGCTAGAGAGATGGAGGAAGACGTGAGATCGCGCGGATCTGCGGCTATTACGGATTTTCTAACTAAGATTAACTCACTAGACGCTGCTAAGCGATCGCGCGCTATTGCCTTAATAGGTGGTCGGGAATACTCAGACGATTTAGGGATGATGTCTAGTAATGTTGAATTGCTACAACGCGCTTTAAATCTTGCAAATAATGAACAGGCAACAGCTACATCATTGCAGCGTGAATTTGACATCCAAACAAATACAACAGCATCAGAAGTCGCGCGGATGGGCGTTAGTATGAATAAGCTTGCGATCGTGGTTGGTGATGCCTTGCTGCCACCAATTAACGCTTTGTTAGACAAGATGATCCCGCTAATTCAAAAAACAGCGGATTGGGCTAAAGAAAACCCCAAAGTTGTTAAAAGTATTGTATACGTCGGAGCGGCGCTTGCTGCGATCGCCCCAACAGTCCTATTCTTTTCAGCTATAACTGGCATTGTGACCGCTGCGGGCTTAGCTTTCTCTGTGTTTGGTGGCGGCGCTACAACAGCGCTTTTAGCCGTAGCTGCGGCGGGCGCGATCGCGGTGGCAACAATCCGACCTTTGAGAGAGGGCTTTATGAGTGCGATCGGCGTACTGCCATCTATGCCTACTGCTAAATCATCAACTTTATTCGGTTCCTCTGGCGGCGGCGGTAGCCAACAGCAAACCGTTACCTATTCCCCGACTGTGAATGTTAGCGGTACAGCATCCAAAGATGACATCATAGACACCCTCAGAGAGCGTCAGCGCGACTTTGAAGTGTTTATTAAGGAAACACTAAGCAAGTACGGTCGCACGTCCTATGGTTGATTTTAAAGCCTTTATGGGAATCCCCATAATGGTGCTACAATAGAAATAACTTACCTTTGTTGATTTCTTCTTCAAAACACTTAAAACCCGCAAACTTTTAAAAGAATTTGCGGGTTTTTTATTCACGGTTAATCCCAGTATTGGGAATTAATCTTTAAGCACGATCGCGCTATCGGGATTTTCCGGTAATTTTGCCTTTGGGTATGGTATAATATAATAAGACAAACAAAAGGGAGGCAAGATGAAAGGGCGGTATCAATTCCGATTCTATCCGACAATCGAACAAAAAATAAGCTTGGCTCAATTGTTTGGGTGTGTCCGGGTAGTCTGGAATGATGCACTAAGACTATGCAAACAATCCGAAAAAAAGCCTAGCTCAGGCGACTTGCACAGAATTGTCACTACTCATGCAAAAAAGACAGTAGAAAGAGCTTGGCTAAGTGAAGTGTCAAGCGTAGCTTTGCAACAATCTGTCGCAGACTTAGAAACCGCATTTACAAACTTTTTTAATTCTCACAATGGGAAGAGAAAGGGCAAAAAAGCTGGCTACCCTAAGTTTAAGAAAAAAGCCAACAGTCAGTCAGCAAGATTGACCCGTAACGCTTTTACGATGCGAGGCAATGAAGTCTATCTAGCAAAAATAGGGGATGTTTCCCCAGTTTGGTCAAGAAAATTACCATCAAAACCTAGCTCTGTCACAATAATTAAAGACTGTGCAAATAGGTATTTTTTGAGCTTTGTTGTAGAAGTTTCCCCTATTCACGTTGAGCCAAAAAATCAAAGTGTTGGTGTTGATTTAGGTATCAAAACCTTCGCTGTAATGAGTGATGGCACAACCGCCCAAAGTCCAAACTACAAAGTGCTAGATCGTAAAATTCGCAGGTTACAGCGCAAGTTATCCCGTCAAGTCCAAACCTCAAAACGTAGGAATAAAACCAGGTTAAAAATAGCTAAACTGCATAATCAGATTGCTGATACTAGAAAAGATTTCCTGCACAAACTTTCGACTAAATTGGTGAGTGAAAACCAAACCATCATTTTAGAAGATTTAAACGTAGCCGGAATGGTAAAAAATAGAAGCCTGTCAAGAGCAATTAGTCAGCAAGGCTGGGGAGAATTTAGGACACTCTGCGAGGGTAAATCAGAGAAGTACGGCAGAGATTTTAAAGTAATTAATCGCTGGGAGCCGACCTCTCAAACTTGCTCAGACTGCGGTTTTCGGTGGGGTAAAATAAGCCTATCTGTTCGATCAATTCAATGCTTAAACTGTGGGAGTCAGCACGATCGCGACTTAAACGCAGCAAAAAATATACAACAAGTCGGGATGGGGCATCGCCACGACTCTAAACGAGCACAGAGCTTGAGTAAAACTACCTCGGTAGTATCGGGTGATGAAGTGCTAAGCCTAAATTCGTCTATTTTCGATTAGTTCGAGTTTAGAATCCCCACGCCTTTAGGCTGGGGTGTATGTCAACGACATCTTCCTCTAAATCTTCAATCTGAGAGGCTTGTAATTCGTTTTGCACTCTTAGCCGTTCTTTCTCTTCCTCACCCTCCACAAGCGCTTTTAAGGCTTCTAAATAGGTCGCTGGCAGTTGATGGTCGGTAGGCGCGATCGAGACAGTCCCGGTCGTCATCAGGGTTTTAATTTGCTGAGATACCCAAACTCGGAATTTGACATTGCACCACGCCGCGAAGTCGATCGCTACTTCCTCAATTGCCCACGTCCCCCGCTCATCCGCTGGGATACCCTGTCCGCCTACCTTTGAGTCAATTACGGGGATTCCCGTAATTGATGTTCGGATCAATTGACCTGCTACCGGAAAATCGGTAGCAGCCTCTAATCCACTCACTGTAAGGATTTCAAGTTTCCGTGAACGATCCGAGATTGTTTGCTGTGGCACCTCAATCCATCGGCTATAGCTCGACTGTGTGCAATACGCAGCGCCATTAGGAGCGATGATGACTTCTAATCCCGATTCGGTCTTTGAGTATGTTAGACTAGACATAGCTTGCCTTACCTTGGTTGATTTATTGTTCAAATACATCCTACCATAGTATAACGAAAAACCCGCAAACTTTTAAAAGGTTGCGGGTTTTTTATTGGGCTCGATCGGGATTAATCCTAATATTAGGAATTGATTATCAACTTTCCGTAAGTAGTCCGGAAATCATCGATCAATGAAGTGTCAGAAAGTTGATGAGGAATACTCTTGAGCATTTCATGTCCGCTAAAGGTTTCCCCATCAAAATTGAAAACTGGGATATTGCGACAATCGGCAAAAGCTATTTCTTCATTTGTTGAGTCCCCTTTGTACATAGTATGGTCGGAAACTACCACTATCGCGTCAGACTGCAATATTTTATGATAATGTAGCTGCTTTACTTGGGCATAATCCCGACCTTCATTGTCTCTGTCTTTATGGTAACTATGACCCCAACTGCCACACATTAAAACTATCCAGTTCTTAAAAGTTAGCAGCCTGTTACATTCCATAGACTCCTTAAAGAATTTTGTAGACCCGCATAAAGTAATAATGCCGGAACCTTCTTGGATGAATTTGTTTGCTGATACTATATTCATTTGTGTCCTAACCTGCTTGTTGCTTGCTACTACATTATACCATAGTATTATTAAAAACCCGCAAACTTTTTAAAAGAATTTGCGGGTTTGTTATTGGGCACGATCGACTGTGGATAATGTTATCCACGGTTAATCCCAGTATTGGGAATTACAGCAAATCATCTAAATCATCTAAAAAATCCGGATCAATGTCATAATCGCTAGCACTCACAACTGCGATCGATACCCCATTACCAGACGACGATCGCGGGGATGAATTGGGCTTCGCACCCCCATTTGTGATTGTACCCGCGATCGTATGAGCAACAATCCCATCGGCATTTTCGACCCCAATTTTTGCGTTAGATTGATCGACTGTGACGTTTCTCTTATTCCAGAATCCCATTGTAGTTTCCTCTGCTTTTGTTGTCTGTTTGCTTAAAGATTAATCCCAGTATTGGGAATTGATGACTTGCGCGTTTGTGGCTAGGCTTTCCGACTTTGCGGTTGCCTGCGATCGCAGCGGAATTGATATCGGCAAGGGCGATCGGTTGTAGCGGTTGTTGTAGGGGGATAGACATAAACCGTCTCATTAGCTGGGATTGTACGCTTAACCGTGTTATTCCATTGGTTAGTATCCCATGTGATATACACTTCTGATGGTATTGCCTCATCGCCTACTGAGTGAACCCTGCGAACTAGCGCATCCCCTCTGTTGTCACCTATTAAAATGCGATCGCCCGGTTCGACTTGATGACCTTTCTTTTTTATTAAATCAAGCATAGTGTTTATGGCTCCATTGAGTATCTGCTTCTTTCCTGTGTCTTGTGCTTTGTGTCTAGGCTTTGTGTCTAGGTTTGCCGACTTTGCGTTTGCCTGCGATCGCAGCGTACACTGTGACTCCGATCGCCATTACCCGAATGCCAAAATTCATAAATGGTCTGCGAGTTTTGATATCAGTCCACAACCATTGACCTATAAAACCTTTATGCACCCAGTCGTGGGCATTGCGACTAAGGGGTACACAATCTCGGAGATATTTCTCGCTCTCCAGATGTCTATACGTCAAGTGATGGGCATCGGTAGACGCTAGCCAAGGCAATAAAACACAGCGACCTCCTGTCATTGTTCTAAAATGAGAGGCTTTTTTTCGCCATTGGGGCGATCGGATATAAAATGAATACTTAGGGCTAAATCCCATTTCAGATACCTCTATTTTGTTGTTTTGAGCATAGCCTGAGCTTTTTTGGCTGCGGGTGATCGCTTGATTGTTGTCTTTATTACTGAACTCGGAGGTATCAACAATCTAGGATCGACATCCGATATGGGTTCCCAGTTTGGGGTAATTGTGATGACAGAGACCGGGTGTGACAAATCAAAATATTTTGATCCGATTTGATTGACTTTTCTGATATTGTCACCGGACAAAATACCAGCTTGCACCATTGCATCTAGCCACGATCCCTCAGAATTGTCGAGATCGGCATTACTTCTCAGGCAGCCGTGAAATTCGATCTCTATTTTTACCGCAGTCAATGGGAAATGTCGGGTTATCATTGCAGGCATAACCCCGATCACGGCAATTAAAGCTTGCTTTGCTGTTTTTTGCCATGTTGCATAACCCTCTGAGTAATAGGCTTTGCCGTCTGCAATTCGTGGTCGTTGTTTGGGTATGACTTTACCCCTAAGCGCGAAAACTATCGGGCGTGAGTTTGTCATATTTTAAAGAGAGCGATCGTAATTCGTGAAAACAACGATCGCGGGAAGGAGTTTAGCAAGTGGTTTAGCTTGGAGAGGTGGCGATCGCCCCTATGTCTTTGCTCGGTCATTCAATTGTATTTTTGATGTAGCAGCGCAAGGCTTAGCCTCTAGTTCCATCCCGATTTACACTGCTATCTGGCAAGCCTTCGCTCCCGGTGGGAATACATTTACTATGCCATAACATCCCAAGAGCTGTCAAGTGTTTTAGCAAAGTATTTTTAAAGTTGTTTTGATATTGGGACAAAAACGTTACTGTATATAGGTTTCAGCCTGTCACGGAACGGTATATATTATAAAAATAGCAGTATGTCCTGTGACTTTATCCCCATTGTGTGACGGCGAGTGACGGCGGGTGACGGGCGACCTGATGTCGGGTCTACGGGAATCCCCGCAGACCTCAGACTTGCAGCCGATCGCCCGCGTTAGATCCCGTTACGGGAATCCCCGCAACGGTCACCCGCCGACCCGTTTTGATATCGGGGTAAAACCGTTACAGCGTATAGGTTTCAGTCTGTCATAGAACGATATATATTATAAAAATAGCAGTATGTCCTGTGACTTTATCCCCATTGTGTGACGGGCGATCGGCGCGATATAATGAGGATTAATTATTCCCAACACTGGGAGGTTAAAATATGACTAGCCTAATTAGGCTCAACTATCCCAGATTGATAACGGACATTGTAACTATCAGCTATAGCGATCCGCTAACAGGAGGATCGCCGGATATCGAGTTAAGCGTCGTTGACCGGGGCGTAATCCCGATCGCACCTAAAGCTACTATCGAGTTAGAGATAGGGCGTGTAGAGTCACCCTATAGGCTTAGAGCGGGTTTATTTGAAGTCGATCGGATCAGCCTGCAAAATAACCTGAGAACGATCGCAGCGACCGGGTTGCCTTTGTCAGATCCTCAGTTGAAGCTAAAACGGGATGCGGACTATTCAGAATATAGATTGATAGACATACTAGAAGAGATAGCAGAACGCTATAGGTTGTCAGTATTTACCATTGATTTACCTGATATAGAATTTTCGCAGCTAGCACAGACCAACCAGTCAGACCTTGATTTTTTAAACGGGTTGGCAAATAGGATCGGCGCTGTTTTCAAGATAGAAAACAGAGAGTTAATTTTTACATTGCTTATAGACTTAGAAACCCGACCACCTTTATTCGCTATTAATTCAACACAATTTATAAATTATTCGGAGACAATTTTAGGTACAGAGACTTATCAATATATTGATTATGAGGTGGTATTGTTTGGAGATAGGGAATATATTAGAGTTGAGGATACCCGCGTTTTTAATGGTAAAATAATCACCTATAGAGGAGCGGGCGTTGGGGCGGATGACGAGAACTTAATGGTAATCGCAGCGCGCGAACAATTAAGGCGGATCAACGGGACTAACTATTTATTCGACTTTGAAATTCTGGGAGACTGGAGAATGATAGCAGGCAGTGTTTTCACTTTAGACGGGCGATCAGCTTTTGTCGATCGCGTTATTCACACGATCAACACTCAGGATAAACTGGACTGGGTTGCGTCTCTTAGCTGTCGCTACTTGCCTCCTTAATATCAACCGGGCCCAAAAAAGCATCAACTAACTTTCGAGATTGACGCGGGTTAGCTCTGATATTCTCCAAGACTTGCAGAGCCATCCCAAACTTTCTAACAGCCTCAAAGACTTGCCTAAGACCTAAAGAAGTATTAACGGTTGTCTTGCCGTCTACTACCCGACGCCCCATCATTTCTGCCAACTCTAGATCACTTTTGCTAATAGTGCAGTTAACAGCAATTAGTCGGTCTTGTTCGTTTTTGAATTTTCCCATGATTTTAGATTAGTTGAGTTATTCTTACACTATACCACAATGATGATGCAATTCGGGAAAATAAATCAGCCTGTTTCGGATTTCCAAGCTCAGCGCCAGATATTAACCCTTTGCTTGAATTCCCAACACTGGGAAATACCTTTTAACTGGGATTTTGGGCGCGATCGGGATGCTATCGATCCGGTAGAACAAATTACAGCTATGATTGAGAGATATCTACCATTTTTGATCGACAGTGTAGAAGTCGATGGCGATCGGGTTAGTGTTTATTTAAATGGCAAACAAATAGATGTCACAATCTGATTTAGACTTAGCTGCATTGCGAAACCGGATAGCCACAAGATGGCTGGAATTATCTGGACAGCCTTTAACGATCGGATCGTTAGAATGGGCTTATAGAGAGGTTTTAGTATTAATTGCATCATGGGCAAAAATTGACACAGAGAATGCAATTAATGTCGCATACGACAAGTATAAGACCGAGGTATATAAACTCCCCTATGGTGCAGGAAATAAAGAGGCAATTATAGCTTTATCACGGGCATATACTGATGTCGCGGATGTGAATGTTGCGAATACAAACACGCCAATGAGTATACAGGTTTTTCTATTAGCAAAAACAGGCACACCCAGCGCGGGTCAAATTGCGGGACTAGAGGCTTATTTGAATAGTCCCATAGTTAAAAATATCTGTGATACTTACACCGTATTCGCAGCAACTCAGGTCACATGGAATTTTAACGCAACTATTACCGTGAGCGGTAATCCGATCGCGCTACAAGCTCTAGCCACAACCGCTGTAAGCGACTATGCAGTGTCTAAACTGAAATTAGGTGCGACCATCCGTCCAAGCGATTTAACATCAGCTATTCGCTCGATCGCGGGTATTGATGACGTGGCAATTTCAGCACCTATATCTAATTTAATTACAACCGCAAATCAATTCCCCAAAATAGGATCTGTCACGATCGTTACAACAATTATTTGAGGATTAATCCCAGTGTTGGGAATATTGACGGGCGATCGGCTCAGTCAAAAAATGCTAAGCTTACAGCAGGGCAAAATAGGGATATCAAATATGGCATTAACGATCGGACGTGAAGAAGTAGAATGTGAATCATTCAGAGTTAGGGGAAGTTATAGCAGCACGATCGCGCGTTTATTCGCATTGCCTGTAGCGGTTCAAAGTACCGAGCCAATGACGCTAGAAGTAACAATTAAAGGCAACAAATTCAAACCAGTCAAAAAAGTTAGGCGGGTATATTGGCAAAAAAAATATGTAGGTTATTTTACGATCGGGAACGTATCGCAAGAATGGGATGGCGATCGGTATCGGACACGGTTAGAGTTGAAACAATGCGAGCGATCGGACGTACCTCAAGACGAGATCCCGGTATACAAATGGCGGCACGATTTAATCGCTTTATCGCAGAATTTAGAGCAAACAGACGGCGCTATAATCGCAGCCGGAAGAAAGATAAACCCGATCGCAGAAAGCTGGAAAGTAGGCAATACTGAGATCGCTAGTGCAAGTGATAATAATATTTCCCCTGCCGTACTTCCTGTGAGTTTGGGCGGTACGGGTGCGAGTGATCCGGTAATAGCATTAATTAACTTAGGCGCGATTAGTTCTGCTAGTAAAGGCTTGCCGTTTGGTGTTGCACCCTTAGATGCTAATATCTTAGTCCCGATCGCGAACCTACCAGCTTATCCTACACTAGCAAGTTTGGGCGCGGTTGCAACAGCGACTTATACAGCCGGACTAGCACTTAAATTAGATGCCAGCGCGCGAAACGCTGCTAACGGTGTTACACCCTTAGATGCTAATATCTTAGTCCCGATCGCGAACCTACCAGCTTATCCTACACTTGCAAGTTTGGGCGCGGTTGCAACAGCGACTTATACAGCCGGACTAGCACTTAAATTAGATACCAGCGCGCGAAACGCTGCTAACGGTGTTACACCCTTAGATGCTAATATCTTAGTCCCGATCGCGAACCTACCAGCTTATCCTACACTTGCAAGTTTGGGCGCGGTTGCAACAGCGACTTATACAGCCGGACTAGCACTTAAATTAGATACCAGCGCGCGAAACGCTGCTAACGGTGTTGCACCCTTAGATGCTAATATCTTAGTCCCGATCGCGAACTTGCCTTTAAATACTTTTCAAACTTTCACTGCTGGAGTAAGTTTTAAAGGCGGCGGATCGCCCGGACTCGCTACAAATACACAAGCTGGGATTGATGCTGGCGGGCTCCCTCGGTACTGGCTAGTTAATGCTTCAGCCGCCGTAAATAATCGAGTCAAAAGCATTACAGTAGCAGATAATGGGAATGTGCAGATCCGACATCACAACGATGACTTAAGCAATGGTAATGTATTAGAACATACGGCATCTGGGAATGTTTTAACAAACGGCACAATGCGACCTGGTAGCGGTGCAACCGCATTTACGGGAGCGCAATTCGTGGCAGGATCAACTTACTTTAGGACTGATATTGCGGGTGATGGCGGGGTTGGCTGTCTGACGTATAGTGATGGTGCTGCATGGCGGCGGGTTGGAGACGGATCGCTAATAACAGCAATAGATATTAAGCAAACTGTACTCACAGGTACAACCGCAGCTACACAGGGCGGCTCTGTAAATATTGCACACGGTTTAACGGGATCAAAAATACTGGCATGGAGTTCAAAAATAACACAAAGCACAAATGCAGGGATCGAACCTAACTTTAACGTCTCTAATCTTACTGGTTTTGAATATACTGTGTATCACGACGGAACTAATATGATAGTAACAAATCTTTCTGGGAATAGTAGTAATATACTATCTAAAACTGTGACGATTGTCTTATCTCATACTAGCTGATAATTGAAAGGCTCAGTTAAGACTATTTTAAAAGAGAAGTTTGAGCCTAATAAGCTAATAATACGATCCCCCAATAAACTAACAGGAATAATGCAAAAACAAGACGCGATAAACTTAATTCCCCCTGCTTATTCCGACGATCGGGCAAAATATTTTGCTGACATTGTTTGGACTGAAACCCAGACCGGATCGTTCGCTTGGCAACTGGAAGAGGACGAATACCTAATACAATCTATTGCAGCTTTCACGCCATCGATCGCGCCGTTTGCAGCTAGATTATCAGCAGGCGATCGGCGTGTCTTATTGCGCGAATTACCAGGGCTTTTAAGATTAGCTGGTACAAATTACAGTGTCCTGAGAACTTTAGAATTATTCGGCTACACTGCCGAGTTAGTCGAAAATCCAAGTAGTGTCGCTGGCACTTTTCATGTTAGAATAGTCCAGGCTTTTGACCTTGCTGAAGTGACGGCGATCGTCAACTACTTTAAACCTGTCGGGCGCGTCTCTACCAGTATTCAGAACTTTGTAGCCATACTATTAGATGGCACTCGACTATTTGACGGATCGACTACCCTCAGCTAATAAAAAACCTGTCATTTTACTGACAGGTTTCTATTGGTTAATCCCAGTATTGGGAATTACATCAAATCTCGAACAGTCTCAACCATCGACTCTACCCATTTTGTGTGTTGGTAGCTAGTATTGTCTTCCTTGCGTCCGGTGGCGATCGTGTTGGAAGAATACGGTTTTCCTTTCTCTGTGGGGAAATAGGCGGGTTCTGTTTTGCCTTTGTTAGGGTTCTTAATTTGATACCCGTGGTGAGTCAACAGCGCGTTAATTACCCGTCCTGAGAGTCCCAACCGATCGCCGATCGCTGTGGGAGTTAGCAGTATTTCTGCGATCGGGGTATTAGCTGCGAGTAGCGAGTGCGCGGCGTTAATTTGCTTTTTCAATTCTGGATGAAGTTTACCGATCTCGTTCAAAATGAAACCATCAACTAACGCCGGATCAAGACTGGTTAAAACGTGTCTTAAAGGGTTGATAGCTGCTACAGTAGCCTCTACCGATGAGCCTAACTTAGGTTGCTCGACTTGCGGTGCGATCGGCTGTTCGACTTCATATTTCCCCGTCTTGCGGATACTGGGGATAACTTCTTTCGTTATCCAGCGTTTAAACGCTTGAGCTTGTGGCTTGCGAGATGTCAAAACCAGCGAGTACATCCCAGACTCTGAAATCGTTACTAGCTGTTGCTTTCCACCAAGGGTATCATCAGTAGTGACCCCCTTTTCGTCATCGTCTAACCGTGATATTGCTTGACTGCTATTGTCTAATTCGAGAACTTTGCATACATCTTTAGCCACAAACCAGGGTTCGCCGTCGATCGTAACGATCCGGACTTGATTGCTCTCAAACTCAAACTTTGCTAGAATAGACATAACTTACCTTGGTTGATTTATTCTTCAAATATATTATACCATAGGAAAACACAAAACCCGCAATCTTTTAAAAGAATTTGCGGGTTTTTTATTGGGCCCGATCGCCCGTTATGAGGATTCCCATAACGGGCGATCGGCAATTATCGTGATCCCGATAATTGGGCATTATTGGGATCACAATAATGCTTCAGTTTTCGTTACTAAGCACTAGATCCGCAAAATTGCGACAGCTTACTGCAAGGTTAGTCCTCTTAGCTTTATAGGGCGGATTTTCCAGAATTAATAATATCTCGATCGCCCGATCGCCGTATTCGTAATCCTCAATGCACTGGTTAGCCAGCGCGATCGTCGCTGCTTTGAGAATATCAAAAATATCATTGTTAATTTCAGTTCCCGGCGGGTAGAATCGGCGGGGCTTGGTGTTAGGAATTAACCAGAATAACTTAACTCGATAAGCCAGCCTGGTTAACCCTTTGTCACCCTTTCGACACTGTTTAGATAGCTGTTTTAAAGCTTCATTGATCCGGGCTTTTTCGGTCGCTTCCTTCGCTTTTAGTAGAACAGATTTGCGCGCGATCGCAACCTCTACGCGTCTAGCCTGTTTATGCTCTTTCTGGCTGCGATTACCCGGTGCTTTTTTCGCAGCCTTTAGACCGGTCTTAGTAATACTTGGGCGCGTTTCTCTCTGCATATCTCCAAAATTCCCAACACTGGGATTAAATATTTCTAACTCTGAATCCATATCCTACCATGTACACAGTTCTTATTCCGGTATTACCTGACAAGCCTCTAGCGGCTGTACTAATAGCAGTATTAACCGCCGGATGATAGGTTTCCAGTCTGAGGTAGGCTGTTTCGATCGCGGGTATAATTAGAGCATCTATAATCAAATCTTGATTAAAATGCCTTAACGTGCTGGTGTTACTATCGGTAGCCATTTGAGTAGATAGCGACCTATCTATGCCCACGCCGTCAAGGGTGAACCGCGCGCGCATCGAATCGGTATTTGAGCCTAAAATAACTGCTTGCCAATAATGGGTAAATGGTTTCAAATTGAGACGATCGTTTAGTTCCTCAACTACATTCTGAGGGAATCCGATCGAGTTTTTAAAGCTACCGTAACCCGCGTTGGTTATATCTACAATATTCCAAGCACCCGCAGTTATAGACCCGCCGTTTGATGTACTTATGTATTCTGTCGAGAAAGTTTGAAATTCGATAACAAAAGGCGCGCCACTGGGTGCAGAGTACCAAGTCCAAACACTAGACCCATTTAGTCCAAGAATACCAGGATTTGCTCGAATTGCTGATGCTATGCCATCCAAGTTAGTCCCCGATTTTACCATGCCATTATTAATAACGCCGTTAGCATTACTATCTGCCGTAGTCAACTTGCCTCTAGCAGTAACTACCGCTGCATTATTAGTATTTAATTGGGCAACAGAAGCAGCCGCGCTAGCTTGTAAAGTGTTAGCCGTGCTTACTTTGTTTCCGGCATCAGTAGCCATCAAATTAAACGATGTCTGTTGTGATGTAAAATTAGCTAGCGCCGCGTCTATCTCTGCCAATAGGGCGATCGCCGCATTAGCCAGAGTCACGGATTGAACGCGCAAAAACTCCCCACAGCTTGCGACTTTCTGATACCTACTATTAATCTCTGCTGATGACTGTTGAGTTGTATTTAAGAAGATGTTAGGGAATTCCCACTGGGAGACTGGAATATAATCGGCCATATTTATTAAGATTTTAAAGTGGACTTATGGGAGTTTTGGCTAGCCGTTTCCCACAAATCCACAGTTCGCGATCGGGGCATTCGGAATTAGCAGCAAACGCCCGCCTAACTAAATGTAGCAGAATAAATAGGTATTAGCAAGCTAATTCCCATTCTAAATAACAGTGTTTAAAGGTGTGCTAATTAACCTTTAGCGAGCCTTTTAAATTGTAGCTAAAAATGTGCTAATTCTTGCTATCATAGTTTTTTTCGCTATAATCGAAGTAACGATCTATCGGAAAATAAAACAATGCCTAAGCAATACGTCAACAATTATCGACCAACTACTCGAAAAGGTGAACGGCATCCTAATGCTAAATTAACAGAACAAGACGTGCTGGAAATTAGGCAGTTATCAGCAGAGGGTGTAAGTAGAAAATCGTTGCAAGAGCGATTCGGGGTTTCTAAAAGTGCGATCGGGAACATAATGACTGGCAGAACTTGGGGGAACGTCTTGAATAAAAAAATAGACTAAGATTGAGACAACCCGATCGCATATATACCTCTAAAAGTATCACAATTGAAGGATCTAAAATGACAATTACAGCTAAAGTCGCAACAATTCTCAAATTAAGAAACCTCTCATCAGAATTACTACAACCGCATGAGAAAATCAACATTCTCAAAGGGGAAGTTTTGCAGGTTTCAAATATTACCCCCGCTACTCATCAGCACCTTGCTTTAGATTTGATTCATAGCGAATTTAGCCGCGGGTTTGTTTATGCACCTCACTGGGATTACACACCGATAAATATCGTTCTGCCAGCACAATATTATTACCAAACTGATAACCCTAGCGGGTACGGCATTCGAGAGTGTAACGGCACGGCTAACGCGACAATGCTCAACTATGTACTTAATGGAAAACTGGACAATACAGCGGCAAAAAATAAGATAGCTCAGCCCGAATCTATCTATTTAGACGTGCTTAAACGGTACGGCGACACTACGGATCACAATGCCAACACAGAGGCTTTAAAACAGTTTGGGATCGATAGCTATTGGTCAACATCATTAACCTTTGACGATTACTATCTATCGATCCGCAATGCTATCCCGCTGGTGATGGGACTAGATTACAAAGACTACGGCCATATCGTTTGTGGTGTCGGTTTTGAATTGCGAGATAAGATTATCGTACATGACCCGTTTGGGGCCCGTGAAGGTACAACCGATTACTGGCTATCGAATCTGTCAGAAGCAGGCAAATTTGACGTTTACTCGATCGCATCAATGACCAAACTTTGGCTGGTCGGAGGTTCTGGCGGCTGGGGCCGTGTGGTCACCCGTATTGAAGGTCGCCCGACTGTGTTTGCGCGTTAATCCCAACACTGGGAATTTAAAAAAGTTCTTAACGATCCGGATCTCTTTCGGATACTATGCTATAGTGCAGTAGCAAGTTAGGAAAATATCATGACTAAACGGAAAGCTTTGACGGCTAGTGAAAGTGGTTTAAGTATTGAAGAGTATAGGATCGGTGCGATCGACGCGCTGCAACGCAAAATTAGGCTTAATCGGCGTTACAAAAAAACAGGTAAGTGCAAAAAATCATTTCAAACAACTTGAAAACCAAAATGCAAAGTTTAACAGAAGAAGAAAAATTGGCAGCGGCGGCGGTCTTGAAAGTCATCAAATCCGACTCAATAAATCTGGACATATTGAAATATTTGATAGCGGGTCATCCTGTCGGAAGCGTGCACTTTTGTAGACAGGTCGGCATTCATACGGCGACAATGTCGGCACGGGTGCGGGCGATCGAAAGTGCAGCCAAACGGGGCGATCGAGAATCAATACAAGACCGATTGATACAAATTTTGGGAGTTAAAACAGTTTCACGCGGAGGACACGAAAAAACCTAATCATCCCAACAATGGGAATTAATGCCCGATCGGGCGATCGGGCGATCGGGCGATCGGGCGATCGGGCGATCGGGCGATCGGGCGATTTTATTGGTTGAACTCAAAATTAGTCAACAACAAAATCGAATAAATTTCTGTAGGTATAGGTGCAAAGCTTTCTTGCGCTTGTTCAAAGTCCGCATAAGTCCAAAATTTTAATGTAGTAACTTTCAAGTCATCACACATCAGAGGTACTTTGTGGAAATCTTCAAGACGTGGGGTTAAATCGGCTGTTAAGGCACTATTTGAAGTGTATTTAACAGGTTGCAATTCTATCTCAATCCATAGCGCTATAGAGGCTGCAAGCATCAAATCCGAGAGCCTACATTGTTCTACTTTAATCTTTGTCTCTTGGTAGCTAGTTCCTAAGCATAAATTAATAAGTTCGTGAGCACAGACTACATAAGGCATCTCAGATAGTGCACGAAATAATGCTTTAATGGATTCATTCTTCTGTGATATCAGTAAGTCTCGATCGCCCGCAGTAAATGGGATGCCATTATGTCCGGCCCAGACGGGAAATGTTAAGCAGCGGTTGCCGATCAAAACTGCCATCGAGCTCAAAGCAGAAACCTGGTAATACTCAGCTAGCGCCGTTATTTTAGCGATTGCCTTGTAGATTCTCGAATAAGATCGCATACCGCGCATAAACTCATCATTGGCCATGTTCGAGACATCTTTAGCACGTCTGTCAAGTGCGGCGCGTCTAGTGTCAATCCTAATTAAACTTTTAATTAGCTTTGTACACTTGTCATGGTCAAAAATGGTTGACCCGATCGTTTCTTTGTATTTGCTCATAAGGCCCTCAGCTATCGGTGTCTTTATACTATATCATACATTGACCGATAAAAACGCAAGTGTCCGCCCGATCGGGCGACCTGTTTTGATATTGGGATAAAAGGTATACAGCGTATAGGTTCAAGTTTGTCACAGAATGCTATATATTATAAAAATAGCAGTATGTCCTATGACTTTATTCCCATTGTCTGACGGGAGATCGGCTGCAAAGATTAATCCCAGTGTTGGGAGCGGGTGATCGCCCGATCGCCTAAAACAAAACCCGAATATTATCCGGGTTTTGTTTTGTTTTTATAACTGATTAAAACACTTACAAATAAAGCACCCTCAAAACGGCTAGAACGCTTTGTAGGTAAGTCTTTGACACTCACAACTAATTACTCAGGCAGTGTCAAGCAAAGACCTCTCAGAATGCCTGCAACCATTACGGGGCAAGGCTTTGCAGTGTCAAGCAACCTACTATTAGACCCGACCAATGGCAAGGCTTCAAAACGGCTAGAACGCTTTCTAGGTAAGGCTTTGAACCTGACCAATAAAACCGTAGGGCGATCGCCCGATCGCCTAAAACAAAACCCGAATATTATCCGGGTTTTGTTTTGTTTTTATGTTATAATGTTAGCAACCACACTCGCATTCAACATTATGACAATTATACCAGAGTTTATCAGAACTGAGCAAAACGGGATCGAATATTTTAAGATCGTCGCGACCGGGGAATGTGGCATGAGCCAATCGGGTTTAGCGCGCGCTTGTGGCGTAAGTCGTCAATCAATTATCAAGTTAGTTGACGATTTGAACCCTGTAACTAAGTCACCCTCAGAATCGCTGGAACCATTGCAGGATAAGGGTTTGAACCCTGTAACCAAGTCACCCTCAGAATCGTTAAAAGACCTGTCATGGAAAGCCCCGTCAGAATGGCTGGAACCATTTATAGGTAAGGACTTGCACCTGTCAGGGAATTTTAAAAAAGGTGGTGATGCTGTAGTCTATCGAGCCGACTTTTGCTCAGCAGTAATAGGGCATTATGCAGGCAAGGGACACGCTAAGGCTTTAAAAGTTTTGATGGCGACAACCGCGATCGGATTAACCAGCTACATTCAAGGTGTTACTGGCTGGCTACCGATCGCGCTTCAGTCCAGCCTAGAATCGCGAACAAAGCTCGATCGTATCTTATGAATGAAAATTTAATAACTTAAGAGAAACAAAACCCGGCAACTTTTACCGGGTTTTTTACTGATGTTATGGTATAGTAGAAGTGTAACCGTCTAAATCCATAAAACCTATGTCTAGTATACCAGAGTTTATCAGAACTGAGCAAAACGGGATCGAATATTTTACGATCGTCGCGACCGGGGAATGTGCGGTCTCACTCCGGGGCTTAGCGAAACTCTCAGGAGTGCCACGCTCAACACTTAGCCGATGGTTTGGGGACTTGTCCCATGAGAGCATACCTAAATGGCTGGAACCTTTGCGGACTATGCCTTTGGACTTGTCCCACGAGATCGAAAATAACGGGAAAGATATCAAGCCCATCCCAGCTAAAACGGCCTTTAAATTTGTTTTTTTGGTTGCTCAGAACCTCAAGAAAATTCAAGCTTTCAATACGATCGAGTTAATTGCAGAATGAAAGGGCGGTATCAATTCCGATTCTATCCGACAATCGAACAAAAAATAAGCTTGGCTCAATTGTTTGGGTGTGTCCGGGTAGTCTGGAATGACGCGCTAAGACTATGCAAACAATCTGAAAAAAAGCCTAGCTCATGCGATTTGCAAAAAATAGCTATAACTCAGGCAAAAAAGACAGTAGAGAGAGCCTGGTTAAGCGAAGTGTCAGCCGTAGCATTACAGCAGTCTGTTGCAGACTTAGAGACCGCATTTACAAACTTTTTCAATTCTTGCAATGGGAAAAGAAATGGCAAAAAAGCTGGCTATCCTAAGTTTAAGAAAAAAGCCAACAGTCAGTCAGCAAGATTAGCCCGTAACGCTTTTATAATGCGAGGCAATGAAGTTTATCTCGCAAAAATAGGGGATGTTTTCCCGGTTTGGTCAAGAAAACTACCATCAAAACCTAGCTCTGTAACGATAATTAAAGACTGTGCAAATAGGTATTTTTTGAGCTTTGTTGTAGAAGTCTCCCCTATTCATATTGAGCCAAAAAATCAAAGTGTTGGTGTTGACTTAGGTATCAAAACCTTCGCTGTAATGAGTGATGGCACAACCGCCAAAAGTCCAAACTACAAAGTGTTAGACCGTAAAATTCGCAGGTTGCAGCGCAAGTTATCCCGTCAAGTCCAAACCTCAAAACGTAGGGACAAAACCAGGCTAAAAATAGCTAAACTGCATAATCAGATTGCTGATACTAGAAAAGATTTCCTGCACAAACTTTCTACTAAATTGGTGAGTGAGAATCAAACCATCATTTTAGAAGATTTAAACGTAGCAGGAATGGTAAAGAATAGGAAACTATCAAGGGCCATTAGTCAGCAAGGTTGGGGAGAATTCAGGACACTTTGTGAGGGTAAATCGGAGAAGTACGGCAGAGGTTTTAAAATAATAAATCGCTGGGAGCCGACCTCTCAAACTTGCTCGGACTGCGGTTTTCGGTGGGGAAAGATAAGCCTTTCTGTTCGATCGATTCAATGCTTAAACTGTGGGAGTCAGCACGATCGCGACCTAAACGCAGCAAAAAATATACAACAAGTCGGGATGGGGCATCGCCACGACTCTAAACGAGCACAGAGCTTGAAGAAGACTACCTCGGTAGCATCGAGCGATGAAGTGCTAAGCCTAAACTGGTCTATTTTCGATTAGTCCGGGTTTAGAATCCTCATGCCTTTAGGCTGGGGAGTATGTCAAATGAGGTTGACATAAGAAAGAGCGATCGCCAGTTGTCGATCGCCCGCAGACTATTACCGTACCAAAGTATTGATATTAGCATCTTTTGGGTTGTTTCTTTCTGGTTTGTCTGCTATACTATAAAAAATGGAATGAGGGATTTTATGTGTAAAAAACAGATCGATCTGATTGCTGTGTTTGACGAGCTCATTGCAGGGTTTGAGTCAGCCGAAAAGAGTCTCAACGATAGTCTGGCTGCGATCGAGAATAAAGACTCAACTACGGAAATTGCCTCACAGACTTTTGCTGTCAAATTGCGGGTAAGACTTAAAAATGCTAATATTAATTAACTTGGTAACAAGCCAACAGTCGCCAGCAAACTACCCAAAATCAGACACCGCGATCCCTCGCGGTTTTTTGTTCCTATGTATTCCTCTGGAAGTCCAAACCGCAACGCGGTTGTCCCGGCTATTACTAACGCATCAGCTAATAGCGCGGCAAACCTTAACGCGCAAGTGCAGGCTATCGTAGATCGGCTGCAATATAATTACAATTTGAGCCTGCAAATTGCAGAACAGCAAAGCTTATTTATTCAACAATACCAGGCTACTGGGGCAAGTACGATCGCGCCGTTACTGGTACAAATACAGGCAGAGATTGACGGGTTAACCGCCCAAAATATAGCACTAAATTCTAGGCTTAGCACGATCGTGCAGAACCTCAACACGGCTGAAAGTTCTGTCAACACTTTGACCACCAATGCCAACACGATCGAAGGCAAGGGAAATATCCGCAGAATCGATATAAACTACCAAAGGAGCGATCCGGATTTAGCTGCTATTGCAGCTTTAAGCCCTACTGCCGACCGAGTGCTACGGACTAACGCTTCAAACGTTTTAGGGCTTGTTACACCCCCGAATTTTGGCGCGCTGCCTCCTTCTATTTATCAAAGCACGTGGACTGTCGCATCCGGTGCTAACTCAGGTTTCACGGCGGGGCAAGCTAACACTTGGATCGCTTTACCCATGTCGTTAATATCCGCAGGATCCGGCTATTCTCATAGCGGATCACGGGTAATCATCACGGCTGGTACTTATGATGTATTTGCTCAGGTTTCCGGTGTTGGTTGTGTCGAGTTTATGTGTCGGCTAGTGCAATTTGTGGGAGCGACTGCGACACTAATAGGGAATGGTAACACTGCACACACAGTATTGTCTGGCGGCTCTCTTGGTTCATCTGTTACCATTAAAAGCTACCTTAAAAATACTTATGCTCTACCAGCGTGTGAGATTGAATTGCAATATAAATTTAAAACGCCACACAGTACCGCGGCGTTAAGTGGTGGAATGCCTGTTAACACTCCCACAATGCCTGAAGATTTTGCAAAATTGCGATTTATCCGTTTAGCTTAATTTCCCGATCGCCCGCCCAAAAGAAACCCGCTAGAGTCTAGCGGGTTTTACTGTTTTGCTTAGCCATGATTTAACCCTTAGATTGTGGTACTAAAGTAGGTAAAGGAATTTGCCGATCTCTCAGATATTTGTATCGGGGCACTACAATCAAACGCTCGATCGTGTCAACAGTCACTATACGGTAAGCCAACAAACTGCCACCAAGCATGGCCCAAGTGAGAATGAATAGACAGACTTTCTGTCTGGTATTTACTACCTCATAGAAACCCTTTAAAGTTGTCAGGAAAATCTCGCTATTCTCTCTTAACATATTAACTCTCCGTATATTTACGTAGCCGACTTTGGTATAAAGTGCATCCTACACATTCTATTCTACTTCTTTAGATAGAGAGATTCGGAGTCTAAGTATGAAGAGTTCGTAAACTTTTCTTTATACAAATTTTGCAACCGCTATCTACGATTAAACTAGGAATCCGGGAAATTTCCCAACAATGGGAAAGTTACTAAAAAACGATCGCGCGGGCGATCGTCTTAGGATACTAGAAAGCTGGCTTAAAAGTATACGGGATCTTCTTCTTCATCTATGTCTATGTCGCTATAAATTTCAGCGTCATCGCCGTCTGCCTTCGCTTCTGCCTCAGATTCTTCCTCGGATTCTTCCTCGGATTCTTCCTCGGATTCTGCCTCAGATTCTGCCTCAGATTCTTCCTCAGATTCTTCCTCAGATTCTTCCTCAGATTCTTCCTTGGATTCTTCCTTGGGTTCTGGAGTAACAACAGGAATTGTTTGTGGGTTAATCGCCTCAGTATTCTTGTCTAAAGGCAAGTCGCTAGTTTCTCCTGGTATTGGGTTAAAAGCAGTGTAGCCGTCAACCTTCTTAAAAAAGGCTTGACCTTGCATACCGGCCGCCCGCAAAGTCTCAGCCTCAGTTTCCCCGCCGTACAAATCGGTTAACTCTTCTAGTGTGTAAGTGCCAGATATTACAGCTTTACTAGATTGTCGAGTCAGTAGTGTCGGGTGATGGTTATTGTAATCAGACAATACGATCGGCATATTTGTGATCCCTCTGTGTTCTACTTGTTCTATCCTATATCATACTATACCAGACTGTCAAGCCCTAACCGGATAATTTAGGAAATTATTTTTTAGCGGGCGATCGGGCGATCGCCCCGCTCCCATTACTGGGAATTACTTATCAAATCCGGGTATCCGTTTTTGGTCGTTACCTCCAAACTTGTCCGCATAGCCTAGCCGGAAGTCCTCACGGCATCGCGCGCCGTACACCATGCCAACTAGCACCCCAATATAGGGAGTTAAGCGCGTCTTTGCTTCCGGTGTTAGGTATTGGTGGATCCGCTGGGCTCTTACACCCGCGATCGGAGGATTAAGTCGATTGACCTTAGCCGCCTCTTCCGGCGTTAATACCTTATACACAAATTGCCAGTAAAATTGCGCGCCGTACCAGCCAAACACCCGATCGCAAAAATCCTTGTCAAAAAACGCTACCCACGGATTAGCACAGTCCTCGATCCAACAAGGGCGATCGGGCGGCGCGATCGAGACAGTCCCGGTCGTCATCAGGGTACGAATTTGCTGCGATACCCAAACCCGGAATTTGACATTGCACCACGCCGCAAAGTCGATCGCCACTTCCTCAATTGCCCACGTCCCCGTAGTTTCTACCGCCCCGCCTACATTAGATACCATTACGCAAATTTGCGTAATGCTCTCCATCTCAGTCAGAAAGTCTTTTGTCTCTTTGTTGCGAGTGTAACCATAAACCTCTTTGTTTGTTGCCGCCGCCATATCGGTTAGGCTAACCCACATCCGATCGCCCCGCTTCTCAAACCGGATCCTCTTACCACCAAAATCTAAATCTGTCATGATGTCACTTGCTAAGCTGTCTCTATATTATATCATAACACGGCGACAAAACCGGACGGTTTAAAAGAATCTTTGAGCCCGATCGCCCGCCACAAAAAACCGCCGCTCCCGAGTAGCGACGGTTAATCCCAGTGTTGGGAAATAGGGGATTAATTACCAGGCTCGGACAGCAACTGAGACTTTACCTTGATTGCGATGTAAAGCAGCCGACGTCAAGCTGGCGCGAATTTTGTCTATTTCCTTACCGCGTTCTGCACTAATAATTTCAATCATTTTGTTATCGCCGCTAGACTCTCCAAAATGGTTATTATAGGCAACTACAGCCTGTAAAACACCGTAGTAAGTACCTTTGATGCGAGCTTGCCCTAAATCGATCCCGACCTCTTCAAAAGTGCGATCAGCCTCTCCATTGTAGATATCCCAAAGTAATTGCACCTTGCGCGGTTGTCTGTCGATCGGCTGATTGAGTTTAGCTTCATGCCCAAAAGTGTGTATAAACATGGTATAAACGCGATCGGCTGCTATCTGGGTATTGAGTAATAGATCTCGCTCAGCCTTGTATAACTTAATGGATTCTCGCACCTGTTCAAAAGTGAAGTTTTCAAAGGCTGCATTAGTCTGGTGTGTACTTCTCAGGCTAGTTGATTGCCGATCAACCATGCCATTTAGACAACAATTGCGAACTAATAACATCTTACAAGAATATCCGCACCCATAGCTAGTTCCCGAGCTTAAGAGAATATTAGGGGTGATGCCTTCATATTTGTCAATTCCTAACTCGGTCGCAAGTTCACCGGGTGATATGGTTGCCCATAAGAAGCTCTGTTGAGTCACGGCGGTGGTTTCTCTTTTTAGCCAACCAACACGCGACACGTTGCCTCCAAAACTTTCGGCAACCCCGATCGCCCGGTTTAGAAAACTGTAGTTTGAGAGCGGTTCCCAATTTTTCTCAGGCACGATCGAGAGCGGTGTTTGAGTACCATCCGGATCGATTTTAACCGATTGTTTCCAGGGTGTTCGAGTGCCGTCGGCTGTCCTGATTTCCTGTAAAGCGACGTGCCAGTTTAATCCAGATTTTACTAACATATCGTCAGCATCCATACACTGTGAAACATCGACCCCCTTTTTACCCCAGCTAACTAATTGCTTAGCTAAAGCCTTGCTATTAGTAATGCCTGTTTCTGTTTGAATTGCCATGCTGTTCTACTGCTAATGTTGCTTAATATAGTATACCATAAATTCTGAGGTTGTCCGGTTATTTACAAAGATTAATCTTTTAGGCGATCGAATACAAGAAAACCGAGCGATCGCGCGCCCGGTTCTCATTGTTGGGAATTACCAGTTATAGACCGAGGGAATCCAAAATAGCAGCACCCTGAGCGTGTTGTAATTTTTTAAAACCGTCCGGTTGACGTTTGGCATCAACACTCAGGAAAAAAGTATCCCCGATTTTTTGGATTTCATACAAGCTCCCCTCATGGTTGGCGGTTAGATCACCTTGCGAGGTTTCCTCCCAGTCAAGTGCGACCGATTTAGCAAGCGCTGCTTTTTTGTTATAGCAGATTACGCCATACTTACCACAACTGGTTTCAAATCGATCATAATTCTCTCCAAAATAAACAATGAGATAAGCGCGCTTTGCTTCATTCCAGTTATTGGCTGTGACATTCTTAAAACGTGCGTTACTTTTCAGATAGGCTGACGGCTCAAAACCGAATCCCTCAGTAGCTTCTAAAGCATTCTCGCGACTAACTACTACCCATGCCATCGGGATCGATTTGAAATAGGTTGCCAGACGCGGGTAGAATATAGCGTTAGCTTCTACTACGAAAGCAGCCTCGCGGATCTCCATTGACTCGATTCGCTTAAATAACTCAGTAGCGCTAGAAACTAAACCCTCTACGGCTGGTAATGAAGTAGCAACCTTTAACCCTTCCCCGCCATCATGAGCCCCGCCGCCCCATTCTTTCAAGTCGAACGGTCTTTCTGTTGCCAGAATGTACCGATCAGCTTTAAGGTTTTGTCCTCTTTCAGCGAATGGATCAACGTCCGCCACGCCACCGATCGCCTCTAGTAAACTATCTGCCGTTTTTTGGTTTAGCAGCCAGCACCCGTCCTCACCGTAGCCAGCCTTTCTCATTTCTTTGTTATATTCTTTCTGGGAATCCTCACCATCTGCCACGGGTACAGTCACGGGTACAGTCACGGCGGTCACGGCGGTTACTGCGTTATCAGTTGCCTCCGAGTCGTTTAAGCGATTCCAGTCGGGGCAATCGCCATCTTCACCTTCTTCAGTATTATCGTCAGTTTGTGGGTTCTCTAATTGCGCTTTGAGCAGACTTAATTTTTGTTTGTCGCCGTCTTGTTTGGCTTCGATTAATTTTGTCCGTATTTCTGGTGTTGACTCCATCAATACCCGTGAAATCTCGGTTAGTGTTTCCCCCGTGTAATGCCGACGGATATCTGCTGTGTCAAGGTGGATGCCCTCATATACTTGATCTAAATTCACTGGTTCCGCATTCTTGATCCGTGCCATTTTAGAGAGCTTTTGCCCTAACTGTGCGATCGCTTCTTGGGGTGCTAATGTGTTGCCATCTTTAGTCTGTGTTACTTGCTGCAATTTCATTAAATCGTAGGCGATCGTTTCATTGCTTTTAGCAATCTCGCTTAAATTGTTAGCAAAAGCTGATTCGGGATTTTTGTCAACATATTTTTTGACCGCGGCCATTGCGTCAAAAGTTCCGCCACCTCCGAAACCCTCGCGGATGTAAGTCTCTCGAACGATCGTCCAGTAACGTCTGTCGGATTCGTCAGCTCCCGATCGGACGATCGCTTCATTAAACTTATCTTGTCCGGTTTTTTCGCGTTGCGTGTTTCCTCCCAAAATAACTTCTATGTCGTTAGTACCATCAGTGACTACAGCATGGACTTGTTGCTGTATCCCGGTCGCTTTCTCAATATTCTTAAGCGTCTCTAGTCGAGTGTTGCCAGAAAGTGTCCAACCGTGCGGGTTAACTACAACTCGGAATAAGTCAGTCCGGTTGCCTTGAACATCAAAAGAGTCAGAGAGAGTGCTAGTGTTACTATCAGTGTAAATCAAGTCAGATAGCGGGTGCTTAGCTAATAGGCTTGGTCTTATACTAGCCATTGATCCTCTTAAAACCCCGGTGAGCTGGTAGTACAAGCTGATAAGTAAAGCCTCAGCAGATGCCAGATCCTTGCACTCCCATCCGCTAAAGAAAATATTATTTTTGACTTTTAAAACTGGGTAGCAAGTGCCTGACGCTAGCAAGTTGTACTCGAAAGTGTAGTCCCCCGTGCTGAAAACTTCTAGCGAGTCTGCTTTAACAGCAACATCTACCACCGACTTAGCCTCATTTCCCGATTCATTTTCTAAAACAGCAATAGATGCTGCTTCTATTTGAGTGTCGATTTTTGCTTGCTTGCTTTTACGTGCCATTTTAGTTAATCCTTGTGAATTCCCATTATTGGGAATCGGTGTATGCTGTTTTCGTGCTCTTAACCTACCATACCACAGTTAAATCCTTAATCCGTGAATTTAACGTGATATAATATATTACGATAAGATGTTGTGGTATATAAGCTCTGAGCTTATGAATCGACTTTTATCGATTCCTCCTACACAGTAAGTATAGGGGAATGTGTCATAAACAAAACCCGCCCCGCCATAAAGTGCGCGGGTTCTTGGTGTATCAAGGTCGGAGCCTATGACGATCGCCCCGCGCTTGCCGATTTTAGCTGCAAGTGCAACCATAGCAACTCGATCGCTTTCACAAAACCCGCCGACCCCGTAATCGCTGGCAATTTCCCGATCGGCAGAGTATGGCGGATCGAGGTAAACAACATCGCCCCGCACTGCGTTCTTAATTATAGTGTAATCAGTCGCAATGATAGCAGCGCTTGCGAGTTTTGCTGCATGACCGTCTAACTCAGGCAAGTAGAATCGATCTCCTAACGGCGTGTTTATCTTTCCGTCGCGGTTTGATCGCCATGTTCCATTGAAACAAGCCTTGATTAAATAGATAAAACGCGCCGCCGCGATCGGGCCTGTACCTCTGTCTGTATTGTAGTCATCCCTCATACTGTAGTAATGACCTGAATAGCAGTCTTTTTGTCTGCAATGACCTCGATCGTGTTGCGCTTTGTGCCATATCAATAATTCACTCATCCGGATCGGATCTTCCCTCACACACTGCCAAGCATTGATTAAGCACTCATTTTTGTCGCTAAGTATTAGATCCTTACACCGTGTAGAAATATTAAGCGCGACCGCCCCGCCACCTAAAAAAGGTTCATAATAAGCATTAATCTTTTCCGGAAATAGTGGCAATAATTGGGGCAATAATTTAATTTTGCCACCTTGCCAACTGAGAAAACTTTTGATATACTTTGTCTGCATTTTTTGGGAAACCTGTAACAGCCTAAACGAACTTACGATACTATAACATAAAAACCGGAAAATTCCCAACACTGGGAAAAGACCGGCTAGACACATTTCACAGTGTCTAGCCGGTGTCTATACGCAAGTTCAGCCTATTGTCAGGATTGCCAGTATTATAACCTTAAAGGCTTGTGCTAAACAAGTTTGAGGGTATGTGTCTATATGTGTCTAAATGAGTGTCTAGCCACGAAAAATAAGCGCTGTAGGGGATGTGTCTATATGTGTCTAAATGAGTGTCTAGCCACGTGACTTCCCGACATGGATCGGGACTGTTACCGGATCGGATAGGGAATCTCGAACGGGTAGCCAGTGTTGGCAGCGATCGCACCAATAGGCATCCGAGCCACCTGGTAGCCCGCCAGCATGATTTCTAGGATCTCCGCACTGCCAGCAAGTGCCGTACTTGTGTTTTGATTGTCGAGGATAAAAAGAATCCGTGGATTCTGGCAAGCTGAAAATAATCGGTTCGTTTCTCCTTTCGATCGCACGTTTGGCGGCGCGATCGGCGTTGTCTTGGAGTGTTAAAGCCTTTTCTAGCGGCCCCGGTTCTGATGGTTTTTTGGATGGTTTTTTGGATGTTCTTCTGGTTGCCATTTTGGTACTGGGTAAAGGTTTTAAATGGCGATCGCAAGTGTCGATATAGTGCATTATACTCGCGATCGGGTTGCAAACCGGATATTTTTTAAGTTATTTCAATTGCGATCCGTCCGTCTTTGCTAACCTCAGATCTAAAGCCTAACCATTTGTATCTTTGCTGCAATTCCAGGTCTCCAGACTCGATAATTAAAGAATCTAAAGCCCATTCTACATCGTGTAAGAGTTTAGGATTATTCCCACAATATTTAGTGATAATTGCCTTGTAACTCTCTGTTTTGTTTGCCTTCAAATCTGCCATTGCTTCCCTCGGAGTCGGCATGAATTCCGGTTTCCAGTAGGAGAAATCCCGATCGATCCATTCTGAATTATTTTGTGTGTTGCCAGTCATTCTTGAGCCTCTTTTTTCTGTTTTGCTAGTATGCTTTATAGTATAACACACTAGCGTGTACAAGCGTATCTGGGAAATTAATTAAGCAAATCAAACTTAGTTATTAACTCATTGTCGCCGGATTCAAGTATGAACCTGACAATAATAGGCTTAGCTATTTTGTAGCGATCGCCACTGGTAATTTTTAAGTCGCGTTTGATGAAATTAGACATCAAGCTTTGAGTTATTTTGGCAAGTCTTAAGACTAATTTCCGATCGGGAATCCAGTCTGGTAACAAGGTATCATCCGGCGTATCATCCGGCGTATCAGACGGCGTATCAGACGGATCCACGCCATCCCAGCCATCGGATGCGGGTTTGTCTGAAGGTATAATACCATGTAGATCCACGCCACGGCGCGCTATCTCTTGGTTGAATTCTGCCATATAGTCATCTTCATTGTTTGGCTGGTTCCTATCAATAACTGCGACATTTGTAGGCTTCTGATAGTAGGGAGCGAGTGCTAATACAGGCTTACCAACAGCAGAGAATATAGCAGGCAATTGATGGAGTCTTGAGAGTTTGACCAATTCCTCAAGTTCAGTATTCAGCCGATCGCGATCTAACTTCGATGCCACTATATAACTATTGTTAATCAGTAGCTGCAAGCTCTCATAATTACCTTGCTCAACTAGATCGCCGTTTACGTCTATTTTCTCGGTTACTAAGCCTTGGCAGCTTATGGCTAAGTTGCCTCGAATATTGCTATCTTGAATGCCCAAAGCGTCTAAATTAAAGCTCTGTGTCGCTATGTAGATACAAACGTTAGCCTCGCGTCCTTTAGTGATAATCGCTGCGATTTTTGTCTTGACGATATTCCATAACGCCGGATATAATCTTAGGACTCCAAAACTTGCAAACCAGTCATCAAGAATTAATCGAATAGGCAATTTTTCAAACTTTGTACGATCGCTCTCTGGGGTATTTAGTCTCCGCTTCATCTCAGAATAAACTTTATCCAGATAGGCCATTGATGGTTCTGGATTGAGATCGTCAAAAATCGTGACTCTACCTTGCTCTAGTAAACCCAAAAAAGAATCTCTTTTGTGGGCAATAACATAGACTTCAGCCTGCGGATACAGTGTCTGTAAGTCGCCTAACCAGCGGTACAGGGTGTGGGTTTTGCCGCCACCTGTAGGTGCTGCCGACAGAATAGACATCCGTAGCGCTGCGAGCGATCGCATAATTTTGTCGCCGTTATCTTGATAGAATTTTTTGCGATCGTCGGGAACTTCACCCCCAGTTATTCCGTCTTCTTTTAGTCGAGCCTTAGCACCCGCGGCAGCCGAGTCTATCTCCGCTTGATATTGTTCCGGTGTCTTCATGCCTGCAAAGGCAGTATTTTGCAGTATAGGTGCTGTTGGAGCGATCGCTGGTTTGGGTTCCGGTTCTGGCGCAAACCAGCCGTTAGCCGCGCGGATATCGTCTACCTCTTCTACTAAGCTATCCTCAAATAGAGCCATCTGAGCCTCACCTCGCTTTTGCAGTTTCGCCCGCTGCAAACTCAAGTTATAGCTGGCTTGAATGTCTGCTTGGGCATCAACCTCGCGGCAGTTTCGTTCATATTCGATCCTTTCTCTTTCTAGTTCCGATCGCCGCTCTGCTGATAATGTGACCCCCGTTACACCCGCGGCCGCACCTATGGCCCAAACTAATAACCGTAAACCGCCCCAACCCTGACTCACTTTAGCGTCTTTGATTTTTTGATATTTTGGATCTTTCTGTTGCCAGACCGGGATATCTATCGGCCTGTTTTCGATCGTACCCGTGATCCGAGTCTCAGGCTGAATCATAGCACCCCATAAACCGAGTACCAATGCTAATCCATAAAATCCGCTTGTCATTAATGTTGCTTTTTGATTCCGGCTCATGATATTCTCCTTAATTTCTGTTTTTTACTTTATTCCCAACACTGGGATTAACCGTGTAATTTAGTCTGGAATTTTGCCAAGCGCGATCGCCTCTGAGATATGTAGATAGTCCCATCCGGCGTTATCTGCCGCGCCATCGTCTTCTGTACTGTCTCCTATCATCCACGGGCGATCGGCGTCGTTTAAAACTAGCTTTTCCTCTAAGTACATCAGCATCCCCGCATCCGGTTTTCGGGCTTTAATTCCGATCGGGCCCCTGACTTTCTGTTCACCCCTTCGATCGATATACCAAAAATAAGATGTGTAATAGTTGTCTGCCATGCAAACCGCTGTTATCTGTGGGAATAGTTGCAGCGTGTAGCGTTGCTCAATTATGCCGTTTTGTAATGTCTTGTGCCCCCTTTCTATCCCCCCTTGGTTGGTCGCGATATAAATAGATGCACCCTGACGTTTGATGCTTGCAACTAGCTCGATCGAGCCTTCAGTAGGTTTCTGATCTAGCGGATCATTTATGAATGTTTCCCCACTTTTAGTTTGTATTAGTGTGTTGTCAGCATCAAATGCTACTAGCATTTATTTATTCTCCTTTAATTCCTTTTGATGCAATTATCAAACCCAAAACACTCACGACCGAGGTTGTGAAAACTATCGAAGTAGTAGATAATACCCGCCAGTTATCCCGTGCCCAATCAAGCCCCGCGTCAGACATTGAAACAGTTAAACCCGCGGCTATTGCTATCAGCATCACAAACACTCTTAATTTGTATTCCGATCTGTTTAGCTCACGCCAGCAACACACCATAAGTATTAAAGCACTTGCTACCACGCTTAACGCAACACCCGTAGCTAACAAGCCTGCACCAAACACCCTTATTAAGCAAATAGCCGTCCCCGTCCCTAACAGTGTTGAAATAGTAAACCCTATTTCAACAAATACGATCCATTGTGAGTCCATGCGATCGTACAAACTTAGCTTTCTTTTCCTTACAGTTTCCTCCGATTTCTTGCGATTATTGGAGTAAGTAAACTCACGCTGTAACTGTTCGTAATCTTCTATTGCTTGCACTTCGATCGGATCGTCTACCTCTGCATTGCCTTGATATTGATATTGATCTACTTCAAACATTAGTTAACTCCTATTTCCCAAAACTAAATAGCTTGTCAAGTAGTGCTACCTGAGTAGTGCCTACGTAAGCACTACCAGAACTCGATCCAATTGCGTTAACTTGATCCATCGGTTTGCCACTTGTAAAAGCTTTCAAACGCGCTCTAGCCTCCGCATCCCGTTGCGCTTGACCATTATCTTTCTTTCTCCCGAATTGCGCGATCGAAGCCTCAGCTTTTTCGTGACTATCTGAAATCCGTTGATCGGTCTTGGCTTTCCACACCCGCACTCTGTCTGCAAATTCCACGCTAACAGCGCGAATTTCTTCATCAGTGACTTTTGTCAAAAAGCCCAATTCTTGAGCTTTCCGCGCTGTCCATTCTCTGAAGTGTTCTTCATAGGCTGCCTTAGCTAATAGCGAGGCCAACACATACTCATCGATCTCTTTCTCGGTCTTGAAATGCAATTTTTCGATATTGGATCGAATTTCTTCTATTTCCTTGCGGGCACTCTCTAACTCCTTAACAGCCTCAAACCATTCGTTCGCCCATTCTACCTGTAGTTTTGCGTTGTCTTTCTTAATGTTTAAAGCTCGCACCTTAGCGGGTGTCAGATTGCCTACGTCAGCATATTGGCTATTGGTGACAGGTACTTTAAAAGCTAACCCGGTCGCATAACTATCCTCACCATCTAAACCCGCTATCTTTGAGCTTTTGCCTGTCGATTTTGACTTAGCCATCTTACAAATAACCCATTACTTCAAAAAAACTAAAACTGTTTGGTGATGCTATATTGCTTAGATTGTCGGGCGGTAGATGCTTTAAAAACCCGTTAATTGTGCGCTTGAGCCATTGCATAGTCGATCGCTCCCTATCTGTTGTTAGTTGGTTTTCTAGTGCTCTTATGCGAGCACTAAGTCTCTCTAGTTGCTCCCGATCGCGGCTGCTTAGTGTCTTGACAAAAAATCGGCTGCACTCATTCCCGTATATTGACTGCCAGGTAAAACGTCAACAATAAACTCGGTCAACTTAGCATCAAAAGCATTACTGTAGGCGGTCGCGGCGACATCGGCTGCTAAATTACCAAGCAGATCCCATTGTTGTGCTGTCTGAGTTAGAACCCGATTGATGTCCGCGTCACGGCTGGCAGTGCTAGCAGCGCCTCTTCTGCTTTTTTTTGCCGTAGCCGATTTGACTCCCTCATTTACACTGACTTCGATATTCCCAACACTGGGATTAACCTCACTACCTGAGAGTGCTTTGATGTCTTGTCGCAATATACCCGCGGCTGCCATCGACTCGACTAACTGGTGTTCCTCATCTACTGTTAGGTTGTTGATATCAAATCCTAACTTTTGAGCGTGCCCCGCTCTCAGTATGTTGTATTGTTGTGCAGATAGTGACTGGTTCTTAGACATGACAAGTATCCTTTAGTGTGTGTGTGCTGTGCTGTATTTCTTGTGTAGCTTGTAAAATGCAAGCTCATTAGCCTGTATTGTTTGGGCGATCGTGTCGTTTGGATGCGCTTGCTTTCTGAGTTCTGAAACTAGGAACAAACATTGCACCTGATAATCGTCTAGCGGTGGATGTTTCTTTCTTTTGTCCTCTGATTGCATTACTAGAAACTGCCAGATATTGAAACTATGGGGAAGAGTTAACAAATTTGAATGAACCTCAAACTCCCATTTGTAGATAGTCTCGATCGATACTCTGAGATGTCTTTGGAGCGATCGGCGCGTCCAATTTTGCGGTTTTGTGTTTCTCTGGGGGATCACGTCCCCCGTCTCCATAAGAACTAACCTCATTTTTGTCCGTCTAACTCTGTATTACTTGGTTTCTAAAGCCCCCGTTTGATGTGGCTAATCTTAGCCCGTCGCCGTATCGCTCTATGTCTTTTAATATGACATACTACCCAGCTAACTGTCAAGGGGTAAATCAAAAATAATTCAAATTGGCTGCAACCCTGACTCTACCGTGGTGCAATTATGACGCAAGGTTGCATCATTAATGCCTGGTGTCTGTGATACTATAATAGATGTCCGCGCCAATACCTATCAATAGAGGAGCCAGAATGAGTAAAGCAATCCCGATCGCCCCAAACAAACACGGGCGATACTATGTCAACATACCGCCGTACTATCTGTATATGCTGGCAATCGAAGCTTGGCTAAAAGGACGATCGCTACCAGAAGAGGCAGGATCTCTTTTATGCTCTAAACTAGGGGAGCGTGAAGGCAAACGGGTAGAGATGCTAGCACTACTTGCAGAAAGAATGGGCATCACGCCGCAGGCTCTCAGAGATGGCATTATGAACGGCTCGATCGCGACCGACCTCACCTATACCGATACTGAAGAGCCAACCGACACCGAATAGCCACAAAAAAGCCTCTAACCATTCCTGGTAGAGGCTTTTTTGTGGCTATTCCCAACACTGGGATTAATCTTTGCTGGCGATCGGGCGATCGGCTGCTGATGAAATTGGTTCATCCGACCGATAAAACTCAACTGCTTTGGTAACTGCTAAGTCCTGTTTCATACCGCGTTCGATAAGCTTAGCAGCGTGACCCTCGATCCGGTATTGCTTGACCTGATCAGCCGTGATACGATTTACCAGGTGATGAGCATTTACTAATTCTTTAGGAGTGTAGCGGTTATATCTTGCTTCTAGTTCCTGTGTCCAATCCATGAAGCGATCCTCAGACCAATTTTCCTCAATATCTCTGGTCACGCCGTCAAAAATATCAGCACCTAAAGCGGCCGGAAATCCTTTCTCGACAAACTGAATTTGTACCACAATCCGAGTCTGAGCTAATAATGCTGTCATTGTTTTTTGCTTTTCAATAGTCTCATTATAGTATACTATACCAACTCACAGAAACAGGAAAATCAGGATAAGTTTTCGGGTCACTCCCAACACTGGGATTAATCTTTGCGCGCGATCGTCCTGTCGCTGACAAGAAAAAACCCGCGCGGGGCGGGTTAGCTGTTGCGGGCGATCGGGCGGTTAGCTGTTATAGAACGTGCTACCCGCTGCGATTTTTCGGTTTACTCTGCACAGATGAGCGTAGGCAGTTCTTACAACGTAGTGTCCCCGGTTAAAATGTAAAGGATATTTAAAGACTTCTTTAACAGAGCGTCCGGTAGCTTTATCAATCAAAATATACGTTTCTCGCATCTGATGATCCTGTAAATTTCTAGGTTGGGGTGTGTGCTTAGCCATTTGATTTTTTACTTTACTTTGTTTGCTTATTATATTATACCATAGTATCCTGAGGTTTCCGGTGATTTTTAAAGATTTTATTCGCGCCCGATCGCCCGCCCCGATCGCCCCGCGCTTCCCAACACTGGGATTAATCTTTAAGCCCGATCGCACTTAATACTACGTTTTGTAATATACGTATACTACAAAATAACCTCTCAAGATTTCCCGATCGTCCCGCGCTTGCAACCTTTGTTCTGTGGGGATTTTGGGGTGTCATACATGGTGCTATAATATATACAACTATGACGTTTAGATTTGACTAGCTATGGCAGGAACTGCAAAATATCCGGTTAATTGCCCACAATGTTTGATTAGCGATCGAGTCGTTAGAAAAGGTCTTTATGCTCCCGCTGGGGATGG
>Ga0209490_10000221_pt1 | contig 62520 bp, 51 predicted proteins | sample MAT06_FD_187209 | JGI IMG/M metagenome (GOLD analysis project Ga0209490, IMG submission 187209) | Freshwater microbial communities from Lake Fryxell liftoff mats and glacier meltwater in Antarctica - MAT-06 (SPAdes) (version 2) | ecosystem: Environmental > Aquatic > Freshwater > Ice > Liftoff...
ATGACTGCTCAACTTTAGCTCGCTTGAGTGGACGGGAGACAGCCTCACTCCCCTCAAGTAAGGGCTTTAGCGGGAACATCCACTATGATTTTCCTCTAAGCTGGATTTAACACCTAGACAGGTATCGGGTACACACCTGTATGCCAACTGAAAAGTTCCGGTTTGCTGCCTGCAAGCTCGTGCTTCTCGGTGATGATGTTCCAGATCGGTTGTTCCCATCCTGTAGGGACGTTAATAGACCGCCTGTCTGAATCGTCCTGTGGTGTGCCCGTTTGCGATCGCACGCTGCACACTGAGGGGTAGAACCGCATCGAACCAGCGGGAGCGCCATGCCAGACACAGACTGACAGCCACTTGCAGCCGATCGTGATACCTCTCTCCATCTAGAAGGCTTCTACCGCTTCCGGTTAAGTGACGATATTGCCGTTGCGCCTGGTATTATTTGGCTGACGGCACCCAATCACGACGATCGCAATGATGATGTGTTCATCGGCGTTTTGCAAACGGTGTTCTATTGCTAACGCCTTTTCTAACGCCTTTTGCTTAATTGATTGGATGACCGAAGCAGAGTGAGGCAGTTGGAGTTCTTAGCAGGGCATGATTGTTTCATTTGACAACATTCCTTAATCATTATTGACAGTCCAAATTTGGGCTTCTTTCTATGAATGTGACGCGATCGCTCAGACAGTTTTTCACTCAACGTTGGCACCAATCGCGACGCTTTCGGGTTGGTAGCTGGCTTGTGTTGACGGTGCTGAGTGCATTGCTGGTTGTCATCCCCGTTGTGCTGTCACAACAGCCTGTAACCCTGCGGCTGCTAATGCTGGCTCCCGACATTCCCCCTTACAAAGTGTTGGTGAAAGCGTTTGAAGCGCAAAATCCAGGTATTCGCATCCAGCTCGACGAGGGACCCAACTCGGCGAACACCAACGAAGATCTTTACACCACTTCGTTTCTGCTGGGCAATTCTCCCTATGACCTCATCAACATGGATGTGGTCTGGACACCCAAATTTGCGGCGGCTGGCTGGTTGCTCGACCTCACGGATCAGGTTTCGGCACAGGATTTAGCTGGGTTTTCGCCGCAAGCAGTGGAAAGTGGTCGCTACGAAGGTCGGCTTTACCGAATGCCCGTGCGATCGGATGCAGGCGTGCTCTACTACCGCAAAGACCTGATCGCAAACGCCGGGTTACAGCCGCCCAAAACGCTGGACGACATCATGAGCATCTCCAAGACGTTGCAAGACAAGAAGGCGGCTCGCTGGGGCTATTTGTGGCAGGGTCGTCAGTATGAGGGCTTGGTCACCATGTTTGTGGAAGTGCTGAAAGGTTTTGGCGGTTTTTGGATTGATCCTCAATCTCTAGATGTGGGTCTCGATCGCCCAGAAGCAGTCCGCGCCGCTGAATTTTTGCGGCAGACGATCGCGCAAGGCATTTCACCGCCTGGTGTGACCACCTACGTGGAAGAAGATACACGACGCATCTTTCAAGCGGGCGATGCCGTCTTTCTGCGCAACTGGCCCTATGCCTGGGAGTTGGTCAATAAAGACGACTCGCGCATCAAAGGCAAGGTTGGCATTATGCCGATGGTGCCAGCACCCGGTCAACCCGTAGGTGGTTCGTGCTTGGGAGGTTGGGGTGTCGGTATCGCCAAAACAACGCGACATCCCCAAGAAGCGCTGAAGGCAGTGAAGTTTCTCACCAGCCAAGCGCCCCAAAAAGCATACATCCTGGAATCGGGCTATGTGCCCAGTCGTCGTAATCTCTTTAACGATCCAGAAATTGTTGCTAAATACAGCCACTATCCCCAACTGCTTAAAATCGTGGATCAAGCAGTACTACGCCCGTCGATCGCCCAATATGCCCAAGCTTCAGACATTCTCCAACGCTATCTCAGCGCCGCCTTGACCAATCAGCAAGCGCCAGAACAAGCCATGAAAGATGCTGCGGGTGAGACACGACGGCTTTTGGCAGCGGGAAGGAAGAGGTGAGGGGTGAGGGGAGAGGGGTGAGGAGAGAGGTGTGAGGTGTGAGGGGAGAGTTTTGAATTGCGCGTTGCGCCGTTTCGCTAGAGATTTTGAATTGATTTTGACTACTGACTGCCCTTTTGCCTTTTATCTTCCACGTACCGACTAACCTTTCATTCTTTAGCCCTATCCTTTTGCTCCTGGATTCTGACTCCTGGCTCCTGCATTCCCTCCCACCTTCTATCCACCGACCGTTCACCCCTCATGCAAACGCCCAAAGGTACCACCATTCAGTCACGAGAACAGCGAGTCGGGCTGTACTTACTCTTACCGTCGATCGCGGTTCTCTTGTGCGTGTTTGCGTATCCCGTTGCGCGATCGATCTGGTTGGGCTTTTTTGCAGAAAACTTAGGTACAGAACTAAAGCCAGTCTTTACCGGACTCAGTAACTACACACGGATTCTAGGCGACGGGCACTTTTGGCAAACGCTTGGAGTGACAACCCGCTTCACAGTCATTTCGGTCGTCGTGGAACTAATTTTGGGCATGGGCATTGCGCTGGTGCTAAACCAGCCCTTTCGGGGACGTAACGTACTCCGCACGATAGCAATTATTCCCTGGGCATTGCCGACGGCGCTGATTGGGTTGGGCTGGACGTGGATTTTCAACGATCAGTACGGCATTGCCAATGACATTTTGCGGAATTTGGGGCTAATCACCACTGGCATTAACTGGTTGGGTGAGCCATTGACCGCCACGATCGCCGTCATTTTCGCAGACGTTTGGAAAACGACACCCTTCATTAGTCTGCTATTACTGGCAGGACTGCAATCCATCCCTGGCGACCTGTACGAAGCCTATTCGCTAGAAGGTGCAACGCCCTGGCAGAGTTTCTGGCAGATTACGGTGCCCCTACTACTACCACAAATCATCATTGCGATGCTGTTTCGCTTTGCCCAGGCGTTTGGCATTTTTGATCTGATTCAAGTGATGACGGGTGGTGGTCCCGGTGGTTCAACCGAAGTGGTATCGCTCTATATTTACTCTAATGCTATGCGGTATCTCGATTTTGGCTACGCATCAGCCTTGATTGTGATTACATTTTTGCTACTTGTGGTTGCAGTAATTGTTGGTAGCGTGTTGATTCGACGATCGCGATCCAGAACAGCAGCGTGAGAAGTTTTTAGTGGTTAGTTTTTAGTATTTAGTAAATCATGCTGCTACTGCCAGTAATTACCACTCAGCCATGTATAAATTACACATCGCCTAACAGCTAAAACTAAAGTAACAACTAATAGCTAACAACCAACCACTAAAAACTTAAGGAAAACCTGATGGCAGCGACGATTGATTCTAATCGAACTACTAAAACTCGTGTACCTGATAGGAGGCAGTCGCTTTCTGTCGGCAAAATCCTGTTTTGGATGGCGGTCGTGGCGATCGCTATTTTCTGTTTGGCTCCCATGCTTTGGCAGGTATTAACGTCATTTAAAGTAAATGAAGATATTGCGGCAGTTCCTAACGTTTATTTCCCCACTCGGTTGACGCTCAATCACTACATTGAATTGTTTAGCCGTCGCCCGTTTATGCGCTACATCTTGAACAGCGCTATCGTGTCTTTGATTTCGACGATCGCTTGTCTAACCATTGGGTCTCCTGCTGCTTATGCACTCGCTCGTTTGCGTCCGTTTGGCGGTCAAATTGCTCAGGCGGCAATTTTACTCATTACCCTCTTTCCTGGCATTTTGCTGCTGCAAGGATTGCTCGAAATCGTGCAGTTTTTCCATTTAGGCAATAACTATCTGGCGTTGATTATTCCCTACACTGCGATCAATTTGCCTCTAACGATCCTGGTCATGCGGAGCTTTTTTGAGCAGCTACCCAAAGATCTCGAAGATGCTGCCAAAGTGGATGGGTATTCAATCTGGCAAATGCTGATTCAGATTGTGATGCCGCTTACCTTACCAGCTCTCGTCACGACCGGTATTCTCACCTTCATCTTTGCGTGGAACGAGTACATTTTTGCCCTTACCTTTCTCACCGAAGAAAGCATGAAAACGATCCCGGTTGCTTCTGCCCAGATCGGTGGCTCATCTGTCTTTGAAATTCCCTATGGTCCGATCGCTGCTGCTACCGTCATTGGCACTATTCCCCTCGTTATCCTCGTTCTCTTCTTCCAACGCCAGATCGTACAAGGCTTGACCGCAGGCGCTGTAAAAGGCTAAAAGCTAAAGGCTAAAAGCATTTTATCCTTCATACTTCATCCTTCATCCTTTCCTCCCATGTCTCGACTTGAACTCAAAAATCTCAACAAAACATTCACTCCCAAAGTCATTCCCGTGAAAGACATTAGCCTCTCGGTTGAGGATGGCGATGTGCTAAGTTTACTGGGTCCGTCTGGCTGTGGGAAATCGACGATTTTACGCATGATTGCGGGTTTAGAACAGCCCACGCGAGGACAGGTATTGATTGGCGATCGCGATGTCACCTTTAAGCGACCGGGCGATCGCAACATTGCGATGGTGTTCCAAAGCTATGCCCTCTATCCACACCTGAACGTGCGCGAAAACCTGCGTGCTGGGTTAAAGCTGAAAAAGGTGCCAACGGATGAAATTGAGAAGCGGATTGCGGAAGTCTCGCACATCTTAGGGTTAGATGACCTGATGCAGCGCAAACCAGGGCAACTTTCAGGCGGGCAGCGGCAGCGAGTTGCAGTGGGTCGGGCGCTGGTACGGCGATCGGATGTGTTTTTGCTGGACGAACCGCTGAGCAACCTGGATGCGCTCCTACGGGAACATGTCCGCGCCGACCTGAAGCAGATTTTCTCAACGCAGAAGGCTCCTGTAGTCTATGTTACTCATGACCAAACTGAAGCCATGACACTCTCGACACAGGTTGCCGTGTTGAACAATGGGTATTTGCAACAGCTAGATGCCCCAGAGCGAATTTACGATCGTCCCGCCAATCAGTTTGTGGCTGGCTTTGTGGGCAGTCCGCAAATGAATCTGCTGACGCTTCCCTGTCAGGGCAATGATGCGCTGTTAGGAGACTGCAAACTTCGGCTTCCCGACTTGCCGACTGTGCCACCCCAAATCGTGTTTGGGGTGCGTCCAGAACATCTCCACCGCGCTGAAACAGATAACGCGGCAACGCTAAAAGGTAAGGTTTTTCTCGTCGAAAACCTGGGTATGCATAACCTGGTGAGCTTCAAAGTGCCCAACGCGCAAGGTGATCCCATCGTCCTGCGATCGCTGTTGCCGCCAGAGCTTTGGTTAAACCGCGAACTGGCATTCACCATTCCGCCTGACGAAATACATTGGTTTGATGTGGAGTCGGGCGACTCGCTGGTGCGGCGATCGTAGCGCGTGCGCAAGAAATTGTGCATTCGAGTGAGCGGTCAGCGCCTAGCGAACAGCGCTAAATTCAGAGTGAATGGCTTCATCTCTTCACATCGCTCAGGAAACCAAAATGTCGATCACAACAGCGGCTTTGCTGGCGACCACGGCAGTCGAACTAGACTCGCTCTATCGTCAAGGTACGGCGGGTCAGTTGCCCAACGGTGACAGCAAGGGAACCCTCATTCTGGCTCCTGGCTCTGGCTTGAGCCACGGGCTTGCGTCTGTTGCCACGTTGCTGGTTTGGCAAGGAAAAGTCTTTCATCAAGAGGGGTTCTTGCTGAACAAAGTACTGCCCTTTGGTTTGGAGCTAGTCAAAGCTGAGGTTTACCCAGGTACGAGCTGGATTGATGGCAAAGCGGCGATCGTGCTGGATTATGCCAAAACCTCATTTATCGCGCAAAAAATCCGCGACGAAATTCGAGAAGTTGCACCAGGCATCTATTTAGGACGTTCGTTTTGGGACAGAACACACATCCTGGATTTTGTGCTTGAGTTCTGAGGGCGAAGGCTAAAGGCTAAACGGTCAGGAGTCAGAAGCAGAGGGGGTAGAGGCAGCAGAGGGGGCAACTCAAAACTCTCTGGCTTAGCGGCGCAAAACTCAAAACTCAAAACTTCCCTTTTCCCCCTTGCTCAGTCTGGATCTTGCTTCTGTCGTCTTGGGTTGTGGCGATCGCCCGCTCCTATCTGCTCCAAATACCAACGCCGCCACTCTTTAGACGTGCGAATTGCCAGCCATAGTAGCAGTAGCGCAATCAAACCACCCTGTCGCGGGGCATCCAGCGCAAACAACACCAGCACAAAGCAAAGTGCATCCTGCGCGAAGACCACCCAAAGGGGGATCTGCTTTAAACGATAGAACCAGCCCACTTGAACGAGTTGCAGCACCAGCGCCACCAACCCACCGATACCCCCTAAGAGCCAAACTAGCCATGTGGGAATGCCTGCTGCCTGTGCGACTGCCATGCCCATAATTGCGCCGACGAGTGGGCTAAAAAGGAGTTGAATCAGGTGCAGCGATCGTTGCCCCAATCGATCTTTAGAGGCAAAAATTTCCACTAAAGACCAGCTCACTAGCACACCCAAAACGACGGGTGGTGAGATGTTTGATAGCAGTGGTACACGCGACCATAAGCTACCTCCATACAGCAAGCCAATCAGCAGCAGCGGAAGCGCAATACGCATCCCTGCTGCTGCGGAGGCAGAAAGCGCAGCCAGGATTTCAATCATAGGGATGGTCGAACTAAACTTCGTACCCGTTACTGCCAAAAATTAGTGAATGGAGAATTAAGCTCACGGTAGCAGTGGTCTCCTACTATTTCTAGTTTGACTTTTTTTGCGCCACTGTGCACCGAGATACGGGCAGACATAATGGTTAAATGCAGACTTTAGATTTTGCATTTCTAGCCCGCAGCTTAAGGAAACTAAACGCTCAATGAAGCCGTACTCTCAACTCACCGTAATTTCTTACATCATTGGTCCTACGTTAATCGTGGTGAGTCACGTTGGCGCACTACTCGTGATTTTCACTGGCTTATCTTGGGGGGCGATCGCCTGGGCACTATCACTTTATGTCATCCGTATGTTTGCCACTACTGGCATTTACCACCGATTGCTAACCCACAGAAGCTACCAAGCGCCAGCGCCAGTGCTATGGCTTGGCAGCATCGTCGCGGCTGCGGCTGGACAAATGGGACCCAGTTGGTGGAAAGCTCACCACGTAGCGCATCATCAATTTTCCGATCAGGCTCACGACCCGCATTCGCCCTCTCGACCGTTCAAGGGGATCAAAGGCTTTTGGTGGTCTCAAGCTGGATGGCTGCTCTCTTCACAGTTTCTACCTGAAAAATTACCCGCTGATGTTGAAAATGATGTCGTTTTGAAGCTGATCGATCGCTTGCACTTTATTCCCACCATTGCACTTGGTGCAATCTCCTATTTCATGGGTGGAGTAGACTATCTTGCTGCTTTTTTCCTCAGCACAACTCTTCTCTTTCATGGCGTTGCGACGGTTAATTCACTGACCCATATTGCCGGTGAACAACCCTTTCGCACCAACGATTACAGTCGCAACAATTGGTTCGTCGCTGTTCTAACTCTGGGTGAAGGCTGGCATAATCTACATCATGCCTTTCAATCATCAGCCCGACACGGTATCACATTGCGAGGTGGTCAGGTTGCCTACTTGCCAGATCCGACGTTTGGGTTGATCAAACTGCTAGAGTCTTTTAATCTAGCATCAAGAGTTAGAGTGCCGTCTGAAACAGAACTTATCAATCGTGCTAAAGACCGGAATCATCAAGACTTAGCGACTAAAACTAGGGTAGAGACAGCAATCTAAAGCTTGCTGCGGTTGCGTCATCCTTCAAAGCAACTATAATTTCGCAAAAGATGAAATATGCTTTTGAGACGTTCCAGTAGTGTTTAGCGGAAGCAACCATTCCAACATGATTAGAATGGTTGCTTCTCATCGCCTTCATACAATTCAATCAATTGCAACACAAGCATCAGAACGTTCCTTACCTGTTGTCTTGATTCGTTTCCCCAGAATGGACTGCCTGAGTGAACTGTATAAGTGACTAACTAACCAATAATTCAAGTGGAGAGAAGCCAAAATGACCTCTGCAAACACACCTTTAAAGATTCAAAAGCATTTGCCCACTGCGAGCGATAGCGATCGTAAAATGTCGTTCACTTACAAAACAACGCGAGGGTCAGCTAGAGTGCTTAACGCCACTCAAATGGCAGTGGCAGAAGCCTACGTAAATGGTCTAGAAGTACCAGATCCAGTTTTTCGATCGCTGATCAATGCCTCCATGCCGCTGTTATTTCAACACTTTCCTGGTCTGCTGGCTCCCTACGAATGGGTCTTAGACGAAACCGATCAGATTGCTGAAGGGTCGCGCGAACTGATGAAGGTTCAATACGATTTGCCACAAGCAATGCTGAACCGAATGTTGGGCGATTGGGATGTCATTTATCCCAAGTACAGCATGGGTTTATGGGAGCGCGGTGCGGTTGATTTAGAAACATCCCAAAAGCACATGATTGATCAGGTCATTGAGCGGCTAGAAATAAACGATGGCGATCACATTTTGGATTTTGGCTGTGGCTGGGGTTGCGTACCTAACTACATTCTTTCTAAGTTTCCCAATGTACGTTTTACTGGGTTAAACTTGAGCCATGAACAGTGTGAGTACATTCGCCATAAAATGCAAGACCCTAAGAGTTATTTAAGTTCTGGTCGCTTTACACTTTATGAAGGCGATTTGAACGAAGCTGAATTTGCAGAAAAATTCGACAGAATTCTCTCAATTGGTGTTTTTTGTCATGTTGGTAATCTCACGAATGCTTTCCAAAAACTGGCATCGCTTCTAAAGGGTGATGGCAGAGTTTTTATTCACATCATTACCGCTCGCATTCCCAACAACATGTCATCTGGTTTTACGCATAAGTACATCTTTCCAAATGGTCGTTACTGGCATTATGATGCGATCCCAACCTACGATCGAGACCTCAAAACGATCGATAAATGGTATATCAACGGCATGAACTATCACAAAACGATGACCGATTGGTTACACCGTTTTGATGACCATCAGGGCAGTATCCAACATTTAAATTATAGTATGGACTATGCTAAGTTTCGGCGCATTTGGCGCTTCTATTTGATGCTGCTGGGAACGATTTTTGCGACGTGCGAGGGTGAATATAATGGGAATGGTCAATATCTCATGGTGCGGACGTAATTGAGCGCAAAGCAGTTTCTTAACGTGCGATCGGATCTAGTATCCGAGCAAAACTCCCACACGGCTGCTTATCTAGAGCAGGGAGACGGGACTCCGTTATTAATGCTGCACGGCTTTCTAGGCGATGCAACTAACTGGCGACCTCTAATGGAACAACTGGGCAATCGTGTCCGTTGTATTGGTCTGGATTTGTTAGGCTTCGGAGATTCTGCTAAGCCGCCCATCCGTTACGACATTGCTCAAGAAGTTGCCTTTGTCCATCAGGTACTGGCAGCACTTGACATTGAGTCTTGTTACATTTTGGGGCACTCGTTTGGTGGGTGGGTAGGGGCAGCTTACGCGCTGGCGTATCCAGAAGCTGTCAAAGGGTTGCTGTTGGCGGCTCCGGCTGGCATTCGAGACGACAGCTTCTGCGGACGGTATGATCACTTGCGACCGCTGTTGTGGCAAACTCCAGCCATTGCTTGGGCGCTTAAGGTGGCAAAACCGATCGCCTCACTGATTGGTCAGCGTCCGGCAGTCGAACAAATTGCCTGGTTTCGGCGAGAGTTGATGGCACAACCTGCTGCCTGTTCCTTTTTGCTCGATCGCCTGCGACCCGAAGACGCGATCGATACCGTCGAAAAAGAGATTCATCGCCTGAGCGTGCCCACGTTGGTGATCACGGGCGATCGTGACGAAACGATTCCCCTGTGGCACTCACAAACCTATGCCAACGAAATTCCTCATGCCCAATTAGCCATCATTCCCAATGCTGACCACGCCCTGCCGCAAAAATACGCTGCTGAACTAGCTCACTTAATTTTGCCGTTTTTAGCGCCTAGAGCTTGATACCTGTTTCTCAACCTGCGCCAGTTTTCATGACCAAATTCAAAGATCAAAACTCTAATTGTCCGATCGCGGTCAAGACTTGAAAGAGTTGGTTGGCACGATCGTCTTCTAAAAAATTCAGTAACGGCATGATTTGGTAGGTATTGGGTTCCCCCCGGCTGATGTAAAAAACCTGATAAGTCGAGCCATTTGTGACTAATCCCCAAACGGTTTCTTGCGTTTCTAAACTAGAAAACGCATACGTCAATAGCTGTGCAATACCAACGGACTCAGACGCATCACTATTTTTACTTTCGACAACCAAGATCCATAAGTTTGTCCGGCTTGTCGTTCGCCGTTCTTGATTAACAGCAAGAATATCTAAGCGTCCAGTGATAAACGTGTCTTCATCTTCAATGTAAAGACGCGCAATCTCTTCCTTAATCACTAAGTGGATCGGTGGCTGATTAAAGCCAGCCAATCTCAAGAGTGGTGCGACGGCTAAAAAACGGATTTGACCTTCTGAAACTTTACCTTCAGCCCAATAGTTTCTAAATTCGTGTTGAATCTGCAATAGCGCTTGCTGCGCTGTTTCTGTAAGTGGTTGCAGTACTAATAAAGGTGTGAATGAACCATTGTAAATTGGCTGAAAGTTGAGCAGACGGTGAACATCGCCTCTGGACAAATTACGTGCATTAAGCGTCACCATGACCAAAAGTTGTGCTTGTTTCTCTCATCATAAACCAGTCCTTTAAATAAACAAAAAACCGAGTAGCAGTGGAGCTACCCGGTTGTGCTGAAAGCAAAACTTAAGCAGAGTGTTTACACACTTACAGCCTTCTTCGTTACGGCTGCAAGTTCGCCCTTGGAGTATTTAGCGGCGTACTCATCCAAGCCAATTTGCTTGATTTTGCTGGCGTTGCCTGCGGTGCCAAACTGCTGGTAGCGATCGCCGCAAATCTTCTGCATGTACTTGATCGAAGGCTTCAGGAAGTGACGGGGATCAAATTCCTTGGGGTTCGATGCCAACGCTTCCCGTACCGCAGCAGTGATTGCCAAACGGTTGTCGGTGTCAATGTTAATCTTCCGCACACCGCTCTTGATGCCTTTTTGGATTTCCTCAACGGGCACACCGTAGGTCTCAGGAATGTCACCACCGTACTGATTGATGATGGCGATCAGGTCTTCGGGCACAGAAGAAGACCCGTGCATCACCAGGTGGGTATTGGGCAGGCGACGGTGGATTTCTTCGATGCGGCTAATAGCGAGGATTTCGCCCGTTGGCTTGCGGGTGAACTTGTACGCACCGTGACTGGTGCCGATCGCCAGCGCTAGAGCGTCAACCTGAGTTTGCTCTACAAATTCAACGGCTTCGTCGGGGTCGGTCAACAATTGGTCGTGCGACAAAACGCCTTCAGCCCCGTGACCATCTTCAGCTTCGCCTTGACCGGTTTCGAGGGAACCCAAGCAACCCAGTTCGCCTTCAACGCTCACGCCGATCGAGTGAGCCACCTTCACCACTTCGCGGGTGGTGCTGACGTTATACTCGAAGCTGGCGGGCGTTTTAGCATCGGCTTCTAGAGAACCATCCATCATCACGCTGCTGAACCCGTTCTTCATGGCGGAGTAGCAGGTGGATGGCGCGTTACCGTGATCCTGGTGCATCACAATAGGGATGTGAGGATAGGTTTCGATCGCAGCCAAAATAAGATGACGCAGGAAGTTCTCGCCAGCGTAGGTGCGCGCACCACGAGACGCTTGCAAGATTACAGGGCTATCAGTTTCGTCGGCAGCGTTCATGATTGCACGAATCTGCTCCATATTATTAACGTTATAGGCAGGGATGCCGTAGCCATTCTCTGCTGCGTGGTCAAGCAGCAGCCGCAGTGGTACGAGCGCCATAGACAGTCCTCCTGGTTAATTGGTGATTAGCTTTTGGGTTTCAGCTTAATTCTTACGATAATCTTAAGGTACTTTTTGAGCCACATTGATCAAAATATGACGCTTTGAGTCCTGCAATAAGTAAAAATTACTATTTAATTTACTTATAGGTCTAAACTTTGAACCCAGACGCAGGGGTGCTGTTTGTAGTTCTCCCCCGCTTTGCACTGCATCACCCGTCACTTCACCAGCACTGAATCAACTGAACGATGGATCAAAACCACCTTGTGTCTCCAATTGCCTTACCCCCGATCGCCGCTCAGCAGTCGCAAGTCCTGTCACTACACGGAGACGATCGCGTTGATCCTTATTTTTGGCTGAGGCACCGCGACGACCCCAACACGATCGCCTATCTCAACGCCGAGAATGATTACACCGAAGCCATGATGGCGCACACAGAAGCGCTGCAAACTACGTTATACGACGAAATACTCGCCCGCATTCAGGAAACCGATCTTTCGGTGCCGTACCGCAAAGGCGATTACTACTACTATGCGCGCACAGAGACCGGGAAAGCCTACCCCATCTATTGCCGCAAAGCAGGTGCTTTGGACGCGCCAGAAGAGCTGCTCCTCGACCAGAATACGTTAGCGGAAGGCTATGACTTCTTTGATTTGGGGCTACTGGCGGTGAGTCCCAATCATCAAATTCTGGCGTATGCAGTTGATACAAGCGGTTCAGAGCGCTACACCCTGCTGTTCCTAAACCTAACGACAGGGCAACTCTATCCTGAAACCATTCTCGAAACGGGCTATGGGTTTGCCTGGGGCAATGACAATCAAACCGTGTTTTATACGCTAGTTGATGAGGCAAATCGACCCTTCAAACTCCTGCGTCATCAGTTGGGAAGCGCCGTCAGCGATGATGAATTGGTCTATCACGAAGCCGATGACTCTTACTATTTGAGTGTGGGCAAAACTCGCAGTGACGCTTACATTTTGCTGGAGCTACAAAGCAAAATTACGTCCGAAATCCACTACCTGGATGCTAACCAGCCAGAGGGGAAGTTTCAGGTCATTCAGCCGCGATCGTCGGGCGTTGAGTATCAGGTTGAGCATCACAGCGATTCGTTCTACATCGTGACGAACGATGAGGCGCTTAACTTTAAGCTGATGCAGACACCCGTGACGGCTCCTACGAAAGATCATTGGCGACTGGTGATTCCTCATCGCGATGCAGTGCTGCTTGAAGGCGTGAGTGCCTTTGCGAAGCATCTGGTGATTTATGAGCGTGAGGCAGGGCTGCCAACCGTTCGTGTGCGTCAATTTGCCAACGGAGAGGAGCACTACATCGATTTTCCCGATCCAACCTACGACGTAGATGAAGGCAGCAATCCAGAGTTTGATACCGACACGCTGCGCTTCAATTACGCCTCGCTGGTGACACCTCGATCGGTCTTCGATTACAACCTGGAAACGCAAGTACGCGAACTGAAGAAAGAAACGCCTGTCTTGGGTGGGTACGATCGCACTCAGTACACCAGCGAACGCCTCATGGCAACCGCGACCGATGGTAGTCAGGTGCCGATTTCGATCGTGTACAAAAAAGGGATGGCAAAAGACGGCAAGAATCCTTTGTTGCTTACGGGCTACGGTTCCTATGGCTTCAGCTACCCGGCAACCTTTTCGTCTACACGACTATCGTTGCTGGAACGGGGAGTGGTGGTGGCGATCGCTCACATTCGCGGCGGGTCTGAAATGGGTCGTCAATGGTACGAAGACGGTAAATTTCTCAACAAAAAAAACACGTTCACAGACTTCATCGCCTGCGGTGAGCATTTGATCGCTCAAGGCTGGACTGCGGCTGAGCATCTGGCGATTTTGGGCGGTAGCGCAGGTGGGCTGCTAATGGGCGTAGTCATGAATCTGCGTCCCGACCTCTGCAAAGCCGTTGTCGCGCACGTACCCTTTGTCGATGTTGTGACCACCATTTTGGACGATCATCTACCGCTTTCCGTCATTGAGCGGGAAGAATGGGGCGATCCAAACGATCTCACCTTCTACGACTACATGAAGTCTTACTCGCCCTATGACAACGTTGAAGCGAAAGCGTATCCTAACGTCTTGATTACAGCGGGCTTAAACGATTCTCGTGTGGCGTACTGGGAGCCTGCAAAGTGGACTGCAAAGCTACGATCGCTCAAAACTGACGACAATCGTCTGCTACTTAAAACCAACATGGGAGCTGGACACGGGGGTGCCTCAGGACGGTACGATAGCCTGAGAGAAACCGCGTTTGAGTATGCGTTTCTCTTCGACCAGTGGGGTCTTGCTTAGAAGCCTTGATTCGACTTGAGCACAGGCTGAGTGAAGCTGCGATTATGCAAACGTTCGCTAAGGTCTGGGCTTGAGGTAGACGATCGCCTGCCGCCAAACAATGGTGCTTTGATCGTATTGGTCTACCATCGCCAGACAGTCGTTGTCCTGCCAGCGCACCTTGCCCGCCAACAGATCACCTGTGACCAGCTTTAGCTCTACCTCGGTCTCTTCCCGAATCAAATTCTGGATTTGACGGACGCTCGGTAGCCCGGTTTCTAGTTCGATCGCCATCGTAGTTGTCCTTGCTTCTAAAGGCTAAAGGCTAAGGGCTAAAGGCTAAAGCAGAAATCAGAAAGTTCACGACCTCTGACTTTTTATCCTTTAGCCTTCATCACTTATCATTTTCTTTTCCCCTTCTATCATTCCTCACCTGGGTCTTTTTCACACCACACATTTGCAGAATCTATGGCAATGGAATTCGCCAAGTATCACGGTTTGGGCAACGATTTTATTTTGATCGACAATCGCGCCGCCGCAGAACCACGTCTCACACCAGACGATGCTATCCAGTGGTGCGATCGCCACTTTGGTATTGGTGCCGATGGCGTAATTTTCGCGTTACCAGGACAGGATGGCACCGATTACACGATGCGCATCTTCAACAACGACGGCTCGGAGCCAGAAATGTGTGGCAACGGCATTCGCTGCCTCGCTAAATTCATCGCGGAGCTAGAGGGCATCACCGAACCTCGCTCCTACAAAATCCATACACTGGGCGGGTTGATCACACCCAAGCTCGAAGCCGATGGACTGATCACAGTCGATATGGGCAAACCGCGCTTGCTGGCAGCCGAAATTCCCACAACGTTAACAGCAGCGGATGAAAAAGTGGTGAATCAACCGCTAGAGGTTGCTGGACAAACCTGGCAAGTCACCTGCGTTAACATGGGCAACCCCCACTGCGTCACCTTTGTAGACGATGTAGACGCAATTCCACTGGAAACACTAGGCGCTCAATTCGAGTACCATCCCGTGTTTCCTAAGAAGATCAACACCGAATTTATTCAAGTGGTGCGATCGGACTATCTTAAAATGCGCGTTTGGGAACGAGGCGCTGGCATCACGCTAGCATGTGGTACAGGCGCATGTGCGTCATTAGTGGCAGGTGTGTTGAATGGTCTGTGCGACCGACGCGCCACGGTTGAACTTCCTGGCGGTCTGTTGCAAATCGAATGGTCTGAAACGGACGATCGCCTGTATATGACGGGTCCCGCAGAGAAAGCATTTGTGGGAACGCGGTGAGATTGAGTGATTTGCTATGAGCCACTATGAGATCGCACAATAGTTGGCTGGTTGGTGAGGAGCGTTTCTAGAGTGCTGCTTGAACGCGAGCGAGACGCTCGCACTGTTTTCAATCGAAGAGATTACTCCAAGCATAGGGATAGGCTTCTGAAGGTTTGACAAGATGAGCTGCCACTGGATTTTGCTCGATATATGTCACAGTGGAGTGGAAATGACGATCGCTCAAAATGAGCCTTTCATGGCGACCGTCTTGCCATAACTTGCCGATGTGAGGCATCACAAGTGGAACTTGCCTTGCACTGAAGCCTTTAATGCTATGCAAGAGGCTGCCGATCGTCCAAAATTTTCCTGTACCTTTTAGCCACGGTTGAATTAACAAATGCACGTGGTCGGGCATAATAACACCCGCAAAAATGGTGTATCGCCTCCCATGAAAATATTGACAAGCTTCCATCACAACCTGCCGGGCAGCAAAAGTTAGCTCTAGCCGTTCCCAGGTACAAAAGGTAACAAAATAGATCGAGGACATAACCGATCGACAACCAGCTAGAACCGTGACTTTATCCTCATAAAATTCCCATCAACTCACGGCAAGCGATCACCCTTTCCCCACCACCAGTGCGAGCGTCTCGCTCGCGTCTTGGATGTAATCTTTTTCGGCTCTCCCGGCTTTGCGCTGATAAGACAACCTTATATCAAACTATCACTGGGTTTCAGCCGTCGATCGGGCGGCATTTTGTAGCCTTTCATACGATTTCAACCACAGATCCGGAAGAGCCTCTTTTTCTTCTATTTCCTTAAGCCGTTTTTGTACTCATTGTCGCAATTGCTCGTCGGGGTCGTTGATGGCTCGATCGCGCAAAAAATCAAGAGCTTTAAGATGGGTAGAACAGGTTTCATATCTGTAACCAGTTCTGAATCTGTAATTCAGGAACTCTTCTGAAATGGTTGAGATTATTCGTTACTACATATAGCCTATTCACCAGTGCAGTAGAGGCAATCAAAATATCTGCATCACCAATCAGCTCACCACGCTGTTTTAGGAAGGCGTAAGCATCAGCAGCTTTGATAATGACTGCATCTGTAATAGGTAAAATGGTACTCGCTTCACAGAAACGTTCAAACGCAGCAATCTGTTTTGTCGCTGCCTTTGCTTTGAGTCCTCGTAAGATTTTGTAACGAGTGATGATTGAAAAGGTGAATTGTTGATGATTGGACAAGTATGTCTGAGCTTTTGCAATGACAACAGAATCTTGGCGCATGATGGCGGAGAGAATATCTGTATCCAAAAGTGCGGGCAAGGTCGTCATTACTCAGTTGCCTCGCCAAAAAAGCTCTGCCGATCCAAGGCGATTTGCTCCATGTCATGAATCTGTTCGTTGGAAAATTCTTGATAGACTTCAGCCGCTAGTTGAAGCATTTGGCTGGGTGAAAGCTGATTTTTTAACTGCACGATGAGCTGAACTTCCTGTCCTTCAGATAGCTCTGGTGTTTTTAATGGGCGAAAAACACCATTTTCGTAAACGGCTTCTAAAACCTGCTGCATATTACTTTTTCTCCATTTTTTAATTTGAAATGAGAAAGCGATTGAGTCAGTTGAACTTCGACAAAGGGTGTTTCGTCAGTCAACGTCAACACCATCCCAGAGCTGAGAAAGAGGTAGCGTTTGTCCAATCACAGCTTGTTGCCAGGATTTGCGAAAGCTTGCGGCTGAAAAGTCTGTATTCTCTTCTTCTAAAGGGCTTTGAGTTTCTAGAGAATGAGTTTGCTGAATAAGGGTAGATAGAGTTTTGAGGAGTTCAAGCTGTTCTGCTAACGGGAGAACCGATGAATAGCCTGCTGAAGTTGTGATGTCATGGCGTGTCCTCCATTTCTAATTTTACATTTTGCATTCTTAATTGTTCTTGCGCCCATTCTCGCAATTGCTCGTCGGGGTCGTTGGCGGCTCGATCGCGCAACAATTCAAGCGTTTTGGGATTGGTGGAATAGTGAGTGGTAAGAGCTTTCAGTGCAATTTTTCGAGGATTAATCTGAAAGTAATATTTGCGATTAAAGGGATCAGCCAAGATTCTGCTGCAAGCAATTTCAAAGAAATTTAGATCATTTGCCCAATACAGAGAAAGTCCTTCTAAAGCAGCACTGCGAACACGCCAATCTGTATCAGTAGAAACGCAAGATTTTAAAATTTGTAAAGTATCAGGATCATCTCTCCATCCTTTTGCGAGTTCCTGAACGGCGGTACTACGAGTATGAGCATTCTTGCTATGTCTAGCACAGTCTTTTAGCCATTTCAGTGTATCTATATTATTTTTCCATTTTCGAGAAATCTCTTGTATGGAAGTAATGCGAACAGCCCAGTTTTCATTGGAACTAGCACATTCTTTCAACCACGAATAAGTTGTCTCTAGTTTCCAAACGGATGCAATAGTTGATACTGCTTGACTTTGAATTGATTGGACTAAACTGATTGCTTCATGATCGCGGTCACGATCATAATCATAATCTAAGTCGAAATTTATCAATGACTGCAAACTTGGCAACAAAGACTTTTCTACTGAGTTTAGTTCCAAGCGAATTCTCGTCATAGATAAACATTCTGCCGCCAGAAATAAATTTTTAAAATTGTAATCTTTCCCTTCAATTTCAATTAAGTATTCGATTAGTTCTCTTGCAAATTTCACGTCAATCAGCCCACAAATCAGCCTTAAAACTTCATGCCAGGTTTCATCTTGCCAGTGGTTCCCGAAGACATCATCGCGCAGTTGTTCAAAGGTGAGAGTGCGTTGTTTCTCGAAGCGGTTTACGATTTCTACAGCACAGAAATATTCTAGAAAGGTGCGGTGGACGAAGCCGTAGGTGTCGGCACCCCGATCGCACAAAATAAAGTTGCGATGCCGTAATTGATCGATGAGTTTGTTGGCTTTTTCGCGGGGTTCGCTAAAGCCCTGGTCGCGCAAATAATCGGTCAAGATACGGGTGAGGCGATCGGCGCTAATCAGGTTTCCCTTCAGCCCTTCGTCGCCTGCCTGCATGTCGTAGGCGATCAGGCGCAGCATTTCCTGTTTTTCGCGTCGCCCAATGGTGTCTAGAGGCAGATTCAGCTTTTTGTGATCCACATCCCAGTGGTAGAGCAGCACTCGCGAAGCCTGGTCGTAGAGGTCGGCGCGATCGCGGGGTAGTTCCTGCCGTCGGTTGAGGATTGCCATCATCGTCAGCAACAGCGGATTGTCCGCCAAGTTGCGGATGGCTTGGGAGTTGGTAATTGCCTCCTTCAAGCGTGTGACGAGGCGATCCTTGTCGAGGTCGTTGCCGAGGGCGAGGGTGTACCAGCGATCGATAAACTCGTGGATTTCGTCGGTGTCGAGCGGTTGGATGGTGAAGTGACGGTAGCCAGCATGTTGCAGGCGTTCGGGGTTGTAGCCGATGATGCGCGAGGTGATGAGAATTTGCGCGTGGGGATACTGCTGGGCAAAGCGGATGATGTCGTCGGTGATGGCGGCTTGGGTGGGGCGATCGAACACTTCATCCAAGCCATCAAACATCACCAGCGTGGGATGCTCTTGCAAGTATTGGTGCAACTGCTGTTGGTCAAACTGCCAATCAACGCCGCGCCCACGATGAAGAAAGTCGAGGAAACTGTGGGCTTGGGCGATCGCATATTCCCGCAACTCAATCAGCAACGGCAATCGCGCTGAGACCTCGGAGGTTTCAAAAACCTCCGAGGTCTGGGACTCCACCCACTCCAACGCGAGATATTGCAGCAGGGTAGACTTTCCCGCACCCGGATCGCCAAGGATGACCGCCCGCTGCAAGATCCCCGACTTTTCGGAAAAGTCGGGGATCTGGGAGTTGATCGCCTCCAACACTTTCCGCGATGGCTGTTGAAAATACTCGCGCCGATCGTGCTCCAACGCTTCTTGCTCCGAGACCTCGGAGGTTTTTAAAACCTCCGAGGTCTGCCGCATGTCTTCCCGCACCGTTTGCTCGATGAACATCTTCCAGAGCTTGACGCGGTACTGTTGGTCGGTAGTGTCAATGGTGGATAGTTTCAAATAGCCGTAGCTGGTCTGTAAACTCTCTCGATACCTGGCAACATCAAAGCCTGGAGAGATTTGCGTGTTCAGATTTGCAGTGTTGCGAGCGATGTCTTCTAGCAGTGCAGTTTCGAGGAGCGATCGCAAGTCCGGTGCTTCCCGCACAATCCGCCGCACTTTTTTGAGATACTCGCTGCCAATGCGCTGCCAGTCAAAGCCGTCTGGCAGCTCTGGAAAGGGCTTGCCTCGCAACGTGGCTTGTGCCCAGAGAGTGGCTAAGGCAGTATGGTCGATCGCGCGGCACTCCTTCTCAAACGCCTGACCAAGAATAGGCTTCACCGATTCATCTTTCACAAACTGGATGAGGGCAGGATCGTAGCGATCGCGAATCTCGGCTTTCGACAACTCCTGATCTTCCAGTTCCTCTGCCACCAACAGCAAAAACGCCTGTAACGCTCCAGCGACCGCCTTCTTTGCCACTTCTGGTTTCGCCGCCGCCACACCTTCCTTCAAACAGCCTTTAAAGAAGTCCTTCACATAGTCTTCCGCAGCCGGTTGCCCCAGCTTCAAGCCTTGCTCAAAGATGGCTTTTCCCAGTTCTGTTGCCCCAATCGTCACTAACCATTCCAACATACTGAATCAGTGTTGAATCTTCTCTCCACTATCGCATTCACATTCCAGAGATGCTAACGCTTAGAGTATGGAGAGCAGCGTTCAGGCGAATCGATGACCAGCTACCAGTTTCCCAACGACTTCCTCTGGGGAGCCGCCACCGCGTCCTACCAAATCGAAGGTGCCGCTAAAGCAGACGGGCGCAAGCCGAGCGTGTGGGATACCTTCAGCGGCAAGCGGGGACGAACGTTAAATGGGGATACGGGCGCGATCGCCTGTGACCACTACCACCGTTACGAAAGCGACGTAAAGCTGATGGCAGCATTGGGCATCAAGCACTACCGCTTTAGCATCGCCTGGACGCGCATTATTCCCGATGGGCGAGGAGCCGTCAACGAGGCGGGCGTAGACTTCTACAGGCGACTGGTGGATTGCTTGCGCGAGCATGGCATCACGCCTCACGCTACCCTGTTTCATTGGGATAGTCCCCAGGCGCTAGAGGATCGCTATGGTTCCTGGCGCAGTCGGGAGATGGCGCAGGATTTTGCGGCTTATGCCACAGCGATCGTGAGTCGGTTGGGCGATCGCATCACCCACTGGATGACCATTAATGAAATTTCGTGCTTTACCCATCTGGGCTATGCGGTGAATGCCGATCCGCCCCATGCTCCGGGCACACGGGTCAAAACCCGCAAAGAAGTCTGGCAAACCAGCCATCACGCGATCCTCGCACATGGGTTGGGCTGTCAGGCAATTCGAGCCGCCTCGCCTGTGCCCTGTTCCGTTGCTCTGGTGGATAATCCAGCGGTGACGGTGCCGATCGCTGAATCGCCAGACCACATCATCGCCGCCCAAAAAGCATTTCCAACCTGCTGGGCAAATGGCGGCATTCTGTTTCCCGTACTGACGGGTGCCTACAGTCCAGCTTTATTAGAGCAATTGGGCAAAGATGCACCAGATATTCAAGCAGGGGATCTCGAAATCATCCATCAACCGTTAGACGCGCTGGGGCTGAACATCTACACAGGTACTTATGTGAGAGCAGCCAACAATTCTGACGGCTACAACTGTCTCGATTTTCGTGACAGCTATCCGCGTCTCCACATGCCCTGGCTGTGGATATTGCCAGAAGCGCTGTACTGGGGTGTCCGACACATCAGCGAAACGTTAGGACGACCCGATTTGCCCGTATTCATCACGGAGAACGGCTGCGCGGCTCAAGATACCGTGAATGCACAAGGTGAAGTCATCGACTTAGAGCGGATTGCCTACTTGCGCCAGTATCTCCAAGCGGCTCATCGCGCTGTGGCAGAGGGCTATCCCTTACACGGCTATTTTGTGTGGAGTTTGCTAGACAACTTTGAATGGGCATGGGGCTACGATCGACGCTTCGGTATCACCTACATCGACTATCCCACCCAGAAACGCATTCCCAAAGCCAGCTTTCACTGGTACGCGGAGTGTATTCGGCAGCAACGGGTGGTGTGAGGAAAGGATGAAGGATAAAGGCTAAAGGATGAAAGTTTTGAGTTTTGAGTTTTGAGTTTTGAGTTGCTTCCCTCATCTCCTCAGTCTCCTCTGCTTCCCCCACTCCCTACTCCCTACTCCCTACTCCCCACTCCCTATTCCCTTCCTCACACACTCATCGCCAGCATTCTCTGAATCGGCTTCAGCGCGGCTTGTTGAGTCACTTCAGACAGCGTGATTTCTGGTGTCCGGTGCTTCATGCAAAGGTAGAGTTTTTCCAGCGTGTTGAGGCGCATGTGAGGACACTCATTGCAGGCGCAGTTGTTGAGGGGCGGCGCAGGAATAAATTGCTTATGAGGAGCTACTTTTGCCATTTGGTAAATGATGCCGGGTTCGGTTGCCACGATGAAGCTCTGGCTCTGGCTCTGCTGAATGTAGTTAAGTAGTGCCGTAGTGGAACCGATGTAGCTGGCATGGCGCAGCACAGCGGGTTCACATTCGGGATGGGCGATCGTCTCTGCTTCGGGATGCTGAATCTGCAACTGCACCATCTTTTTTTCAGAAAACGTTTCGTGCACCATGCAGCTTCCCTGCCATAGCACCAGATCGCGTCCCGTTTGCGCCATCACATATTTTCCCAGGTTACGATCGGGCGCAAAAATGATGGGACGATCGGCTGGAATCTGGTTCACAATTTTGACCGCGTTCGCGCTGGTACAGATGATGTCACTCATCGCCTTGATGTCAGCCGTGCAATTTATGTAAGAAATTACCAAATGATCAGGATGTTTTGCTTTAAAAGCAGCAAACGCATCAGGCGGACAGCTATCTGCGAGAGAACAGCCCGCCTCCAAATCTGGCAGCAGCACCAGCTTCTTTGGGTTGAGAATCTTCGCCGTTTCTGCCATGAAATGCACGCCAGCAAAGACAATGACATCCGCATCAGTTTTAGCTGCCTGCTGGGATAAACCCAGCGAATCGCCTAGATAGTCGGCAATATCTTGAATATCTGCATCTTGGTAGTAGTGAGCTAAAACGACTGCATTGAGTTCACGCTTTAAGTCAGCGATCGCCCCAAACAAATCGCTCGGCAGTTCAGCTTTAGGAGAGAGAAGAGTACTTGTAAACACAGCAGCCACCGATCGGAGTACAGCTTTAACTCCTCAATTATAGTTTTATTTACCAAAACTAGCAAAGGCTTTCTGTCTTTTAGTACCAAAAAAGGAGTCAGGAGTCAGAACTTAGTTAGCAGTCATCAGTCTCCAAATGTCGGTTATGTCGGTTCAATTGCACTGATCACTGTTTCACTGGCGACCGTTGAAAACTCCCCACTCCCCACTCCCCACTCCCCACTCCCTACTCCCCACTCCCTTCACCAATGCCGCCAACTTCCGTCGCATCATAATCCCTGGCTTATCCGTTGCCATGTGCTGCTCCTCGCTGACACTCAGCGGTACGTCGTAGTCCGTTCCTTCCAAGATGGCGCGGTCTTCCAACGTCACAGCGCGATCGAAAGCAACGACGCTTTCAGCGGTGACAGCCTCTTCCGTATCGTTTCGCAGGCAAAACTGCACGATTTGTGAGGAGCGATCGTCGATCGGTGTCGCGGCGGTAAAAATCAGATGCACCAATCCATTCGGATAGGTAATTTTGAGTGTGCGGATGAACGGCATAAACCAGGTGCCCTCGCTAATCCGCACCGTTCTGCCTGACTCCATTTGCAAGTTTTGCTTCTGCACATCACTGTTAAACACAGGCAGCACGTAGCGCATACGTAGCCCAAACTCGGTCTCTTCAAACGAGTCCGGCTGCGGTGGTACGGGTTCCTGCTCTACACCAAACGTTTTGGCATGAACGAAGTGGGGATGGGCATTGTCAAAGGAATTTTCCATCAAGCGTAGTCCGGCACAATGCCACTGTTCGTAGAATTCGGGAATCTGGCGGAACTGTGTGTCTGTTGCTTCGGGAAGGTCAGGAAGATCCGTGAGCGGTTCATTGAGGCAAACCCACACGTATCCGTAGCGTTCCTGACAGCGGTAGGCATCGACTCGATACGTTTTAGGAATCGCTCCTTCACCGAGTTGAGGCACGTTCACGCAAACGCCCTCGCCATTGAACGACCAACCGTGATAAGGGCAGCGAATGGCTCCCTCGATCACCTCACCTTGAGATAGTTGGGCAGACCGATGGCAGCAGCGATCGCGCACCGCCGAAGGTTTTCCAGCACGATCTAGCCACAATGCCAGCTTTTCCCCCAGCAGTTGAAAGGTCTGTGGCTTCGCTGCTAGCTCTACTATTGGCATGACAGGATACCAAAAGCGCTTAAGAACAGGCTGTTGTGTGACAAGCATAGAACGTAGATTGTGAGGCAGGAGATTGTAGCTTCTGGATGAAAGTAGACGTTTTTGGAGGCAAGGGAGGAGCCGTGGTTGACCCCTTTACAAACAGAACGGCTACAAAATTGTTACGTGCTCTTGGGTCAATCGCTGTAGTTCTGGACACGCGGTAGAGGCGCGATCGCGAGGGTTACAAGGCTTACGGTAAAGATCACCCCGTTGGTACATGAAACTCCCTTCCAAGGATAGAGCGGCTTTGCTACAGCAAACGGCTAACGTGATGACAACGAATGAGCGGTGAACAAAAGATTGGGTGCTCAACCACTGATACATTTCGGTTTTGTCAAGCTTTTAGATGCGTTTTGTTCCCGTAGGCTTTGCCCTTTTAAGACGAGTTCAACCAAAAAAAATGTCAAACTTCAATCCTAATCCTACTGATCCCGATCGCACTAATCCCGATCGTGTCACTCCCCGTCGTGATGTTGTGCAAGACGATCGGGCAATCCGTGAGCAGAATATCGCTGTGCAGGAGCAAAACCGTGCCATTCGCGAGAACGACAGCGCTGCTACAGGCTTAATGCTCGGTGTTTTGCTCCTAGGACTCACAGCCTTGGGTTTGGGCGCATATTTTGTCACTCAACGCCCTGCCTCAACGCCACCTCAGACCATTATCAGAGAAAGAACGACAACCACACCGATCCAGCCGCCCGCTCCCAATATCAATGTCACGGTGCCAAACCCCGCACCACCGGATGTTAATGTTGTGATTCCTGAAGCGGCTCCCGGCGTCGCACCAACAGCCGTGCCTTCAGCAGTACCATCAACGGCACCAACGGCAGTTCCTTCCAACGCTGCTCCTCAAGCTGCTCCTGTCAACCCATAGCGCGTTGCGAGTGCCTGAACGCAATCTCGCTCTTTAAACCTAATGGTAAAACTTTAACTGCCAAGCCAATCGCCTCTCAACAAGCTGATAACCTGATTGAGGAAGAGGCGATCGTCGTAGATGAAGGTTGTCCTGGCTTGTAACCGACGACTGGAGCCAAGGAACAAAGCCAGGAGCACGATACCGCCTAAGAGCCAGAAAAAGGGTTTCCATTCTCGTGCGGATCCTATCGTCATGGCTCTCACTATCCTCGTCTCAGCACTACTAGGTCATGGGTTGCGATGAAGCCAGGAATGATATCGATCACTTCAAAATATTTCGACCATTTTTCTCGAATGTAAGTTTTGGAATGAGCCACATTAATGTAGTAATCCTTTTGGTCAATTACATCGTTAATCTGGTCATTTGAACTTGTGATCACGAAACCATTTTCTTCAATGCGGCTTAAGAGTGATTGTAAATCATTCAAGGATGGGATGCCTGCAAAATTCATTGTAGTAATGCCGTGGAAAGTCATGAGTAAAATAGCACCAGGAGCGGTAATGCGTTGCAGCTCTTCTAACCAGGCAAATTGGACATCTTCATGCAGATGGGTAAAGACCGAAATCCCGTAAACTAAATCAAACGTGTTAGGCTCAAAGGCGGTCGGTGGCATCAACGGAATCTGCTGAAAATCTCCAAAAATCAGGTTTTGCTGGCACCATAAAATATTATCAGGGTCAACATCAGCGCCGTAAAATTTAACGTTAGGCACATGGGAGAAATAGCGAGCAACTCGTCCTGCGCCAACTCCCCAATCTAGAATGCTTTGAAAATCAGTGTAGCTTTTGCCGAACAGCGCTTTCAAAAGATTTTCGATCTTATTAAAATCTGTGCATCCACCCAAGAGAAACATATCAGTGCGATCGCTTCCAATCACCCTATAAATACGGTGGTTCTCAGGCAAAGGGGGATATATGTCATTATTTGGAAAGCACCAGTCGAAATGGAATGGGAATTTCTCCGACTGACCAGAAAAAGTGAATTTTAATGAGAAATATCCACCTTTTAGTAATTCGGCTTTATCAATAGGTATTTTGCCAAGGAAGCGAGAACACTCTGCTCCAGATCTTTGAGGAAAATGAACCGCAACATCGGACGATTGGATTGGATAGTCAATCGATTCAAAAGGTTGTCCATTAACCAGAAATTTTACAGGCATAGAACTCAATGGCGGTAAAGCCCACCCCTGGATTTGCAGGGCATCGTCAGTGATCTCAATTTTATCAAGGATCCAAGGCTCTGCTTCCATGTAACCGTTTTCTTCCTGATCAAGCGTGGAAGGTTGGTTTTCAAAGACGCTAAATGACAAAAGTTTCCGCAGAAAGCTGAAAAATCGAGACATAGTTGCCCTCACTGCCATTTTTGAAATTAACTTGTTCTTAGCTCAGAAGGTAAGCCACTGGTTTGACCAGTGCAACTCGAACAGCTTTTAGCGTTCCCGGCGTTCCAGAGCGTGTGTAAAGTAACTCCCACGGTGGCTTGAACCGAACCGTAGGAGGAAAACACATGTCGGCATTGTATCAAAGTCTTTCTCACAGCAAGTGGGATTGTATAGCCGCCGCCATACAGATTAGGACGTAAGCTAAGGCATTCCGCGCGAGTACCACCGATGGCAAAACCTTACAGTTACGACCTGCGCTGCAAAGTCATGGCAGCGATTGAACAGGATGGGATGAAACGCTGTGAAGCCAGCATAGTCTTTCAGATCGGTCGCAATACCATCAACCTCTGGTTCCAGCAGAAGGCGGCCACGGGGGATGTTCAGCCCAAACGGCATCCGCATCCTGGTCATAGTCATAAAATCACTGACTGGAAAGCGTTTCAGCAGTTCGTCGAGGCTCACCCTGACCTGACCCAGCCGGAACTAGCAGCCTTGTGGGACGGCGCGATCAGCGACCGAACGATCAGTCGAGCGTTGCAAAAGATTAGTTTTACACGAAAAAAAAGACGTACGGGTATCGAGAACGCGATGCGCTGAAACGCGCCACGTTTGAGGCTCAACTGGCGACTGTGGATCCGCTCGATCTGGTCTACGCCGATGAAGCCGGGATGGATCATCGTGACCAATATGGTTATGGCTATAGCCCCAAAGGTGAACGGCTCTACGACTTGAAAGCGGGGACGCGCGGCACTCGGGTGAATATGATTGCGGCGCTCTGCAACCAGCAGTTGCTCGCGCCCTTTACGATTGAAGGAGCCTGCAACCGCACGGTGTTTGAAATCTGGCTGGAAACCTGCTTAGTACCGATCCTCTGGCCCGGGCAAAAACTGGTCATTGACCATGCCACCTTTCACAAAGGGGGTCGGCTGGAGTCCTTGGTGCAAGCAGCGGGCTGTGAAATCTGGTACCTGCCGCCGTATTCTCCAGACTTTAACAAGATTGAGCGCTGCTGGTCTTGGCTGAAAAGTCGGATCCGAAAGCAGCTAGACAACTTTGATACGTTACGAGAAGCTATGGAGCATGTTCTCCGTTTGGCGTCCTAACCCAACTGGCGGCTGCTATAAGTACCACGTCATTTTTGTACCGAAGTATCGTCGTAAGACCATGTTTTTGGAACTACGGCAATATTTGGGACCGATGTTTCATGCATTAGCTCGCTAAAAAGAATGCCAGATCATCGAAGGACATTTGCTGCCGGATCATGTGCCTATGTGCATTGGGATTCCCCCGAAATACGCCGTGTCCTCGGTGATTGGCTTTGTGAAAGGGAAAAGTGCCATTGCCATTGCTCGTCGCTTTAAGGGCAAGCAGCGCCATTTTGAGGGAGAGAATTTCTGGGCACGGGGATATGCTGTCTCAACAGTTGGCTTTGAAGAGGAGGTTGTGCGTCGTTACATCCGAGAGCAGGAAACGTCTGAGTAAAGTGGACGCTTCTAAGGATCGTGGATTAAATAAAACCGACAAATTTTTCGTAGGTAGGGGCGCACAGCCGTGCGCCCCTAAGGAAAACGCCGAGGTGATTAAATTCTTGTTCTTAAGTGACTCACAGACACATTCCGCAAGAACACCCGCCCTTGGGGCGGTCACACTCATCAAGCCACCAGCTTTGCTGGGGGGTGTCTGACTTGGTTGATCCGACCACCGCGCTTGACGCGGTGGTCAATTTTTATGGCACTCCAGATCGAGAACGGTATGATAGGCTGTGACCACCTTGCCCTCTTGATGACGCTATGGGATGGCGACAGCAGCTACCGCTCTTGTGCCTGTGCTTACCAATTTCAAGTGGCCTCTGGTTTGCGGGAACAGCGCGATCGATCGCTGCCGACGCTTCTCAACAAGAGCATCAACGTGCATCCCAAGCTGTCCTCACGACAATACTTCCTTCAGCCCTACCTGTATCAGGACCGCCGTTATCGCACCTAACCCCATCATCAGCTTGCCCACGCCTTCCTCCCTCTCCTAGCTTTAACAGCCAGCAGCTTGACAAACAACTCCGGCGTTATCTTCACTTTGTTGCTAAGTTCGGTAAGCCAGATATCTTGATTGTGGGTAGTTCGAGAGCTTTGCAAGGCATTGATCCGATCGTCCTTCAACAGACCCTTGTGAGCCAGGGCTATCCGGCGCTAAAAATCTTTAACTTGGGGGTCAATGGAGCCACAGCGCAATTAGTTGACTTGCTTTTGCGTCAGTTGCTCACTCCTGACCAATTGCCACGCTTAATTCTTTGGGGAGACGGCGTGAGAGCCTTTAATAGTGGTCGTGTCGATCTGACCTATCACCGCGCGATCGCCTCTCAGAGTTACCAGTTGTTGGCGGCTGGCATCCGTCCTACTCTGCCACCCATTGAATCATCTCAAGTCGCGTTTAGCTGCGCTGTCGTCTCGCTTAAACGCTTTAACTACGAGACGACTGGCAACCCAAGATCTTTCGACTTTGTACCCGATCTCAATCTAACCTTGAAACAGCAGCCACATGATGGGACACTACTGGTGGCTAAAGTCCTCTTTCAGCTTGAGTCGCCAGCCGACCCGGAAAACCAGGCGATCGCCAAGCTTCAGGAATTAACTGGCTTTCAATCACTATCAGACCAATTCAAGCCTGAAGCCTACTTTCAGCATCACCCTAAAGTTCAGGGTAAATACGATGCTGACTATCGCGATTTTAGCCTCAACGGTAAGCAGACAGAGGCATTCAAGCACATCATGGCGTTTACCAAAGCGCGCCAGATTCCTGTTGTTTTTGTGAATTTGCCCCTCACGCAGATTTACTTAGACGAGACGCGTACTGTTCGTGAAAAGCAGTTTCGCCTTTACCTGCAACGGTTCACGCGATCGCATGAACTCAGCGTCTACGACCTCAGCCAACGGTGGTCCAACCGCAACGCTTACTTCACAGACCCTAGCCATCTTAATCGCTATGGAGCAGCAGCCGTCGCCGTCGAACTCGGTAGATTACTCGCTATGCCTAAGAGCTTGCTCCAGGGTCATTGATCGAGTGTCTGCTCTACGTGTAAACTCTGAAAGCCGTGTATCGGATCGATTAAAAGCGTGCGGAGAAAAACACTGTAACTTCACAGTATGCGGCGGTAGTTATAAAGATTGAGCAAACGTATTGGTCTAGGGTGTGCATTGCCAAGGAGAGTTACGTATGTTTGTGGAAGGCAAAGTGAACCCTAGTAAAGCCAACTACGAACGTGACTACTACTTCTGACATCCCCACTGCTCTCCACATCGCTCTAAGTGAGCGCGCCAAAGAAGCGGGTCAGGCTACCAACGTCCCTCCTCAGGAACGTGTTCGTACTATGCACCCATCCGTTACCAGTAAAGCCAAACGTTTCATCGACATCGTTGGTGCTCTGGTAGGGCTGTCCCTCACAGGTATGGTGGCAATTCCAGTTGCGATCGCAGTCCGCTTTGACAACCCCGGTCCCATCCTCTACAGCCAAATTCGCTGTGGGCTGAAAGGAAAGACTTTCCGCATCTGGAAGTTTCGATCAATGGTGATGAATGCTGACAAGCTGAAGCATCTCGTCAACAACGAAGCAAAAGGTGGCATCTTCAAGAATAAAAACGACCCTCGCATTACTCGTGTTGGTCGCTTTCTACGCCGTACCAGCCTCGATGAGCTGCCTCAGTTCTGGAATGTACTCATGGGAGACATGAGTCTGGTTGGCACACGTCCACCCACCGTAGATGAAGTCATCCGTTACAAGAAACACCATTGGGAGCGTCTTAACGTCAAACCCGGCATCACGGGTGAGTGGCAGGCAAACGGTCGCTCGACGGTCATCGATTTTGAAGACATCGTGAAAATGGATGTTGATTACCAGCGCAAGTGGTCGATCGTGTATGACCTGCGGTTGATTGTGAAAACTATCCTTGTTGTGCTGGATAAAAAGGGTGCTTGTTAAAGCTGAAGGCTGGCTAGAGCACGTTGAAGCGATGTGCCACTAGTCAGGTCATACCATTCACAGCACGAACCTTCGTTTGGGGTATCTATTAGGTTATTCAACTGCCGTCTCTCTTGAAAAGTTATTTCTCCTGAGAACATAGAACGCTGGGACAGTCTTAAAAGGGCTGTCCCATTTTTTTGGGTACCGGGTCTAGACTGTGAACGTTAGGGTTTAGACGCTACGTCCAACATGAACTTACCAACCTGGATTACGGTCTCTCGGCTACTGGCAGTCCCTCTACTGCTCTACGGTTTACGCGAACCCACAACGGCATGGCGCTGGACTGCGCTGCTGGTGTTTTTAGTAGCCGCAGGCACCGATTGGTTAGACGGGTACTTGGCTCGCAGGCTCAACCAGGTCACTGAGTTGGGCAAATTCCTCGATCCACTGGTCGATAAGCTGTTGGTGTTAGCGCCCCTGTTGTCGCTGGTTGAGCTGGGGCAAGTTCCAGCGTGGGGAGTCTTTCTGATTTTGGCACGGGAGTTAACGATCGCAGGTTGGCGCGTTAATCCCAGTTTGCAAGGCGGCACGGCAATTCAGGGTGCCAATCTCTGGGGTAAGCTAAAAACGGTGAGTCAAATTGTGGCGGTCGCCCTTCTCATTGCGCCACTTGCTGACAATTGGCGACTGACGACGATCGTGGCATTCTGGATAGCCGTTGCACTAACCTGGATCTCAGGCGCGATCTACTTGCTGCCCCAAAGAGGTGAGGCTAAAAAGACCTCAGAGCTGACCTAACCGTTTGATCAGTGCTTGAACTTACAGCAAACTGAGCTGAATCGAATCGGACTCTGGTTTGGGTTTACGGCGGGAGGTTTTACGGGGTTTGATGTCTACATGGGCGACAAACCAGGTGCGTAAGGCTTTTGCCTGTTCAGGGTCGATCGCGTCTAGATCCAGCGGTGGCGGAAAGAGATCACGCTCTGGTACGTCTGCCCAGCTAACTTCGGTATCGAAGCGTTCTGCTCCAAAGGGCAAGAGATTATCTGGCAGTCGCGACAAGTGCGGCACAACGTTTTCTAGCCCTAGAAACCGTTGGCGCTGTTGTTCTAGCTGCTTGACTCGCTGTTTACGAGCCTGCTTGTAATTGAGGATTGGGGCAGGATAACCTTTCATCGGTAGCGGTGAACCAAGACATGCGGGCGGCAGATGTTTGAGTTCTGGTAGCCAGCGTTTGATGAATGCGCCATCGGGATCACAGCGATCGACCGCAACTTGTTCTGGGTTGTAGATGCGCGTCCAGGTTTTATCCAGGCAATGGGTCACACCAGACTGCATTGCCCACTGGTAGTGGTCGATCGGGCAATCGCCATCAGTCAGGTGCCGCATAAAATGGAGTGCGCCGTAACGCCAATCCATTCCTAATAAGTTGCTCAAAAAACTGGAGTAAAGGGCACGAATGCGAAAGTTGAGTTCTTTCCAGCCGCCTGTGGCTTGGAGGCATCGTGCGGCTGCATCGACGATCGGAAAGCCTGTTTCGCCCTGTTGCCATGCACGGTACAGGTCTTCATCAAACGACCAGCCATCGTCATCAAAAATGCTGTAGAGCGATCGCAGCTCTAACTGTGGCAGGTAGCGAAACCGTTGAGCAAACCCACAGCCCCAGCGCAAACGAGCAATCAGTTGCTTGCGGCTCCGCTGTACCCGTATATCCGGCGACGATTTGAGTTGCTGCGCCATTTGGTAGCATTCTCGTACTGAAATCACGCCAAACTTAAGATGCGGACTTAACCCTGTTGTGGCTTCGGCGCTGGGGTAGGAGAGTTGCCAGTAATAACGATCGGTCTTTTCAGCTAGAAACTCCTGCAATAGTTGCCGTGCTGCCTGAGTGCCCGCAGGCGGCATTGGCTTGGCATCTGGCAAATGTCCTACGTCGGTTAACGTCGGTAATGGTTCGCTAGCAATATCGACTGGTACGTGGACATGAGCAGGAATCGGCACCAGATCCGCGTTCATGTCCGCGTACCACAAGTCCCGATAGTCGGGATAAGGGATCAGATCGGGCGTGGTAGCCAGAGGTTCAAACCAGCGGATTTTGAGGTTATTTTGCGCCAACGCTTTGTTCAAGCGGGCATCCCGCACACGACCGTAAATACGCTCAAAGTCAATGTGGGCATAGATGCCATCTGCCTGAGTTTCACGAATCAGTTGGGGCAAGACCTCTACCGGGTCGCCCGATCGCAAAATGAGTCGTCCTCCCCGATCGCGCAAGTCTTGATCCAGCGATCGCAGGCACTCCAGCATAAAGGCAACGCGTGCAGAACCCGTTTCGGGATGGTGCAGCAGGGCGCGATCGAACACAAAGACGGGAATCACCTCACCCCGCAAGGCAGCACGATACAGCGGCGCATGATCCGCGATGCGTAAATCTCGACGAAACCAGACGATCGTGCGGTTCATAGCTAGAGCGAACGCTGAAAGCATTGACTTCCAGCTTAACAAGTCTTAAGACTCTGAAGTGATTGGCTGTTAAATTGAAAGCAAGAGAGCTTTGGAGCGCGACAGCGAGGATAGATGTCAAAACTGATTGTCATTACGGGTGTGAGTCGTGGGCTAGGGCGAGCAATGGCAGAAGGTTTTGCTCAAAGGGGTCATACAGTCTTGGGCTGTGCTCGTTCTACAGAGGCGATCGCGACGCTGCGTCAGACGCTTGGCTCACCCCACGACTTTGAGGCGGTTGATGTGGCAAACGAGGCACAGGTGGAAGCTTGGGCAAACCGATTACTAGCAACGTACCGCCCGCCAGATTTGCTGATTAATAACGCGGCGATCGTCAACAATCTGGCTCCTCTTTGGGAAGTGCCCTCTGAAGACTTCTCGACGTTGATTGATATCAACATCAAGGGTGTTGCGAACGTGATCCGCCACTTCGTGCCAGCGATGATTGCACAGCAACGCGGCATGATTGTGAATTTGAGTTCTGGCTGGGGACGATCGACTTCACCGAACGTCGCGTCGTATTGCGCGTCCAAATGGGCGGTCGAAGGCATGACGCGATCGCTCGCTCAAGAACTGCCTTCTGGTATGGCTGCCATCCCGCTCAGCCCTGGCATTGTTCATACTGAGATGCTGGAAATTTGTTACGGCGACGATGCGGCTAACTTTACAGCGCTCAAGGATTGGACAGTCAAGGCAATTCCATTCTTGCTTGGCTTGAAACCGGAACAAAATGGTCAACCGTTGACTGTGCCTGGTTAAACAGGCTGATTAGCACGATCGCAGCCGCGTCAGCACCAGCACAATTTCATCAACTGCACCTCTAACCGTCGTAGTTGAGGCACCAGAGTAATTTGTGAGAATGCTGAGCGTCATGTCAGGATAATTGGGCGGCGTGAGATAACCAGACAAGGCGACCACACCGGAAATGGTGCCAGTCTTACCCTGAAGTTTGCCTTGCACTGCCGTATGGCGAAAGCGGTTTTTAAGCGTCCCGTTTACACCTGCAACTGCCAGTGAGTTGCGATACACCTGTGCGTCGGGCGATTGCGCCATTGCTTGAAGGGTTTGTACGAGGGCTTCGGCACTGGCGCGATCGCGGCTTGCCAAGCCGGAGCCATCGACCATACTGTAGCCAGCGGGATTCACACCTAGTGGTGTTAGCGCGGCTTTAACCGCAGCAATGCCGCTCGTGGTGGCATCCTGACTGTCTGCGAATTGTGTGGCTCCCAGCGTTTTGAGCAGCGTTTCGGCATAGGTGTTGTTGCTCTCACGGTTTGTTTCAATCAGCAGTTGCGCTAGCGGAGCTGATTCAACCGCAGCGAGTTCAACTTGCCCAAGTGGAGCAGGTGTGGTTTTGACAACGGTTGTGCGTTGAATAGTGATGTTGGCAGTTGTCAACGCAGTGCGGAATTTATCAATCAAATAATTGCCCGGATTGGGAATGGACACCGCGATCGGCTCTGCTTCTGACCCTGCCCGCAGTTGCCCGCTGACCTGAATCAACCGCTGGTTTGCCACACGCAGCGCATCCACATACTCACTACCATTGGCAGAAACCGTTACCGACTGGTTACTAATGCGCCAGCCACTTGCATCCGTTGGATCATCCCACTGCACCCGCAGCGGTTGCCCTACTCGTTGTGGAAACAGCGTCAGCCCAATGCCGTTCTGGTTCAGCATCAGGCTATTCACGGGCGCACCATACCCCTGTAGCGTGTCGTCTGCATCCCAGTTAGGGTTAACCGCAGCACCCCGAAAGTAGGTATCGTCGCCAATCAATTGCTCTACTTGTTCGACTCCTGACTGGCGAATCTGTTGGGCAAGGGTGATGAGTTGGGTAGTGGTCAGGCTTGGATCGCCATGCCCGACAAGGCGTAATGTGGTCAAATTGGGTGAGTTACGATCGCCATACACTGCCGTCCGAAACCGATATTGAGCACCCAACGCTTTCAACGCCGCCGCTGTGGTCAGTAGTTTGTTGTTGGAGGCTGGGGCAAGCAGAGTGGTAGCACTACGAGCAAAAAGCGTTTTGCGGCTAGCGGTATTATCTACCGTCTGAACTAAGATGCCCCAGCGGACTCCAGCTAGCGATGGACGCTGAGTGATGCGATCGATCGCACCTCCCAACTGCGCTGGACAAATTGTGGTTGCTGTTACCTGAGCTAACGAATCTGCTTTTGAAAGCGTCTTTAGAGTTGATGCTTGGGCAACGCCTGTAGGAAGCGGTAACAGCAAGCAAGCAGCAGGTATTAACGCTGCAAAGCCCCACCTGACACGGCTAACATGGCTTTTGGGTTTCATACGATCGGCATTCAATGTCATAAAGCATGTCAAGCAAACGTGGACAGGGCTGTGATGTCATCTACCCTTTACAGTTAAGCCTTTTGAGCGTGTAGCTAACGCGAAAGTTCCAGATGCCGCCGCAAGGTCGATCGCGATTTTTCTCTCTCGTGGTAGACGCTATTTGTCCGGGAAGATGAAACGCTAGTGGGGTCAGCTAGTTCTATAGCGTTCAGCTATAGCGTTTGCCATGAGAACACGAGATCCTCACGCGCTAGACAAAGAACCGATTGTCTATGCCAAACGATCGCACGGTCATGCAGGGCTTTCCTTTTTAACGACGTTGGCATTTCTCCTCTCGTTAGTAAGTTTAGGGGTCAGTGGCTTTCTGGCATACCGCTTGCTCGATTTGCAGCAGGCATTCTCTGTCGTGAATGGTGCGCTCAATCAAAACCCAGCGCTAAAGACCAGTCCAGGGGGACAGTCAGCCCCAAACCAACCGTCTACCAATCAACCAGCAGAGTCGTCTCAACAGCCTCCTCAGTCAGCGGCTAATCCATCCGGTCAGACGGGGCAATTGACTCAGACCGCGATCGACAATAGAGCGCAAGTCGAACTCATTGCCGTTAACCGCATCCAGAATCCCAATACGAAGCTGCGTGATTTTGTGAACATTCAATTTCGCGTGCGCCGGATTGCGCCTAAGACCGATGCTGTGAGCTATGAGCAAGGTGTCATTTACCCCGGCAGTACAACAGCGCGCAACCCCACCACAGGCGAAACGTATCCAGCCGTCGATCGCATCAATCGTGCTACCAGCAATGTCTCTGTGAGCGATTTGAATCCAAACGCGACAGCAGACGCATATGTATGGATGCAGATCCCCGAAAACACTACGGCGATCGACATTTTAATCCCCAAGACTCAAGCGTTTAAGAACGTGTCGATCGCTAACTAGGCTTCTTTGTGACCTCATAGCACCGCAGAAAATATATTATTGTCATCTACTGGCTGTGCCAAGATTCAGATCACAGCCCATAGATTTGTACATATTAGATTGGAGAGATGAACCAGCTAAATCTTGAGGTGGCGCGATGCCTGGTGGAATGAGAAGAGCAGATCGGCGCAGTGATTCTGATGATAATGCCGCCAGCCATCTGCGATCGCAACGATTAGAACCAGTCTCCTATCATGAATTAAAGTCTAGCCTGGTAACTGTACGCGCACAAAAAACTGAGTTGCAGCAGCGTGTTCAGGAGACAGCAGAACAGGCAGAACAAAATTATCAGCTTTACCTGGAAGAGCAGCAGCAGCGGCAAACAGCGCTGACTCTTTATCAAAGTGAACAGCAGAAGTATCAGTCAACGCTGACTCTCTACCAAAAAGAGCAGCACCAGCGGCAAGCAACGTTCGTTCTGTTTCGGGAAGAGCAGCAGAAGTATCAAACTACGCTCACGCTCCACCAAGAAGGACAACAGAAGTATCAAACTACACTTACGCTCTATCAAGAAGAGCAGCAAAAGTATCAGTCAACCCTTACTCTTTATCGGGAAGTACAGACGCAGACAGAGTCGTACCTCACGCTCTACAATCAGGAACAAACTCGCAGCAGCGATTTACTAGTCAAATTTGAAGCTGCCGAAACAGGGCGGCAAAACTACCTGACGCTATACACTGAAGCCCAAACACAACTGAAACTGGAACGACGCTCGAAAGCTGGAATCAAAGGTTGGGAGACTCGTCGGAAACGGGAAAACGAACGGCTGAAGCAAGAGATTGGCGAAATGACCGTCTTCCTACGTGATTCTTTGGCTAGGAAAGAGGAAGCCGTGAATCATCTTGATGAGTTAGCTGAGCGCATGGATCGTATTCAATGCTTGGTCGATTCGGTTGATGAAGAATCAACTAGTAATCCACTGGGATTGCTTCAAAAGTTCAATCGCATTTGGCGGGCAGTTAAAGGCATCCTTGCAGAGTAGAGAAGCATCTGTATGAGTGACAATCCAGTTCCCATCCTGTCAGAGGCTCGAAAGCCAACTCTGGGCGATCGTATCCGAGGCATTGCCAATCAGATCAGACAAGAAAGTGACGTGCAAATCAAAGCCACTTCCCGTATTTTGGGGGCAGCGGCTCAGATTGCTCAAAATCATGATCACCTGATTGATGAGGTTGTTGACATGGTCGCGGAAGACCTTGACCATCAAGAACGGATACAGGTACTTGAGTCTTACACCGTCAAGCACCTCCAAGACCAATTCAAAACGCTTAAAGCTGCTAAAGCTCACTTCGATATTAAAGCTACAAGTTGGGTAGCGCTGGTTTTCAAACTCAACGAACCAACAATGAGCGATCGTTCACAACCTTCCAAAACTCGAGACGTTGTGACCCAAAGACTTGAAGCGATCGAATGTGACATTCAGACTATCAGAGGCAAGACGGATGAGGCTTTGAACCTGCTAAGTCTAATTCTAAAGAAGCTCTCGTAAGATAACTCTTGCCAGTGCCACCTTGAATTTCTCAGAGAAGAAGCTATTACAAGTTCCTAAACTGCGATGTGTTGAATTCAAAACTGCTACAAATAGGGTTTTGGTGAAAAGTACCGCTCATATACCCAAAGAGGGGTGAGCGATGCTTACCCCTAACTTATGCGGGAAAAGCTACTTTCTACAGCTTTGTGCCGCACTCTGGGCAGAAGTTGTTGTTAGTGATATTCTTCGCACCACAGCCGCCACAGTAGATGAGTTCGGCTGCTTTTTCCAACGTTTTGCGCTCTGGCAAGCCGACCATTTGGGCATTGCTCTTGCCGGGTGGAATCATGGGGTAGCAGTTCTCATCTCGACGCACGCGGGCATCAAGTAGAACGGGACCCTCGTGTGTCAGCAGTTGCGCGATCGCGCTTTTCAGTTCATCGCGCGTGCTGATCATCATGCCTTTAATGCCATAAGCCTCAGCCAGCTTCACGAAATCGGGCATTCCCACCTCCATATTGGAAGACGAGTAGCGTTCTCCGTAGAAGGCTTGCTGCCACTGACGCACCATGCCCTGCCAGCCATTGTTGATGATGATCGTCTTCACATTGATGCCGTACTGAGCCAGGGTACCCAATTCCTGGATGTTCATCTGAATGCTGGCATCGCCGCTAATACAGATCACCTGCTCATCCGGTAGCGCCACTTTAGCACCCATTGCAGCGGGCATCCCAAAACCCATCGTGCCTAGCCCTGCACTGGAAATCCAGCGACGTGGACCGTTTTTAAGGAATTGTGCTGCCCACATTTGATGCTGTCCGACATCCGTTGTGTAGTAGGCGTTGGGAGCCTGAATGCCTAGTTCGACAATGACTTCTTGCGGGGAAAGGCTATCGGGGTAGCGAGGTACTTCTAATGGGTAATCTTCCTGCCAGCGGGCAATGCGGTTCAGCCATGCCTGATTGCGCTGTGGGTCACGCACGTCGCCGTCGTCATCGCTACGGCGCAACAGTTCGATGAGCACATGACGCACATCACCCACGATCGGCACTTCAGGCGCACGATTTTTGCCTACTTCAGCAGGGTCAATGTCAATATGAACCACTTTGGCACGAGCGGCGAATTCATCGAGCTTTCCAGTGACGCGATCGTCAAAGCGAGCGCCCACCGCAATTAACAGATCGCACTCTGTGACGGCAAAATTGGCATACGCTGTGCCGTGCATCCCCAACATGCCAACAGAAAGCGCATGATGCTCATCGAAGGCACCAATGCCCATCAGCGTTGTCGTGACAGGCAGACTAAAGCGCTCGGCTAGCACTTTAATTTCAGCGTGGGCGTTAGAGGCGATCGCGCCACCACCCACATAGAGCAACGGTTGTTTCGCGTGTCGGATCAGCTTCAGCGCGTGGGCAATCTGACGCGGATTCCCCTTCACAGTAGGACGGTAGCCCGGTAGCTTGATGTCCTCTACCGTCATTGGCACGTAGTCAAACTGCTGCTGTGCGATGTCCTTAGGTACATCAATCAAAACTGGACCCGGACGACCTGTCGTAGCGATGTAAAATGCTTCAGTCACAATCCGTGCAATGTCTCGCGGATCACGCACGACATATGAATGCTTGACAATGGGCAGCGTAATACCAAAAATATCGGTTTCTTGAAACGCATCGCTGCCGATCACATAGCTAGGAACCTGCCCCGTAATGACAATCAGCGGGATGGAGTCCATATGGGCTGTCGCGATGCCCGTCACCAGGTTTGTCGCTCCAGGACCAGACGTGGCAAAGCAAACGCCAACCTGACCTGTCGCACGGGCATAACCATCGGCAGCGTGTGCCGCACCCTGTTCATGCCGCACCAAGATGTGCTGAAAACCGCCTTCAGCCTGTGCCCGGTAGATCTCATCGTAGATTGGCAGAATCGCACCACCAGGGTAACCAAAAATATGCTTGACTCCGTGACGCTTTAAGCTATCAATCAAGGCGAACCCACCAGTTACCCGCTTTACAGCCACACGTTGCAGTTGCACTAGAAAACCTCACCAACCCTTAGATGAATTTGTATCAGACGATGCATTAGAAGCTAGAACTTAAGTCTAGTGCGGATCGTGATCCCTGTCGAGCGCTTTTGTGTCAGAGTGCTAATCCTTGTAAGACCCACTCTAGCTGCGGCTTAGGGTTGTGAAGCAGGCATCTCGCCGTCACCATCTCCTGACATTAAACGTCGCTGCCATAAAAATTTAACGCCTTGGGTATGAAAGCCGTTCTGAGCAGCGGTTATAAGGCTAGCTCAGGTTGTTCCCAGAAGGGCTTGGCGTTGTTCAGTGCAGTCTGTGGCTTTCGCGTAATCACCAAGCGCATAATAGGCGACGCGGAGGCTACCCAACACCTGCTCGGCGATGCGGTGGTCTTTCATTTTGCGGGCGATCGCCAACCGCTGCTCATAGTAGTCGATCGCTCTAGCATAGTTTCCAAGCGCATCGTAACCAACGCCAACGCTACCAAGCGCCTGCTCCTCGCCACGTCGATCTTGAGTTTCTTGGGTAACGTGTAGCCATTGCTTGCTGTATTCAATGGCACGGTCGTAGTCACCCAGGGCGTAGCAAGCATTGCCCAAATTTCGCAGAATTTGTCCTTCGGTGCGGCGATCGCTGTGTTTCCGTGCCAGCACTAAGCGCTGCTGGTAGTAGTCGATCGCTCTAGCGTAGTTACCCAGGGCATAACAGGCATTGCCCAGGTTTTTCAGAATTTGTTCCTCGGTCAAGTCATCCTGGAGTTTGCGAGCAATGACCAGGCTCTGTTCTTCGTAGTTGATCGCAGTTTGGTGATCGCCCAAGGCTTTGTGTGCTAGTCCCAGATTATTGAGCGCTGCCATTTCACCTCGACAATCGCCAATTTCTTGAGCGATGGTCAGGCTTTGCTGCTGACACTCGATCGCCTTCGTAGGCTCCTTAAGATGACGATAAGCATTGCCTAAATTGCTGAGAATTTTGACAATGCTGCGGCGATCCTGAAGCGGTTGCACAATGTCTAAGCTTTGCCTGGAGTATTTAATGGCTCTCGCATAATCTCTCAGGCTGTAATGAGTCAAACCCAAACCGCTCAGGGCTTTCCCTTGTCCGTAATCGTCCTGGCGATCGCGGCAGAGTAAAAAAGCCTGCTGGAATGTTTTTAGCGCCGCTTCAAACTGCCCTGTCTGATAGTATTCAAAACCCTCGTGCAGTGACCGCTCTGCTATAGCCTGGGCTGCATCCACTATAAGCGTGCTGGTGCAAGTGGCTGTAGAGCCATCAACTGTCAGAGGATCATGCTTAGAGGGCAACACTGTCTCGCGGGAAGCTGCAAGCGCTGTCTCTACCGTTGCAAGGTCGCTGTTCATAATTTCGCTGTTTGGGTGTAACCAGCTATGGGGGTCAAGCTTTTGAAGGGTGATGAACGCTCAAACTGCAAACGTCATCGCTTAGACGTGGCAAACTGCCAGACCATGACTTCGCTCAAATCGTCGTACTGTACTGTTGGGGTCGATCGCCTTGAGTCGAGTCTACTCACCAGCCTCAAGTCAATTTAAGCCACATACTTGAGCAAATTGCACCCTGTAGTGCATCTGAGCACCCTTTGAAACAAGCCTACCGCTTTAGTAGTGTGGCGTATTCCGTAATTTCCCGACCCTTTTCAATGGCTTTGAAGAAAAAACTCAGTGGAATTATGGAGATGTCGTTTATTCCTTCACAACTGCACTTGGTCCGACGAGAGAACGATACGGCTCAACAAGGTAGCGGTCTGCCGCAACTTGAGTCGCTTCAACCGTAACAGCACGCACCTGCTCCTGAAACTGGGTGTCGAAGTCGATTCCCAAGCCTAGTGTTTCGTACCAGCCGAAGGTTTGAGCAATTTGAGCGTTGGTTTGCTTGCCGAGGGCGTGCTGTCCCAGGATTTTATCTTTCGCTGCCTGCAACGTTTCGGGGTCAAAGGGGTGGGTTCGCAGCCGATCGACTTCTGCCTTTAAGCCCTCCAGCGCGATCGCAGTGTTTTCAGGAGCCGTACCCATGTAGACCACAAACTGCGCTGGATGGAGCCGAGTTGGATAAAAGGCAGAAACGTCGTAGGCTAAACCCCGCTTTTCGCGTAGTTCGACAAAAAGGCGGCTGGACAGCCCGTTGCCCAAGTAGCTGTTGAGCAGTTTGAGCGCAGTGTATTCCTGCATAGAGGCAGTGAGCAGCGGCGAAGCGGCGATTGCACCGCTCCCTAACGTCTCGTCGCGTTCACGGACAACAGCGGGTGCCAAGTAGCCCAACATGACGATTGACTGCTGGGTTTCTTGTGCGATCGCGGCTCTCACGGGCTTAGACGTGATCGCAGGCAAACTCAGAACGGGTAAGGGCGTAGCAGGTGCTTGCCAGTCACCAAAGACCTTCTCTACAAGGGCGATCGCGGCATCAGGCTGAAGGCGACCAGAGAGGCTGATGACGATGTTGTCTGGGCGAAAGTGGGTTTGGTGATGACGTTGGAGATCAGTGCGCTCAAGCTGTGTCACACTCGCTTCAGTACCTAAGCCAGACAGTGCGTAGGGATGATCTCCGTACATGATCCGCCGTAGCTGGTCAAAGGCGATCGAGAACGGTTGCTCCTGCTGTGAGCGGATGGCTTGAATGGTCTGGCGGCGTTCTAAATCGATCTCGTGCTGCGGAAAGCTGGGCGATCGCAAGAGTTCTCCGGCTAACTGCAACAGGTCGGCAAAGTCTGCGGAGACGGTTTTAAGGCTCAGGAGAAAGTAGTCTGTCGCTGAGTCGGTGCCAAGGCTTGCGCCCACGGATTCAACCTGTTCGGCAATCTGTAGGGACGATCGCTGCTCGGTGCCTTTTGTGAGTACAGCCGAAAGCAAGTGCGACAGCCCTGCCGTTTGAGGCGCTTCCCACTGGCTGCCTGCACGGATAAAGATCCGCGCCGCAACAATGTCTGCGGATGGATTTTCCCATATCAGCACAACCATGCCGTTAAGGAGCACGGTACGGGTTTGGGGAGATTGTTTAATGCCTAAAGTCACGAAATTATCCTTAATTACGAAGAGCGAACCCTTTTGTAGGGACGTACATGTAACGTCCCTACAAGGGATACATACAACAGCTTTGAAACACCCCTATGCCTATGACAATGGTCTAACCACTGTAGCAGCGTAGTGATAAGGAGAGAGATAGCGGTTAGCGAGGCATTGAAGGTCGGTTGCTTGCATTGCCTGAAGGCGCTGCGGATACGTAGTGGCAACCTGAGGATGAGCAAGGATGCTGTAATACCCGTAAAGCCCAGCTAGTTGACCAGGGGTTTCAGTGGAAAAAGCGTAATCGTTGCAGAGCAGGCGTTTACAGCGAGCCAGTTCGGCTTCAGAAATTGGCGTGGCAGACAGTTGGGAGATGCGATCGCAAATAATTGCCTCTACACGCTCCAAATGCTCTGGAGCGAGCCATGCACTGATGGTAAACAACCCTGACTCCCGCTGAAGCGAAAAGCTGCTGCCGATCGCCTGCACTAAATTGCGCTCTTCACGTAGTTCACGTACGAGACGCGATGTGCGCCCTTCAGCAAGGAGCACCGAAAGAATATCTAACCCATACGCCGCTTGCAGTTGTTCATCAAGGTTCTGCGACTGCGAGTCAATTCCTGGACCAATCCATGCCATCAGTAACCGGGCTTGCTCCAGTCGCGGTAAATGGATCTCCTGACGGCGGATGTCGGTAATGGGCGGTTCGGCTTCTGACACGTAACGAGGGCAGTCGAGGGGGGGCGTAAACGACTGAAACGTTTGGCTCACCAGGTCGATCGCCGCGCTTTTGGGCATGTCGCCCACCACCACCACTGTCATGTTCTCTGGCTGATAGTGGGCGCGATGAAACTGACGCATTTCGGCAGGCGATCGCGCCATCAGTGCCTCCTCCGTGCCCAAAATCGAACGTCCATAGGGATGGCGCTGATACACCATCTCGTTGAGCGACTGAAACGCTAGCCAGTCAGGATTGTCGTAAGACTGGTGGATTTCCTCCAGCACCACCTGCCGCTCTCGCCCAAACTCGCTGTCTGGAATGGCCGCGTGTAAAAGCAACTCTGCCAGGTAAGGCAATGTTTCTTCTAGGTGCTGCGTCGCTGTTGTCATGAAGTAATGCGCGTAGTCGTAGCTAGTGGCTGCGTTCGTGATGCCGCCACGTCGCTCGATCGCCAAATCGAAGGCACCGGGAGCCAGCCGCTCGGTGCCTTTGAAAAGCATGTGTTCTAAAAAATGCGCCATGCCAGCCCATTCGTCGGGTTCGGCGATCGCGCCTGCCTTAACCCAAACATCAACCGCAGCTACAGGAGTCGGCGTGTGCTGGTGAATGATCGTTAACCCGTTAGCCAGCGTCATCAGGTTGGCTGGAAACGGCAGTGGACTGAGAACCGGAGGCAAATCAAGTAGACTCAATAGTTCAGTTCAGGACGGAATGTCTCTGCCTTTACCAAAATTATAGAGAACCCTGGCGTTGTCGAGCTGCGTCTTACGATCGCGTCTCCGCCCCTGGTTGGCTGTAATCCCTGCCGATCAGGGTCATCAGTTCATGACACCGCTTTTAAAGTGAGGCAAAAGTTAGCGTTTCCTCACATTCCCCGCCAGCAGCATTTCAAGCAGCTAACGAATCTCTATCTTCAGGAGGAATTCTGAAGGCTGATTTAACCCGTGCTTATGCGATAGAATTTAGACGTTAAGTTCTGTTTCGGTGCGCTTCTCAGACTCTTACAGTCAATTGATTGCAGCGCGATCGCACGTGCAAAACTCACAAGTGAAACTTGTGGATAGGTTTTAGAATCTAAACGCCAATTAAACAGAGAGAAGAACACATGGCATTTGAGCAGTCCCCCCTTCCCTACGACTTTAACGCTCTTGAGTCGCACGGTATGAAAGCCGAAACCTTCGAGTATCACTACGGCAAGCATCACAAGGCGTATGTAGACAACCTGAATAAACTGGTTGCAGATACCGAACTGGCTGACAAGCCGCTTGAGGAAGTCATCAAAGTCTCCTTCAAAGATGCTTCTAAAGCAGGTATTTTCAACAACGCCGCTCAAGTCTGGAACCACACCTTCTTTTGGGATAGTCTTGCGCCCAACGGTGGCGGCGCGCCTACTGGCGAGCTTGCTGCTAAGATCGATATTGCTTTCGGTAGCTTCGACAAATTCAAAGAAGCATTCACGGCTGCTGCTACGACTCAGTTTGGTAGTGGCTGGGCATGGCTCATTGATGATGGTGGCACTTTGAAAGTGATCAAAACCCCTAACGCTGAAAACCCTGTCGCTCATGGGCAGAAGGCGCTCCTAACGCTAGACGTTTGGGAACATGCCTATTACATCGACTTTAAGAATGCTCGTCCTGCGTTTATCAAGAACTACCTTGATAACCTGGTTAACTGGGACTTTGCCGCTAAGAACCTGGCTGCTGCTTAGTTCAGGTTGAATTGTTAAAAGCCTAGAGACAGCCCTACCAATGGTAAGGCTGTCTTTTTGCTGTTGAGCCTTTTATCGGATTAATCTCATACCAATTTAAAGCATGACGGCTACAGATCCAATCGCTGGGTAGGGGCAAGGCATTGCCTTGCCCCTACAAGATGTGTCGTCTTTTCAATTCAAATTAGCATCACATTTCCGTTCGGCTGATCATTCTTAGTGAAACGTCTTTTTCGTTGCCTTGCTGCTGCTTTTTTTACTATTTCTTGTGCAAAGGATTGGGTACAAGCCGTTGGGCTGCTGCTGCTCTTTGCCTTCATTTATTTACCGATCGGCTTCGTGCTTGGGTTCCTTAGGATCGTGGATTAAATAAAACCGACAAATTGTTCGTAGGTAGGGGCGCACGGCTGTGCGCCCCTACGGAAAACGCCGAGGTTATTAAATTCTTGTTCCTTAAGCTTGACGTGCAATCGTTCTGGCAAACCATTACGAGTGTAGTTGTAGGAGCATTTTTCATGCCATCCTTGCTCGAAGAGTTAGGCTTTCGAGTCTTGCTGCTGCCCATCCAACAGAATCGATCTCGCCCTCAAAGCGGTGGGTTCTTAGCATCCTTAGTTGGCTCTTATTTATCGCTTACCACTTGCATCCATTCGTGCCGTCTTTTTTTAGAACGACTGCCTTTCTGCTTGGAGCAGGCTTACTAGGCATCATCTGCACAGTGTCTTATCTAAAAAGTGGTTCTGTCTGGATTCCCGTCATAAGGCATTGGTTAATTGTCGTTGCATGATTGCTTCTCTTTGGTGGTTTAGAACGATTTTAAGGTTAGACAATGGAACTTTTACGGAATTAGTTGCACGATCGCGATCGCAAACGGGGCATCCCTTGTCGGCATGAATGAGCGGTATAGTTTCGTTGAAGATCCTCGCAAAAAAGCGGGCAACCCTAGAGTCACCCGCTTTTGCCCAAGCTTAGTCAGTCTGGTCAGCGCTATTTCGGTGAGAGCGTCCGGCGCTTAGTAATCATGCGATACGCCTCAATAATGTCGCTTTCTTTCCAAGCGTTGAAGCTATCCATACCAATGCCGCATTCGTAGCCAGCATTGACCTCGCGGGCATCTTCCTTCATCCGCTTCAGCGAATCGAGGTTGCTTTCATGGACGATTTCGTTACCACGACGAATCCGCACCTTACAGTTACGCACAAGCTTGCCAGACTGGACATAGCAGCCTGCTACAGCACCGCGTCCAACCGGGAATACTGCACGTACCTCAGCTTGACCGAGTGGTTCCTCAATCAGTTCGGGTTCAAGCAGACCTTCCATCGCTGCCTGAATATCGTCGAGCAGTCCGTAGATGATGTTGTACTCGCGTACATCCACCCCAGCGCGATCGGCGGCTTGGCGAGCGCCCGTTGCTAAGGTAGTGTTAAACCCAATCATCACGGCATCGCTGGCTGCTGCCAAGTCAACATCCGTTTCGCTGATTTCACCAGGAGCTGCGTAAAGCACCCGCACCTGCACTTCGTTCTGAGGCAACTGCTTGAGCGCACCTAAGAGCGCCTCGACAGAGCCTTGAACGTCTGCTTTCAGAACGAGATTTAGTTCCTTGAGTTCGCCTTCTTGAGCACGTGCTGAAATGGTATTCAGGCTAACGCGGCGTGAAGACATTGCCTGTAAGAGTCGAGATTGACGCTGTTCGTCCGTTTTGTCGGACGCGACTGAGCGGGCTTCTTTCTCATCCTCAAAGACCTGGAAGTCGTCCCCGGCGGCTGGCACGTCGCCCAAACCAAGCACCTCAACGGCGAAGGAGGGGTCTGCTTGCTTCACGCGTTGACCGCGATCGTCCACCATTGCCCGGACTTTGCCCAAGGCAGAGCCTGCCACAATGGTATCGCCAACCCGCAGCGTACCGTTTTGAATCAGCAGCGTCGCGACAGGTCCTTTCGCTTTGTCAAGATGTGCCTCAATGACAGTTCCTTTCGCCGAACGATCGGGGTTGGCATAGAGGTCTTCGACTTCAGCGACAAGCAGGATCATCTCCAGCAAGGTATCCAGGTTCTCACCCGAGATGGCGCTTACAGCCACCATCACGGTGTCGCCGCCCCACTCTTCAGGCACAAGACCATACTCAGTCAGCTCTTGCTTGACGCGATCGGGCTGTGCCTCTTCCTTATCCACTTTGTTAATGGCAACCACAATGGGCACTTCTGCCGCTTTGGCATGGCTGATTGCCTCGATCGTCTGCGGACGCACACCATCATCAGCGGCAACCACCAGCACCGCAATGTCTGTCACCCGTGCGCCACGTGCTCGCATGGCTGTAAACGCTTCGTGACCGGGCGTATCCAAGAAGACGACTTGCTGCATCTTACCTTCGTGCTCGACATCGACGTGATAGGCACCAATATGCTGCGTAATACCGCCTGCTTCGCCTTGTGCCACCTTCGTTTTGCGAATCGAGTCTAGCAAGGTCGTTTTACCATGATCCACGTGACCCATGATGGTGACAACGGGCGGACGACGCTGGAGTTTCTCCAGGTCGCCAGCATCCAGCATCTCGGTGATTTTTTTAGCTTCAGCCTCTCGCTGTCCCGTTTCAACCTCAACCCCTAGCTCTTTCGCGACCATCGTAGCAGTGCCAATGTCAAGCGTTTGGGTGACAGTCGCGGCGATGCCCTTCATGAACAAGGTGCGGATGATGTCTGTATCTGCTATTGACATGATGGAGGACAGCTCTTGTACCGTCAAACCACCGTGTAGCGTAATCTTCTCCGGCTTTTCAACTTTGACCTCCTGTTCACGTCGATCGCGGCGATCGCGTGGGCTGGAAGTTTTCTTCGCTCTTGGCGCGGCAGTGGGCGCTTTCACCTGAGCCACACGAGCAGACTTCGGTTTCGCAGGACGCACTAGCGAAAGACTAACTGGCGTGGCGGCATCGCCATCTTTATCCAGGAGGCTGTCAGCGTCATCTTCATCTTCGTCTACTGCTACTTGAGTGCGACGCTTGGTCTTTCCAGCAACTTTAGCTGCCTTTTCAGCCTCACGTCCTTCCTCTTCTTCCTCCTGCCAGCTTTTCGCTTTTTTAGCACGGGGCAGAGAGGGTCTTGCTTGCAGTTGCACATCTGGAGACGCAGTGCCGCCAGGAGCAGCAGTGCCGCCAGGAGGCGCTGCTGGACGGTTGCCTCGTAGAACAACGCCCTCGGTAGCGCGCACACCTTCAATGGGCGCTCCTTCACCAGGACGAACAGGACGGGGCGGGCGACGTAGCTCAACGATCGTCTGCGGACGGGGAGCCGAACGGGGATCACCAGGCTTAACCGGACCCGGTGCGCGATTGACTGGAGCTGGTTTTGAGGGCGCTCTGGAAGCATCACGCTCAGCAAGGGTACTGGCATCGTCTACTGGTGCAGGCTCATCATTGACGATCCGAGGTGCCTCCTCCGATCGCGCACGTTTCAAAAGAGGACGATTGGTGAGGTTAACGCGCGGCGTATTTGCCGAGGTACTGGGGCGCGCTGGTGGGCTTGAGAGTTCAGACTGACTGGCTGTGTCTCTTGCAGGGGCTGTGCCTCTTGCAGGGGGGGTGTCTCTTGCAGGGGCTGTGTCTCTTGCAGGGGGAGTTGGATCGGCTACGGGAGCAGTCGGCGTTACCAGGTCCTCACGCGCACTAACTGACGTGTCCACCTCATCTGGGCGATCGTCGGGCAATGGCTCTGGCAGTGGCGTTGGAATTTCAGGGCTAACAAGAGCCGTTACCTGTGCCGTTGCAGCGGCTGGGTGCGCCGGACGGCTGGGTGCCGATGGTTTAGTGGGTGCTACTGTAGCCGACGTTAGAGATGGCTCGGTCGCAGCGGTCTGAGGGGGGCTGGCTTGGGGATAGTGAGGCGGCTCTGGGCTTGGGGCTTGACGAATGACTGGCTTACGGATTTCAAGAATTTGCTGCTTTTTTTGAACCGGAGCAGCAGTTTTCGTCTTTGCCTCTGCCGTTTGAGCGTTAGCCCCATTACGAGATGGGGCAGATTTAGCAGGAGAGGGGTGATTGGCGGTATATTTCTCGGCAGCCGTACGAATTAACTCAGCTTCAGTATCAGTAATAGTGCTGCTATGGCTTTTTACTGAAATATGCAACTGTTCGCAAACGGCTAATAAATCCTTATTGTCCAAATTCAATTCCCTTGATAACTCGTAAATTCTGACTTTGCCATTATTCATCCACTCTGCCCTCGCTACCTATCCTGGTTTCACATAATTGCCTGCTGCTTTGACTAAAACGACATTGGATTCAAATTGAACTTATTTCCACACTGGGAACTAAAGACTTACTGATTCCGGTCGGGGGTGACTCTAGCTTTTCATTACAACAGTCTCGACGTCGATGGGCGATGCCCACGGTTCGCAAAGAGGTCTCTCTTCTAATTTTGCACAAATATGACGGTACTGACTTAGTTTCAGTTTTAGGTTTCCTTCAAAGCTTACAGCTAGTGCAACACACTATCCTCACACTAACTTACCTTTGCCAAAACTGCCGCAAGGCGTAGTTCAAGATTAGGCGCTGTGCGCATGTGGTCGGTTTCGACCAGAGGATCACCGCTCAGGTTGCCTGATCTTCTTTGCCTCCACAGGTGAAGAAAGCCATTGGTCACCAACCAAAACAACCGCAGCGATCGCCACATAAATCTGCATCACTGGACGGCAAAGATCGATGACAAGCAAGGCTGCAATGTTTCGCTTGCAAGAACCACCCCGCTCGTCAGGCGCAAAGAGACTCAAGCTTCGGAGTTTCGTTAGCTCACAACCAATCAAAGTGTACTGTCACCCTCTCAAATGTGTGGCATTGCAGCTATTAGTGTAGCCAATACATGCCATTGTGAACGCCATCGTTGTGCAAAGTTATCTTTTGCCAGCAAAGTCAATATCCTACACTGTTCAGGTATCAGGGGTTTAACTGTTTTTAGCCTTAGCGCTTGCTAGCGTTGACGATCGCGACGTTTAAGGTGCTTGCACGCTTGAGTCTGGCTGCACCGTCGCTTCGCCCGACAACCGCTGCCAGAGGGTTTTGTACAGTTGGTCGGCTACGGCTGCTTTGAGTGCTCGCCCCAAGCGGTTTTTTTTCTGTGCCAATTGTAGGCATGTTGCGTGCGGACAGAGATAGACCGATCGCCCCATACCACTGTCCAACTGCACCACTGGAGTGGACTGCCCTGCATCCGAATGCACCCGCACAATCCGCCAAAACTCCTGCTTGAGGGCAACTTTGCGGCAGCTCACACAGCGTCGATAGTTTGGTTGCATGAGCCACTACTTTAAGGACGCTTGAGCGCATCATTCGATTCAACGCCAGAGCCGTCCGCTGTCGCGCCTGCTACCTCCTCGCCTGAATCATCGTCAGCAGTGATTGCAGGGGCGACGTAAGCATCGCTGCCCGTTTCTTGTTGCTCTTCGTCTTCGTAATCGTAATCATCATAGTCGTCAGACTCCACGGGCTGTAGCCGGCGACGCGACTCTAAGGCTGTAGCAATCTTCTGGTTTTCTGCGTCATAGTCGTACTTCGCAGAGTCCTTGATATCAATTTTCCAACCGGTGAGGCGGGCAGCCAGCCGCACATTTTGCCCTTCTTTGCCGATCGCCAGACTAAGCTGGTCATTGGGCACCAACACATGCGTTTGCCGTCCTTCAGGGTCAGCCAGCCGCACTTCATCGACCCGTGCCGGACTCAGCGCATTGGAAATGTAGGTGGAGGGATCGGGTGACCAGCGGATGACATCAATTTTTTCACCGCGTAGCTCATTCACCACGACCTGAATCCGCGAGCCTCTCGCTCCAATGCAGGCTCCCACCGGATCGACATCCCGCTCAACAGTGTCAACGGCAATTTTTGTGCGAGGTCCCACAAAGCGAGACGGTGGATTAGCTTCGCGGGCAACGGCGACAATGCGAACGATTTCATCTTCAATTTCGGGGACTTCGTTTGCAAACAGATAGACCACCAAACCAGCATCGGCGCGTGATACCAGCAGTTGAGGTCCTCGATGTGCGCCCTCAGAGACCTTTTTTAGGTAGACCTTGAACGTTGCGTTTGCCCGATAGTTGTCATTAGGCAACTGGTCGCGCTTTAGCAGTTCAGCTTCGACCTCTGGTTGCCCAAAGCCGCTGTTGACCGCCATGATGACGGACTGCCGTTCAAAGCGCAGCACTCTTGCCTGAAGGACAGTGCCTTCAAGATCCTGAAATTCTTCCTGCACCAGCTTACGCTGCTGATCGCGTAATTTTTGGGCAAGCACTTGCTTGGTTTGAATTGCCGCCATGCGACCAAAATCGCCTTGATCGGGCGTGACATCCAGTACAACGGTATCGCCAGGTTGTGCCTCAGCCGCCACTTCCTGCACTTCTTGCAGCGAAATCTGATGGTCAGAGTTTTCAACGTCTTCCACGATCGTCTTGGCTGCCAGCACTCGAAAGCCTTCTTCTTCGACATCAAGTTCGACTTCAAAGTTAGCAAAGTACTCTTCATCGAAGTTGGGGTTATCAATCCGCTGAGTGCGACGGTAGCGCTCGTAGCCTTTAAGTAAGGCTTCTCGCAGCGCTGCCTGTACTGACAGCTTGGGCAAGTTTCGCTCCCGGCTGATGCTATCGATCATGTCTCTGAGTCCGGGTAGAGTGACCATTGACATTGGGGAAGCCTCCGTAAGTGTAAGGGGAAAAGATGAAGCGGCAGATCGTGGCTGAAACGGGGTTTGGGGAGAACTGGGAGCCTAAGACTTGATCGTCATGCCTCGAAGCGTCAGAGGCTAATCCGGTTCATCGCTGTCGCTCAGTTGAACCTTGGTGATGAGTGCGCGAGGGATGGCGATCGCCCGTCCTTTTTGGTTCAGGTGAAGGGTGCTCTCATCCCTTCGGGTGAGCCGTCCCGTCCATTCTTGCTGTCCGGCGTAGGGTTCAGCGGTGGTCACAATGATGGGAAAACCTTTGAAGGAAACAAATTCGCGATCGGTCGTGAGCGAACGAGAGATGCCAGGGCTAGAGACCTCTAGAACATAATTATCCGGAAGCATCGTCGTGGCATCGAGCGTTGACTCTAGTACCCGACTCATTTGTTCACAATCCTCCAGACATATATCTCGCTCAGGATGATAAATGTCAATGCGTAACACTGGCGGCTGTTGGTTGGTGTGAAAAACTGCCCCAACGACCTGCAAACCGAGAGCATCTGCCAGTGGATGAGCCAGCTCAATGATTTGTGGAACGAGCGGATGAGCCATGAGTACCAATAAAAAAAGTGGGCGTAACCCACTTCCCACGAAGTTAAAACTTCACGAAGCTAGTAGCGACTGTGAGAGGTTCTCGCAGCGCTCTTGCCTAGTTTAGCTCATCAATCCTGGAGTCGGCGCAGAATTATTCCAGAATGACCTTAATGCTGCCGTCCCCTTTTGTAGGGACGTTACATGTAGCGTCCCTACAAAAGGGAGATGTTTAGAACAGCGCCCCGTCAATCCTCAATCAATTCTAAAGTTGAATGGTAGACGCACATAGACTCCTAGCGGGTCGTTCATCGCTTTGAGTGCGTCGAGATCTGACTGGAGTTTTTCTACTTGAGTTGAGAGTGGATCGGGGGGCGAAGCGCTTTGAGCGAACCGAGTCGCCGCCTCGTTCCCCAGTTGCTCAAAGAATCGTTCTGGAAAGCTGCGGGTTTTGGGGTATTCTTCAATCTGCCAGTTCGTACCTAAGTTGGCACGTTTGGCGGCATCTTGAATAGCTGCTTCCATGCCGCCTAATTCATCGACCAAGCCAAGCTGTTTGGCTTTGAGTCCAGACCAGACTCGACCTTGTGCGATTTCAGCCACTTTGGCTTTGGGCAGCTTGCGCGAATCGGCAACTTTGGTAAGAAACTGGTCGTAAATTTGATCGACAGTTTTTTGCAGGAGTGCCAGTTCTTGCGGATTTTTGGGTCGAGATGTGGTTTGGCTATCGGCGTAGCGTCCAGTCTTGACCGCATCCCAGGTGATGCCGTTGGCGTTGGCGATCGCTTGAAAATTGGGTTGAATGCCGAATACCCCGATCGAGCCTGTGATGGTATTGGGTTCAGCAAAAATGCGATCGCTATCGGTTGAAATCCAGTAGCCACCCGATGCCGCAACAGATCCCATTGAGACCACCAGTGGCTTCGCTTTACGAGTCAGCACGACTTCTCGCTGAATCACCTCTGAGGCGGTCACACTACCGCCGGGACTGTTGACCCGCAGCACAACCGCTTTCACGTCGTTATCCTGGCGGAGTTGGCGGAGTTGTTTGGCAAGGCGATCGCCCCCCACTTCCCCAACGCCACCCTGACCACTCACGATGTTGCCTTCTGCATACACCACGGCAACTTGATTTTTCGTGTCGCTATCCAGCTTGTCTTCGGCAATTTTGGCATACGCTTTCAGGCTGACTTGCCGAAACGATTTGGTTTTGTCATCGCTGCCAGCTAACTGCTTCCAGTCTGCGACCACTTCATCCAGGTATGCCAGCTTGTCCACCAAACGGTTCTTGAGGGCATCGGCTGCTACCAATGTGCCTTGGCTGTCAGCAATGGTTTGTAACTGCTGCACGGTGAGTTTGCGATCTTTGCCTGCTGCTGTCAGAAACTCATTCCACAGATCGTTGAGCAGTTGTTGAGTCTGTTCGCGGTTTTCGGGACTGCGCTTCGCCAGCAAGAATGGCTCTACAGCAGACTTATATTTGCCGACTCGCGTCACCTGAACGCCAATGCCGAATTTTTTTAGCGCGCCAGCGTAAAACATCGTCTCGGAACTCAGCCCATTAAGGTCAAACGAGCCAATGGGGTTCAGGACAATCGTGTTCGCAACCGACCCTAGATAATACTCCCGCTCGCGCCAGGCAACGTCATACGCCATAATTTTCTTACCAGAGTCGCGGAAGCGCTGCAATGCCTCGCGGACTTCTTTGAGGGTGGCAAACCCTGCCCCACCAGCGCTTTCTTCGTCGCCATGCAGATAGATGCCAACGATTTTGGGATCGCGGGTTGCCTCGTGAATGGCATCTAACACGGCACGGAGGCTAATCGTTTCAGTGGTGGCGTTGCCTGATAACGCGTTTCCTAATGCCTGACTGGTGCTAGAACTGCGCTTCGCGTCCGTGATGTTCGTACCGAGATCAAACACCAACACAGACTTATCTTTTACCTGGGGACCCGTATCGCTTGCCGCGATCGCAATGATAATCGCCAACAGCCCGCTAACGCTAACGCCCAGGAAGATCAACAGACCTAATACAGTAGCGAGGGTATTTTTAAGAAAATCGCGCATTCAGGCTTCCAGGGTCAGTGGTCGTTTTTATCCTACTCACCTCTATCCTACTCACTGCGTTTGCAGTTTGGCATCCAGGGTTTTGGCAATGCGATCGCGCGTCTCTTCTAAGTGTGCCCTCGTCTCGGTGTCTACCTCTCTACCTTGCCGCCTGAGGACGCGATCGAGGGCGTTGGCAAGCTGTTTTAGTTCATACCATGCCAGAGTGCGAGCATCGTCAGGTGCGTTTGAGGTCCGTAGCACCATAGCCGTCAGTGTTTTCAAGTACTCCCGCTGTAGCCCCCGGCGGAGGCTGGAAAGCTGTAGTTTTTCCTCTGGTTTGACGACCTCGCGCCAAATCGTGGTTTGCAGGGTATCGAATAGTTCCGGCAGAGCAAACGTTTGTCCGGCTTGCGTTTTAAGGTCAGCATCGCGCAGACGTGACAGACGATCGGCGCTGAGTAGGTCATTGAGCACGACGGATTGCAGCAGCAGGATGCGATCGTGAATCGGATAATCGAGCGCGAAAAGCTGTGGATCTTCGCCCCAATGGCTCCAGCGCGAGGGAGCTAGCTTATTCAAAAAGGCGGGAGAAAAGCGAAACTTATTGGCATCGAAGACGTGCGTTTGCAGCAGCGCCAGCGCTTGACGCTGCTTGTCAGCCGATACTGGCTCAAAGGGGAGCCGTCCGACCACATCGCCACCTTTAAAGCGATTAAATGACTGCCCACCAACATACTGGGTCAACAAACTGGCGTACTGGAAGTAATAGTTGTAAATTTCATCGAACTTCCGCCGTACATCGCTGAAGCTCTCGCCTGCAAGGGGTGAACGTTGATCGAGCTGTTGCCACATTTTTTGGGCATTTTCCATTTGCCACGGTGCGTAAGTCAGCAAGTCGCCACTGAGGTCAAACGGATTGGTCAGCGGGTCGAGTCCAGCTTCAAGGTCTTCATCGGTCGCGTAGGCGAGGGCAGGTTCGGGAGCACGTCCGGCAATTTTCTCTAGAAAGCGGGTTTCTGCCTGGGGTGCCAGAGTATCAACCGTAGTGTAGCCATAGGCGATCGCCCATTCATCGTAAGGACCGATCGTCTGCGTGAAATAATCGCCCTGGATAGTACCCTGAGGTGCCAGATTCACGGCGCTGTAATCCATGACCGATGACACCAAGCCTCTTTGGTGAGTGATGTCTGCCTTGTTGAGTTCGGCAGGCGACAGCATCGTACTGCCCCGAAAGTTGTGGCGCAACCCTAGCGTGTGCCCCACTTCATGGGCAATCAGCGATCGCAGAAAGGATTGCACAAATTGCTTCATCTCCGCGCTGCCCGGTTTGACGTTGTGCAGCATGGATAACGACATCGCACCAATCGCAAGTTGACGCGAGGCTTCCATGCCGTAACACAGGTCGTAGTTCCCCAACAGTTTTAGCGATCGACGTGAACTGACCGCTGGGGTCGCGGGCATTGACTGCTTCAAGAAGTGGGCATCTATGCCATAACCGCAGAGCTTAGAATTGCCTGTAAGTTTCATTAAAGCTGGCATCGATCGCAGTTGCTGCGACTGCGTGAGGCTTTGATATTGCTGCTTGGCATACCGCGCGAAGCTGCCGTCAATCAAAATATCGGCATCCAAAATCTCACCCGTCAGCGGGTTGACCCGCGAAGGTCCGAGACCGAGAAACCCTGCATCAAAGGAACTGAGCCAGCGGATTGTGTTGTAGCGCACATCCGCAGGGTCCCACTTGGCATCATCGGGCATCTGACGCACCTGGATCGCGTCCTTAAAACCCGCCTTCTCAAACGCTTTATTCCACATGAGCACCCCCTCTCGCACAGCATCGCGGTATGCCAGCGGCACTGTGTTTTCAATCCAAAACACAATCGGTTTTTCGGGCGGCGACAGGGGCAGCTTGGGATCTTTCTTTTGCAGATGCCAACGCTGGACGTAGCGAACAAAGGGGTCGTTCGGCGAATCATCCGAAAGGTCTTGATACGCGGTAATGAAATAACCGACGCGATCGTCCGCTAGACGAGGACGGTAGCGATGGTTGACGGGCAAGCGCGACAGGCTATAGCGAACCCGTAAGTTAAACGTTTTGCTGTTGGGCAACACGGAAAGATAAGGGGGTGGTGTCCCCTCTGTGTTACCCGAAAAGCCATAGTTTGATTCCAATTCCACATTCAGCGGAAAGGTCTGTACTGGACCAAACGACGACTTGTTAGCATCCAGGTTGTACGTTGAGCCAAGCACATCGGTTAGAAACTGGCTTAATCCAGGCAAATCACTGAGAAATAAGGGGCTGAGATCAACGAGAAAACTCTTGCGTGTGGGATGAGTACTGCGAATCGTTAGCGCCTGCAACACCGAGTCACTAAACGATCGTTTGACCGATCGCTGAAGTGGATCACCCGGACGCGTCCGAAAGAACACATTGGGCACTACAAACTGAAGCTTGTTGCCCACGCGACGGAAGTTAAACAGAAAATCTTCTAGTGGCAAACCACCGTAAATGCCGCCTTGTCCAATCCCCGATTCCAGCGTGACGGTACACAGGTAGTTAACGTTCAGTTGATCGGGCTGAATTTCAGCGTAAAGCTTGCCAGCCGCTTCATCCCGGTAGAGCGTAAACAGCCCCTTCAGCCGTTTTGTCCCCTTTACGATTTGCTCAAAGGAAGGTTTGGGCGACTCTTCCTCAGTCTCCTCTGCGACTAGCCGCGTCTTCGCCATGATCTTTGCTACGCTTGCCGCGCTCGTATCGACTATGGACAAAGGCGATTGTGGCGCGATCGTTGGCTTTGGCGATCGCACCTCACTCCGAACGTAAGCTGGCACCAACACCAGGAACAAACCAATCACAAACGCGGCTATCAGCGAGATTCGTTTCATTGCGTCAGCAGTAGAGGAAATTGGAGCAGCACAGCGCGAAAGTTAACGCTACATCCTAATGGCGTAGTTTTGGAAATTCGATCGGTTTGAGGATCTTAACCCAGGTTGGTGGAAAGCTTATGTATCTGCATAGAACTGTATCGATAAAGTTTGGTGCTAAACTAATCGCTAGCTCAAAGGCACGTCTCTCTGCTGCAAAAATTCTATGAGCAACACACCATCCGATGCCAGTACACAGCAACTACTGACCGCTGTGCTACAAGCAACCGCTGAAATGCAACAACTCAATCTCCAGCAGAATCAGAAGCTAGATCAGCATAGCCAGAAGTTAGATCAGCAAAACCAAAAACTTGATCATCTGGCTGAACAAGTTGGTTATCTTACAGAGGGTTTGACGGAGATTAAGCTGCTAGTGCAGAATCAATCTGAGACCTCCAAACGGCAGGCAGGCACTGCCGAGCGGCAAGAACGGAACATTGAACGGTTGGTTGGCATTGTGGACAAGTTGATTGGCGATCGAGCGTCATCAATACCAACGGCGTTATGAGTGTGAGCCTCTATTTAATGCCTGTTTCGTAGGATGTCAGTTCAATAGACGCGATTGCCGAGGCATTCCTTCACCCTTAACTGAATCGGCACACGGATAGAAATAGAGACTGTGCTTTTTTCAAGTTTGCTCAGACGCTTCAGGCTCCGACGGAGCACATCTATTGCCAGAGGAAAATGATTCTATCTGATTGATCTATCTAAGCGATGATGAACCCGTGACCCGTATCGACGCAAAACCTCATTTCGGTAGATGCAGGCTTAAAATTCTTGAGCAGATCTGTCATCAGTTGAAATGCCGTATCTTTGATCCACAGTATGGTGAGTTTATTAACTGATCAGCGATAAGCTAATCGACTAGAGAGATAGGGACTGTCGTGGCACAGGTTGTTCTTGAAAATATTTACAAAAGCTTTTCTGGTCGTAAGGGCGAAGCAGCACCGACAACGGTTGCAGCAGAGCCTCTATTGGCACCAATCGACAAACGTAGTGTCACCGTCAAAGACTCTGCACGTCGATCGCACGCCACCAGTGTCCTTCGTGCCATAAATTTGACCATTGCAGACGGCGAATTTATGGTGCTGGTGGGTCCGTCTGGCTGCGGCAAAAGTACACTGCTGCGTCTGATTGCGGGGCTTGAGGAACTGACTGGCGGTAATGTTTACGTGGGCGATCGCCTCGTCAATGACCTCCCCCCCAAAGAGCGCGACATCGCGATGGTGTTTCAGAACTACGCGCTTTATCCACACATGACGGTGTATGAGAATTTGGCGTTTGGGTTGAGACGGACGAAATTAGGGAGTCGGGAGTCGGGAGTCGGGAGTCGGGAACCAGAAGCTTTAACTCAAAATTCTCTAGCAGCTCAAAACTCAAAACTCTCACCCCTCACCCCTCACTCCTCACCCCTCACTCCTCCCCCCTCACCCCTCACTCCTTACTCCTCACTCCCCATCTGGGCTGAAAATCTTTTGATTGAAACGACGCGTAAACTGCCGAAGGGGTTGCGGTTTGGATCGGCGCGGGAACGATCGATCGACCAGCAGGTACGCGCCGTCGCACAGATTTTGCAAATCGAACCGTTGCTGCATCGGCTGCCCAAACAGTTATCGGGTGGGCAAAAGCAACGAGTCGCGCTAGGACGAGCGATGGCGCGTAATCCACAAGTGTTTTTGATGGATGAGCCGCTGTCGAACCTGGATGCCAAACTGCGGGCAGAGACGCGATCGCAAATTGTAAAGCTCCAGCGACAGTTGGGCACGACCACAATTTACGTGACTCATGATCAGACGGAAGCGATGACGATGGGCGATCGCATTGCCGTCATGAATGCGGGACAAATTCAGCAAATCGCCTCGCCGTTGGAGTTGTACAATCGTCCTGCCAATCGGTTTGTTGCCGAATTCATTGGTTCACCGCCAATGAACTTTTTGCCTGTGCAATTTAAAGCGCCCTTGCTGCTGACCCATCCTCAGTTCCGGCTGACGTTGCCCGAAGTTTGGGCATCCGTGCTTCACCCTTACGATGGGCAAACGCTCACGCTTGGTATGCGTCCAGAACACCTCAATGTCAGTGCGGCTGCGCCCAAGAATTTGCCTGTGCAGGTGGAACTGGTCGAAGCACTGGGCAGCGAAACCTATCTCGCAGTCAGTCTTGTCGGCGCTAGTGCCGATGCGTCTCTGCTGCAAGCGCGGATTGAGCCCGATCGCCCCGTGAGCCTTGGTGAACAACTCTGGCTCTCAATGTCTGCCGACAAAATCCATCTGTTTGACCATGATGGACGGGCGATCGTGCCAAAATCAAGCGTCTAGTGTTCTGTCAAGAATTTTTTGACGGGTTGAAAACCCTCAAAAAACACACCAGCAACTCAGTCATCGTTTACGTACAGATGATGCTTCTAGCGTTTAAGCCGGAGTAGTGAGAGTAATTTGCTGCAATGCCATCAGGTCTTAGCTGTGAATAACTCACGCCTAACAGTTCAGCATTGAAGCGCTCGTCATAGAATGAAGGGGTGGATACGTTTAAATTTAAATTGCAGGAGTGAAGTCTGTGACAACGACGACTGCTTCGACACAAACGCTTGTACTATCGCCTAGCTACAATTTGCCGATCGCGCTGGTGGTGTTTGCAGTTCCCCTATTGCTGGTAAAGATCTGGGTTGGTGTTGTGCTGGCTCTATTTGGTTTATTTCTGTTGTTTCAGGCAGCGACTTTACGCCTTTGCTTTACTGAGACAGCGCTTGATATTGAGCGGGGGCAGACGCTGATTCGGCGCTTCCCTTATCAAGACTGGCAGCACTGGCGCATTTTTTGGTCGCCTCTGCCGATTCTTTTTTACTTTAAAGAAGTCAACAGCATTCATTTTTTACCCATTCTCTTTGATCCGAAGGCGCTACAGACCTGCCTGGAAACTCGCTGCCCGCGCTCCTAAGCGCTAGTTGTCTAGTTGGTAGATGTTAGGCTTCAAGGTCTAGCAACTCATAACCAACAATTTCAATTTGCATTGAACATGAATCCAGACGAATTGCCAATTGCAGCGGGTGCAGATGGATACCAGTCCGAAGCTAACGCTGCTAGCCATGATGAAGAGACTCACGATCGCCCCACTGCGGAGCCATTAGGTATCCAAGAAGCTTCTGCGCAGGCGTTGATGGAGGAAGAGAGACTGCCACTGGTGGAGCGAGTTGAGGCAGAACAGGCGTTGCCGTCGATCATGTCTTCAGTCACCAATACAGCTACCGAGCAACGGATCGCCGATCTCCAGCGTCGAGAGCAAGCGTTAAGACGAGAGATTGCCACCTTGCAAGCCTCTCAGATTCGCCTACAGGAAGAAACGGCGACGGCTCAGGCAGCGATGGGGCGGCTCGTACAGGAAGGATTGAAAGAGCTAGAACAGCGAAAACAAGCACTTCAAATCAGCGTCGAGCAGCTAGAACGTCGTCAAGAACGCATTCGCAATGAGATGCGAACCACATTTGCAGGGGTCTCCCAAGATCTGGCCATTCGGGTGCAGAGTTTTAAGGATTATCTGGTCGGTAGTTTGCAAGATCTGGCATTGGCAGCCGAACAACTGGATTTGCCGCAGCCCGGAACAGCAGCCAGGACGACCGAAAAAGCGACTGTTATGGCTGAATCGTTTTCTAAAGACGCGGTAGCGCCTCAGTTTGCCGAGCAGAGCTTTCAAGAACAGACGAAAAAAATTCGTAATTTGCTGGATCAATATCGGAATCGACCCGATTACTACGGTTCGGCATGGCAGCTTCGCCGGACGTTTGAACCGGTTCATGCTGAGCGTGTCTCAAACTGGTTTTTTACCCAGGGTGGACGAGGTGCAGTACGCACGATGGGCAGCCGCTTGCAGAATATTCTCATTGCTTCGGCAACGATTTCAATTTCGCACACGCTGTATGGCGATCGCCTACGTGCTTTGGTGCTTGCCCAATCTCCCGAACGCTTGGGCGAATGGCGGCGCGGCTTGCAAGATTGCCTCGGTATTACGCGCAGCGAGTTTGGTCCAGAACGCGGAGTGGGTTTGTTTGAAGACCCCTTTCCGCTCACGCAAAAAGCCGATCGCCTGGTTAAAGATGGGCTTTTACCGTTGATTATCATCGACGAAACGGAAGATGAGATTAGCTTGTCGCTGTTGCAGTTTCCGCTCTGGCTAGCCTTCGCGCCCAATCCTCAAGTGCCGACCTATTCGTATTAAAGTTGTAAGGTGCTGGTTGTTGGTTGTGAGAGCGATCGCTCCTCATCATTGACAATCGGCAATGCCATGCTGCGTCAAGGAAATCAAACGATGGCACTCTGGCTCGCCTTAAATGCACTACTGCTAGTAGGAGCCTATCTACTAGGCTCGATTCCGCCTGGGTACTGGGCTGGGCGACTGCTGAAAGGTATTGATATCCGAGAGCATGGTTCTGGCTCGACTGGCGCTACAAACGTGCTGCGGACGGTCGGTAAAGTGCCAGCGTTGGTTGTGCTACTGGTCGATATTTTAAAAGGAGTAGGGGCGATCGCGGCTGTCCACTCGTTTTACAGCTTCGCCAGCACTCAAGCTCTGATCCCGCCGATCGAGGCAACTATCTGGCTACCCTGGATCGTAACGCTAGCGGGCACGGCAGCGTTATTGGGTCACAGCAAGTCGGTTTTTCTGGGCTTCACCGGAGGCAAATCGGTAGCAGCGGGTCTGGGCGTGTTGCTGGCAATTAGTTGGGTGGTTGGCTTAGGCACGCTGGCAGTATTCGCCGTGATGTTAGCACTTTCTAGAATTGTGTCGTTGAGTTCCATTGCGGGCGCGATCGCGGTCTCTGGTTTCATGCTTCTGACTCACCAACCCTTGCCCTACATCCTGTTTGGTTTATTAGGCGGTTTCTACGTGATTCTCCGGCACCGTGCCAACATTCAACGCCTGCTCAGCGGTAACGAACCCCAGTTAGGACAAACAATAGCGGAAGCGAATAGTCAGCCTCCATCCTAAGCACGATAAGGCAAAGCTTTTTGCTTCCAATCAATAGCCTTTTGCCCGTAGAGACCACTCTTTTCCAAATGCCTGGTCTAACAAAAAGCGCCTTTGGAACAAATTGATTAGATCTGCCAGAATTTTGCTCTCAGGTATGACCTCAACAGCAGCCTTGATCATCACTTCGACCACCGAAAGAACGACCGTAGGTGTGCAGCGATCGATCGCTGCATCGTGATGCTAGAAAGTCTTCTGTATGCAGCGCTGAATTTAAGGTAATGGTCTAAACGCATCGTTGACTATCGATGGGGAGCTTACGTACAAAGGTAAGCGTCCCAGAAGTTTAAGGAAGAATTAGGTATTTCAGCTCAATGGTTCAGCTAAGTTGAAACTATGAGTGACGACATCGAGATGGCCGACATTAAAGTAGCGAAGGCAGACTGGGATAGCACACCAGCGAGTATTCAGGCGTTGGTGCTAGTGCTGAATGAACGCCTGACTCAGTTGGAAG
>Ga0209490_10000223_pt1 | contig 62077 bp, 39 predicted proteins | sample MAT06_FD_187209 | JGI IMG/M metagenome (GOLD analysis project Ga0209490, IMG submission 187209) | Freshwater microbial communities from Lake Fryxell liftoff mats and glacier meltwater in Antarctica - MAT-06 (SPAdes) (version 2) | ecosystem: Environmental > Aquatic > Freshwater > Ice > Liftoff...
GCCCGTTCCCACCACCACCCCCACCACCCCCACCACCGCCACCACCACCCCCACCACGACGCCCGCGACGGCGCGATTTGCGGAGGCCGATCTCGACCGTCACTTCGAGCGCGTTGCGCAGCCGGAAGCGCTCGCCAAGGGCGAGGGGGACGAAGGGATCGTCATCACGGTGAACGAGCGTGCTGCCGCTGAGCTGTCGCACGCGCCCTTCGGCGCGTTGCGGCCATTCAAGAATGCCGGTGAGCGTGGTCATCATAAGTTGTCAGGCCAAAGTGCGAATGGACGCCGGCAGTGCACAACGCGCGACAGTGATGAAATCCATCACCGTGAGGCGGCGTGCAAGGGCCGCGCGGACATTCGGATATCTCCCCCCGATCCACAAGCTGCGTTTACGAACTCAACCCCCCGAGAAGACTCGATACGGAATCTGCGAAGAGCCCATTGTGCTGACTGTATACATTCTACAAGAGCGGCTACGCCCGTGCGGCAGTATACATCCGGTTCGACACGGACGGGCTGTACTCAAGAACGGGCCTTCGCGATGAGGCCGATATGAAGCGTAAGAAAAGACCGGGACCTGCGTTGGCCAGAAGGGTGTTCAGAGGAAGAAAAGACCGAGAATAAACCGGCTGGAATGAACGGACCTGCACCAGACCGTACAGTCGCACGTCGGACAGTCCCAAGCCACATTCGACCAGTTCAGATTCTGCCGGATCGTATTCAAGATGCACGCTCCAAGGAGCGATGCCTCGTAAATGAACTCCTGCAACCCGATATCGGCAGGAACGACTCCATATATGAGCATGAAACTGAAAGAAAGTCAAGGGAAAGTGGGGGTGCAACGGTGAAGTATGTGGGTGTTTCGAGTCACGATCGGCGCAAACGACCAACTTCTTCGACCATTACCGACGACGAGATCTCTGCCGCAGCGCGGCCTTGGCATCGTTAATCGCTATGATGGCGACGTTCATCGTTGCAGGCGAGTTGTCGCCGCGATCGAATCGCGGCCATCGAACCTCTCCTTGTCGTTAAAGGTCGTTGGCCAAGGCAAGCCCGAAACCCACCCATCCGCTCTCGCCAGCGGGGTATTTGCGATGGACCATGCAGACGTTTAAGGGCATCGCGGTATCGCCCGGCATTGTGGTGGGGCGCGTCTTTGTGCTGGATGACCAGCGGCGACGCATACCCAAGCGGCTGGTGAAGGCTGAACAGGTTGCGGTCGAGCACGATCGGCTGTGGAAATCGCTGGGCGAATCGATCGCCGAGCTCAACGGCCTGCGCGAGAGCACCCGTCGGCAGCTCGGCGATGAAGCGGCCAAGATCTTTCAGTTTCACATCGGCATGCTCAGTGATGCGAGTCTGACACACCCGATGCACGAGCGGATCGACCGCGAAAAGATCACTGCTGAATACGCCGTCTACACCGGGTTCGAGGATCTGCTGCGCAAGTTCAGCAAGATGGCCGACCCGAGCTTTCAGACCAAGGTCGATGACATTCGCGACCTTTCGGCGCGCGTCATCAAGCACCTGATCGGCGAGCACAAAGGGCGGCTCGACACCATGGCCAGCGGCGTGGTTGTGGCGCGCGACCTGACCCCGAGCCAGACGGCTGGCTTTGATCGGCGTCACGTTCAGGCCTTTACCACCGATCTGGGTGGACGGACGAGCCATACCGCCATCTTTGCCCGCGCGCTGGGCATTCCCGCGGTCGTGGGCGTAGGCAACATCACCGAGTTTGCGATCGATGATGCGCCGATCATCATTGACGGTGATCGTGGCGTGGTGGTCGTCGATCCGGATCAGGCGACGCTCGACGAGTACGAAGGGTTCAGCGAGGCTCGCCAGACGTTGGCCATCAGCCTGCACGAGTTCACCGGCCTGCCGAGCATCACGTCGGACGGAACGCCCATTCAACTGCTCGGAAACATCGAGATTCCCGAGGAGATCACGCAGGTCATCAAGGCGGGCGGCGAGGGTGTCGGGCTCTATCGAACCGAGTTTCTCTACCTGGTCGACAACATCGAGCCCAGCGAGGCGGACCACTACGAAGCCTATCGGCGCGCGGTCGAGCTGAGCGCGGGCCGCCCACTCACCATCCGAACCATGGACCTCGGTGCCGATAAGGCCACGCAGGAACGGGCTGAGAATCCCGAACGCAATCCCTTTCTGGGGCTGCGATCGATCCGCTATTGCCTGCAAAACCTGCCGATGTTCAAGACGCAGCTCCGTGCCATTCTGCGCGCCAGCTCGCTCGGGCCGATCAAGATCATGTTCCCGCTCGTCACCAACGTGAGCGAGCTTCGCCAGGGCAAGTACCTGCTGAACGATGTGATGGAAGATCTCGAAGACGAGGGTCTGGCCTTTGACCGGAAGGTCGAAGTCGGCATGATGGTCGAAGTGCCGAGCGCGGCCATCATGGCCAGCACGTTCGCGCGTGAATGTGCGTTTTTCTCGATCGGCACCAATGACCTCGTGCAATACACGCTTGCGGTCGATCGGATCAACGAACGGGTTGCGAACATGTACAATCCTGCGCATCCTGCGGTCTTGAAACTTGTTCGTGATGTCGTGCGGGCCGCCCGCCGATACACCATTCCGGTATCCTGCTGCGGCGAGTCGGCGGGCGATCCCGAATACGCGCTGTTGCTGATCGGGCTGGGATTGCGTACCCTGTCTGCGACTCCATCATCGATCCCGGGGCTCAAGCGCGTGGTTCGAAAGGTGACGGTGCAGCAGTGCGAGCGGATCGCTCAGAAGGCGATTTCGCTGGATTCGGATGTCGCGGCCACGGCCTATTTGCGTGACCAGGCACGAAAGATCATTCCGGAGTTGGTCGACGGGCGTTCCGGCGAGCGATGAAGGAGCGGAACAAAGGTGTGGCGTGCCGGGAACGGCTTGCCCCGCCGAGAAGCGGTGCTCAACACACCGCCGGCTGATGCGGGTCGTCATCCACAAGGTGGTGATGGCCGGTTGCACCCGGCGGTAGCCGGGATCGGGTGACGGTCACCAGATCTGAAAAATCGCCGGCGAATGGCCGGTGGGTTCGGATCGGGTGATCGGGGGCGGGAGCGGGCGGTGAAGAGCGCAGGGTGCGCTCGACGCGCGAGGGCCGCACGCGGCCAATCACGCGGACGGGCGCCGGGTTTCTTGGTGGGATGAGTCGAACGCGGAGCGCAGCGCCTGCAAAGCGCGAGTTGAGCGCGGGTTGTCTTCTGTGGGAAGAACGACACAAACGTGTATGTCGAGAGTCGTGAGGAACGCTAAACAAGGACATTGCACGCGCAAGGTCTCGGGTTCATGCCGTTGCCCCGACATCTTGGCTCGCGCGTTGGTGCCGCGTCTCCCGGCGGGCTTCGACACCTGCGCATAGCACGTAACAAGGAAGGATTCGAGACATGGCCAAGAGCCAGATGGTGATCAACTACGTCCCCGGCGAAGAATGCCGCGTGGCCGTCGTCTACGACGGAAAGCTCAACGAGCTTCACGCCGAGCGGATGGACAACGTGAGCCACGTGGGCAACATCTACGTGGGGAAGGTTGTCAACGTGGAGGCGGCGATCCAGGCCGCGTTTGTGGATTTCGGGCTCGAGCACAACGGCTTCCTGCACGTCTCGGACCTGCACCCACAATACTTTCCCGGCGAGGGCGACGAGACGACCGAGCGGGTGGGCAAGAAGACGCCGCGCCGCGATCGCCCGCCCATTCAGGCGTGCCTGCGTCGCGGCGATGAGGTGGCGGTGCAGGTGCTGAAAGAAGGCGTGGGGACCAAGGGTCCGACCGTCACCAGCTACCTCAGCATTCCCGGGCGATTCCTGGTGATGATGCCGCAGATGGACCGCGTAGGCGTCTCACGCAAAGTTGAAGATGAGGAGACCAGGCGCAAGATGCGCGAGATCCTCGACCAGCTCGACTTGCCCGAGGGGTTCGGGTTCATCCTGCGTACCGCGGGCATGGACCGGGGCAAGATGGAGCTGAAACGCGACCTTGCGTACTTGCAGCGCCTGTGGAAGGACATGGAAAAGCGCTGGAAGAGCGGGAACAAGCCGCGCCTTCTCTACAGCGAGAGCGACCTGCTCGTCCGCGCCCTGCGCGACATCCTCTCGACCGAGATCGATGAGGTCGTGGTGGATAACGAGGCCGCGCTCACACGCGCGGCCAAGTTCCTCAAGATCGTCGCCCCGCGCTCAAGCACCAAGCTGATTCATTACACCGGCAAGGCCCCGATCTTCCACGTCATGGGTCTGGAAGAGCAGATCCAGATGATCCACGCGCGTGAAGTTCCGCTCCCCAGCGGCGGCCGCCTGGTGATCGACGAGACCGAGGCTCTGGTCGCCATCGATGTGAACAGCGGCAAGAGCCGCGATGCACGCGATGCCGAGACCAACGCCTATCGCACAAACATGGAAGCGACCGAGGAGATCTGCCGCCAGCTCAGGCTGCGCGACCTCGGCGGGGTGATCGTGAACGACCTGATCGACATGCGGTTCGTCAAGCACCGGCGCGATGTCGAGAACCTGTGGAAGGAACTGCTCAAGAAGGACCGCGCGCGATGGACCATCGCGCCGATCAGCGAGTTTGGCATTCTTGAAATGACCCGCCAGCGCATGCGCGGCAGTCACGAGAGTCAGCACTTCGCCGATTGTCCGACCTGCCGCGGCCGCGGGCTGGTGCAGCGTCCCGACAGCGTGGCCACCGAGAGCCTGCGTGACCTGGCCGCGCTCCTCGACCACGAGCGCGTACATCGGATGGAGATGGTCGTCAACTCCCGCATCGCGGGCGAACTGCTCAGCACCAAGCGGCGTGCGCTCTCTCGCATCGAGCGCACCAGCGGCAAGCACGTCGATGTCCGCGTGAGCGATGCCATCCCCGTCGATCGTGTGACCTACTACGCCTACGACGATCGCGGTGCCGATCTCGATGTCACCAAGCTCGGCTCGCGCCAGGCCCACCCGAATGAACTGGTGGAATATGCGCTCCCACGTGCCGCGGCCACCGATGACTGGGCAACCGAAGCCCCAGCACCCGAGCCCGAATCGGTTGAAGAGTCGCAGGAAGCGGTAGCCGAACTTGCGCCGCACCCGATCGAGCTTGAGCAGGAAGACTTTGAGGAAGATCGCGAAGCGCCAACGGGCGCTCGCGGTCGTGGCGGACCCACCGCTGCCGCGAGCGGCGATGGAGAAACGGGCGGTCGTCGTCGCCGCCGTCGCGGCCGTCGTGGTCGCGGCCGCTCGGGCGACGGTGCCGGACGCGATGGTGCCGATGCGCCGCTGAATGCTGCCGACGCCGCGGCACCTGCACGCGAATCGGGCAGTGACGATCAGGCCGACGAGGGCGAACTCGGCCCCCGCACCGATGAACTGGGCAGCGATGGGCCCTTCAGCGGGCGCGATGATGGCGGAACCACGAACGGCGCGGGCGCGCCCGAAACAGGCGTTGCTGGTCCTGATGGCGAAGGGGGCGAGCAGCGCAGGCGGCGCAGACGGCGCCGCCGCGGCCGCGGCGGGCGCGGTATTGAAGGCGGCCCAAGCTCCACCGGGGCTGAAGGTGCGGAGCACGCCGACATCGGCGAACCATCAGAAGTTGGCGAACCATCAGAAGTTGGCGCACTGGGCGATCAGCCTTCATCCGGAGCGTCTTCATCAGACCGAGGTCACGATCGCAATGCGCGTCGTGGCAGCGAACCTGTCGGCTTGGGCACCTCAGACTCACCCAATGCATCCGCCGAGCAATCTTCGGATGCAGAAGAGGGTGAGACCGCAGGTGGAGGCCGCAAACGCCGACGCCGCCGACGTGGACGGGGCGGGCGCGGCAGCGGTGCTGGTGCCGACTCAGGGTTGAACAACGGCACACCGGGCGGAATTCCCGGTGCCGGTCCGATGGGCGGCCCCATCAATGATCACGCGAACGGCGCGGACAGAAGATCACAAGGCCAAAGCGAGATGGGCGATCAACCTTCTGACGGGCCACTCGATGGTCCGGATGACGGGCCCAATGACGGGCCCAATGACGGGCCAGTTGGCGAGGGTGGCGAGCCGCGCCGTCGTCGGAGGCGCCGTCGCGGACGCGGCGGTCGGGGCGGCGAAGGTGCAGAGGGTGGCGGCCCGGCGATCGGTGCCAGTGTACCTGCACAAGGCGGGCGCGAGCCAAACGCTGGTCGCGCACCGAGCAACATCGCGCCGCCACGAGCACAGACCCCGCGTCGCGAAGCTCGACCTGATGATCGGGCAGCCGGACAGAACGGACGAGGTTCGCCCGGCGGGCGGGCGCCCGCGCAACCCGCGACACCATCGCGGTCTCCCCGCGGCCCGGCCGCAAGTCCGCCAGCCAAAGAGCCCGCCAAGCCCAAGGTTCGTGTTCTTTACTCAAGCCGACGCAAGCTCGGGCCGGGCGAAAAACGCGGCATGGGTGCCGCCGACGAATAGCCTGCGCATACTCCACGCAGCTCAACAACTTGTTAACCACAGGACCGAGCACTCCGTCACGCCCCCACACCCATCCGTGGGTGTGGGGTTGCTGGTCGGAGCAAGCCCGATGACGGAGCCCCATCGTGGGTGAAGAGCGACGGATCATCATCCTGGGTTCTACTGGCTCGATCGGTACACAGACGATCGATGTCGTTGAGCACTTCGCGCGGCTGAACGCGCATGGCGACCGCGCCAACGGTGTGCGCTACCGCGTGGTTGGGCTTGCCACTGGGCGCAACGCGCACGCCATGGCCGATCAGGCACGCCGGCTCGGCGTGCTTGAACTGGCCATCGCCGATGAAACCGCCCAGCTCGATGGGCTTGCGCCCGGCGCACGCGTCAGGCGCGGCAGCGATGCGGCCGAACGACTCGTTCGCGAAGTCGAGTGTGATGTCGTGCTGGGCGCCATGGTCGGCGCGGCGGGTCTTCCCGCAACACTTGCCGCTGTCGAGTTGGGGCGCGATGTCGCGCTCGCGAACAAGGAAACACTTGTCGCCGCGGGATCGCTGGTCATTCACGCCGCTTTGAAAAGTGGGGCGCGCCTGTTGCCGGTCGATAGCGAGCACTGCGGCGTCTGGCAGTGCCTGGCCGATCAACCACGAAGCCACACCCACGGCACAGACCGCACGCTTGCGGTACCGCCCATGGCGTGCGGGCCGGAAGTGGTCAAGGTCATCCTCACCGCCAGCGGTGGCCCCTTCCGAACGTGGAGCAAAGAGCAGATCGATGGCGCGTCGGTCCGAGAAGCCCTCAACCACCCGACGTGGAGCATGGGACCAAAGGTCACCATCGACTCGGCCTCGCTCACCAACAAAGCCCTCGAAGTCATCGAGGCCCACTGGCTCTTCGGGCTTGATGCTGATCGCATCGGCGTTCTCATTCATCCGCAGAGCGTTGTTCACGCACTTGTCGAATACGCCGATGGGAACGTGATCGCGCAGCTCGGCCCGCCCGATATGCGCTCACCCATCCAGTACGCGCTGACCTGGCCCGTCCGACCCGCCGGTGTATCAAAGAAGATCAACTGGCAAGCCATGTCCACACTCGAGTTCTGCGTGCCAGACACCGATCGCTTCCCCGCGCTCGAAGCGGGCTTCGAGGTCGTGCGTCGCGGCGGAACCGCCGGCGCGGTTTTCAACGCCGCCAACGAAGCCGCGGTGCAAGCCTTCCTCATGGGCCACGACCTCGGCCCGGGCGGAACCGGGTTCGCACGTCTGTGCGATGGGCTGAGGACGATTCGCTTCGGCGAGATTGCGCGTCTCTCGTGCCGCGCGCTGAACGAAGTCGGGGTCTCGCCCCTCAATTCGCTCGATGATGCCGTGCGGGCCGACGCCGAAGCACGCCGGTTTATCGAACGCGAACTGCGCTAGCTGCCGACGGACATCTACACAATAAAAAGGGCCATCCCCGAAGACTGGCCCGCGCGATGAACACACCGTGGCGATCACCAAAGATCACTCATTGTCGGAGACGGAAGCGACCGGCTCGCTCGGATGGGGGAGCTTGAACTCCTTCAGCAGCGTGTCAATCCGCTCGGCTTCAGCAGCAAGATTGCCGGGACGCAGACCGTTGAAGCGCACCTTGCCATCGGGAGTGACGATGGCGATATGCGGGATGCCACGCACACCGAAATCGGGGTTGAAGCAGCTCTTGTCGCTGAAGGCCACGGTCCATGTCATGTCCATATCCTTGATGAACTTGGACATAAGTTCGTGCTCTTTCTTAGGATCACCACCGCACTCGATCCGCTCCGGCTTCGATCCCTTCTCGTTCGTGCGCGCGATGTGGTAGCCCTGCTCGCTGGTCACACCCAGAATGACCACGGGGTAATCCTTGTAGCGGGCCGCGAGCTTGCGCATCTCGGGAAAGCTGGCCACGCACGGCCCGCACCACGTCGCCCAGAAATCAACAATCACCACCTTGCCCTTGAAATCCGCGGACGAGGTGATCGGTGTGGGTGAGTTTGACCACGACAACGCGATGTTCGGTGCCGCATGGTCGAGCAGCTCGCCCCGCGCAAAGGCCGAGTTGCACAGATCGTTCAGATCCTTCAGATACTTCCGCGTGCGTTCCGCGGACTTGGGATCATCCTTGAAGCGCGGGTCCTCTTTCGTTGCCGCCATCTTCGCCGCTGCGCCGACCTTTTCGCGAATCCGATCGACCATCGGCTTCTCAAACTTGTTGTTCGGGTCCATCGCAAAGTCGAGAATTCCCCCGAGGTTCGCGGCCGCGCTCGGCGATAGATCAGGCGTGATGTACGGCTCAACCGCCTTCACCAGCTCGTTCTCCTGAATAACGGGCCCGCTAAAGCTCGTCAGGGCACGCAGTAACCCATGACCCTTGCCGGCCTTGAAGTTTTCGGCCGCGGCGGGGTGCTTCAGGCCGCGAAGCAGAATCTCCAGCCGCTTCTCATCTTCCGCCTTGCGTGCGTCGGGGGTGGGCTCCTTGAGTGTCGGCCAGGCACCCAGGGCGAGATCGGCGGCACGCGCCCCATCCACCGAATCGAGTTTCGAGAGTGCGAGCAATCGCGGGTGCAGCACTTCGCGCAGCTCAGGGCTTGGTGAGATCAGGGTCTTGATCGCCAGCTTCTCAAGCTGCGGAATACTGATTTCGCTCCATGAAATCTCGCCCATGTTCGCGGTCACCGCATCGCTCGTCGCCCTGGCCTTCTCGCGCGGGTCGGTGATCTCCTTCCCCGCATCGACAACCTTCGTCACAAAGGCATCGACCTGAGCATCGGTCGGGGGCGCACCCCAAGCCGGAGCAACGACCGCCGAGATCGCAAGAGCAGCAAAGACGGCGGCAACGAAACGAGCATGGCGCATGGTGAGTCCTTTTATAAAGATTGCACAAGTATAGCGAGGGCCAAACACCACCCCTCTTGCCCCCCTCCCCCCCCCTCCCCAGCAAACAACGCGAGCCGACCCGCAATGGGCCGGCCCGCATAGTTTCGTCGACTTCTTACCCAACGTCACAAAGTGCAAATGACCAATGAACGTTGATCGAGCTTCCTGCCACGCATCTCACGGCTCAAACCCACGCGGCAGTGGCTCATGGCCGGGCTCCGGGATCTTGGTGATGGTCGGCATCGGCTGCCCGAAGAAGAACCCAAACCCACCACCCGTGAGCTTGTTGGTGTTGTAGATGTACTGCGCATCCAGAACCTTGTCGATGCGGAGCACCGCTTCGCTCAGGTGCGCGTAGGTGTAATCGTCAAGGCCGCTGTTGCCCTTGGCATCTTTCGGGACCAGCGTGCGGATCTTGCCCTGCAACTCGCGCAGCTTGGCGACCGCAAGGTTGCCAACAACCTTGCCCGATGCGCCTTCAATCATGCCCGGATCGGTCAGATCAATCAGCCGTTCAAGATGCTCGCGCTGGAGGTTGCGCCGCAGGCTCGACACAAGCGGAGCGCGGTTGGTCGGACTGCCCGACTTGCCCTTATCGATCTCGCTCCAGATCGCGACGGTCACGGTGTTCAAAAGTTCCGGCAAGGTCAGCGCATCCTGATCGGCCGGAATGCGGATCTCGTTGTCAAGCACGCGTTTGAGTGTCGAAGGGTTCATCAGCATCGAGAGGGCACTGGCCTGAACGCCAAGAATCCGGTCGTGAATCGGGTACGCCGCCTCCTGGCCAAGATCGCCCATGCCGCCCTGATCTGACCACTTATCCACCGTCATGCGGTTCAGCAGATCGGGTGTCACCCCGAAGGCCTCATCGCGGAAGGCGCTCTCGATCACGAACTGCAACGCGGCCCGCTGATCGGCCACGGGCACAACCGTCACCGGTGGGCCAGCGTTGGGGTCGCCCTTGCGGGCCCGCTGAACGTGCGCACCGCCAATCCACGGGGCCATGATACCCATCGCGTGCAGTTGCTCGTTGATCGTCACGTTGTATCCGCGCCGAGCCTTCGACCAGCTCTCGCCATCCTTCACCCACTTGTCCAGAATCTTGCCGCGGTAATACTCCACGAGCCGCATCTGGTTCTTGGCGTAGTCGAGCGGGTTGGCCGAGAAGTCGTACGGCCGCGCGAGCGGGTCCGACCCGCCGACATCCTCGTCCGAGAGGAACGCCAGCTCGGGCTCGGCCGAACGCTCAAGCACCTTCTTCAGATCGCCCGAGCCATACCCATACTCGATCGCCCAGTAATCGTACGGACCGATCCCCAACGGGCCATAATCACCCTGCGCCGGCCCTGAATCCTTATTGATGTTGACGGGGTTGTAATCCATCACCGAACCCGACTGGGTCTTCTTGCCCTTCCACTCTTCAGAGTTGATCTTGTTCAGCGGATAGATGCTGGATGCCTTGAAGTTGTGCCTCAAGCCGATGGTGTGCCCGACTTCGTGCGCCACCAGGTCCATCAGCAGTGGTCCGACAAACCACTCGGGAATGCCGTCCAGCCGGTCGTCTTCCTTCTTTGGCTCGTCCTTCTTGGGCTCATCCTTCTTTGCTCCTTCGGTCTTGGGCGCATCGGGCGCGGCGGGGACTGGCGGATCATCGAGCATGTCCGAAAGCTCAAGATTCATGCGCATCATGGCCATGCCCATGGCCTTTCCATACGCCGCGTGGCACAGACCGTTGAACTGGCTTGTCACACCAAGCAGCCCGGGCGGCAGTTCGCTGGAGCCCGGCGGCGGTGCATCGTTGAGGCCATCGCCCACCACGCGCCCGCCATAGCGCAGCACACCCAAGCCCGTGCGGCCCTCGGCCGAACGACGGGCCCGATCCATCAACAGTTGCTCGCGCTGGGCCGGATCAACCAACCGCACCCGCGGATCCCAGTTCGGATGCTTCTCAAACCAGGCCAGAGTGTCAACGCTCATGGCCTGCGTGGCCACATCAGGCAACAACTGGTTTGCCTGAAACCAGAAATGACGGATCCATCCGTCGGTGAGAACCACATCCGCATCGAGAATCTGCCCCGTGCGCGGGTCGGTTCGGCTCGGCCCGATCGCCGTACCCTGATCGTTGCTCAGCCAGCGGACAAAGTTGTACCGCACATCCTCCGGATCCTTATCCATGTGCGCGTTGGTCGACTTGTCCTGGTAATAGCACTCGATCGCATCGAGAATGCCCACCTTCTCAAACGCCTTGTTCCACTCGAGCACACCGGCCCGTACCCAGCGGCGATAGCGCACCGGCACCGTCTGATCGATGTAGAAAATAATGGGCTCTTTGGGCGGGCTGAGCTTCAGGTTCGGGTCGCGCTTCTGCAGGTCCCACCGATTGATGTAGCGGATCCACTTCTGATCGTCGCGATACTTGCCCAGGTCGCGGTGCACCGTCGTAAAGTACCCGATGCGCTCATCTGCCTCACGGGGCTTGTACCCTGTGCTCTCAGGAAGTCGGCTGATCGAATAGTGAAAGGCCCGCAGCATCCCGCCGCCCGCAGGCATTTCGAGCGTCACTTCAACATTCTCGGGAAAGGCTTTCGCCTCTTTGATGGTGGAGAGTTTGGTATTCACACCGCTGGCGGCGGGCCCGAAAAAGCGACCCGCCTGACCAGCCAACAACGCATCAAGATCAATCACCGGCTGGCCCGATGGACCCATGCAGAGAATCGGAACATCGAGCAGCACCCGATCGGTAAACTGCTTCGCGACGCCGATGGTCGATTCCTGATCGCCGCTCGAACGTGTTGCGAGGTTTGGTTGAATGAGTGCCAGATTCTTGTCATACCGCCGCCAATACACCAGCATCTCATCACCCTGAAGCCCCGCCCAGGTATCGCCGCTCGCCACCGTCATGGCAAAGAAGTGCTTCTGCCCCGCATAGTTCTTGGGCAGCTCGGCCAGCATCTGGCCATCCTTATCGCGCTTCCAGATCGTGTACAGCGGCTCGCCGCCATCTGTGTATGACACCACCTTTTCAAAGTCCTTGGCCACATCCTTGAACGGCGGGAACTCTTCCGCCTTCTTTTCAGGTGGTGCCGGCGCGGGTTCTTGAGCCAGAACGCTTGACAACGGACAGATCGTCCCGGCCACCAACAGCAAGAAGGCCAGGACCGGACGGTTCAAGTTCAACGACATCTACGCTCTCCTCATATGGCCGCAAACGCCCATCGTCATGATGACGCTTCAAGGCTCGAAACATCGACCGGATCGCCCGCCCACCACCACACTCCGCAAAGTCGATGAAAGGTCTACCGCCGACCGCCCCAAACGGACGCACCCGGCACCGGTTAAAGACACTACGACAGTCCGCAGGCGAAGTTCCGTCCCATTGCGGATTCGTAGTGACAGGATCTAAAGATTCGGCCCTGCGCCCAACACTTGTAACCACCCCATTTGGGGGGATTCGATGGCCGCGATCAGATCGCGCGCGGCTGCTTGGCAACGACCATCAACACAAGCGTCAGCGCGCCGAAGACCACCGCCGCGGCCTGAAACGGGCGATCCTTGGTTGCCAGCTCGGTCGGATCGTCAAACAACCCGCGCTCAACCATGACCATGCCGCGCAGCAGGCCGAATGTGGCCGGAAGCATGGTCAACCAGAGGAGGTTGAACCCGTGCGTGTAGCGCGCGGCCTGGTCGGTCACATACGCCGAGTAACTGAGCAGAGTCGCGACCGCGGTCACCACCGTTGCCATGCGGAGCAGATCGGTCGTGTATTGAAGCTGAACGCCGCGCACGGCCGCGGCATCATCACCGAGTGATCGACGCTCGCCGAGCCGCTTGCCGAGCGCCAGAAACATGGAAAGAAAGAATGTGCAGTTGAGAAGCCAGCTTGAAGGCACAACCGCCACGGCCGCACACCCGCCCAGCACGCGGAGCACAAACCCCGCCGCGAGCGACATAACATCGGCGACGGCGATGTGCTTCCACCAGAGTGTGTAAAGAAGTGTGTTAAGAATGTAGAGTATGACGCACCCGCCAAGCAAGGCGCGGTTTGACATCCACCATGGTGTCGAGGGCCCGACCACCAGCGGTGTTACAAAGACCGCCAACGAAGCGAGCGCCAAGAGCAGGATGCCAAACATCGAAGCCTGCGGCGGCGAGATTTGACCTGCCGCGATGGGTCGATGCCGCTTGCGAGGATGAACACGATCCGATTCAACATCGCGCAGATCGTTGAAGATGTAGCAGCCGGATGAGGCAAACCCAAACGCCGCGAACGCACAGAGCGCGGGCAGCATCGCCTCGCGCACGGCGTTTTCGCCCAGAAGTTTCTGTGAATAGACCGCGCCAAGAAAGCAGAAGGCTCCCTTGATCCACTGCTTGGGTCGGGCGAGCTTGAGGTAGGGTGTGGGCAAATGTGGCTCGGGGTGAGAGGATGTGGGCGAGATCAATGCGTGAAAACAAGTTTTTGATGGCAAGGTTGTGAGCTGAGTCGATCATGCAGAGGGGGTTCCGCATGTACGTGAAACAGAATGGGTACAAGTATTTTCAACCGATGCGAGATATTTGCAGCTTTGTGAAATCCGGCCAATAAACATCATGTCCGCCTATTGGAATCGTAGAAGACCGAAGCTCGAAATACGTGGTATTGACTCCATGCTCTTATCCAGTCGTGACTTACGGATTTCTGCCGCGACCGAGTGCGTCAACACGTGACCACCTGTTTACGCGTAATCTGAGATCAATCATCGGCCAGCGTTGCTCGATTTGCAAAGTTTGATGGTATTCGGACACACTGTGGCACTGCGAATGGGATTGGAATGATCGAGTGGCCTTGAATCGCGATTCGATTTCAAGTAGGCTGTCAGAGCTAGAGGTGGCTTCAAATGGTACCGATTGTATTTCTCGCCGTGACCCTTCTCAGCACCTTATTGGCGGTGGTCGCTCCGCCGCCAACGCTCACGCAACCCGATCCGGCACCCCCTCGGCATCGTGATCCGATCGGGCCGCCGGAGCCATTGCCGGGTTGGCCACGGAGTCTTCCGGACAGACCCTCCGCACCGCTTCCGGATCTGGATGCGCCATGTGACTATTACAATTTTCCGCCGCCAAGACCGGATAGGTACATCAACTGCGACAACTACCCACACGTTCAACGGAATGTCCATCGAATCACAGTTGGAGATGTGCAGACGGTTGTGGTTAAAGGAGGCTGGTACAGACAATCGGCGTGCAACTGCCGACTTGTTCGGTGTGGTACGCCAATGAACGTCTGTTTGCCACCGGCGCACACTACCGAGAAAGGCGTTGAAACCTGCTGGACCGTTGGCGGCTCTGTGAGCGTTGAGGGTGAGACCGGCCTGCTGGTTGAGATTTTTGCGAAGCTTGGTGTCACCGTTCAACTTACTGGAACAATCGGGCAGTGTTACACACACTCCGAAGCGTTTCAGTTCTACGTTCCCGTCAACGATTGCTTTCATACAGCCGCGCGAGCGGTCTGGACCGAAAGCTCTGTCAGTGGCACCGTAGATCAAATCCAAGAGGTCTACACATGAACCTGCTCGATTGTCGATGCCGATGGAACCACGGTCATCGGCACGGAGTATTACGAAACTGAGTGTAATGTTGTAACTTCTATTGGCCGAGCCGATACGACCAACGGAATCACGGTGCAGATTGCGCCCTACACCGTCGAATGTGGGGGGCCGCCACCCCAAAGCCCTGATCCCTTCGACGGCGAAACTCAGCAAAAGTGCTGCCCGACGGTCTGCGGCGGCGAACCGCTCTGCTGCGGCTATCATGCAGATAACCATGTTCACCCTCGCCGGTGAATTGCATCTTTGCTTGGGATCGTTTCCACTTGATTCGTGCGACTCGCACACGGGAGCTTGTCATGTTGCTTTCAGCCGGACTTCTGGCCGCCATCCTTGTTGCCCAGCCCAACCCAACAGCCACATCTTCGGCGCATGCGCCGCCTCAAGCTGTTCAGAATGGCTTTCTGCTTTCTCAATCGTTCGCGGCCGAACATGCCAAGCTCACCACGGTCGAAGAGCGTGTCCGCCTGATCGATCGCGCCATGATCAGCGCCGAAACCTGCCGCCGCAACCGGGAAGAACGCTGCGGCGATCTCTTCAGTTGGTGCGCATCGAAGTACAGTGATGCCGGTATGCGCGACCGCGCTCAGGCGGCGCTTGAGAGTTACCTGCGGGCTCCGGACAGCGATCTGGGCGCGGCCGATGCCTATCGCTTGCTCGGCAATATGCACATGGTCTCACGCTTATCAGCACCCCAGGCTATCGCCGCATTTGAAAAGCAACTTGCCCTTTACGACCAGAACCCCAAGTGGCTTCCCGGCATGGTCACTTCGTACTCAAGCGGTGTTAATCTGCTTGCAAACTTACAACAGAATGCGGGCGATCTCAAGGGCGCACTCGCTACAAACGCTCGCGTTCTCGGTGAGCATCGCAAGTACTTCGATGAGTTCGCCATCACCGCCGCACTCCAACAGGTTTCGCAGCTTCATGCTAAGCTGGGCGATAATGCCAAGGCACTGGAAGCCACTGATGAGTTGCTCCGTCTTTACCCCAACTATGGCGTGAAGAACGGCTTCATTATCTCGTTGCAACTCAAGCGGATCGAACTACGCCATCCCAAGCATGGCCAGGCCGAGGTTGAAGAACTCCGCCAACTGTGGTCCGACGAGCGACTTTCTGCGTTCTCCGATATTCTGCATGTTGGTGACAAGCTGTACCAGGCGCAGGCCCGTGCCGGGCAGATCGATGCTTCCCTTGACACCGTGCTCGCGTGTATCCAGTTGATCGACAAACACGAGCCTGAATGGATCACCGGGGCGGTTGAACACCGGGCAAAATCCATGCGGCTTCAGCGATTCTCGCTGCTTCAACTGCTCGGCAACTCTTCAGCAAAGGCGGGCCGACCCGAGCTTGCGCTCTACGCAGTCGATCGATTGCTGAAGACCGCACAAGACCCAACGTCGCGCACCAGCTTGCTCCGACAGAAGCAGGAACTTGAAGTGCAAATGAAGTCCGCCTCGAAGTGAGCCTGTAGTGTCCCCGAAACACACGCACGGCACCAGCGCACCAGCGCGTGAATCTCGCCTAGCACCGCCAATCGCCGATAATGTGGGTCCATCATGGATACCACCCGCAAGCAGATCTCCCCGCCCACTGGCCTTCTCACGGGCCTGCTCGGCCGCCTCCCCTGGTCGGCGCTCGCCTTCCTGACCTGCGCGCTCCCGCTGATCCTCATCAATCTCCGCCGCGGCCGTGGCCAGTTTGATCAGGAAGTCTACCACGAGCCGACCATCCGCCGCTTCGCCTCGCAGCTCGCGCTCGGCCCCGGCCAACTCGATCTCTCCGACTACCTCAGCGCCACTACGCCGGGCTACCACCTCGTCATGGCGGCCATCGCCCACTGGCTCACCCCGTCGCTCACCAGCCTCAAGCTCATCAACACCCTCTTCACGATCTCACTGCTGGTTCTCCTCGAACGCTCGATTCGCCTTCGCCTCACGCACACCCTCACCGGGCAAGCCCGCCCGAAGCTCCTCCACCTCGCCCTCATCGCGCCCTTCGCGTGCAGCATCCACGTTTTCCTTCCGGGTGTCTGGCTTCAGCCCGACAACGCCGCGTGGCTGGGCGTGCTCATCATCATCCTGCTCGCGCTGCGCCCCACGTTCACGCTGCCCGCCGCACTTATCGCGAGCTTCGTGCTGCTCATGCTGGTCTGGATGCGCCAGAGCCACGCCTGGGCCGCGGGCCTGATGTGGGTCTGGGCTTGGCTCTCCCGCTCACCCAAGCGCGATGCACCCCCCCTCGCCGCGCACGACCGCTCACCCGCCCGCGCGCTCGGCACCAATATCGCCTGGCTTATCAAGCCCTCGCGCGCACGCCTCACGCGCCTTGTCATGGCTCTGCTTCTCACCATCCCCGCGCTGGCGAGTATCGGCTGGTTTGCCAACCTCTGGGGTGGCCTTACCCCACCATCCTTCCGCGCTCAGCACGGCGGGATGTGGAACCTTGCCGCGCCCGCCTTCGCGATGAGCCTGATGGCCATCTTCTCCTGCTTCTTCATCGCGTGGGTCTGGCCTGGTCTTGTGCGTCTGTGGTCGGCACGGCGCACCGGCGGATGGTTGATCCTCATCGCGTGCGCATGCATCGGCCTGATCGCCGCCGCCATTCCCCGAACCACCTTTGAATACGAGCCCCGCGCCACCGGCTTGTGGAACATCGTGCGACTGATGGACCGCCAGCGCCTGTGGATCAACGAGCGCACCTCGCCACTGATTCTGGTTCTCGCACCCGCCGGCATGATCGCGCTCGCCGCACTCCTTGCCCAGCTGCCGCGCCGCCGCGCCTGCACGTACGCACTCCTGCTCATCGGCTTCGTCGCGGCCCAATCCGCCAACACCAACGCTTGGCAACGCTACTTCGAGCCACTGATCCTTCTAATCCTCGCGCTCATCGCTGCCGACATCGCCGTCGCCGAAGAGGCCCCGGCGCGCCTGCCCGGCTGGCTCGGCGCCCAAAGATCCCGCTGGATCGGCCCCGCCACGCTCGCCCTTCTGGGCATCGCCCTCACCGCCAGCACGCTGTGGCTCGAGCCTATTTTCGTCAAGGACTGGCCCGACCATCCGCTCTCTGTGCCCATCGCGCCTTCACCCGCTGACCCATCAACGCCCTTCAGCCGATAACACCCTGAACGTTTCCCGCCCCACCGTCGTAGATGCCGAACACCCTCTCCACTCGCGCCTCGGCCCGGTCTCGATATGCCGAACTCCAATCCCCCCAAGACCAATGCACCACCGCCGCGACCCAGGCGCGCCTTCATCACAGGTATTACCGGGCAGGATGGCTCCTACCTCGCCGAGCTTCTGATCAACAAGGGGTACGACGTTCACGGTCTTGTGCGGCGTGCTTCTTCCTTCAACACCCAGCGCATCGACCACCTCTACCACGACCCTCACGAACCTCTGGACCCCAATCGCGGCCGCATGACGCTGCACCATGGCGATGTCACCGATGCCAACATCCTCGAGCGCCTCATCCGCGCCATCGATCCCGATGAGGTCTACAACCTTGCCGCGCAGAGCCATGTCCGCGTCTCGTTTGAGATGCCCATCCACACCTTCGAGAGCGTCGCACTCGGCACCTACAAACTGCTTGAAGCCGTTCGTGACCACCAGCAGGCTCGCGGCAGACCGATCCACTTTTATCAAGCCTCAAGCAGCGAGATGTATGGTGCGAGCCCATCGCCCCAGGATGAACTGACCCCCTTCCGCCCCCGCTCTCCTTACGCGATCGCGAAGCTCGCCGCGCACTGGGCCGCTGTCAACCATCGCGAGGCGTATGGCATGCACATCTCCTGCGGCATCCTGTTCAACCACGAATCTCCCCGTCGTGGTGAGACCTTTGTCACGCGCAAAATCACCCGCGCCGCCGGGCGCATCAAGCTCGGGTTGCAAGACCACGTCTACCTTGGCAACCTTGATGCTCACCGCGACTGGGGCTTTGCGGGCGACTACGTCGAAGCCATGTGGCTCATGCTCCAGCAACCCAAGCCCGACGACTACGCCATCGCCACAGGCCGGAAAATGACCGTCCGCAACTTCGCCGAGATGGCGTTCGCACACCTGGGCCTGAACGCCGCCGACCATGTTCGGCACGACCCGCGCTACCTTCGCCCGGCCGAGGTCCACGACCTGCAAGGTTCCGCCGCAAAGGCCCACAGCGTGCTCGGCTGGTCTCCCCGCACCTCGATCAATGCCCTCGTTGAAATGATGGTCGAGAGTGATCTCGAACTCGCACGCCGCGAACTGACGCTGCGCGATGCGGGCCACGCTTTCACCACACGCCGCTCGGGTGATCGCGTTGTGGAAGGTGGCGGTTGATGAACAGGGCCGGCCCGCTCGCCGAACAAGCCGAGGCCCTACGCGGTATCGAAGCCCTCGCGGGCGATGAGGCAGCGACATTATCACTCGCGCCTCCCAAGCCGCCCGACGTACCACCCCCCCCCGCCCCCGGAGGCGGCGATGACGATGTCGGCGCGCTCGGCGGGCACGCCGCCAAAGGCTTTGCGTTCATGCTCGGTCAGGCGCTCGTCACGCGCGTGCTGGGCCTTGCCTGTCAGATTGCGCTCGCCCGAATTCTCATCCCCGAGCACTTCGGCCTGGTCGCCCTTGCCGATACCATCGCCACCTTCGCCGGCCTCTTGCAGCTCATCGGTGTCAAAGAGATCCTCGTCGGGCGGCAGAAGAAGTTTCACCTGTACGCCAACGCGGCCTTCTGGATCACCATCTTTGCGGGCCTGATCACCGGTGCCGTGATCGCCGCCTCTGGCCCTTTGGCCGCGCGGGTGTTCAATGAGCCCGATCTTCCCGGCCTCATGCTCGTGCTGGCCATCAGTCTGCCGATTTGGATGTTCGGTCTTGTGCCCGAGGCCCGCGTGCAGAGCCAGCTCCGTTTCAAGCTTCTCGCTGGTCTGGTCGCTATGCAGGCCACCGTCACGCCCCTGCTCACCGTCGCCCTCGCGCTCGGGGGTTTCGGGCCATACTCGTTTGTCCTTCCGCGCATCGTCGTCGGACTGATTCGCGGCATCATCCTCTTCCGCGCAGCCAGTCTCAAGTTTACTCGCGATTTTCAGTTCCGCCGCTGGAAGTACATCGTCTCCAGCTCCGCCATCATCTTCTGCACCAGCCTGCTCATGCTCATCGTGCAGATCGGCGAGCGACCGGTGCTCGGTGTCTTTGTCGATACGCGCGAGGTCGGGCTCTACTTCTTCGCCTACAGCATCTCGCTCCAGACCGTCATGATGATCAGCGTCAATCTCGAACAGGTTCTCTTTGCCACGCTCGCCAAACTTCAGGGCGACCCCGCACGCCTCAAGCGCGCGTTCCTCCGCGCATCCAACACCCTCGCTTCCATCGTCGTTCCGCTCTGTCTCATCCAGTCCGCCGTCAGTGATGCCGCCGTCCGCACGGTCTTCGGCCTTAAGTGGCTCGACGCCATTCCCACCATGCAGATCCTCGGCATAGCCATGGTCTTCCCCGCCGCCTATTGCCCAGCTAACGCCATGCTCCAGGCCCAGCAGCGGTTCAGGACGCGCTTCAAGCTCTCACTGGCCAACGCCCTGCTCTACATCACCAGCGTCATCACCGGCGTCATCATCGGTACCAGAGTCAGCGGACCCGTCGGGGGCATCACCGGCGCGGCCATCGGCGTCTCGATCTCCATGAGCATCATGAACCCCATCTGGTCGTACATCACCATGCGTCCTGTTGGCGGCACGTGGGGCTCAACCTTCGGCATCATCGCTCGACCGCTCATCGCCGGCGGCCTGGCCGTCTCCGCCGGTCTTGGAACCGACCTTCTTCTCCGCCCATGGGCCAGCGGCCTTGTTGTCCGCGGCATCGCCCTTCAACACTGGGTCAGCCTGTTCGTTATAGGTTTTGTCTCCGCCGCGGCCTATCTTCCGCTGATGCGTGCCCTCATGCCCGATGAGTTCAGCGAAGTTGCCGCCAAAGTCATGGCCATAGTTCGACGCGCTCAACGCGCCGCTGGCCGTGGCCCCGAACCCGCCAATGCCCCGTCCGCCTCCTAGCCCCTTCTCAGTAGAGGCCACGCCATGCACACCACGAACACCGCCGACTACGTACCCAGCACGATCAACGATGCGCCCGTCCGTCGGCAGCTCGGACGCATCCCCGGCATCGGCATGGTGAAGTCGATCATCAACACGCTCACCGGCGCGGGCGATGATCAGTGGTGCCGCATCGTGATGAACCGCGAGTGCCTGAAGATCGTTCAATCGATCAAGCCCGAAACGCTTGAAACACTCGAGATCTCGGGCGATCTCTGGCAAAGGCGTGCCACGTTCAAGTCGTACCGGAGCGTGCATTTCCCCGAGTACGACCTGTGCGCCGCCGCGCTCCCCGAGACCTACGACCTCATCATCGCCGAGCAGGTCTTTGAGCACCTTCTGTGGCCGCACCGCGCTGCGCGACACATTCACCAGATGCTCCGCCCCGGCGGTCGCCTGCTCATCTCCACACCGTTCATGATCCGTGTCCACCCCTGCCCGGTCGATTGCTGCCGCTGGACCGAGACGGGCATGAAGCATCTTCTGGCTGACTGCGGCTGGTCGCTCGACAAGATCGTCACCGGCTCATGGGGCAACCGCGCGTGCGTGAAGGGCAACCTCAAGCGCTGGGTCCGCTACCGCTCACTCTTCCACTCACTGAAGAACGAACCCGAGTTTCCCTTTGTGGTGTGGGCACTGGCGGAGAAATGATCCGCAGCGCCGCAAACGGTGCGGTCAGCGACCGGCGCGCAAGAGTCCGAGTTCAAACTTTATCGCGGTGGCCACCATGCATTGATCCCTGTCCTACACAGTCCATGAATAAAATGACCAGGATCCGCGCGACCGCAACACCAACCTTGTTTCACACCGAGCTTCGTGCAGCCCTCGGATACTCCGCGATCACCCGTCGGCCCTTGCACGGCTTGTTGCACCATTCCTCATGACTTCCTATACCACCTCCTTCTTCTCCAGTCACCTCGCCGGTTCCCTCTCCTCGGCCCGCGCGGTCGTCCCTCTTCTGCGCTCGTTGCTCACCTTCAGCAGCGTGGTCGATGTCGGTTGCGGCACCGGCGCGTGGCTCTCCATCTTCGCTGAATCGGGCAGCACCGACTATCTCGGGCTTGATGGCCCCTGGGTTGACCCTTCAACCCTTGTCATACCCCGCGACCGCTTCATGGCCACCGACCTTGCAAGCCCACCGCCCGTCAACCGTCGGTTCGACCTCGCCCTCTCCGTCGAAGTCGCCGAGCATCTTCCCGAAGTCGCGGCCACTTCCTTCGTAACCTCGCTCACACGCCTTGCACCGGTTGTGCTCTTCTCTGCTGCGATGCCCGGGCAGGGTGGCACAGATCATGTCAATGAACAATGGCCCGACTACTGGGCCGCGAGGTTTGAAACACTCGGGTATGCATGGGCCGACTGCTTGCGCCTCAAGCTCTGGTCGCGCAACGATGTTCAGTGGTGGTACGCCCAGAACATGCTGTTGTATATTGACCGGCAGAGGGTCGCCGACTATCCCGCCCTCGCCCCGTTCATCTCGACCCCCGGCGAATCACCGCACCGACTTGTTCACCCAACGTGCTTCGAGCTTGTTTCGCGGCGACCGCTCGGCGTTGCCCGCATCGCGCGTGAAGGCCCCGGCGCGGTTCGCCGTGCCGTGCGTGCTCGATTGGGTCTGAACCCATGAACCTTTCCATCACACCCAGGCTCGCCGCGCGCCGACAACTCTGGACCGATCTTGCCAGCTTTCTCAAGAGTGAATACAGCCGCCAGCTCCGCAAGCACCGCAACTGGCCACTCCCGGCCCGCGCCAGGCCGGTGACCGTTCAACCCGCGCGCCTCGAACAAGCGCTTTGCGCCCGACTCGGCACCAGCGACTTCCCGGTGATCTTGGATCTTCTCGGCAAGGGCGAGTATGACGAGGCCATGCAGGCCGCCGCGCTCATCCGCGGTGGCGCAGACAATGTTCGGCTGGTGCTCGACCTTGGTGCCAATATCGGTGTGGCCGCGGCCATGTTCGAGCAGCGCTTTCCGAACGCTTCGATCATCGCCGTCGAGCCCGACCGCGCCAACTTCGCACTGCTTGAGTTAAACGTAACTTCTCGCACCGTGGCTATTCGCGCGTGTGTCGCCGCCAACAAGCGAACCGTTGCACTCAGGAACTCCGCCCACCGTTCCGAACCATGGGCCATCACCATGATCGAGTCATCATCATCAACCGATGAACGCGTCGAGACTGTCACCATCGGCGAGCTGCTGCACGCATCCGCGACCATCGATCTGCTCAAGTGCGACATCGAAGGTGCCGAACGCGAACTGTTCGGCGATTGCGCATCATGGATTCAGCGGGTCAACGTTGCCGTCGTTGAACTGCACGCTCCGTATCAACAGGCCGAGTTTCTCTCCGACATCCAACGCGGTTGCGGCGGCCGAATACCCTTCTCCGTCATGACACTCAGGCGCCAGGGAACAATCGAAGTTCTCTTGCTCACGCACCAAGCGGATGGTGCCGCATGACCACCGGTCTTTCCATCCTGATTCCCACGCACAACCGCTGCGAGATCCTTGACCGCACGCTGAACTCGTTGCAAGGCCTCGACGTGCCCGCGGGCCTCAGTATCGAAGCTATTGTCGTCAACAACGTCTGCACCGACGCGACCGACAGCATCGTTCAAGCATGGATCACCAAATCCACGATCCCACTCCGACTCGTTCAAGAGCCCGTGCTCGGACTCAACAACGCGCGCAACCGTGCCGTGCGCGAAGCAAAGACGCACCACGACCTGCTCGCCTTTCTCGATGACGATGTTCTGGTAGATCCCCACTGGCTCATCGCACTCATCGAGGCCTTTGAGTCCACAAACGCGGGCATGATCGGAGGCAAGGTCGAACTCTGGTGGGAGGCCGTCGCGCGCCCGGAGTGGATGATCCCCGAACTCGAAGACCACCTCAGCCGCCTTGACTATGGCGACCAGATCAAGCGGCTCGATGAGCCGCGCATTGTTGGTGCCAACTTCGCTTTCAGACGCAAGGTCTTCACCGATGCCGGGGAGTTTCGTCCCGATCTGGACCGCAAGGGCACAAGCCTGATCTCCGGCGGAGAGACCGACTTCATCATCAAAGCCTTTGCCAAAGCACACACGCTCCACTACGCCCCGCGTGCCAGCCTGCGCCATTGGGTTCCACCGCACCGCGCCAAACTTCCCCACCTGCTCAAGATCATCGAGGGCAAGGCGGTCGCGCAGATCCTCATGCGGAACCGATACACCATGTTCGACGCCGCACGCAGCGTGGTGGGCGGCCTGAGCAAACTCGCCATGCACACGCCCGGCGCCTTGCTCGGCATATCGCCCGCGGCCATCCGTCACAAGATGCGCTGCGCGATCGGGCGGGGCCAGATCATCGGCGCGATTCGACGATTACGAACTCAACAGACTTGATGCCTCGATGCCTTCTGCCCCATGCCTTCTTCTCTTCAAACAGCACACCCCAAGACATGCTTCCATCCGCCCAACCCGACCCATCAACACCCGTGGCGGCCAAGACCCAGCCCCGTGGTGTTTCGATACTCATCGCCGCGCACAACCGGTGCGAGTTGCTCGCGCGCACGCTCGAAAGTCTCGCCGCGATCGACCGACCGCGCGATGCCGCCTCGGGCACCCAACTTCCTATCGAGTGCATCGTCATTGCCAACGCCTGCACGGATGATACCGAGGGTGTGGTCAGCCGTGCCGCGGCATCGGGCACATTTCCGTTCGCGCTCCGCGTGATCAACGAGCCACGACGCGGCGTGAGTCACGCACGCAACCGCGCGGTTGAAGAGTCGCGCCACGATCTGTGCATCTTTATCGACAGCGACTGTCTGGCCGATGCCGGGTGGCTTGTCGAGCATGTGCGCGCGTATCGCGAGCACAACGCCGACCTGGTCACGGGGCGTATCGAACTCTGGTGGGAAGAGGTTGCGGAAGTTGAAGGGCTCAGCTACTCGATGCGTGAAGCCCTGGGTGAACATCGGCACAGCGATGAACCTCAGCGGCTTGCCGAGCCGCGCGCCTACGCCGCCAACCTTTCGTTCAGGCGCGAAGTCTTTCACGAAGCCGGGCCATTCCGCACCGATATCGGTCGCGCCGGAACGGGCAGGCTTGCGCATGAGGAGATGGTCTTTGCGCGGCGTGCCATGCAGCATGGGCGTGCCTTCTGGTGGACACCGCACGCCATGGTCAGGCACTGGGTCCCCGTGTCGAGCATCACCGACGACTTCTTCACCCGCAGTGCGTATTGGGGCAGCGTCTCGTTCATGCTCACCACTGAACCCATGACGGCCAGCATCGCGGCCAGCACCTTGCTGAAGTCGCCGCTGCGTCTGCTGACGAGCCTGAGCACACTGGTGTTCGCCCGCCTCCGCGCCGACCCCTCACTGGCAAGCGTGGCCCGGATGGATCTTCACGGTGCGCTCGGAAGACTGCGCGGCCTGTGGACCCGACTTACGGGCCTTCACGTTCCCAAGCCGTGAGCAAGTACGACGGTCCCGTGCAAAATCACAGACCGCCCCCGTAGGCAATCGGGGACGGTCTGTGCAGTGAGAAGAAGTAGAGAATGGCCGTGTGTCATCCATCTCTACGATCGATCCATCGTGCGTGTTCGGGGCTCATGTGTACAATCCGAAGATCGCGGATCTGAGATTGCCCATGGCTCCCGATGTCTTGTATTTCCGCGGGTCTACGCCGCGCCTTGCTGCATGGTCATCGCGCCGTACATGAACTCTTCGCGGACGATCTTGCCATTGCTGACGGTGTAGACACCGACCTCATCCATCTGGATTCGTTGGCCGCTGGCCTTCACTTCAAACTCCATGCGGAACTTGACAGCGAAGCCACTCGCCCCGACAAATGGACCTTCAGCGCTCCCGCCCAGAACCTTGTGCTGGGTGTACCAATCGGCGTTTTTGGCCAGAACGGCGGCACGACCGGACCAGGCCATGCCCGCGCCCTCGACCGAGACGATCTTGGGTGACCACCACTTCTTGCAGGGTTCATCCCACTTGCCCGCGTTGTAAAGCTCGACGAGCGAGTCACCGATTTCCCTTGCCGATGCGCCCTTGCCCGTGGTGATCGTGGCGGGGTTCTTCGGTCCCTTCGGCTTCGCCTTGGATGCCACCTTCTTGGGTGTGGGCTTTGCCGACTTGGCGGGGCTCTTCTTATTGATCTTTCTGGCCACAGCGTTGCTCCGGAGTTTGAGTACTTGACGGGTGCGACGAGCCGGAGGTATACCAGAATTCAGATCACTCGGTTTCATCCTGCCGCAGCGTCTCGAAGTACATGCGGTACTCGCTCTGCCAGATGGGGTAGGCGACTTCGGAACGAAAGCCGAGGAAGTCCTCAGGGTCGATCTGTTCGCGTGTGAAGGCGTGCCGGACCAGATCATCGTGCCTTGGAAAGACGGGATGCGGTCGCGGTGCGTTGGCCCGTCCGATCTGAAGAACATCGGGCAGATCGGGGAGCCGCTCGTACCAGCACTGGTCGGGGCCGCCATCGGGCGAATCGCCGGGCGGCGCGGTGACGGAGTAGCAGGCGAGTTGGGGGACAAGCTCCGAGGCCAGATCGTGATGAAGATAGACATCCATCAGCAGCGCGCGGGCCGGGCTGGTGATGCGTGCGGTGCAGTTGAGCTTGGCCCGCGTATCCCAGAGCGGATTGGGCATGGTGGTTGAACAGAAGCGGCCTGTGACATCCGCCGGCCCCTGACCATCACCATCTGAAGGGACGTTGTCGAGGTCCACGACAACAAGGGTTCGCGCATCGGCCCCGCCGATGCGCACGGGCTTGATACCCGCTGTCGAGAACTCTTCCACAAGGTTGAACGGTGGGACTTCGGACGCAACACCCTTGGGCCGGCCGCTGATGGCGGGCTCAGAGGGATGAAGATGGGACCACCAACCGCCCAGGATGAACGTCACAATCGGGCGGGAATAGCTGTGTCGGCGTACGCCGATCAGACGGGTGTAAAAGATGGCTTCGAGTCTGGCGGGCAGATCGGTGCGAGGACGGATGATGGCTACGAGCGACTTGCCGCGCAGCTCTTCCCCAGTCACGCGGCGGGCACCATCAAAGAGGGCCTTGCGCTGGTCCTCGGCCAGGTCGCGATCGGGCTGGCCCTCGGGTCCGGCCGCTTCGATGCGGAGCGACTCGATGATCCGCACGAGCCCGCGCTGGGTTCGGCCGTGCGCGGCCAGAAGCTGCTCATACTCTCCAACCGCCGCGGTGCTTGCGGTGAGCAGATCGGATGAAACACCCCGGGTCGCGCTGGCGGAGATGAGCAGCTGAAGGCCCTCGACACCAGGAAAGCGTCCGAACGCGGTTAGCCCGTCGCGAGCTGGGTCGAGGCCTTCAACAATCCGCTGACAGGTGGCCTTGTGAATGCTGAGCCAGCGCGACATGCCGGAGATGTTGCGGGCGTTGGGTGGAAAGCTATCAACCAAGGCGCGGAAGGCCGCCCGCAATCGGTCGCCCACCCTTCGTATCCTCATCAGGTCGTACTCAGACATGTTATTGTTCTATACCCGAGGTATGAACAGGTGCCCATTCGGAGGGTTAAAGTTATCTGAAATTCTCAACTTTCCCTTTGCGCATCTAACCTATTCAGGTGATTCGACAAATCTTAACACGCCGCGTGTGAAAGCGAACGGTCTCCGCAATGTGGCCTGTGGCGGCCCAAATGTGACCAAATGCACTGAGATCAGCCGGCCATGCTCGCAGATCTGACGGCGCGCCGCACACAACATGGTGAGATTAAACAATATCTCATTTAGGGTTCATTCAACTGATGGTGAGCTTGGGCGAAGCGCGGCCGAGTCGGATGGATGCGAGCGCGACTTGGCTCTCGAAGTTACCAACGAACGCTTCAATCGCCTCGGCGAGTGGGCGGTTGCGGTCTGACTCGTCGGTGAAGTTTTGGGTTGGGTCACCGGAGTCGGAGTTCTGGCGGAGGGACATGTTGATGGGGATGGCACCGAGGAAGGGGACACCGAGGCGCTGGGCCATGAGCTGTGCTCCGCCGCGGCCGAAAAGGTCGTACTCCTTGCCATCATCACCGACGAAGAAGCTCATGTTCTCAACTACGCCGAGCACTTCGATACCGAGCTGCTGGAACATTCGGGCGGCGCGGATGGCATCGTCTTGCGCAACCTTCTGGGGTGTGCAGACGATCACCGCACCGGTCAGTTTGAGCATCTGGGCCATGGTGAGCGAGACATCGCCCGTGCCGGGTGGAAGGTCGATGATGAGGTAGTCGAGTTCGCCCCACTCGGTCTGCTCGACGAGTTGTTTGAACGCGCCGTGGGCCATGGGGCCGCGCCATATGAGGGGTTTTTCGGGCTCGACAAGCTTGCCGATGGTCATGGCCTTGACCCCGTGGACCAGGAAAGGCTGGAGCATGTTGCCGCGAACGATGGTCTCCATCGCGCCGAGCCCGAGCATGGTGGGCATGGAGGGGCCATAGATGTCGCCATCCATCACACCCACCGAGTGACCCCGACGCGCCAGGCCGACGGCGAGGTTGAGGGAGATGGTGGACTTGCCAACCCCACCCTTGCCCGCGCCGACCGCGATGATGTGCTTGACGTGGGGAAGCGGGTTGGAGGCATTGGTGCTGGGCGCGGCGAGGGGAATCGGTCGATGGCCGGCATCGGGCTTGGGGACTGGCGCTGGGGGGCGGGGGAGATCGTCGGTGTACTCGATGTGGACATCGACCATTTCGACGCCAGCTTGCTGGGCGTGCAGGCGCACCGCGGCGGTTGCCTGTTGGGTTAACCCGTTGCGCTGGTCAGCGTGAAGCCCGCCGCCCGCGATGCGGAGTGAGGCGTAGCCCTCGCAGTACGAGACTTTGAGGACGGCGTTGGCGGCGACAATATCCATCTTCAAGCCGGGATGGGTGACGCGCGTGAGGGCGAGGCGGATTGAGTCTTTGTCTAGCGGCATCGTTGAGGGTAGCGTGCGGGGCTTGCGTCTAGGTGGCTCGGGTTACGGGGGGTGAAACGGGTTTAGAGATTTTCATCGCTTCCGGTGATATGACCCTTCCCCCGGCCCCCGCCCTCTGGGAGGGGGAGTTGGAAGAGCGGAGGCCTAGTAACGGGCCAGCGGTCCGTGCTACTTGATCGACTTGCGGATGGTGTGGATTCTGGCGGCGGATTCCGGGCCGCCGAGGGTTGGGTCGAGGAGTTCGAGACGTTTGATCTGTGCGCGGATGTCGGCGGTGCGTTGGCCGGCGGAATCCTGAGACTGGAGGATCTCGAGAATCTCGGCCCATGCGAGCCAGTAGTGCGCGGGGCGTGTACCTACGGCCGAGGCTTCGATGCGGTCAACCATGGTGCGGAGGGTCTCGACCGCGCCTGCATGATCATCGATGCGGCGCAGGATGCTGGCGAGCGCGAAGGTTGTGCGCGGGTCGTTGTGATCGCGCCGGCGCTTGTAAAGCTCAGCGGCGGTGAGAAGGTCGGCCCGGTCGTTGAACTGGGCGTAGGACTCCGCAAGCAAAAGGTCGGCGGCGGGGGTGCGCTCGCCGGGGAGGCCCAGAAAGATTTTGGTGAGGGCGCGGATATCGGCTTGAGTTTGGGCTTGGGCTTGGTTATCAAGCAGCGTGCGGAGAGCGCCGGCGATGGCGGCGCGAATCTCGGGCGCGTGCGATTGCTGATCGGCCGGGGGCAGTTGCCCGACAACATCCATCAGTGCGGCGGCGGCGGCGATGGATGGGGATTGTGCGAGCGAAGCCTTGCGCCTGATCAGGGCGGCGCGAACTCGGTCGGGCGTCGGTGCGGACATCAAGGCATGGTCGGCGAGGCGGTTGAGTGCAACCTGATGCTTTGCGAGGACGAGTGATCCTTCGGATGACTTCCACACCGCCGACTCTGCGATCGCGAGGGCTCGATCGGCGGCTTGCGCCGCGCGCCGATCACTGGGGAACTGCTCGGCGAAGCGGATCAGCGACTCAAGCTCGGACTCTCTCACAACCAACATGTTGAGGGGCTGTTCGGCGCGACGCGAGAGCATGACGAGTCGCTCCCACTCGACTTCGGGTCTGAGGGCGGGGTCGAGGTCCGATCGTGCGTGGAGGGCGCGGAGGATGGCCTCGGCCTCGGCGGACTCGGGTTTTTCACGGAGAAGCGTGAGCGCGCGGGCGAAGGCCGCTTCGGCGGGAAGCTCGGCGAACGGGATCGAGCCGTCGAGAACGGATGCGAGTCGGGCATAGGTGCGCACGCGCTGTTCATCGGTGACAGGCGTGCCATCGGAGGCCGGTCGAAGAACACGCAGAAGCACCTCGCACGCCTGTCGCACGCGGTTGGTGCGCTCGCTGGATGTGCGCCTGCCGAGCTCGATGAGCCCGCGGGCGCGAAACTCGGCCGCGTCGGCAGCGGAAATTGCGGGGAGACCTGCGGTGAGAAGCGGATCAACAACAAGCATCGCGGCGGCGGCACGACGGGCGCAACGGTCGATGACTTCGGGCGAAGTGCTGGCGCGGACAGCTTCGATCTCGCGGAGTGCGGCCTGGATGGTGGACTGGTCAAAGGGCGATGAGCGGAGGATCGCCCCGGCGAGGGCGAGCCGGCGGGTGGCCTCGGCAACCGGACTGGAGACGCGGAGTTTGGATAGTCCGGAGATGGCGGCAAGCGCGGACTCGGCGCGGGCGGGATCGTCCGCGGCACCGGAGAGAAGCGCGTGGCAGAGGCCGCGAAGGAGCGGGATGCGCTGCGCCTGTTCAACATCGACAAGGCGTGCGAGGGAAGCCTCGATGCGTGCGGCCTCATCAGGACTGAGCGGCTCGGCATTGATGCCCATGAGGCGATCTTCGAGGAGCTTGATGGCGGCGACCGATCGCGTGTCGGCCTGATTCAGGATGGCGAGTGCGTTGGCGGCGGTCTCGCTGGCCCGTTTGCGTTGTTCATGCGTGGGAAGGCCCAGAAGCACGGAATCGTCGGCAGCGTCGGTACCGAGCGCGCTGAGGAGCGCGGCGGCCCGGTCGATGAGCACGGTCGGCGCATCGGCGTCGTTGTTGGGCTCCGCCGTGCTTTGCGCGCTGGGCGGTGGCTGGCTTTGCGTGGGGGCGTGCGCAGCGATCGACTGATTGATGACAAGAAGAGCCGTGGTAAATGCGCGAGTGTGAATCATCGATCACCGCCGAGATCTTCGCCGCGACGGATGAGGCGGTAGCCGGCAATCGTTCGGCCATCAGGACCAGCGTGCGCACCGTGCAGTCGCCCGATTTCCTGCATGATTCCGGTGGGATCATCGTCGAGGAACTGGATGGTTTGGATGAGGATGGAGCGCCGAGTGGCGCTGGTGGGGTTGAGGGTATCGAGGCGTGCGAGGGTTTCGGACATGCCGAACTCCCAGGCGTTTCCGCCGGAGCGCTCGATGGAGCGCGACAGAAGAAAGATGGCATCGGGCTGGTAGCTGAGCGCGCGCTCGAGTCCGAGCAGGGGCGCAGAACGGCCAGAGGGATGGACGGTGGCGAGCCATTCGTGGAGGCGTGCGCGTGCGCTGGGTGTCGCGCGCACAAGAACGGGGGCAAAGACCTCGACCGTGCTGGGGGCCGAGGCATCGCTCTCTCCGGCGGATCGGCGGAAGAGGACGACACCGAATCTTTGCGTGGGGGAAAGGCCGCCGACTGATCGCTCGACCTCGGCGATGACAAAGGGGAGGCTGGTGACCATTGATCCGGATGCATCGACCACATAGAGAACCGAGCGGGCGTTGGAAGCGCCGAGTCCTGCGAAAGTGACGGCCTGGGGCGTGAGTGCGGAAGCGTCGGTGGAAAAATCGGTTGTTGAGCCTGCGCCCGCGGCACCGAGCGAGCCGATCAGTGGCTCAAGAGACTGCGCGCCATCGGTGCGATCGGGCCCTTGGGCGATAAGCGTGGAGAGACCTTCGAGCGCGGGAACAAGGGTGCGCGGCGGATCAGGCATTGAGGAACGAGACGGGGGTGTGAGGTCGATAGTGATCGCGCGATCATCGGCAGGGGTTACGTGCTGCGAGGGTGAGGCCACGGGCGATTCGCCCATCGCGGGCGCATCGAAGGCGATGGTGGTCTGTGGACCGAGGGCGGCAGGCTCGGCCACCTTCCAGACGAGCGCGGCGGCCGCGGCGAGGAGGCAGGCGTGAACGAGAATGGATGCTCCCAGAGAGACCGAACGAACAGGAAGTGCGCGGCGCCGGGCGGATGGGTTGAATGAACGAGCGTGCGGAATGGATGTGGGCACATCGTCGGGGTGCAGTTGAGGTTTGTGCTGGAACTGTTGCATGAGGGTGGGCGAGTTCCGCGGGTTCAGGGCCAAGGCACGGGGTACGCAAGCATATTCGAGCATTGGGACGGGAGGGCCGATGGGAGCGGTGGATGTGGTGCGCGCACGGTTGACCGGAGCGACGGGGGACCATAACCGAGACCACGATCGCGTCGGTGACCGATGATGGGATTGGCGCGGACGTGCTGGGTTCGAGCAACCTGCTGTACGTCAATGCGGCGAACGATGCGCCGACGATCAGCGGACTGCCGCCCAACAACACGCTCGGGTTCGACACGAATGTTCGGCCATTTCGACGGATGCTGGTGAGCAATGTTGATCCGAGCAAGAGCATCACCACCACGATCGTGCTTGATAAGCCGCTGAAGTGGAGGTTCACGACCGAGAGCCTCGCGACGAGTGGGTTTGTACGCGTGGCGCGTTGGCGGTTTCCGTTCAACGACACCTTGGACACGGGTGTTGTGAATCGGGTGAGGTTTTCGATCACGGCGGCGGATGTTGGCGGGCTGATGGCGACGAACAATGTGACAACTGTGACGTTGAGGTGACGATGGGCTGACGGGTGGCAGGAAGATGACGCATGAAGTTCCGATAACCGTTGCCGCGCGGGGAAGGCGACACTTGTGCGGATTCTGGGCGGTAGATATGCCGATGATGCGGTTGTGCCAGTCGAATAAGTCCGAGTCAGCACTTGGGTTAGCGGGAAAGTGGGGTAGTCTTTAGACCTCTCGTTCGCACCTTTTAGATCGGGCAGGTTTGTTGATGCGCGATCCCCACACGGTACTTGGCTCAACGTCGGCCACACCACTTCACCCCATGGGTCGGTCGCTTGGCCGGTGGTCATCGCGCGCTGTTGCGGGCGCGTGCGGCAAGGAATCACGGTTGGTGCCACTGGCGTTGGGTTGTGAGCAGCTTGAGGCGCGCCAACTGCTGGCGAGCATCTTTGCCGTGACTGATGGAAACGTGCTGTTGCAGTTTGACAGCGATTCGCCGGGCGTGATTCAGCGGGCAACCGCCATCAACGGCCTGGGCGCGGGTGAGACGATCGCCGCGATGGACTTTAAGCCTGGCGCGAACGGCGCGGCGGGAACACTGTTCGGTGTGGCGAGCGGCAATCGCACCCCATTTTACACGATCGATCCTTCAACCGGCGTGGCCACGCGGTTTGTGGCACCTGGGTTCCCGAGGTCGGGGCTGAGCGGCAGCTTCCCGGTCGAGTATGCGGTGGGGCTTGATTACGACGACCTGACCAACACGTTCCGATACACCGATGAGAATGGCGGGGGTTATCGCTTCAATGGCGACAACCTCTTCGACTTTGTGAACTTCGCGGGGATCGACAAGCTCACCGATCTTGCGTTCCGCCCGACCGGTGGCAACTCGTCGCTGTTTGCGCTCTCGGGGGCGATCTATTCGACCGATGAGTTTGTCACGATCAACCCCGCCAATGGGCAAGTGCTCACGCGGGGGGCGCTTGGGCTTGATATCGAAAGGTGGGTCGGGCTTGATACCGCGGCGGATGGTCGCACGTTTGTCTCTGTGCGGAGCGGTGGCCTAACGCGGTTTGGCACGATCAGCCAAAGCGATGGGCACACGTTTGAAGAGATCGGCACGATCGGCGCGGGCACATCGATCGTTCGTGGACTCTCGATCGACCCGAGCACGCCGAGCGCGCCGGTGCTGAACACGACACTGGCGCCGAGTCTGGCCTCGATTATCGAGGATGGGGATGGCGGCGAGGGGACGAGCATCGCCGCGCTGATCGCGAGCGTGAGCGGCTCGGGTGATCTGATCACGGATACGAATCCGGCCGCGCTTGAGGGTGTTGCGCTGGTGGGAGCGAGTGACACCAACGGCGTCTGGGAATACGCGCTTGATGGTGTGACGTGGAACGCGCTGGGGCAGGTGTCAGAGTCGAGCGCGTTGCTGCTTCCGTCGAACGGGACAGCGCGGATTCGATTTGTGCCGAACGTGGATTTCAGCGGCACGCTGACGCAGGCCCTGAGGATTCGAGCCTGGGATCAGACCGGCGCGGTGGTGGGTGAGCGGGTGGCGATCGGTCCGGGTGGTGGCGAAAGCGGGTTCAGCATCGAGGGCGTGTGGGCATCGATCACGGTCAGCCCGACACGCGATGCGCCGACGATCGTGCGCGCTTCGGGGGCGCCGATCAGCATCACCGAGAAGCAGACGACGCGCCCGTTTGAGCAGTTCACGATTGGGTATATTGATAGCGCCACACGCACGCTCATGACCACGGTGACTCTTGACCCCGCGCTCGGCACATTCACCATCGCGAGCCTCGCGGCGGCGGGATTTGCCACATCGGGTGCGGGCGGATCGGCCTTCATCTTCCTGGGCACGGCTTCGCAGGCAACCGCGGCGGCGCGGCTGCTGGTGTATAAGCCCAGCGAGAACATTGCACCGATTGGGCAGGAGAGCATCAGCGTGCTGGTCATCACGGTTGACGATCTGCTCGGCGCGCCGGCACAGTTGCTCTCGCCATCGATCGCCGCACTTTCAGTTCGCGATGGGCCGGTGGTTACAGGGATTGGCACGCTGCCGATCTCGATCGATGATCGGCAGACGGCGATCCCCTTCGGCACCGTCACGATCCTCGATATTGATAGTGCCGATCAGCCACTGACCATCGATGTGACCATCCCGACGGGCGCGGGCACACTGACTGCCGAGAGCCTTGCTGCGTCGGGGTTCGTGATGTTTGACAGCGCGACGTACCGGTTTGTGGGCACGGCGGCTCAGGGTACCGACGCGACGCGCCTGCTGGTCTTCAGGCCCACTGAGAACATGGCGACTCCGGGGACCACCACGCCGGTCACGCTCGGATTCGGCGTGACGGACAACCTTGGACCTGCGGTGATTTCGGTCTCACCCACGATCCAAGTGTTGTCGGTGAACGACAGCACCACGCTGGTGGGTGCGATCGCCGTGAACAAGATCAAGATGGGCAAGTCGGTCAAGTTGTTCAGGCGCATCGCGGTGGGCGATGCGGATTCGGGCGAGAGCCTAACGGCCATCATCAAACTCGACAAACCGTTGAAAGGCAACTTCACCACCCAGAGCCTCGCAGCCAGCGGGTTTGTGCGGATCGCGAGGGGGCAGTTCCGATTCATCGGTGTTGCCGGTCAGGTGCAGAGCGCGCTGCGGACGTTGAGCTATAAGTTCAACTCCGGGCTCAGCACCACAAGCACGCAGCAAGTTCGGTTCCGACTGACGATCACCGACACTGCGGGCACGGCCTTGGTGAACAATCAGACCACCACCACGCTGCGCATGTAACACCCGTACAAGTCGCGCCGCTATCATTGCGACGACGCGGGCGTGGCGGAACTGGCAGACGCACAAGACTTAGGATCTTGTGGCCGCAAGGCCGTGCAGGTTCGATTCCTGTCGCCCGCATTGTCTCCGACTGATGGTTCGGCAAACCACCCAGCATGGCCAGTGCTGGCCAATGCGCGGTCGGACTGTGGCCAATCTTTCGGCGCGGTGGGTGTTCTTTCGTTCGGGTCGGGGCTGTGCATCTCGTTATTGCGGCACGCGGGTTGCCCCATCTACTTTGGCATGACTGGCCAAACTTCCTCGTGAAGTGCTTGGGCTGGCGTTGCTCTTGATGGCCACATCAGGCGCTTCGGCGGCGGCAGTCTCATCGTTCGCGACAACCTCACCCTTGCGGAGTTTCACGTGCACTTAATCATCATCAGTATCCTGATTTTGTGTGTTGCGGCCGCGACGAGGCTGGCGCAAGCAAACTTCAGTGAGTCGTTTCAAGGTGTCGGCGATGGGTCCGCGGGGTCGGGAGGCCCTTCGGGACTGACCCCACGCGGCTGGACGTTCCGCAACCAAAGCCGCCCGTCGGGCACCGGCGTCAGCCCCTACTGGACGGAGTTCTGAAACGGATGGGGTCAATCCGGCCCGTGCCTTGGCCACGGCGGGTTCGTCACTTGGCAAAACTCCTCCACCCGCATCTCCGCCTGGATCATTCTCCCCGCGATCCCGAGCCAGATCGCTGGCGATCCGCTGACGTTCTGGACATCGGCGCCGACTGGGGCGTTCGGGAACAACGCGGCGTCTTTAGAGGTGCGCTACTCGCCGACGGGGGCGATCGGGACGGGAAGCAACGACACCGATGTGGGGAACTTCACGCAGGTGCTGGCGACGATTGCCGGAACGGGCGGGCATCCGTAGACGCAGCGGACGATGACGCTCCCTGGCACCGGTCGTATCGCCATTCGGATGGTCGTCGGGTCGGCGCCGTCGAACTTTGATTTCTCCGGCACGTTCCTGATTGACTCGTTGCAGATTGGCAATCCGCCGCCGCTGCCATACCCGCTCCCCGCCGCGGGGCAGACGGTGCACTGGACGACCGCCACGAGCCCCGTGCTGCTCAACGTGCTGCCGACCGGCCAGAGCCCGCGCATCGTTCCCGGCGGCACGGTCGTCGTCGATTCGGGCGTTGAAGTTCGCGTCGGCAATGGCGTGGTCTTCGATGTCTCGGGCACGCTCTCGATGCAGGGCACCGCCGCGCAGCCCGTCCGCCTCCGCGGTAACACCGGCTTCTCCGCCGGGTGGGCCCGCATCGTCGTCGCGAGCGGCGGACTCATCACCGGCACTTTTGCCGACATCCAGACGTTGACGGATCTCCTCTACGGCGGCAAGGCCTCGTTCATCGACACCGCCTTCCGCGACCCGGCGCTTCCGACCGACTTCTCGTATGACAGCGCGGGCGATCTGGGCCACCGCTTCGTCGACAGCAACCTCGCCTACTCGCGTCAGATCATCAACCTCGTCCGTTGCACCTTCGGCCGGGGTTGTCAGGTCGCCGCTCTGCGCGGCTGGGTCGCCGCGCGCGACTGCACCTTTTACCGCGGCAGCCGTGTCACCAACGACCCCAGCGCGGCGCTGGGAATCGGCGGCGAGGCCATGTTCATCGTCGGCAACTCGATCCTGAACAACGTCACCGCCACCGAGGCCTACATCGACCTCACGCAGGACCACAACCAGCACCGCTACGTCGGCAATGTCACCGTGACGGGCAACCAATCCGGCCCCGGAATCCTCCTCGGCGGCGGCGCGAGCTACCTGATCGATCCCACCGTTTCGCTCCAGAACAACAAGTGGCCCGTCGCCTTCGGTTCCAACTCCGCTGGCATCATGCCCGGCTCCATCCTCCCGCAAACCGGTAACCAGTTCAATGAGATCCCCGACACCACCACCCCCGCGCCGATCGATGAGAACGTTGTCTGGGCCGATGCGGGCATTCCGTACATCTTGCGCGACAAGGGCAACGTCCACGGCAGACTCACCGTTCTTCCCGGCGTGACGATCAAAGCCCCGCCGGATATCGCGTTCCAGTTCTCCTCCGACAGCAACGGCGTCTCGCTGCCGGTCTTCCTTGGCGAGCCAGAACGCCCCATCCGCTTTCTTCCATACGTACCCGGCACCAAATGGCGCGGCATCGGCGGCGCCGGGACCTTCGGCACCCGCTGGGACTGGTGTGTGTTCGAGGACACAACGATCGGCGTTTCCTCCGCCGAACTTCCCATCGCACTGGACAACTGCACCTTCCGCCGCAACACTCGATCTGCCGGCGGCGACTCCATCTTCACGCTCCGGAAATGCACGTTCGAGAACAACGTCTTCTCCTACAGCGGCGAGCGATTCGCGCCCAACCACACCGTCGAGGGCTACCTCGACGCCAACCACCCCGCCAACCCCAACACCTTCATCAACAACCGGGGGACCCCCGGCTTCGGCTACTTCGGCACCTTCCTCCCCAACGGCGGCCTCATCGCCCGCGCCCGCCACAACTCCCTCGAGAACACCGACAGCGACGCTCGAAACAACTGGTGGGGAACGCCTACCGGCCCGCATCACCCGACGCTGAATCCCACCGGCACCGGCGACGACGTCTTCTTCGGCATCGACAGCGGCGGCTTCCTACTCCCGTTCCTCACCCAACCTCCCACGTCCAATCCTCCACCAGTCGCCCGCTTCGTCACCCCACCCACCAACGTCGTGCCCGGCGAGAAAATCATCCTGCAATGGACGGCGCGCGATGACACTCGCATCATCTCCCAGCGCGTGTATTGGTCGCAGGACTCGAACCTCGACGCGGCCATGCAGCTTCTCGCCAAGATTCCCGGAACCGCCCGCTCCTACGAGTGGGCACCCCCCTTCATCGGCACGCCCGCCAACGGCGCGGACCAGTTCTTCCGCGTCATCGCCGTGGACGACCTCGGCCAGCAGGGCATCGCCGACCTTTCCGCCAACATCACCGATCCTGTTCCGTTCACCGGCTCGATGGTTCCCACCTCGCCCTTGGCGGGAATGTATCGGCCCGGTGATAGCGTCCCCGCGTGCGCCACGGTCACAGGCGTGGTCGGCTCCACGCTCGCATCCATCGAGTTCGACAACGACCACACCGCCTTCTCCCTCGGCGGCGTCTTCATCACCGGCGACCTCGGCTGCACCGTCCTGCCCGCTCAACTCCCCGATGTCTCCACCGACCGCGCCCGCATCCGCTACGACGCGACCGGTGCGCTCAACCAGGTCAAATCCTTCTACGGTCCCTACTTCTCCATCCGCCCCGACGCACTCCTCGGCGATGCCGCGCCCGTCGTCGCGCTCACCAGCAACCATGCCGACCAGTCCTACCGCGGCGGCTCGATCATCCCCATCACTTGGACCGCCTCGGACGATGAGGCCCTCCGCTCCTTCGACATCCGCGCTTCGTACGACAGCGGCACCGTCTGGCGCATCGTCGCCCGCGATCTGGCCGCGGCGGCGCGCTCGTACAACTGGCAACTGCCTGGGAGCGGGGGGATCACGAGTGTTCGCGTTCGCGTTGTGGCCAAGGATCTTCGGTTTCAGAATACTTCCGCTGAGTCGGGGGCATTCACAATCACAAGCGGTACGTACACAAGCGGATGTCTCGCCGACTTTAATGGCGGTGGTTCGGCGAGCATACAAGACCTCTTCGACTTTCTCGGCGCATTCTTCGCTGGTGATGGGCGCGCGGATGTGAACGCGAGCGGCGGGATAACCGTGCAGGACATCTTTGACTTTGTGGCCGCCTATCTCACTGGTTGTGCGTGATTTCCGAACGAGTGACCATCATGTGCCGTCGGTCATGCACGATCGCCGGTGCGGTTTGGTCGCTGGGCACCGCCTGCACGATGATTGGGTGAACGAGAATTTATCTGCGCCCCATCGTGCAGTTCATGGCGAAACCCAATCCTCTGGTGTGGGGGTAGCAATCCCGTCCACCTTTAGCGTCGGATTGACTGCATCAATGGATTGCCCATCACCCGCCCTATTCCCATGGAGCATTTCACATGAGTACGAATCAGCCTCGCGTCTCAAATCAGAAGCGCACGACCGACAGCGACCCTGCTAACCGCGATGTGCTTTCGGGCGAAGCCGGCGCGCACCCTGTCGGGACCGGACTCGGAGCCGCTGGTGGCGGCATAGCTGGTGCCGCGATCGGAGCCGCTGCGGGTCCTATCGGTGCGGTGGCGGGCGCGGTGGTAGGGGCGGTTGCCGGCGGGTATGGCGGGAAGGCGGCGGCCGAAGCGATCGACCCGACTGTTCAGGATGCGTACTGGGAGAAGAACTACAAGAATCGCCCATACGCACAGTCAAACGTTGAGTACAAGGATTACCGACCGGCCTATCGCTACGGCTGGGAGAGCGCCTCCCGCGCACAGGGCAAGTCGTTTGACGACATGGCCCCGACGCTTGAGCGCGACTGGGGCAAGGCACGATCAGAATCCTCGCTGGGCTGGGACCATGCGAAGGATGCCGTGCGTGATGCGTGGGACCGGGTTGCTGGTCCACGCAAGTAAGGCTTCGTGATCGTGCCTGCGAAGGCACCTCGACGATACTTTCAGAATGATCTTTGTAAAAGTGGCGCGGCCAACTGGCTGCGCCGCTTTTATTTCCATGATGCTCCAGAAGCTATGTCGAACTTAATGTGCCTCGTGTACGCAGCTTCTCGGGCACAAATTCCAGATCACTCGCCTCGCGTATCGCAAGCCCGATCTGGAAGTCCATCACTTCACGCGGCACAGGATTCTGATAGTCGTTCAGGCTTTCTGAAAGTGCTTCAAGACCCGTGAGCGGCCGGGCCGGATCGCTGGTCTGGACGCGGCGATAAATTTTGACAGCGAGCGCTTCGGCGGCTCCAGGAGTGAGCAGCAGCGGCATTCTTTCGCGGAGAGTATCGAACGATGATTCGGGAATATCGAGACCCCGACGCTTGCACAGGGCGCGGATGAGGCGAAAGCTCTCCTCGGGCTCGGTTGTCGGAAAGAGCGGGATTTTGACATCGATTCTTCCCGGCCGCTTGAGGTCCACTTCGATCAGATCGGGGCGGCTTGAAGCAAGTATCCACAGAATCTTACCTCGGTTGCGCGTGTCGCTCATCTCTTCGGCAAACATGCCATACACGCGGCCGCCAACCCCGCTGTCGCCGCTGTCAGCCGTGCGCTTGCCGAGGGCCTGATCGGCCTCATCGACAAAGACCACGCATCGCCCGAGCGCGTGAAGGAGGCGGAAGATCTTCTCGAGATTGCCTTCCGTGCTGCCGACCCACTTATCACGGAAGTTCTTCAGCTTGACCACGGGCACACCCGCCTCGCCCGCAAAGCACTCGACCATGTACGTCTTGCCGGTGCCAACCGGTCCGCAGATCAGGTAACCCATGGGCATGGCCCTGGTATCACCCTTGGCCCAGAGTGCGATGTCCTGCCGCAGCCATTGCTTGACCTTTTCCTGCCCGTACAGCTCATCGAGGGTGCGGTCGGGCTCGATGAAATCGATCAGACCCTGTGAGTCGCGCTCGACAAGTTCCTTCTTGAGCCTGGTGAGATCGCCGGGCGAAATGACGCGCCCCTTGTGGTTCATCGTCTTGAGCAAACTCTCGACGGCGGCGAGTGTTGTGCCGGCGAGTTGTTCGGCGGGGCGGGTCGGGTCCGCGCTGTAAAGCTCCATCGCTTTGGGATACTGCGGGGCCAACAGTTTCAACACACCCGCAAGATCGGCGACACTGGGGAGCGGCACCTGCACGCGCGAGGCGCGCGGGTTGGAGGTGATGATCGAGTGGAGGTCGCTGAGGTTGTCGGCCACGAGAAACGAGGCGAAGTTGTGCTCGGTGAGAAGGGTCTCACTCCCCCACTCGCGGATGAGCGAGGCGAGCGCGGACAGGTCGTAGCTGAACCCGCCGCGCGGCGCGGGGGCGATCAGGTGTGCCCCGCGCATCAGCAGGCCGACCTGCATGTGCGCTCGCCCCATGCGGCGCAGGTTGGCGGCGTATCGAAAGAACTGGGTCAGAAACTCGATCGCGCCGCGCGGATCTTTGGGAGAGTTGCCCTTGCTTGACTGGAACGTCGGCCACTCACCGAACTCTTTGCCGCCTTTTTCGATGCGGATTCCGTTGCCCAGATCGTAACTGAGAACCACATCGAAACGCGCGAGGAGAACGCGCAGGACAAAGTCGTTAAGGTCACCAAGTGTGGCCTCGCCCATGCCATCGACCGGTGGAAGGACGAGTCGGTCGGAGACATTTCCGTACAGGATAAACTGATTGCTCGCACCGCTCTCGTAGAGCGCGATCAGTTCCTGAGCCCACGCGGGCATGGCCACCGTTGAACCCGCTGCGGGAGTCTCAATCATCACCAACGCTCCTTCACCTGCCTTGCTCAAGACTTGGTTCCGATACGTTCATCAAGGTCCATGACCATGCGTTCACTCTCACCAAAGACACCGCTATCGAGCAACTGGCTCGCGAGGTCGATGTTGGCGGAGAGTACGGCGGGCTGGCTCTTGAGCGCGGCCTCCTCAAGCGCAAGATCGATTTGGGCATCGATGCGCGTGAGGTCGCTGTTGATCTCTTCGAGCGACTGAGCGCGGCGTTGCATGTTCACCAACCGCTTGTTCAGAATCTCGAGCGTGGCCTCCCGCGACTGACGAACCGATGGGCTCAGACGAACGGATTTCAGGTCCTTCTCCGCCGCGGCGATTTCACGGTTGATCTCGGTGGACATGGCCTCGGGATCACGCGATTGCAGATTGGCCTGTGCGACGAGCAGCTTGAGGTAGACCCACTGGAGTTTCTTGAGTGCTTCGCGCCCGGAATCCATGACGAACGGCTCGGCCTCGGCTCGTGCATAGCCCTCGATGACCTTCCCACACCGTTCGTTCAGTCTTTCAAGGCGCACCCGCGCGGCGGATGGCAACTGCGAGATGAGCGTCTTCTCGACTGCGGCGGCCTGCCAATCCTGAATCGCAATATCCTTGCTGTTTACAATATTGCGGAAGCGCGGGCTGTTCACGAGCATCAGCACAAACCCGCCGATCAGGCCCGCGCCGAGCAGCCAAAAGCCGGGGTGGACAAATCCGAAAATGCCAAAGATGATCGACGCGAGGACGTTGATCGGCACGCCACCGAGCAACGGGACTCGCGGGCGGACAAAGAATGCTTCCTTCAGGTAGCGGAACATCGATGTCTTTCACCCCATCAAGGCTCAATCTCCCCGGGGGTGATGTTCGTGGGGAGAGGGGCTCACGAGTGCGGTTCCGAGACTGACTCCGACGTACGCCTGCGATGGGTTCGTTCAGGTGCGGCTGGTTACTGCGTGACCTGTTGCCCTCCGCCGCCCGAGCCCCCCGAACCGGGACCCATCGACTTGTTCGCCACGCCGAAGCCGCCGCCTTCGCCACCGCTGTTGCCAGAGCCACCCTCAAGAACGATGCCTTCTGCTGCGGCGAAATCGGCCAGTGCCTGATCGGCGAGTGCTTTCTGCTCCTGCTCCTTGACGACCACCCCCGACATATCCAACTGATCTTTGGCTACGCGTGCGCGGCCCGCGGCCTTGGTCCGCTCTTCCTCGACCATGTTGTGCAACCGGTCGAGCGTATCGCCGCTCCCGCCGATGGTGGTGATCATTCCCGCGGCCATTTCGTTGAGTTCGGCCATGGCTTTCTTCATCTTCATGTCGTTGATGCCCGCCTTGAGCGATTCGATCTTCTGGCGGGCAGCGTTGATGGCTACATCGCGCGCCATCAACAGGTCTTTGTAGGTTTTCTCTGCTTGCTCAAGCTGCGTGCGATTTTCGAGGAGCTGCTTGGTGATGGTCTGGAGTCGCAGGGCGTATTGCCCGGCCGCTTCGCGGTTGCCGACTTTCAGGTTGGCGGTCGTGCGGGCGCGGAGATCCTGCTCCTCGCGTTCGAGGCCCTTGATCTGCGACATCAGCCGCTCGCACAGGCCGGCATGACCCGCCAAGCCCTGGTTGTACTTGCCGATCTGCTTGCGAAGGTTCTCCTGCTCGACTTCAAGCAGAGCCTCGGGGTTGGTGCGCTCCAACCCGGAGATGAAGAGGCTGAGAAAACCCTTGATAAGATTCGAGATTCTTCGGAACACGCTCTGGACCTCCACGGCAACTTGCCGATCACCCACCACTACCCGCCCGCCAACCCACCCGACCACGACTCACCCGCCCCGAGTCTGCTGCCATCGTATCAGAAGATTCTGGATCACCTCGCCCGAAGGCAGGTCGCAGACGGTCGGAAGCTGAAGGCGAACCCCATATTCCTGGTACTTGGTGAACGGGCTGTCTGGCCCGCTGATCGACACATTCACGTTGCCGGGGCGAAAGCCGTGAACGAGCGCCCGCTGCTGAGCGGGCTCGGACATCAGAAAGTCAAGAAACGCCTGCGCCGCGGCCTGCTGCTTTTTGTCGCTCCATGGGACGTTGAGCACATAGTACGGATTGTCGTTCCAGGCATTCTTTTCGGGGTAAACGACTCGCACGCGACCCGAGCGGTCGCGAGCACTTTCCAGGCGATCGATCGCCGTGTTCTCATAGACAAAGAGCGCGTCGTAGGTGCTTGGTCCGCGCTGCACCATCTCGACCATCATGTTGTCGGTGGAGTTGGAGAGGCCCGTCACACCGCGCTGCAGGCTGGTGGCCCATGTCTGAAACTTGGGGTCGGTGATATCGGACATGGTCAGGTTGGTGGTTTTGTTGTGGTAGTCGTAGGCCATCAGGATGAGCGTCATCAATCCGCTGTTGCTCTGTTGTGGATGGGTGTGACCGAACTTGAAGAATCCCCACTCGGGCTTGCCCGCAATGTCGTTCCAACCGCCCTTGGCCTGAAAGGCTTTCTCGATCGTGCGGAAGTTCAGACCGCCTTCGGGGGCAAACTTCTTGTCGAACTCCTTGAAGCGCTCTTCCCACATCACATAGACCATCGGCGTCAGTGCGAGCAGCTCACCCTTGATGATCGGGCTATCGCCGCCGCGCCGGAGTTTCCACTCGTCAACCAGCGTGTGTTCGTACAACCTGCTTGCCGGCGACCAGACGTTGATGCTCTTGTCTTCCTTGAGCACCGCCTGCGCCCCTTCGATGGAGCCCATCTTCTTCAGGTTGATCTTGATCTTGCGACCGGCCTCGGTCTTGGCAAACTCGGGAACCGCCCACGTAAACCATGTGTGCTTCTCGCTGCCATAGGCAATGCCGATTTCGACCAGATCGCCTGTGGTGGGGGCTCGCTCTTGGACGCGGCCCGTCGCACTGCCCGAAGAAGAACCTGTCGCAGCATCACCGTTAGCAGAAGCGTTCGACTTTGAGGCGCTCCATGGTCCACGCAGAAAGAGAACGGCCGCGCCCGCCAGGCACCCACCGATCACCACCAGCGCCACCAGCTTTCCAAACCCGGTCAGTTTCGGTTGATCGTCCATTTGCGCTCCAGGGCCAACCTCGTTTCACCCGCTCTTGCTCCGCCACGCACGCTCAGAAGAAGGTCGCAATCTCCTTGAAGATCTGTCGGATGTTCTCGGCCTTGCCTTCATAGCTCTTTGCGTTTGTTGCATCGCCGATTTGCTTGAGCACCTTCATGTTGGCCCCCTTGCCGTACCCGATCGTGAAGATCCGGGTTGGGCGGCTCTCGACATTTGAGAGAACCATCTTCAGCAGGGCATCCAGCTTCAGCTTGCTGTCGGTATCAGCGCCATCGGTCAACACAACGATCGCGGTGATCTTGTCCGGTTCCGGGTTGGCTTCCAGTCGCTTCCACGCATCCGCGATGGCGTCATAAAGCGCGGTTCCCCCCTGCGGAAAGAGGCTCTTGATGTATTGATCTGCCTGGCTCCGTCCATCCTTCAGCTTCACCGCGCTCTGTGTCCAGCTCAAGCTGTTGTTGAAGGTGAGCAGGCTGAAGGTGTCCTCGTCACCAAGAAGAGCAAGAAACTCCGCCGCACCGGCCTTGGCGTTCTCCATGCGGTTCTCTTCCTTCATGCTCCCGGAAGTATCGAGCACAAGAACGATGTTGCTCTTTTTCTTTGTGACTTTCCACATGTCCACCGCCGCGCTGATCACATCCGCGGGCGGCATTTCCAGCGTGGTCTTGGGCTCGGCCGCATTGACACCATGATCGCGATCAATCGGCGCACCCAGGGCCACGCCCACATCACCGGGCCGGAACCCCATGGCCAAGGCCCGCTCTTGTCGCGGCCGCTCCATCAGGAAATCAATGTACTTCTTCGCACCCTCTTTGTGCTCATCGCTCACCCATTCGCGCTGCACAACGCCCGCGGGGTGATCGCTCCAGAACGTCCCCTCTTTCGGATACACCGCGACCACGGGAAATGGCAGTGTGTACTTGCCCGGCTCGTAGCTCTCGATCACCATGTTCTCATAGAGCACGGCGGCCGAGAGGTACTGCGGCCCGTTTTCAAACATCTTGCGCCCGAAGAAGCCGGTGCTCTCGCCGTAATGTACAACGGTCCGCTCGATCTCTTCAACATACTTCTTCGTCTCGGGCGCGTTCACATCTTCGAGCTTGAGGCCCGCCACCTTCCCCGTCGCGGCATAGGTTTCGGCGATGACCGAGATCAGCCCGCTGTTGCTGTACTGCGGGTGCGTGTGCCCAAACTTGAACGTCCCCCACTGCGGCGCATCATACTTCGCCCACCCGCGCTCATCCTTGGCCAGTTCGAGAATGTCGCTCCACCCGATCGCCTTCTCCGGCCATCCGAGCTTCTCGGCCATCGGCTTCCACATCGCGATCACCACGGGGCTGAGCACGAGATCCTGCGTAGGCCCGACCAGGTCTTGGCCGGTGCTTGCCCGTGCCCGCGCGTTGCCCAACGTGATAAACGCCTTCGACGCCGGACTGATGACGTGCGCCTGCAACCTGCCCGCCTGAACCTCCTCGGTCAGTTCTCCCGAACCCATCGCGCGCGCATCGACCTGAATGAGCTTCCCGCTGGCCGTCTTCATGCCCGACTGATTGAACTGCGCTGTGGCTTCATCGATCCAGAGCTTCTTCTCGCTCCCGTACGCGAACACGACTTCGAGGGCATTTGCCGCGACCCGTGCTCGCGCGGCCGGTGGCGTCGGGCGCTGGTTGCCCTGAGCCGGCGGCTTCTCCTCGCATCCCCAGAGCGCCACCGTCCACACCGCCGCCATCGCGGCCACCATCAGCGTCATTGCCGCGCCCGTCAGCTTTTTCCGACCTTGATTCGCCAGTAGGCTCTTCATCGATTGGCCCCTCCTGTCTTCCACCCACCATCTATTGTAAGGAATATCTGTACGAGACCTTCAAATCAAACAAAATGCTCGCCGCGCACGGCCACCCGCGCACCACCATGGGTTGTGGTGAAGGCACCATCGTAACCGAATTGATCGTACCTTTGCGCAAAGTACGGTGGCGACTCGGGTCGTGGGCCGGGCGTCGAGCCTCGTGCACGCCAAGTCATTGGCCATCGGGTTTGCCACCAACCCTCGGGTCGCACGCCGCATCCCAACCCCCGCTCGAGTTTCTCACGATCACCTGCACCGCCGCCCCAGCGGTCACTTCTTTCACCGTGTTGCCCATCTTCCTCATCCACATATCCACCCCCATGCCCTCGTGCTTCTCGTCAAACCCGGTTTCGATTTCCAAGAGGTAGGGCTTCCATTGGTGATGAATGCGGGGGCGCGAGACGGCCCGGGCCGCGCTGTCGCCGCGCACCAAGGCGTTGAGCAGCACCTGCACCGTCGCCGTGATGATCCGTGGCCCGCCGCTCCCGCCAGCGACGGCCTCAACGCGCCCTTGCTTATCCATCACAATGGTCGGGCTCATGCTGCTCAAGGGCCGCTTGCGCGGCGCGGGGAGGTTCTTGTCAGATTGCTGCAAGCCAAATGCATTGACCCCCCCGCGCCTGGTGGTGAAGTCATCCATCTGGTCATTCAAACAAAACCCGAGTTTCTCCGTTGCCACCAGCGAGCCAAAACCCAAGTTGATCGTCTCGGTGCAGGCCACCGCCCCGCCCTTCCCATCGATCACCGAGAGGTGGCTCGTTCCGCCATCCTCCGGCAGTTGTTCCATCGTGCCATACAACTCAGAGTGCTTGACCTTGCCCACCCGCACGCGCCCCGCCAGCTCATCCAGATACTCCTTGCTCAACAGCCTCGCCACGGGCACATCCACAAACGCCGGATCGCCCAGAAACTTCGCCCGATCCGCGAAGGCGTGCTTCAGACTCTCGACCAACAAAAACGTATAGAACGCCCAGTTCTCAGTCTTCACCACATCATCCAGATTCTTGCGTTCCAGAATCCCAAACACCTCCGCCATCGCCAGCCCGCCACTCGATGGTGGCGGCATCATCAGCAGCGTTCTTCCCGCAAACTTCACGCGCAGCGGCAGCATTTCCACCACTTCAAACCCCGCAAGATCCTCCAGCGTGAGTTCGCCCCCATCCGCACGCGCGGCTTCAACAATCGTCCGACCAACCTCACCCTTATAAAATCCTGCGGCACCCTCCGCGGCAATTCTCTCAAGCACCGCGGCCTGCTCGGGCAGCTTGATGATGTCTCCGATCGCGATCGTGCCGCTTGCCAGCAGCCGCGTCCATGTAAACGCGAAGCGCGTCTTCCACTCGGGCTTCTGATCAAACCTTTCAATCAGGCTCTTGGCCGCGCGAAGGTAGGCCGCATCGCACGCATACCCCTCACGAGCCAGGCGAATCGCGGGCGCCAGCACCTTGGCACGCTCCATCGTGCCGTACTTGTCAAGCGCGTACATCAAGCCCGCCACGGTTCCGGGCACGCCGCACGACTTGCCGCCCCGCGTGCTCGCCTCCAGATCGTCGATCTTCTCAAAGTACTCCGCCCCCACCGCGCCGGGGCACATCTCCCGATAGTTGATGCAAACCCCCCCAACACCCCCGCCCAGAGGGACAGGCCGGGGAGGTGGACCCTCTCCTTCACCGCTCGCCCCCACGGTGCTGGCGTCGCCGTTGGCCTCTCGCGCACCAACATTTATCCCGGCAATCACCATAAACCCGCCACCACCGATGCCGCAGGCATAAGGCCTGACCACGCTCAACGCAAAGCTCGTCGCCACCGCCGCATCAACCGCGTTGCCACCGGACCGCAACACTTCCGCCCCCGCTGCCGATGCAAGCGGATGGTCCGCCGCGACCGCGAACCTTTCGTAGCTCGCGCTAAACGCGGCCACTTCGCGCACAACCGGCGGCTCAGACCGCGCACCATGAAGACTTGTGGCCAACAGAACAACCGCGCCGACCATCCATTGCGTGCTCATGCCCACAGCGTACGCGGCCTTGTGCTTTGCTCGCACGACAGTCGCCGGGCCGATGCGACTCGCCAAAGAATGTCGTAGGCGAGCCGGCAGGCATGAATACTGGCCAATCTTCACGTTTCTCGCTTGCAACTGGGCCACCAACCGGGCATGCTCTTTACTTCGGATGAGAGCAGAGACCCGCGTCCCGCCGCGAGGCGCCCTTCGACGAGAGGTCTTTGCATGTCCGATTTTCGCTTACGTCAACGCGCGGCTCGAACACGTTGGGCCGACACACCCTGGACAATGGTATCGCTCGTATTCGTTTTGGTCTTCGCAAACGCTGGTCGCTCGGCAACGATCACGCCCATCTCTGGTTCCCGTGCCCTCAGCGTCAATGTTGTTAACGAAACTGGCGGTGGCACTGGTGCCTCCGGCCCACTTTCGGGTCGCTGGGACAATCAGGTCACAATTACAAGGCCGCTCAGCCGCGAGGGCGTTGTTCGAGGAAGCATGACCTGCTACGCCGAGCAACACTCAAACATCACGCCGCAATCGATTGTTGACAATGGCGTTGTCAGGATGACGATGGTTGAAGGTGAGGGGGTGACCGTCACGGGTATTGCCCAATCTAGAATTAATCTACGATTTACTATTGACCATGCAACGCCCTTCTCACTTCAACTCATTCAACCGCGTTTTGGCTTAACTTTCAGCGAAACTTCACAGGTTTTCATTTTTTCGAGACAGTGGTGGTAGTTCAATCAGTGGCGTGAATCACATTTTGCCAGGCCCTGCCAACGGCATACTCGAACCTGGTGCTTATCGAATTGAAACCACCATGCGAATTTTCGCCACGCTTGCTCGCGGCGGACCGGGCGAGTTCTTCTACGCCTGGTCTTTCAACATCCCCTCACCCGCCCATGCCGCGCCGCTGGCCATCATCTTCGCCCTCCTCCCCCGTTGCCAGCGAGAGCTCAGGTCGCCCCCGAGCACCCCTGCGCCACCGCCGTCACCCCTCGGGCCACATCCGCGGTCATGTTGACAAACGCCAGCCCCACCTCGCTATGTCGAAGCCCGGCCTTGCGAATCCAAAGCACCTCGGCCTCCAACGCGAGCAACCCGAGCGGCGTCGTCATCGTCAGTGTGAGGTGCTGCCCGACCGGCACCGGCGTGCCGCCGCGACACCGCACCCGCATCCCCATCGGGGCGATATCCAACACCTCGCCCAGCGAGCATTGAACCCCGATCACCCGCAACCGCCCATGCCGACGCTGATTGGCCGGCTGAACCGTGGGCACCGTCTCTTGAAACCGCAAGGGTCGTGCATTCATGGTACATTTCATCGCATGAAGAAGTCTTCACGTTAACCCACAGAGCGCACATTGACCATGAATTCACGCTTCCGGGCCATCCTGCATCGCTGCACGCCCGTGCAGGCATTCCCATAATTTCGACCGCCCAACCCCCCCCACAATAAGCCCAATATCACTCATGCGGGCTCTGTGTGGGATGCATTTTGCCAGAGTCCTGATAAACTCCATCGTCGAACGATGTCCGAGATCGCCATCGTTACTGCTGCAGAGAGAGAGCCATGCCCCGAGCCCACTTGCCCCGCACCCAACTATTTGTGCGCCACCACGCCGCATCAGCCTTGATCGCCGCTTCCGCCCTGCCCTTCGGCGTAGCCGGTGCGTTGGCCCAGCCCGTCTGGTCGCTCGATGTGGCCGGTGCCAACCAAAGCCTCACCCTCTATTCGACCGCTCGCGCCACCCTCAACGGCGGCACAAGCTGCGCTGAACTTGCCGTTGTGCCCAACGCGGCCACCAACTTCGCGCTCCAGCCCGCCTTTGTCTTTGGCTCAGAGACCTACGACTTCGGCGCGGCGGCCTTCATCGCTACGCAGGCGCTCGGTTCCGGAACCGTCAATGCCTCTTGCACATCCATGGTCGGCCTTATCGGCCTCGGCACCAACCAGGTCATCATCACCTTCCGCACGTCCACGCTGCATTCGGCCGCGGCGACCACGTGCGCGTTCATAGCCGAAGGCCATACCGAGGTCACGGCCTCGCTCCCGCTGCTGATCGTGGGCGAAGCCGCGCTCTCCACCCACTCAATCTCCTACCAATATGAATACTCCGTCAACGCCGTCTCGCCCGGAGAGCGCACCATCCCGTGGCCCGAAGATGGCATCATCTGCTCCGGCGGAGTCGAACTCGGCTGCCCCATTGAAGCGCAGCGCTCGCTGTTCAACACGGCTTATGCCACCGGCTATCCGCCCGAGCGGACCAGCACCCCCGTCATCGGCTCGGGCACGCTCATCGTCTCGCCGGGGTGGTCGGGCGGGGGTGTCTACCCCGAGCGACTGCCCATCATCTATGCCAGTCTTGGCTCGACGATTGATGACATCATGCCATCGCCCGCGCCCATCGCGACGCCCGATATCAGCGCGGGCGAGTTTGCCGTTCGCCTCACGCTCACCATCGGCCCCGCGCTCGCTTCCGGTGCGTGCTGCCGAACGCTCGATTGCCTCATCACCTCGCCCAACGCCTGCGCCACCACCTTCGGCGGCCAATATCGCGGCGATTCGACCGCGTGCATCAACCCCACCAACCACCAGCACACCTGCTGCCCCGCCGATTTCAACGGCTACGGCGGCCCGAGCATTCAAGACCTCTTCGACTTCCTCGGTGCCTATTTCGCGGGCCTGACCGAGGCCGATTTCAACGGAAGCCGGGTCATCTCTGTGCAGGATATTTTCGACTACCTCGCCGCGTACTTTGCGGGATGCTGAACAAACTTTGGTTTACCCGGCACGCGCGCCTGGATCTGGCGCGCCAACACCGGCTTTGTCGATCTGTTTGAAGATCTCTCGAACAACTATGGTTCGCGTGAGCAGCTCAGAGGGTGGCAGTTGTTGGTGGCAACCGACATCTCGGCCGATGGACTCACCATCGTCGGGCAGGCGATCAATCCCGATGCGTGCGAACTGGCCTTTCTGATCTGCTTGCCGCGAAACACCTGTGTTGCGGATATCGACCAGACAGGAACACTGACCATTCAGGATGTCTTTGAGTTCTTGAATCTCTACTTCGCGGCCGATCTTCGGGCGGATATCAACCAGGCCGATGGTGTCACGCTTCAAGACATCTTTGACTTTGTGACCGCCTTTTTTGTCAGCTGCTCAAGAGCTGTCGAAGTCACGATTTGACTTCTTGCCCACCAAGGGAATACGGTTCGCTGCCATCAAGAGACTCGACATGGGTGATTTGCCCGTGTCGAGCGGCAACCGAGCCCGAGTACTTTGCGGGAAGATCGATTCCTGCAGGGACAACTGGCCGCGGTGCCGAGCCCGCGAAAGGCCGAAGTGCTTTCGCAGCGATGGGGCTGACACGACAGTCGTTGCCACCTTCTGAACCGAGGTTCTGAACATGGGTGGCAAGGGCCGGTCGGAGAACAGCAAAGCGGGTGTTCGATGTCGAGCACCACCATTGCGCACCACGGTTCTCGCAGATGGCATGGAGACAGTTCCGATGCCAAGTTCCTTTTTGCGTTCACCGGATGCACCAACAAGTCGAGATGATCAACGTAAAGCCGTTGGCGAAGGCTGGCTCGACGCAACCCTCGCGATACACGGCGGGGTCGAATGCGACCCGAAGAGCGGCTCGATCCTCACACCTATCGTGCAATCAGCAACCTACGTGCAGGAATCGGTCCAGGCTGGCAACGGCGCGCGGGGAGGGCACACCTATTCACGCGCCAGCAACCCGACGGTGCAGGCTCTGGAGCGTGCCATCGCCGCGGTCGAGGGTGGGAGTGCCCACGGGGGCGATGATCGCACAACCGGCGCGGCCTGCTTCTCAAGTGGGCTGAGCGCGGAGACCACGCTCTTTCTCGCGTTGCTCCGTGCGGGAGATGAGATCATCGTCTCGGATGTCGTGTACGGAGGGACGGTGCGGCTTCTGCGGCAGATCCTCAGCGGGCTGGGCATCGTCGCGCGTTTTGTCGATACCTCCGACGCGGGCGCTGTCGAGCGCGCGATCACAGCGAACACCAAACTGGTGTTCGTTGAGACACCCGCGAACCCGACCCTCAAGCTGACGGATATCGGCGCGATTGCCGCGGTTACGCGCCGCGCGGGGATCCTGCTGGCGGTTGACAACACCTTTCTCACGCCCGTGATTCAGCGCCCTCTGGATCTCGGTGCCGACATCTGTGTCTATTCAACCACCAAGCACATCGAAGGACACAACGCGACGATCGGCGGTGCGCTGACCGCGCGCGACCCGGCGTTGATCGAACGATTCAAGTTTGTGCGCAAGACGCTCGGGACCATCCAATCGCCGTTCGAGGCGTGGCTGACCCTGCGCGGGCTGAAGACGCTGCCGCTGCGGATCCGTGAGCACTCACGGATCGCAACCATCGTGGCGCGATACCTGCAATCACACGAACTCGTCGAACGGGTCTGGTACCCGGGTCTCGAGTCTTTTCCGCAGAGCACGCTTGCCCGGGCTCAGCACATTGCGAGCGGCGAAGCGCTGCACGGTGGTGTGATCGCATTCGAGGTGAAGGGTGGTGTTGCCGCGGGCGTCAGGCTGCTCAACTCGCTGAAGTTGATCTCGCTCGCAGAGAGCCTTGGCGCGGTCGAATCGCTGGTGACGCACCCGGTCACGATGACGCATGGTGATGTTCCCGAAGAGCAGCGGGCCGCGGTCGGGATCACCGATGGGCTGATCCGGCTCTCGGTCGGCCTTGAGCACGCGATCGACATCATCGCGGATCTTGAGCAGGCACTCGCGGCCTCGACAAGCCTGGAAAGTGTGAACGAACACGCAACATTGACCGCTCGCGCGGAGATTGGGGAGGTGGCCCTTGTCTAAGAACAATCAACTCAGGCCCGTGGTGGTCCTCAAGTTTGGCTCGTCGGTGCTGCCGCACGAGGGTCGGCTGGATGATGTGGTGGATGAGATCGGGCGGTTTGTGGCCCGCGGGCACCGGGTGGTGGCCGTGGTATCAGCGCTGGGCTCGACCACCGATGACCTGATCGCGCACGCGCGAACCTATTCGAGCACGCCCCCGGATGATGCGGTGGCCGCCCTGCTTGCAACCGGTGAGCTTCGCTCGGTCGCGCTGCTTGGGCTCGCCCTGCATCGCGCGGGTCTGGAGGCACGCGTGCTTGACCCCGCGGCCATCGGGCTGCGGACGCAGGGGCCGACGCTTGACTCACAAGCCGTAGCCTTGGATACGGCGGCGATCATGCGCGCTCTGGAGGCGGTGCCGGTGCTGGTCGTTCCCGGCTTTGTCGGGCGATGCGTCAAGGGTGGGCACACAACACTTCTCGGGCGCGGCGGGTCGGACCTGACCGCGCTGTTCATTGCCGCCGAGATCGGTGCCTCATGCCGCCTCATCAAGGATGTGGATGGGCTGTACAACTGCGATCCTGCCGCGATCGACACGAATCGTGGCCCGGCGCGCCGGTTCTCGACCGTGACGTACAACGATGTGCTCTCGCTTGACGAGGGCATTGTGCAGCACAAGGCGGTGAGGTATGCCCAGTCCAGCGCGCTCGAGTTTACCGTGACGTGTCTTGGTGCGGAGGGCGGAACGATTGTCGGGCATGGGCCGACCGCGTTCGTCAATCCGACCCAGACTCGGCCCGCGCGCGAGCACGTCAAGGAGTTTGCACAGCCATGAATGACCATACGCGGCTGGTTCAGTTTGAAAGCGCACCGGGCGATCCCTTTCACCCGAGCAACACGCCGATCTATCAGACGGCCACCTTCGCGCAGGAGTCGGCGACCGAGTTTGGTCAATATGACTATTCTCGAAGTGGCAACCCGACAAGAACGATTCTTGAGCGGCAGCTGGCCGCACTGGAATGTCCTGATGATCACGATGCCCGCGCCTTCGCCTTTGCCAGCGGGCTCGCGGCGCTCACCGCGGCCACGCGCCTGCTCAAGCCGGGCGATGAGCTGGTCGCGTGCGATGATCTGTACGGCGGAAGCTATCGCCTGTTCACGAAGCTGCTTGAGCCGCGGGGCGTGGTGGTGAGGTATGTGGATTTCACGGACAAATCCGCGCTCGCCCGCGCTTTCACGACGCGGACCCGGCTGATCCACTTTGAGACGCCCACGAACCCACTGCTGAGAATCGTGGATATTCGCGCGGTGGTCGCGGCGGCACGAGCCCACGCCCCTGAGGCGCGCGTGCTTGTGGATTCAACGGCCATGTCACCGTGGTTGCAGCGGCCACTGGAACTGGGCGCCGACATTGTGCTGCACTCGGCAACCAAGCTGCTCAATGGGCATGGCGATGTGACGGCCGGCGCGCTGGTGGTGCATGATGCCGCGCTGGCCGCGGAGCTGGCCTTTGTGCAGAACGCCGAGGGCGCGGGGCTTGGGCCATTTGACTCGTTCCTGCTGCTGCGCGGCATGAAGACGCTGGGCGTGCGCATCGATCGTCAGCAGGCGACGGCCCAGCGGGTTGCTGAACATCTGGAATCGCACCCAGATGTCAAGGAAGTTTTTTACCCCGGCCTGCGCGGGTCAGAGGACCGCGAACTGCACGCGCGGCAGTCGCGCGGGCCGGGCGTGGTGATCTCGTTCGGCACGGGCTCGCGCGAGGTTTCATGTGTGCTGGTCGAATCGCTGAAGCTCTTCCCCATCGCCGTGAGCTTCGGAAGCGTGAACTCAACCGCCAGCCTGCCATGCTGCATGTCGCACGCCAGCATTCCTCCAAAGGTGCGCACGCAGCGTCGGCTGCCTGAAGATCTGGTGCGCCTTTCGATCGGATTGGAAGAGGCTGCCGACCTCATCGCCGACCTGAACCTCGCCATGACCAAGGCACGCGCTCTTGGCGAACTTCATGCACAGGAAGTTCACGTGGCGTAATCAGCGAGTACACGTTGCGGGTACGGACACCTAAGTAGGTGGTCCACAACTCCCCATATTCAGGCATATTGTTACTTTGCTTCACGCTTACACATGAAGATCGTGTGTAGGCGTTCTTGTTTTTTCACATTTTCCCATATTTTTCCCCCACATAGCATGGCGAGTTGGTATATATACGTACGGTCATGGGGCTGGACAAGGGTTGGGAGAATGATCCAGGACAATCTCGGCACGAGGACGTGCACTGTTTCAGATTCAGTTGGGCGCGTAGCAGACAAACGTCTCGCAAAGTACAGACACTCTTGAGGACACGGCATGTTTTACAAACACATGTGCGCCATCGTTGCGCTGATCTCGTTGGCGGCGGGTTTAGGAATGCCGGTCTGTCAAGCCCAAACCGTGCTGCCTGCACCGGGCTTTCCACGCCGACCCCTGCCCCCGCCCACTCCTGCGGAGCCATCGGCACCCCTTGATCGAACACCCTGCGCCGAGCATTTTTCAACGCTGATCGGCGTCGGTCCCGGCGATTATCCGCCGCTGAGCACCGATGCAGCGATGGGAACCGCCCCTTTGATCTCGGCGGAAGCCTCGCACTATGCTGGCGCGAGAACGTATCCGATGAGGCAAGTGGCCGGCGATACGGATGCCGCGATCGACGTGATTACCGGCTCACCTCTTCTCCGCGAGGTCGATCTTGAGTTGCCATTTGGCGGGGCGATGTTCAGACACGTTCGGACGTATGGGCACCTTGCCGGGCTGCCGAGCAACGAGAATTTTCGCAATCTCCCTCCTGGTCAGGTTGATACCGCACCATCGGCACCAATGCGGCCAGTGCGCCCGAGCGAACTGATGTGGGATTGGAACGGCCAGGGGTGGATGATCGGTGAGAACCCGATCCTCCTCTTCGATTGCCAGTACCTCGGGATCGTGACCAACCCCGGCGCGCCAGATCCCGATGCCCCGGAACATGCTCCGAGATGTTACTTCATCCCCGATGCGCACCACTCCATCCCGTTCGAGCGAAGGGTTCAATATCCCGGACAACCTCCGGTCTACATTGCGCCCTCGCACTTTGATGCAACGATGACGCTCGAAACCCAGGCCGATTCGTGGGATGCAGCGACAAGTTCGTGGCGACGAGTTCCCACGCATGTGCGGGTGTACATGTCGCGAGGATCGATGGAGTATCGGTTCCAGTTGATCCCATGGGAGTCGCGTTCATCGTCGTTCGGAGCACCTGACCCATTGGCCCACGAGCGACCAAGCATCTTCGGGCATGGAACCGGATACGACACTGGGAGTGGCGCGCCGCGGATGGTCGGGCTGCTGGTGGGGATGAAGGACCGCTTCGGGAATCGCGCCGAGATGGAATATGCGCAGTGTGGAGGCCGTCTGACACCACGGACCGTGCCGAACAGTGGTCAGGGTGCTGCCGGGCTGGCGGAGTCCGATTATTCTTCACTCGGCTGCGGCCAACTGACTCGGGTGAGGCTGTTTGAATCCGCGAGTGAGGTTGCGGTCTGGACGTTGCTCTATGCCTACCGCGAGTTCGACCCGCTGCTTGGCAGCGTTCGGTACAACAAGCCGCGGATGCTGCACTCGATCCACGCTTTCAAAGGCGATCGTTCGCTCCCCAGCAAGGGAGCCACGAACACCTGTCTGCTTGTCACTTCGCCCGAGTTGTATCCGTGGAACAGCATGTACGCGGGGTCTGCGGACCTCTTGCCACGACAGTGCGCCGACGTTCTGCGCGTGATGGATTCGGTCGATGCGGCCCCGCTGCTGAGCATGGATGACGACTGGACGTACCAGGTCCGCTACATGTACTCACCCATCGAAGACATGCGAACGCCCACCGATTCTTCGCCGCTTGTTCGGTCCGGCGATCCAACAGGCAGCAACTTGGAGAGCTATCGCGACCAACGAATGTGGAGCGTACTCGGAAACATCTGTCCGCGCTCATTCGGCGCAGCACGACTGCTGAAGGCAACGGTCTATGACCGAACCGAAAGTCAGGCTGGATTGACCGAAAGCCCGGTCACGCAGCGGAGCTCGATTTATTGTTACGTTCGTCCCAAGGATTGCGTCGGTCCGACAGAGGTCGATCGGGGTGAAATTAAGGGGTTCTATCGTGATGGCACAGTCAAGCAGATTCTTGCCGGTTGGGCCAGAGCGGATGAACGGTGCGCTACAGGCGGAGGTGGCTGGGACTGTGCTGGCAACGATCCAGATTTGCCAGCGGGAATGTCCAATCCAACAGTTTACGATCTGATGCACTACGCCGGCAGCAGCCGGATGGTCAGGCTCGCCGACGAGAACGCCAACTCGCCGGTGGTTCGACGGTCTCTGAGCCAGCTGTTTGATGTCGGGCTGCAGGCGTTCCGATATGACCTCATCAACGATCAATCCGGCTCCGGGTGTGCGCGATTGTCGCAATACACCACCGAGCCGGGCGGGCCCGGAGTTGAACTCGCGGATTTGACCGGAGTCCAGGATCAGAGTCGCCTGACGCTCCTCATCGATGGTCAGTACGGCATCTTTCATCGGGATGTCGGCGGCGGAGTTCCGGCGCTCAAGCACATGGTGAGGTACCTCTATCTGCCCGAAGGGTACGAAGCCCCCAACCGAATCCCCTTCATTTGGTCGGCCCCTCACCCGATCGGAAAGCTGACCACCTGCCAACTCGGCTACCTGCGTGCGATCCATCATCATCCTTACCGCTACATCCGCGCTGACTTTGAGCCCTTTCCAGGCGCGATACAGGGGGGTTCGGGCCTTGAAAGTTTCCGCGCCGGATTTGACCGTTGGGGAACCTGGCAGGCCGACGATGCGTGTTGGATCACCTTCATCGATCAGTACAAGCCCAACCGCGCGGAAGTTCCGAACGACGGCGCTGGCACCGTGACCAATGCCTCGGGACACTACCCCAACGGATTGCCGATAGATCAAACTTGGACCACCCGCCTATCGACCCGCCGCATGATCGTGATGAACGCCGCGGGCCTGGTGCTCCGCACAAAGACGTGGGATGAGCGCGGGCTGGTGACCGAATCCACGGGTATTGCGCAAGAGTTTGATCGCGACGAGAATGGCCGTCCCGTGCTTCTGAAATCGCCCGGCTGGGGAAGCCCGAAGAACGTGGACGTTAACGATCCGCAGCGACGCACAACCGATGTGCAGGGCTTGGTGGTCAAGTATGAGTATGGCCAGAACTTCGCCAGCGAGCCGAGCATGATCGGTGTGCAGCAGGGAGACGGAGTGCTCGTGGCCAACGGGACACCACCCCCGCAGCGTACGGTCTATCCAACCCTCCTGAACGAGCGCGCCAACCCAGATCGAACCGACCTGCTCACGAGGGAATCTAGGCCAAGGACCGCCGCGGGCGCGCTCGGGGGCGTTCCTTCCTCTCCTTCGCTCGGTTCGACACATGAAACGACCGACTGGGTCTACGAACTCGGGGAAGCTCCGGACGACCCGTTCGGGCTGAGCATAACGGTGGAGCGGCGACCGGTGTTGATGCGCAAGCGGATCGGTCCTCCGGTGCAGGTCGGGGCTGCGTCGGGTGCGCTGCGGCCATTTGAGGCCGAATACTTCTCGCCGCAAACCGGCTTGCCGACCAGGCGTGAATATGGGCTCGGCGATCTGGACGGTGTTCCGACCGATGCCGCGCTCGGTCATCGGCGGCACGTAGACCTGTTCGCGTTCGATTACCGGGGTCGCCCGCTCTTGGAAGTTCTGGATGCCACCAGAGAATCAACCCGCCTTGCTCCGCCGGATGTGCCAGCGCTCCACCTGATAACGACTTATCGCTACGACGACCGTGGTCTGAAATCGATCACGGGTCCGAATGGGTTGAAACAGTTCTTCACGCGCCGAAAGTATCAGCGCGTTGAAGATGTTCCTACAACAATGCCCAACCCCGCGCTTGCGATGTTCGGCGGCGCAGCCACCACGACCACGCGCACGCTCTGGGAAGAGCGGCACTATCGCGATGTCGATCCGAACACGGGTCGATGCCTCAGCACCTGCCTGGTCACAACGCTCTTTGACGACGAGGTGATCGGCGCGGTTGAGATGGAGATTGCCGGAGCCATCAACCTGCAGACCGGTCCGGACGGAATGGAACCCGGACGCATTACGCTCGAGGTGATGCCAGAACGCGGCCCCACGGGCCGCACGCAGGGCGTAAAGATCATCGACCGCAAGGCCGAAACAGAGAACCCCGACGAAGTTCTCGCCATCGCCGCGTGGCCCGATGGATGGGGAAACCTGATCCGCGAGCGCACCAACCGCGGTGCGCTTACGCGTCGCGTCTTTGATGCGCTCGGGCGTCTTTCGCACGTCTACAAGGGCACAAATGACACCCACGTCTACTGGGGAACGGCCCGCCCGCCGGGCTGGACGAGCCCGCCCGACCCGTGCGATACCAGCAGCTATCCCGACAACCTCACGCTCACCGAGAAGATGAGCTTTGGGGAGGGCGTGAACGATGCCCTGCAAACCGTCGAAAAGCGCACGTATCGCGACCAGATCCAAAATCAGTACGGCTTCACGATCCCCCCCAACCTGCCCAACTGCACACAGCCGCCCCCCAACAACGAGAACGATGTGGGATGGTCCGAGCGCACCGGGCACGATTGGCGCATGCGCCCGGTCTATCGCGCGTTGCACGCTCGTGGCGGAGTAAACGCACCGATCCTCTCGGTCACCGTGACGTGGTTGGATCATCAGGATCGAGCACGGTTCGTGGCAACCTATGGCGCAGGCGGACCCGAAGGTGCGCAAGGGTTCGATGCGATTGATCCGCGCAAAGCACCGGCCGGTGCCGATGAGCCCGCGGCCAGCGCTGTGCTCGCAACCAATCCTCTTGAACTCACCGAAGTGATCTACGACCTCGCCGGTCGAGTGAAGGAGACGCGCGCCTACGACGCATCCGGCAACACGAACGATTCCCGCTTTACCTCAACCATCACCTACCACGACCACGCCGGGCGGGTCTTGGAATCCACAGCACCAGACTCGGGAACGACCCGATACACCTACGACGCGCTCGGACGCCTCTTGCAATCCTCGTTGTTCGCGGCCAGTCTCGAAGTCTCGCGCGAAGAGCACACGTACGAATCCAACACCGCCAGTTCCAACATACTTCGCACGATCCGTTGGGAGCGGTCGCCCAACGCCCCGCCATCAAGCGTCGCGCTCACCGAGTCGATTGCCGCTCGCACACTCCGATGGAACTGGTACGACAAGTCGGATCGGTTGGTCGCTTGGGCAGACCTCGGCATTATCTCTGATGATGACGCCTACACCGCCTCGTCGCTGGCCGAGCCAGCACGCCCAACCGCTGACCCGCGTATATTCGGGCCCGATCCGCTCGCGGGCTGGGGTAACGACACCATCCTGTTGGGGTTTGATCGCGCCATCGGCGGCGCATCCGGCCCGTTGCAGCGCGCCATCATCGGTGCGTGCCAATACAACGCCTCCGGCCTGAAATCCGCGGAACTGGATGCCGCGGGCGCCATCACCCGCACCCGCTACGACGGACTCAAGCGCACAACCATCGTCATCGAGAACGCGCACGACCCCGACCCCGCACGTCGGCGCGTCACCTGCTCGGCCTATGCCGATGGCCGGCTCGACAAGATCGGTGCGCTCAACTGCCCCGCGAACCATCCGTTCTGGCAATCGCCCGTCGAACCCAGCGTTCCATGGTCGGCGACCGATGGCAGCGCGCAGGTCACGCGGCTGGTGTATGGGCAAACACTTCCCGATGGTTCTTCGATCGGTGCCGCGATCGTGGGTGAAGCCGCAAGTGGCTTGATCGTCGCACTCTCACCAAACCCCTGCTACGACCCCGAGCAGGTTTGGAAGGTCTGCCTGCCAGATCCATCAACCGGCCAGCCCGTAGCCGAGTCCGCGCCCTCATTCACCTATTCCTACTTCCCCGATGGACGCATCGCCCAACGAACCGATGCCGCAGGCACACTGTTTACCTACAGCTACAACGAGCAAGGCCTCTTGGCGGCGATCCGCACCGCAGCACCACCCGCACCATCGGTGCCAACACTCGCCGATTCGTTCACCACCGGTTTCACTGAGTTCGAGTATGACGGATTGGCTCGCCTCACCGGCACTCGCGCCGCATCCGACCAGACCTCTCCGCCCTTCACCACCAGTGCGTTCACCTACGACGGTCGCGGCAACCTCATCGGTGAGGCGCAATCACACGACCACAGTGCCGGCGTGCTGGGCTCGACCATCCGATACTTCCGCAACTACGCCCCGGCTTCGCTCAACACCAACACGGGCATCATGTCCGGCAATCACGATCGGCTCGCCGCGATCAACTATCCGCCACGCCCGGAAGGTGGCTTCGGGTGCATCCTCAACTTCGCTTATGGCACACCGGTC
>Ga0209490_10000224_pt1 | contig 61508 bp, 59 predicted proteins | sample MAT06_FD_187209 | JGI IMG/M metagenome (GOLD analysis project Ga0209490, IMG submission 187209) | Freshwater microbial communities from Lake Fryxell liftoff mats and glacier meltwater in Antarctica - MAT-06 (SPAdes) (version 2) | ecosystem: Environmental > Aquatic > Freshwater > Ice > Liftoff...
GTGCGCGAGGCGCAGGCCCTTGCTTGGCACAATGAGGCCAGGTCGGAACGCATACACGTTTAGGTTGAGCGCAAACAATGCGTTTTCCGTAGCCCCTTTTATGCGAGCCCACATCGCCCCACCGTTCTCTGAACTATCCGCCCCCTGAGCAGAAATGTAACAAAAAGTCATGCCTGGGTTTATCTCTGCAAGGGGCTTTGCAGCAGCCAAAGTAATGTCATATGTAAGCCAACGGTATTCTGCTTCTGATTTGCCAGCACCAGACAAATCACTTTTAAGCTCAACAAGATTATATAGATCCGCATAGATGATCTCACAAACTTTTTCGTGCGTTACTCCACAACTAGAACGCCCAATCACCAACACGCTTCTAATTCGAGAATCGCGAAGACACTCGCTCAGAACTCCTGAACCAATCATGCCAGTTGCGCCAAATAGAAGGAGGTTCATGAGTTACGGAGTTATGGAATTACGGGATTTTAGAAGTGCGATGATTTCATCGAGTCGGCTTTCAAGTCCTTGTAACGATGTGTTATCTGTACTTGATGGGTGCTGCAGTTGGAAACGCAGCTTCTCACGGGCGGCTAGAATGGCATTGCGGAATTCATCTGCTTGCATGATTCCTAAAAGCGACATGGCGTGTGCCTGATGCTCAGAATGTCCGGCAGTTTCAAATTTCTACATCGTCAAATTGAAATACCGCAGTATCGGACCTTCAATAAATGTGACGTCCTGGATATTCTCAAGTGGTATAGTTTTTTCAACTGCGGAACTGCAACGACTTGTCTTCAGGCGTGCAACTGAGCTTTGCAAAATAGTGCCTTGCCCACCATTGCCCAACACCTAAAAACCAAACTATGGCTAGTGGTATGCCTATGATGCTGACTACCATCGTAAACCCTAAACGAAGTACAAGGTACGGCCTGATCAATGGGTTGAATGTGGCGTTCATGTTGCTGGTTCAAAGGTAATTGGTAATTCGTAATTCGTAATTATTCTTCCTCATCTTCCGGCCCTGGACCCAAAAACACATCAAACCCTTCCTCGCGAATAATCGCATTCACTAAATCAAGAGCGTCTTTGTCAATTTCAAACGTGTCTTCCCATACCGATGAATTATTGTCTTCGTCAACTACTTCAAGCAGCCATTCCGTTGCGCCTTTTTCCCGATAGATGTAGACTTCGATTTTACGACCATCATCAGTTAGTGTGCAGGTTAGGGGAGAATATTCGAGTTCGATCTCGTCGGACATGGTAGTCTCACGTTTGTTGAGTGTGTTCTTAGCTACGAAGATCGCACTTGATTTTGAATACTGCCTTACGTACCGCATCTAATGGCGGCTGAGGTGCATGTGCGTCTTCTGGGAAAAAGACTGCTGCCACGCCTTCCGGCAGATGGAGCCGCGTTTGTGCCTCGTCCGACATTAACAGCACGTCGTCTTCCTCTGAATATGGGCGCAGCTCCTGAGTGCACGAGGATAGGGGGCGCCACAACACGTCAAAAGACCCTGATAGGGTAAGCTGGAGGTCGATATAGGTCCTGTGGGCCTCAAGAGGCGGATGCGCGTTTCGTGCAACGTCATCTGCTATAATCACGAAGAGGTGGTCCCCTATCACGTCATACCGTCCAGCAGGCAGGTTTGCGATATCGCTTTGATGAATAAACCTAACAATCTCTTTGAACCAGTGAAGATGTTCAAAAGAGGTTGTTGAAGTAATGGCGTCGATGATCATCTGAGTCTTTCGGTATGTAGGTTTGCAACATGCCAATCTCCTTTGTCACCACCTTGCTAATTCTTGGCAACATACTAGTATATGCACAGCCATATGCGTCCGTGCGTTATGCCGCCGCGCAGGATGCCGACGTACAATACTCCACAGCGCTTGGGTTTAGTGGCTACCAGGACACACTTAGGATGAACGTCTGGTATCCGCTGGACGATGATGCAATTGCTAGGCCTCTGGCGGTTTGGGTGCATGGAGGGGGCTTTACCGGCGGAAATCGCAAGGACATGAATGCTACATGCGAACGCTGGGCTAGGCGCGGATATGTTGCTGTAACGGTTTCTTACCGACTAGGATTTTACGGTCCGTTGCCCCTCGACCCACCGTTTGCCTATGACACTGCCGAGGTAATACGGGCCTGCTACAGAGCGGTACAGGATTGCCGAACGGCGCTCAAGTATCTCGTTATCAACGCTGCTCGGTACAAGATTGATACTTCGCGGGTTGTGATTGGTGGCGCCAGCGCTGGAGCGATTACTGCACTCCATGCAGCATTTGTTGATCCTTCGGATGTTGTTCCAATTGCAATAGACTCTATTGCCGACGTTGTTAGAGGCCTCGATCGTTTTAGGCGACCAAGCCTCGGCAGCCTCTCAGGTACATCATATCTCAACACGCCCCTTCCCTCGTTTAAGGCCGTACTTAACATCTTTGGTGCACTCACAGACCTACAACTTCTCAACGGCCATGCGTTTGTGCCCGTGTACAGTTATCATCAACGAGCAGATCCGGTAGTACCCTGTGCTAGGGCTAGGGGGCTATGGGGACTCCCTTTTAATGTTTCAGCTAACTACAATTTTCTGTACGGATCATGCGCACTCACGAGTGAGTTTGCTCGGAGGGGCATTGCAACGTCGCAATTTGAAACATGGATTTACGAAGGGGCTAACCACGCCCTTCATGACGAGCGTGGTATTGATAGCGCGGCTGCACTGTTTTGCTCACGCATGATTCAAGCACCTGTGTCGGTTTTTGAAGACAATACGACAGACAATCTTACCGAACCGTTTGTTGTTATTGATACTCGCGGCCGTATTGTTTTCAGTGCAGCAACGCCAGCTGAATTGTCGTTGCTTGCCAACGGCGTCTATGCGTGTTATTCTGGCTCTGCTCAATCGGTTATATGTGTTGTTGCCGGGGAGATATTCCACCAACGTTTGCCACATTAAAAACATCGTTGCAATTGTTTGGGTCTACATAATCATGATAAGAGTTTTACTTGCGTTCATAATCACCTCGTCCGTTGCCTTGTTTTCTCAAACTGTTGGTGTAGTCAATTATGATGCACAACGTTCGTATCAGGGCTATACGCTCTTTGCCCCGATTACGTCAAAGACCACGTACCTGATTGACAATGAAGGACAGGTTGTGAAGACCTGGCTGAGCTCCTTCTTCCCGGGCCAGGCCGTGATGTTGCTTCCCAACGGAACGTTGTTACGAACAGGACAGCCTATGACGCAATTCATGGCGGGTGGTGGTGCCGGAGGGGTTGTAGAGAAAATTTCATGGGATGGCACTGTACTCTGGAAGTATGAACAGTATGGCAGTACGTTTAGGTCTCACCACGACGTAGAGGCTCTACCAAATGGCAACATACTCCTGCTTGTTTGGGAAAGCCACACAAGAGAAGAAGCACTTGCTCAGGGTAGAGATATAAACCGACTTGTAGAAAACGATCTCTGGTCGGAACGAATCATCGAAGTGCAACAAACGGGGCTTACATCAGGCGAAGTTGTCTGGTCTTGGTCTTCGTGGGATCACATGATCCAGAACATCGATTCGAACTTGCCGAATTATGGCATTCCAAGTGAACACCCCGAGAAGATTGATATTAATGTTGGCGGCAACAGGACGGATTGGCTTCACGCGAATTCCGTGCGATACAACGCAACGAGGGACGAAGTTCTTGTAAGCGTTCGCAATCTCAACGAATTCTGGATTATATCGCGCAAGACAAACATTATTGTCTACCGATGGGGGAATCCGCTGAATTATCAGAGCGGAACCCAATCCACACAGCGCCTGTTTGGTCAGCACGATGCGCGTTGGTTAGATGCCGAAGGTACACGCATCAGCGTTTTCAATAACGGCCAAGCACGGTACAACACAACACCGCGCGACTATTCAACTGTTGAGGAGCTTGTAATTCCTGTTAACGCAGATGGCACATACACGCGCGAATCTGGCAAGGCATTTGGTCCAGATGGCCCCGTATTCATATATCCCAAAGTTGGCACCTCGGCATTTTTTGCCATAAATGTAAGTGGAGCAACACGTCAGCCAAATGGAAACACACTTGCATGCCTTGGGCCTCAAGGCGTGATGATCGAAGTAACGGGAGATGGTGAAGAAGTGTGGCGATACAACAATCCTGTTGGGTCTACTGGCATCGCACGCCAGGGTCAACAGCCGAGAAATGCCATGATATTCAAGATCTATCGGTATGGTCCAGAATATCCGGCATTCACGGGTAGAATGTTAAAAACACAAGGCAAACTTGAGGATGGCCCACTTGATGTTCATGAAGCAATCGACGTAAAATCAACAGCCGTACATCTCGATATTTTCTCTCGAGAAGCACAACTCGACGTTTTCATTCCAGGCCGGTACCGGGTAGACGCATTTGATCTTGTTGGACGGTGGCTGGGTACAGTGATTGACGAAGAGCTGTCTACGGGTAGGCATATCTGGTCCGTACCAAGCGGGACATTCCTTTTGAGGACTCTGTAACCTCTCAATTTGTAGCAAGGCCAAAACAGCCCCGCGTCACGTAACGCCCACCGTGTTGCACTGAGATGTATACAGGAACATCTTAAGGGGCTTTCCAATGCTGGCAAAACAAATCCATGAAATGGAACGTTACATGGCGCGGTTTGAATCAATGCGATCGGCCGAGCAGGCATGGCTTGATGAGGAGGCGGAAATCGAAATGATGATTGCCCTAGCGGAATCCGATCAAGAGAACCATTCAGCGGACTACCTGCGTACTCGACTGCGAATCATGCGGCTGGTTCACGAATTTCTCATCCGTGAGGAGCTTGAAGAGCTCCTTGGTGTAGACCTCCCATCGCGCTAAGCATCTTCATTATATGAACTTCCGTTCACAGACAATCCACCGTTTGTAGTTCCGTCCTGCCTAACAAGGTAGTATATTTGCCACTCATAATTGTATGAACCGGTTTTTATAGAAGGTAGAGAATGATCGGCATGCTCAGAACATACCGCAGCAGAATATGGCTCTGGGCCGTATTGCTCGTATGTGTGGCCATGCAAGTGCCCGCCAACACGCACACTCTTAATGGCGGCACACCACCGAATAATTCTGCCATTCCTGACTCTGCCCGGCAACGTCCGGTATTTCCCGACGAGTTTAGCGACCTCGACGAAGAGTCCTCCACTGCTGGCCACCGGGATCCTGAAGTTTCATCCCGCCTAGAACGTGCCCGCAAGCGCTACCTTAAGGCACTCTCGTTGGTTGAACAAAAGGATACCGCTCAAGCCGCCGAGCAGTTCGAGGCAGCCATTGCCCAGCTCAACGACCTGGCCTCGTATCCCAACATCGAGGAAAATATCGACTTTACAGACCTCGTACAGGCCGTGATTGAAGACTATGAGGCCTACGTTCAAAACATCAACAAGCTCGACGAAAATTCATCGGTGTTTATTCTACGCGAGCGGCTTTTTGAAGAGGTTGATGCTCAGCGGCCAACCGTTGAAACAATCGTGGTTCCAAAACCCGAGCCCCCTTCAACAATCCCCAACACCATCATTCCGCTCACGTACAACGAATACGTTCAGAAGAATATCGAGTTTTTGACCACGCGTGGTCGGAAATTCATGAAGGTGTCTCTTGAGCGCACCGGACGTTGGTTTGACCTTCTTAAGCGCATTGCCAAGGAAGAGAACATGCCAGAAGAGATTGCCCACTTGGCAATTGTTGAGTCGGGCCTTTCCAACGGGGCCTTCTCCCGCGCTCGTGCCGTAGGTATGTGGCAGTTCATGCAGCCCACTGGCGAAGAATATAACCTTGATGTAACGTATTGGATGGATGAGCGGAGAGACCCAGAAAAGGCCACTCGCGCCGCCATGCGCTTTTTGCGGGATCTGCACAATGATCTAGGCGACTGGCATTTGGCGCTGGCGGCATATAACTGTGGAGCTGGCAATGTGCGCCGAGCAATCAGAAAATCAGGGCTCGAGAAACCAACATTCTGGGAAATACGCGAGTACCTACCTAAGGAAACGCGCAACTACGTTCCAGGATTTATTGCCACGTCCCTCATTTCCTCCAACCGCGATCAATTTGGCTTTCCCGACGATTCGCTTTCCTTCCACTCACCGTTTAGCTACGAAGTAGTCAAGGTATCTGAACCAGTTCGTTTTACCGTACTTGCCCGCTGCGCAGGCATCACGGAGGATTCCCTTAAAAAGCTCAACCCCGAGCTTGTGCGCGCATGCACGCCCCCTACAGGAGTTTATCTTCTTAAAGTTTATCCAGGCCAAGCCGAGTCGTTTTTACGGCGTTATGCCGCTCTAACCGATCAAGAACGTAGGCCATGGACCACGCACTCAGTTGCAAGGGGCGAAACACTCGCCTCAATCGCCCGACGATATGGCGTCTCAAGTGCTCAGATCGCTGAAGTCAATGGCTTAAGCGGGTATAAGACAAAACTCCGCAAAGGGAGCTCGTTGCGGGTGCCAATTGTTTCGGCATCTGATACGCCCGACATCTTACCTTCGGCTAAATCAACATCTACGCCCAAAAGTGTATCGGAGGAACCTAAAGAACCTAGAGCGCCACAGGGTAAGACCACGTACGTTGTGCGAAGTGGAGATAACCTTTCGTCGATTTCACGCAGGTACGACGTGCGCATTGCAGACATTCGCAACTGGAACAACCTTCCGTACGATCGTGAAAATATTCGCATTGGAGACACTCTTACCGTTGGTATAACAGATACCCCACCTGCTGGTGCAACAACTGTTGAACATCTGTCCGTGCTGCGCACGATTAAGCATACCGCACGCAAGGGTGAAACAATAAGCGGTCTTGCAGAAGCCTACAGCACCACGCCCAAACGTATGCGAGAGCTCAATAGCATGAGAACCTCTTCCACACTCAAGGCAGGAACGTCCGTTCTCGTAGAAACGTTGCTTCCAAAGAGTAAGATTGCTGCCATTCAAGAGGCACCTGCTATACAGAAAGCACCTGAAACAAAGACCCCTCGCACCTATAAAGTTCGTTCTGGCGACACCTTAACCGAAATTGCAGATCGGTTTAACACTACCATGGACGCCCTGAAGGCCAAGAACCCAGCCCTGCGTAAATCTAGTGTTGTTAAAAAGGGCCAAACAATCAAGCTGCGTTGATCCCCTGAACGCTATTAGCTATTCCCGTATCTTTGCCGACTATGCACGCAGTAATTCCCGTTGCCGGTATTGGAACCAGACTTCGCCCCTTCACGCACTCATTGCCGAAGGTATTGGTGAATGTTGCAGGCAAACCTATTCTTGGTCACATCCTCGACTCATTGGTTGAGCAAGGCGTTACAAGCGCCACAATCATTACCGGATACAAAGGTGAGCTCGTTGAAGAATATGTACGAAGCACCTATCATCTTGATGTGACGTTTGTAGAACAACAAGAGATGTTGGGCCTAGGACATGCTATCTGGTGTGCACGTGAATCACTCGTGAGCGAACCAGTGTTGATCATTCTTGGAGACACCGTAATCGATGTTGATCTCAGCATCTTATCAACCAGCAACTTCTCTTCACTCGGCGTAAAGCACATTGACGACCCGCGCAGATTTGGCGTTGTAATTGAAAAAGGCGGCTTCGTATCAAGTCTCGTTGAAAAGCCAGAAACTCTTGTTTCGAATCTTGCAATCGTTGGGCTTTATTTTATAAAACATCCATCGGTACTTCGTGATGCGCTGAATGATTTGATTACGAATGACATGCGCTCGAAAGGTGAATTCCAGTTGACTGATGCTCTTCAGCTAATGGTTAACAAGGGAGAGAAATTTACAACGTTTAGCGTTGACGGTTGGTACGATTGTGGAAAGCCCGAGACGCTTCTTCAAACAAACAGATTCCTTCTCACGAAGCGCGGTTCAATGCCTACAGCACCACTAGGGTGCGTGTTTGTGCCCCCTGTGCATGTAGACCCAACGGCTATTGTAGAACACTCAGTTATCGGACCCTACGCCTCGGTATCTAAAGGTGCCGTTGTTCGCAACAGCATTGTGAGGGATAGCATCATAAGCGATAGTGCAACAGTAGCAGACATTGCACTCGATCAATCTATCATCGGCGAGAATGCCGAAGTAACTGGACGATTCTCTTCGATCAATATCGGCGATGCGTCCGTAGTTCGTTTCTCTCAGTAAACCAACAACCCCTTTCACTACTTCTATCCTTCATGCAGTACATCTTTACATCCGAATCCGTTTCGGAAGGTCATCCAGACAAATTGTGCGATCAAGTCTCTGACGCAGTTCTCGACGAGGTCTTGGCAAAGGACCCAATGGGTCGGGTTGCATGCGAATGTTTTGCAACAACAGGCATGATCGTTGTAGGCGGTGAGATAACCACCACAACATATATCGACCTACCAGAAGTGGTGCGAGGTGTTATTCGCGATATCGGCTACGACAAGGGTGAATATCGCTTTGACGCAGACTCATGTGCGGTGATTAATGTAATCAACCGTCAATCGCCAGACATTGCCCAAGGCGTGAATACTGGTGGTGCCGGAGATCAAGGTATGATGTTTGGATATGCAACGTCGGAAACCGACGAGTATATGCCTGCCGCACTCTACTATTCGCACAGGCTGGTAAAGCGTCTTGCAGATATCCGCAAGACTGATACCATCCTAATGCCGTACCTACGTCCGGATGCCAAAGCACAGGTTTCTATTGTGTATGGCGATAATGGAGAGGTTGTACGCGCAGACACCATCGTGGTGTCAACCCAACACGATCCGATGGACAACGCTCAGGCCCGCATCCGCGAAGACGTTATTGAGAACGTTGTAAAGGCCGTTATTCCTGAGCACCTCATTACCGCAGAAACCAAATATCACGTAAACCCAACTGGCAAGTTTGAAATTGGTGGCCCACACGGTGATACGGGGCTTACTGGCCGCAAGATCATTGTGGATACCTACGGTGGCCGTGCCCCGCACGGTGGCGGTGCGTTTTCTGGCAAAGACCCAACAAAGGTTGACCGTTCGGCAGCATACGCAGCACGCCATTTGGCCAAGAACATCGTTGCTGCAGGCATCTGTCGCGAGTGCACAATTCAGCTTGCCTACGCCATTGGCGTGGCACAGCCCGTTTCGATCAACGTTGATTTGCACGGCACGTCATCAGTTAATGCACGTGAGCTTGAGACGTTTATCATGGGGAGTCCAGAAATGGACCTTACTCCTGAAGGCATCATTAAGCGTCTTAACCTACGCCGGCCTATCTATCGCCCAACCGCCGCGTACGGTCATTTTGGTAGGCACCAGTTCCCTTGGGAACATCTAGACCTAGTTGCGATGTTTAAACAATTCACGTAAAGGCAGATCATCATGGCAAACCTAGAAATGTTCAGACGAGACACAGATACGGTTACGCTTCAGCCCGGCGAAGTGCTGTTTCATCTTGGCGATGAGGCAAACGAGGCCTACGTTGTAACCGAAGGCAACGTTGATGTAGTTGTAAACGGCCGCGTTATCGACGTAGTTGGCGAAGGTGGAATCATTGGTGAGCTGGCCCTAATCGACGTCAAAAAGCGTAGTGCTACCGTTCGTGCCAACACGCAGGCAACACTAGCCCGTATTAACTCAGTTAAGTTTATGCATCTCATACAGCAAACACCATTTTTTGCAATCACCGTGATGCAAACAATGAGCGAGCGTATGCGAAAAATGCACGACCTGATAACAAGCGACTCTAATACAAATATTTAACACCACAAGAACAGATCTATGCCTACAAAGACCGTAAAGAAAACCTCGGTAAAAACGAAAGCTTCAACTTCCAATGGCGTTGCTCCAACAAACGCAGTGGCGGGCAAGACAACGAAGGCGGAGAAAGCTCCAGCACGAGTTGTTAAGGGTCAGATTGCCTACAAGTCAAACTCCTATGCAGTGGCCAACATGGATCTTGCAGAATGGGGTCGCAAGGAAATCCGTCTGGCAGAAGCAGAGATGCCAGGACTGATGGCACTCCGCCATGAGTTCAAAGGCAAGAAACCATTGAAGGGGGCCCGCATCGCCGGCTGTCTTCACATGACCATCCAAACTGCCGTGCTTATTGAGACCCTCGTAGAACTCGGAGCCGATGTTACATGGTCGAGCTGCAACATCTTTTCTACGCAAGACCACGCTGCTGCGGCCATCGCTAAAGCTGGTATCCCAGTCTATGCATGGAAGGGAATGAACGAAGAAGAATTTGATTGGTGTATTGAGCAGACGCTCTACTTTGGCAAGAACCGCAAGCCCCTTAACATGATTCTCGACGATGGTGGCGACCTTACAAACATGGTACTCGATCGGTATCCGCAGTTCGTTGATGCGATTCGTGGACTATCGGAAGAGACCACCACTGGCGTACTCCGTTTGTATGAGCGCATTAAGAATGGCACACTTCCGATGCCAGCAATTAATGTGAACGACTCTGTAACAAAGAGCAAGTTCGACAACAAGTATGGCTGCAAGGAATCACTTGTTGACGCTATTCGCCGCGCCACAGACATCATGCTTGCTGGTAAGGTTGCCGTTGTTGCGGGGTATGGCGATGTAGGCAAGGGCTCGGCAGCATCACTCGTAGGGGCTGGTGTACGAGTTATCGTTACGGAGATCGATCCTATCTGTGCTCTTCAAGCAGCGATGGATGGATTTGAAGTAAAACGAATGATTGACGCCGTACAAGAAGCAGACATTGTTGTTACTGCTACTGGCAACTGCGACATCATCAGTGAGAAACACTTCAAGGCGATGAAGGACAAGGCCATCGTTTGCAATATCGGTCACTTCGACAATGAGATCGACATGGCCTGGCTCAACAAGAATCACGGCAAATCAAAGATCGAGATTAAGCCACAAGTAGACCTCTACACCGTTGGCAAGAAAGAAATCATTGTTCTTGCTGAAGGCCGTCTTGTTAACCTCGGCTGCGCTATGGGTCATCCGTCGTTTGTAATGTCTAACTCATTCACAAACCAGACGCTGGCTCAACTCGAACTGTGGCTCAACCACAAGAACTACGAGAATAAAGTATACGTGCTCCCGAAGAAGCTTGATGAAAAGGTTGCTCGCCTTCACCTCAAGAAGATCTCTGTTGAACTCGAAGTGCTTAATCCGAAACAAGCCAAGTATATCGGCGTTGATGTTAAGGGTCCATACAAGCCAGACTATTACCGCTATTAACCCTAGCGCGGTTTGAAAGATTACAAAGCCCCCTTATCGTCATTGGTGAGGGGGCTTTTGACTGTATTCCTCAGTTTGGGCAAATGTTAGCACCGGAAATTCAATACGGCTTTGATGAGTACGGACTCATATGGGGCTACATATTTTCGCCCGAAGCCCGCGCCCGTGCTGTAGACTGTCCCGCGGCACTTGAGTGGATTGCGGCTCGCAAAGTAGATTCTGATGAGTTCCTTTGGTTGCATTTCTCGCTTTCTAATGCCTCGTGCCTCACGTGGATGCATTCAAACTTGGATCTTCCAGATACCTACTATGAGTCTCTGCATGAGTCGATAGGTTCTACTCGGCTGGAGCAAGATGACAATGCACTAGTTTCGGTAATTCATGATGTACGGTATAGACAGGTCGTCTGATCCTTCTGCAGTTTCAACCGTAACTCTTTGCATTAAGCCATATGTTGTTGTAAGCGCGCGTCTGCGCCCCCTTCGGTCTTTGGACCAGCTACGTGCAGCAGTTAAACGTGGCGAGATGTATCGATCGCCAACTGAACTACTATCAAGATTGTTGCGCATCCAAGCTGATATCCTTGTAGAAATCGTTCGTTAACATGTTACGCATGTAGACCTGATTGAGGACTCCATCTTAGCCAATCGCATTGCTAGTCAGCGAAGCGAACTCAGCTTGTGAACCGGCCACTGAGGTGGATGGCAGAAGAGGACGTTCTGGATCTTGGAAAGTCCGCTGAAGAATTCTCTGTTGCAATTTCCGAGGCCGCTGCGCTTGTTGAACGAGCTTCTGTTCATCCTCACACTTGTTACGGTCTTTGCCCTCCCGTTTACGATTGTTAGCGGACTATTAGGAATGAACGTAGGGGGCATACCCTATTCTGGTAGCGAGTCTGGCTTTTTCTGGGTGGTCTTTCTGCTTGTGGTTTCAACCGTAGTTGGCGCCATCATCACGCTGAGAAAGTTCCGACGATGAACATGCCCTTGTTACCACACCCAACCATCGTTGACGACTTCCTTCAACGGACACTCCGCCCGTTGCGGTCTCCAACGCTAGAAGACACGCAGACCTGGCTAAGCGAGCTGGCCCTGCTGCAAGCAGAACTGTTTAACAAAGACACCACCGAACTTTTCTTGCGTGCAGATGAGCGTCGTAGCTTGATAGAACTCAACCTAGCAATCGCCTTGTTTGAAAGACTCGGCAGCAAACCGCAGCTAGGACGAGCATTTTTACTTACAGGAAACTGCTATCACGGCATGGGTTCATTCTCTGAAGCACAAGTGTCTTATCAGAATGCGTCGAACCTTTTCGAGGAGTGCAAAGAGGCCGATGGCACAGCACGGGCACTAGGAAACCTCGGCAACGTGCACAATTTTCTCGGTGAGTATCCCCAAGCTCTGTAGTGTTTCCTACGTGCATACGATCTACACGAGCAAGATGGGAATGTTGAAGGAATGGCCCGGACACTTACGGGTGTTGGACTAGTTCACGCAAACCTGTCTGATTACGCATCTCCACTTCTGATAGGCGTGAAGAAGCACGCGTGCTGAGTAACCTCGCCAATGTTTATCGTCAGTTCGATGAGATTCCAAAGGCGTTGTCAAATTTTCAGGCAGCCAGAGCTATCATCGAAGACATTGGTGAGAAGGACGGTCTGGCCAGGATACTGATGAACATCTCCGGAATTTATGAGGACACTGGAGATCACCAACGCCAGCTCGAATACAGCATTGAGGGCTTAGAAATCAATGAGCGTACAAACGACGCAGCGTATCATGCGCGTATCCTAGGCAACGTCTCTAGCGCCTATGTGGGACTCGAGAATTTTACTTCGGCACTAACGTTTATTGAAAGAGCAATTGAAGAGAGTGAAAGACTTGCTATAGCCAGCCTCGTTCGTGGTCAGAAGTTAGTTCGCGCAACAATTCTTATGAAGCATGGTCGCTTAGATGAATGTGGCGCTTGCTGATAGTTGCGCGCATGGAAACAGGGCTAATCAAACCAAAATTTTAGACAAACTAGCAACACTTATTGAAAGCACCGATCCACGCCGTGCGCTTGAGTACTACCGGCAGAGCGTAGAAATTGAGAAACAGATCTTTGGTGAACAACAACAACGTCAGATAACCGCGCTAGAAACAGATCGTAAGCTTTCCGAAGACCACAAATTACACGAACAGCACCGTTCATTGCTCCTACAGCTAATGCCAGACGAAGTGGTTGCTCGAATTCTTCGCGGTGAAAACATCATAGCCGATACGTATGAAGACACATCCGTGATGTTTCTCGACATCGTAGGTTTCACTGATCTTGCATCTTGTGTACCTGCTCAACGCTGTTTTTGAACTTTGTGATGCTACCTGTGAAAAATGCAGCACCGGTCATTCGTCAAAGTGTTGCTACGAAGTGTCAGATATCGAGGTTCCTCACATACTGCGCGTTGCGTTCGATGAATTCTCTGCGTGGTTCAACAGCTTCGCCCATGAGTGTTTCAAAGACGTGCATTGCTTCTGCCGCATTCTCAATGCTAACACGCAGGAGCGTCCGTGTTTCCGGGTTCATGGTTGTTGCCCAAAGCTGGTCTGGATTCATTTCTCCTAGACCCTTAAAACGATTGATGATGATTCCATCAGCAGTAGCCCCTTCTTCGGCTGTGGCTTCTACCTCCTCAACAATCGGCTCTCCCTTTTCAACGCTCTTGGCAGCTTTTTTGTCGGCCTTCTCTTTGCGTATACGAAGTATGATCTCGTCTCGCTCACTATCGTTATACGCATAGAACTCCGCCTTACCCTTTTTGAGTTTGTAGAGAGGGGGCTGAGCGATGTACAACTTACCGTCGTTGATTAACTGGGGCATGTGTTTCCAGAACAACGTTAGCAGCAACGTGCGGATGTGTGATCCGTCAACATCGGCATCGGCCATAAGAATGATCTTGCCATAACGTGCTTTTGCAGAATCAAAATCATCACCAAAACCAGCACCGATGGCCGTAAAGATTGTGCGTACTTCTTCGTTCTCAAGAACCTTGGTCAAACGTGCTTTGTGGACGTTGAGAATTTTGCCCTTGAGTGGGAGGATTGCTTGGAAACGACGGTCTCTGCCTTGTTTTGCAGATCCACCAGCCGAATCTCCTTCCACAAGAAATATCTCTGTGTCTTCGGGCGTGCGCATGGAACAGTCTGCGAGTTTACCAGGAAGTGTTGCACTATCAAGTGCACCTTTCCTGCGGATGAGGTCCTTTGCCTTGCGCGCTGCAGCGCGCGCTTCGGCGGCCTGCATGGCCTTTTCGATGATGTGTTTTGCTGCAGTTGGAGTAGCGTCGAGGTACTTCGTTAACTCTTCGTTGATAACCGAACGCACAATACCTTCTGTTTCTCCGTTGCCGAGTTTTGTTTTGGTTTGACCTTCAAACTGTGGTTCAGCAATTTTTACGGAAATAACCGCGGTAAGCCCTTCTCGAAAGTCTTCACCCGTAAGGTTGATGTCCTTCTTTGCAAGGTTGTTTGCTGCAGCATAGGCATTGAGCGTGCGCGTAAGAGCACTACGGAAACCAGATACGTGCGTGCCCCCTTCAACGGTGTTGATGTTGTTCACATAGGAGAGGAGATTTTCATTGTAGCCCGCGTTGTATTCAAAGCAGACCTCAACAACTGTTTCTACTCCACTGTCATTCGATGCAGTTCCTGCCATGAGGATTGGCTTGGTGATGGCCGTATTGTTTTGATCCATGTAACGAACAAAGTCTACCAGACCACCACGATACGCATACACATCTTTCTGTCCATCACGTTCATCTTGCATCGTGATGGTAACATCCGGATTCAAGAAGGCCAGCTCACGCAGACGCTCGGCAACTTTTTCGTAGCGGAATTCCACGGTGCGGAAAATTGTGGCATCTGGCCAAAATCTAACCTTCGTGCCGGAGTGTGTAGACGTGCCAATTTCTGCAACGGATGATTGCGGGGCACCAATTTTATACTTCTGTTCGTACTTCTTGCCCTCGCGCTCGATGGTTACAGTAAGGTCCGAAGAAAGCGCGTTAACACAGCTTACACCCACACCGTGAAGTCCACCAGAAACCTTGTAGGTGTTCTTGTCAAATTTTCCACCAGCATGAAGCGTACACATAACAACTTCAAGCGTCGAGATTTTCTTAACCGGGTGCGGGCCTACGGGAATACCCCGGCCATCATCTTGCACGGAGCACGATCCGTCTGAGTGCAACGTAACCACGATATTCTTGCAATAACCTGCAAGAGCTTCATCGATAGAGTTGTCTACAACTTCCTGTACAAGGTGGTGAAGGCCGCGTTCGCCCACGTCACCAATGTACATAGCGGGACGTTTGCGAACAGCTTCGAGTCCTTCCAGAACTTTAATGCTGTCTTCGTTATAACCTACTGAACCTTGATCTTGTACATCAGACATAATTCATCTCCAGGTGACTGCTCGTTAGCGAATGATGATCTCGCGGATCATCTCTCCGCCAGCTAGAGCGTTGAGTTTATTTCGTAATTCTTCGCGACGGAGTGAAAGTTCACTTCGCCATGCCGCCTCGGGTACATGTATCCGCAAAACGCCGTGTTCAAAGGACCTGATCTCTGTGCGAGATGCTAGCCGTTCTCCAACAACCTCTTGCCAATACTGAGGGAGTCGCGTTTTATGTAGCTCTGGCTCTAGGTGATTTCTAGCTACCCAACCCCGCAACAGATCTGCCAATACATGCGTCATGCAGCCTCCGCGATGTGTTGCATTGAGATCAATGACGTCTCGATGCCACCCATGCGTTCAACATCCATGTTCTTCATCATCTGCATCACATTAGCACCATCGGTTGTAGTCACAAAACACTGCATTCCCATTTCGACTACTTTGTGAAGAACTCGTGAACAGCGATCTTTGTCGAGCTCACTGAACACATCGTCGAGCAAAACAACCGGTCGTTCATCGCACCGCTCGTGGAGCAGGGCACATTCAGCCAGTTTCAGTGCCACAAGAAGAGACTTATGCTGTCCTTGCGACGCTGTTTCACGAACAAGACCTCCATTGATCAAAAACGCAACTTCATCTTTCTGCGGTCCGAACAAAGTAGACTCACGAGACGTCTCACGTGCGCGAAGCATGTTTGCCGTTTTGCGATATGCAGCCAGCACATTGTCCAACGTTAATGGTGTGCCATGCTCAAGTCCACCATGTGTTGCCACATCCGGTTCGTATACCACATCCACCGATTCTACTGCACCAGACACCGCCTCGTATGCAGCTCGAACAAGCGGAGCAACGTCATCCACAAACCGCCACCTGCGTTCAACAATCTCGGCACTCACCACAACAAACTGTTCCGTCCACACATCAAGTTCTGCCAAGCCCCCTGCATGAAGCATACCAGACTGAAGCATCGCGTTGCGTTGTTTCAGAAGCCGGCGGTGTTCATACAGCAACTCCGTATACCTCCTGCTCGATTGCGCCATCACACCGTCAAGAAACGACCTACGTTCTGCTGGCCCTCCAAAGGTGACACTCTTATGATCTGGAGAAAGGGCTACCATCGGCAGCTCTCCTATCAGATCACGAGGCGTCAAATTTGAACCGTGCGCCGTAGAAATCCGTTTCCGAATTCCGTTGCGAACACTTACCGATACTCGATACGGAACACCTCTGTCTCGCATCGCCTCCGTTGTAGCCGTACAGTCATCGTACCCGTGCTGAATCAGTGCCTGATCTGGCACGGGGACGAAACTTTTTGCAATCGCACAGAGACTTATCGCCTCTAGGACTGACGTTTTTCCAGAACCATTAGGCCCCGTCAATACATTCACATCGCGGGCACACACAATCTCCGTGTGCTGGTGGCTGCGAATGTGTGCCAGGGAAACGGACCGGATTACCATCGGCCCCTCCGTTAAATCTTCACCGGCATCACAAGCATAAGCAGCGAGTCGTCTCCTGCTCCAGGCGTGATGAGCACAGCACGTATCGGCGTTGAGAACGTCATGCGAACATTGAGATCTGGATCGTCATCAACGCTGATGTTCTTGATTGCCTCTTCGAGGAAACGATAGTTAAAACCTACTTCAAATGTCTTGCCTGAAAATTCACATGGAATTGTTTCGGTACCCTTACCGCCTGAGTCTTCGTCTTCTGAGTGAACAGATAGTACCTGCTGTTCCATCGAGAACCGTACGTGACGTGTATTTGTATTAGCAAACAACGAAACACGTTTGATAGCACTTAGGACTTCGCGTTGGTTTACCACCAGAGATTTGTCGTTGTCCGATGGAATTACGTTCTGATACGGCGGATACTTCTCATCAATAATGCGAGTAGAAATCGTCATCGCACCAATAGTGAACCGAGCATGTGTACGCGAAATCTCCATTACAACATCGCTGTCGAGCTTGCGAAGCAAGTCTACAGCACGAGAAGGAACAATCACTTCTAGGCCTGTTGGGAACGGGGCTCCTTCTGCTGCCTTCACAATTACACGTGACAGACGGAATCCGTCCGTTGCAACTGCCGTAACGTTCTCGCCATTGAACTGAAAGAACACTCCCGTCATACTTGGACGATACTCTTCTGTTGAAACAGCAAAGACCGTTTTGTTTGCCATGCGCATCATGTCCTCTTTGCGGATGGACGCTGCCTGAGGATCTGCGAATGGTGGACTAGAGATAAACTCTGAAGCGTCAAGCGCCTTCATCTCATACGAGCCCGTAGGCGTACGAACAGTTACGAGTTGCGTGGCCTCGTCAGCATTCACTTCAATTGTACCAGCAGAGCCCAGTTCCTTCACGAGGTCGTTGAACTGGCGCGCAGGAATCAACAACGCCCCGTCTCTGTCTCCTGCTACAGGAATGCGCAAAGAGATTGTGATCTCCTGGTCCGTAGCAGTAAACGTAAGCTCACTACCAGTGAGGGACGCATTGATATGTTCAAGAACAGGGATGGTGCTCTTGGCCGGGATTGCCGGAAGAACTTTTTGTAATGCTTTTTGCAGATCGGGAAGAGCTACGGTAAACTTCATGCGGGATATATCAAATGAGGGGGTCAGGAGGCGCGAAATCGCTAATTTGAAGGGCGAATCTACGAACCACACAATGACCCTACAACCCTCAAGATACGGCTTTCTCGGACCACGATGCTGACCCCTTACGGACGCGACAACGCATTACTCATGTTAGGCATCGGTGCTTGCCTACTTCTGCTTGCATTAACCCCAGTGGGGTCTGTCCTGCAGGCGGTGCTGATAACCCTCGGCATCCTAGTTATTGCATTTACAATGTGGTTTTTTAGGGACCCCGAACGCCCCCTACTTGCTGAGGCCGCAGAGGATTCACGGCTTGTAATGGCTCCTTCAGATGGGCAAGTATTAAATGTAGACCAGGTGCCATTTAGCCCTGAATTGGGTTGTCCTGCCATTCAGATCAGCATTTTCCTGTCGCCCCTTAACCTCCATGTAAATCGCTATCCGGCTTCGGGGACTATTATTTCTGAGAAATATATCCCTGGCTTGTACCTCATGGCCTTTAACCCAAAGTCGAGCACGGATAATGAACGGTCGATCTTTGTCCTCGCCACCCCCTCAGGCACCATAGCCTACCAGCAAATCACGGGGTTTTTAGCAAGGCGTATTGTGTACGACACAAAGCAGGGAGACGTGGTAACCGTAGGCAAGCGTTTTGGCATGATGAAGTTTGGCTCTCGTATGGACGTAATTGTACCCTCAACGGCCGAAGTATGTGTGCGGCCAGGAGACAAAGTAGTTAGCGCTCATACGATTGTAGCTAAACTTGTGGGCAAGGGAGCTCTGTAATGCGCGTCACTCGGTCGGTTATACCAAATCTATTTACTCTAGCCAATCTCTTTTGTGGCTTTGCATCAATTGTTGCCTCGTTTGAGGGAAGAATAGAGCAGGCTGCCTTTCTGATTGTTATGGCTGGTGTATTTGATATGCTTGATGGCGTTGTTGCGAGGATTACCCGTAGCACCTCTGAATTTGGCGTTGAATTGGACTCTCTATGCGACGCAGTTTCGTTTGGCGTAGCCCCTTCCGTGATGTTGTACGTGTCTTTTTTTAGTCAGTGGCACCAATGGGGTTTACTACTGGCCTCGCTCCCAGCATTAGCTGGCGTGCTGCGGCTGGCAAGGTTTAATGTGCAGCTCACCAGCATGGAAGACAAGCTGTATTTCCGTGGCATGCCTATTCCGGCAGGGGCATTTACAATTGTCTCCTACCTCTACGTATGGCACACATCTGCCGCCATACCTTCTGAGTGGAAACCTGCGATAGTTGTATCTGTAACGGTAATGACGGCACTGGCAATGGTTAGCACCATCAAGTTTGACAACCTACCGCGGCCTACGTGGCGAGGCATTCGCCAGCGACCACTTGTGTTTTCTGTATTTTTGGTTGGAGTTGTTGCCTCGATTTCCACTCGTGGTCAGGCACTGTTCCCATTCATGGCGTTGTACCTTATAGGGGGCGCCATCCGGCATCTCGCGATTTTCGTGAGAGACCGGTCCGACAGAGACGATTCCGTTGAAGAAGCAGACCCTGATCCGTTCACTATGTAAGATCCATGAAAACGTATATAGCTACGATAACTGTAACGCTCCGCCGTGCAATCCTTGATGTGCAGGGCAAGGCCGTGGAGCATGCGCTTCATTCGCTTCACATGCCGGGATTTAACGATGTCCGCATTGGCAAACACATAGAGCTTCTCTTAAAAGCTCCGGATGCAGACACTGCAAAAGATCAGGTTGAAGAAGCATGCAAGAAACTCCTCACCAATCCGGTGATGGAAGATTTCAGCATAGCGATCAACGAGCAAAATGCGGGAGTACGCGCATGAAAATCGGCGTGGTAACGTTTCCAGGGTCCAACTGTGATTCTGATGCACGATATGCTTCAACGCTTACGGGCAACGAGACGGTGCAGCTCTGGCATAAGGACACAAGTCTACCTGCTGGCCTCGACGTGGTAATCCTGCCAGGGGGCTTCTCCTATGGCGATTACCTCCGCACTGGCGCTATCGCTCGCTTTTCGCCAATCATGAATGCGGTTACCACGTTTGCGAATGATGGCGGTTTGGTCTTTGGCATTTGTAATGGGTTCCAAATCCTTTGTGAGTCTGGTCTGTTACCCGGCGCATTGATCAGAAACGCCAACTTGTCGTTTGTCTGTAAGGACGTCTACCTCCGTGTTGAGAACACGTCATCGGCATTTACGAATACTGTGAAACCATCATCGGTTTTACGGGTTCCTGTTGCTCATGGTGATGGCAGATTTACGGCACCCCAAGATGTAATCGATGGTCTCGAAGCAAATGGCCAGGTTCTCTACAGGTACACAACGCCAGATGGTGCTGTTACCAAGGAGGCTAACCCTAACGGAAGCATGAACAACATCGCGGGCATCATCAATGCCAGCGGCAACGTTATGGGTTTGATGCCGCACCCTGAGCGGGCATGTGAGCCCCTTGTTGGTTCTTCAGACGGCGTGAGTGTGTTTGAGAGTCTCGCAGTACACGTTGGGCTAAGCTCGGCTGTATCTGCATAAATATTCGATGTGAAATTTCTTCTACTATTCGGAGGCGTCCATGTTCGGTTTACCAGGTGGCATGGAGTGGATATTGATCCTCTTCATTGTAATCCTTCTTTTTGGTGCAAAAAAAATCCCTGAACTCATGAAGGGTCTAGGCTCTGGCTTACGTGAGTTCAAGAAGGCATCTAATGGCACGGAAGGCGAAACGCCAAGCCAGTCGCAGAACATCAATGAGTCTAAAAACGACTCGCAGAACTAACATCACGATCTATCGAGAACATCCATGTTTGATGTAGGTGGCGGTGAGGTGATGCTCATTTTGCTGGTGATACTTCTCCTTTTTGGCCCAAAAAAGATCCCCGAGTTTGCCCAGCAGGTGGGCAAAGGAATCCGTCAGTTCCGCAAAGCGCAAGAAGATCTAACGCAACAGATTCGCGATATCTCAGCAGATGTTGCTGTTCGCGACGCGTCGGCCAACGTTCAAACGAGACCACCAATTGTGGTGACTCCTTCAACGGAGATTATTGCGCGAGATACATTTCTGCCGATGCCCGAGCCGACAGAGCCGACAGAGCCGACAGAGCCAGGCGCAGCGAACTCTACGGACGCAACGGACGCACAATGAGCACTCCTTCTTCGTACAACCAAGACCGTGAGGCCTTTGTATCAGGCACTGCGTCTGTGGCAGACCGCACATCGCTGTTTCTTGCCCGTATTGCAGAACGCTCCCATCTTAACGCCTTCCTCAGCGTTGACACACAACGCGTTAGTCAGGCTGCGATCGAAAGTGATGAGCGCTTTTTGGCGGGACTTCAACGCCCCCTAGAAGGACTTGTTGTTGCCGTTAAAGACAACATCTCTGTAAAGGGGCTTCCTCTTACGTGTGCTTCACGTATGCTTGAGGGCTTCCAACCATTGTTCGACGCTACGGTTATTGAACTGCTCCGTGATGCAGGGGCGATGTTTGTTGGCAAAACAAACATGGATGAATTCGCAATGGGCTCCTCCAACGAAACGTCGGCGTTTGGGAATGTGCTCCATCCAATGAACGAAAAACTTGTTCCTGGTGGATCTTCAGGGGGCTCGGCAGTGGCTGTTGCAGACTCTCTATGTCACGTCTCTCTTGGCTCCGATACAGGTGGATCTATCCGTCAGCCCGCTGCCTTTTGTGGCACGTACGGTCTCAAACCAACATATGGCAGAGTTTCTCGATACGGACTTGTTGCCTTTGCTTCGTCGCTCGATCAGATTGGCATGTTCAGTCGCACCATCGAAGACATGGAATCCGTCTTCGGGGTAATAGCCCGCCATGATCCAATGGACTCAACATCTGTTGAAGCCCCTTCAATCGTGACGGCGCCTACAAACAGGCCTCTTCGTGTTGGCGCCATGCCATTGTTGCAACTCACGGGTTGCGAGCAATCGGTAATTGATGCGTATTCACACTACCTCATTGCACTGCGGGCAACCGGTGCATCCGTTGAGGACATCGCCATACCACATAGTGAAACGTGGATTCCAACGTATTTTATTCTTGCCACCGCGGAAGCATCAAGCAACCTTGCGCGTTTTGATGGCGTGCGTTATGGGCTGCGCGTAGATGCTGAGGACCAAGACATCACAACTGCATCACGTAGTGCCGGATTTGGTACCGAGGTCAAGCGCCGCATCATGCTTGGCACATACGTGTTATCGAGCGGCTACTACGAAGCATACTACGGCAAGGCCCAACAGGCGCGGCGGCTCATAAGCAACGCCTATGCAGACATCTTCCGCAGAGTGGACGTATTGGCCATGCCAACAACACCAACAACTGCCTTTGGCATTGGCGATAAGAACGACCCGGTAAGCATGTGGCTTAGTGATTATTTTACAGTATCGGCCAACATCGCAGGAATACCAGCACTCTCTATTCCCTTTGCAACGGATAACAGCGGCCTACCAATTGGCATGCAGTTACAAGGTCCGATGAATAGTGATGAGATGTTGATGGGGGTTGCAAGGGAGTTGGGGAAGGGAGTTAAGAAGGGAGTTAGGAAAGGGAGTTAGGAAAGGGAGTTAGGAAAGGGAGTTAGGAAAGGGAGTTAGGAAAGGGAGTTAGGAAAGGGAGTTAGGAAAGGGAGTTAGGAAAGGGAGTTAGGAAGGGTCTGATTTCCCTGTTCTTTTTTTGAGCGCCATGCACGGCGGCGCGCTATTCGGGCACGGAACGGGCCTTTATAGGCAGAATCTCGCTGCAAGATTGCATTGGCAAATTCAACTAGCTGAATTGATAGCCCATTAAGGGCATAGATTAAAATCTTAGCGAATTTTTCGTCAATAAGGTTGCGCTTTATCGCTCGTTCTAGGCAATTACGAACCTCAACGGCGGAGCCCTCGGCATACATCAAGAACTGAATACGCTCACCGGTGGAAGTTCGCCCGTACCCTTCACTGATGTTATTGCTAATAGAGTCAGCCGCCCTCACTATTTGGTTGCCTAACGTATCCTGATGAAACACTGACCAACACGCAACCAATGCCGAAACTTCGTCGGCTACCCTTGCGGATGTTTGATACACCCGTAAACTCTGCAAAGACATTTTGTACCTGCACTATTATTCTGTGAAAGAATTCTAGTGCGGATCATCCAAACGTTCGTGACAAACATTCGCGAAAAAAATAGATTAGCTCCCTTCCTAACTCCCTTTCCTAACTCCCTTTCCTAACTCCCTTTCCTAACTCCCTTTCCTAACTCCCTTTCCTAACTCCCTTTCCTAACTCCCTTTCCTAACTCCCTTCTTACGCAACGGTAATCGGCACCTGGATCTTCTCGGAGATGCTCAGCTTTACCGGACAGGTAGACACTGCGTTCATAAACAACGTTAGTTCTGGCTCAGTGAACTTCTTATTCATCGTAATGTTTACAATAAGCCGGCCAATACGCCGGAGCGGATCGGCTATCATTTCCTTTTGAACCGCAATCTTGGTTCCTACAACATCCCATCCATATTTGTTGGCCGTTAGGCCGATATAGGTAAGCATGCAAGACGCCAGAGCGCTAGCCATCAGGTCTGTTGGGGAAAAACTCTCGCCCCTTCCCTGATTATCTACGGGGGCATCGGTGATGATTTTGGTGCCGGATGGGCCGTGTTCTACTGTTGTCCGAAGCTCGCCTTCGTATTTCAGTTTCATTTCAACCATTGAAAACTCCGTCTGTTTGCGGTTTGTCCGTAAATTTGTCTTCTATCCCACTTAGGACATAAAAAATGAGCGTACTCGTAGGCAAAAAATCCAAGATCATCGTCCAAGGCATCACGGGCGGCGAAGGCACTTTCCACTCTAGCCAGATGCTCCAATATGGCACAAACGTAGTTGGTGGCGTTACACCCGGCAAAGGTGGAACAATGTACTCAGGAAAGGGTGACGATACGTTCACTCGTCCAGTACCAGTGTTTAATACCGTGTCTGAAGCAACTGCGGCCACTGGCTGCGATGTATCCATCATCTTTGTACCTGCACCTATGGCTGCAGATGCCATCCTTGAGTCTATCAGCGCCGGCATCGCCGTGATTGTCTGCATAACAGAAGGCATTCCAATAAAGGACATGATTTCTGTACAGGCGGCCCTCGAGAATTCTTCGAGCAGACTCATCGGTCCAAACTGCCCGGGTATTATCACACCTGGTGAATGTAAAATTGGCATAATGCCCGGCTTCATCTTCAAGGCTGGCCCAATCGGCCTCGTGTCTCGCTCTGGCACGCTTACGTATGAAGCCGTCCGGCAGCTTTCTGATGTTGGCCTTGGGCAGACAACGTGTATTGGCATAGGGGGCGACCCTATCGTTGGCACACGTTTTATTGATGCCATCAAACTCTTTAACGAAGACCCCAAGACGGAAGCAATTGTTATGATTGGCGAAATCGGTGGCTCGGCAGAAGAAGAAGCAGCGGAATACATCAAGAAGCACGTTAAGAAGCCCGTAGTGGGCTTTATTGCGGGCCAAACGGCACCTCCTGGCCGTAGGATGGGTCACGCCGGTGCTATCATCTCTGGTGGCAAGGGCACGGCTGCCGACAAGATGGCCACGATGCGCGCGTGTGGTATCACGGTTGTTGACTCTCCAGCTACAATTGGCATTACGATGAAGAAGGTGCTTGCTCGTAAGCCAGCTGGAAAGAAGGCGGTAGATAAAAAAACAGTGATCAAGGCGGCAACAACAAAGAAGTCGGCGGCAAAAAAATCGCCAGCCAAGAAGTCAACCTCTAAGAAGTCATCCAAATAACTCGAAAGACAAATCATGGAACGTACACTCTGTATTATTAAGCCCGACGGCGTCCGCAACAACAACATCGGCAACATTGTAGCGATGATTCAGGCTGCGGGCTTTCGCATCCTTGGCATGAAGCTTACACGCATCTCCTTGGACGTTGCTGGTGAATTTTATGCTGTTCACAAAGAGCGTCCTTTTTATGGTGAACTCGTGAGTTTTATGTCGAGCGGAGCAATTGTTCCTATCGCCCTTGAAAAAGAAAACGCAATTGCTGATTGGCGCGCTCTGATTGGATCTACAGACCCTGCAGAAGCTGCTGAAGGCACTATCCGCCGCGCATACGCTACAAGCAAGGGCGAGAACGCCGTGCACGGGTCGGATTCTGTAGAAAACGGCATCAATGAGGTTGCTTTTTTCTTCGCGGCAAGCGAACTCATTAATAACGGCTGACCAACAACACGAAACCAATAGACTCGTCTGGTGTAACTGACTGAGGGCGGCCATCCGCCCTCTTCTCGTTTCTGAACGATTTGTGGTAGATTTCCATGAACTCACATTCCTACTTGATGCCAACAGCACTCCTCTCAACTGCCCTGTGTCTGCTTTTTACAGCCGGCGTTGCATTTGCGCAACAGCCAGGGGCTGCCCCTTCCAACCGTGAATATCGCCTACAGGCGCTGTATCGGGCTGGAGTTGCACAGAACTACGAAATGGTGGAACAAACCACGGTTGAGCGTACGCATAGCGATTCGTCAAAGAAAACCTATAGCCGTTCCGTGAAGTATTTCGTAGCAACCAGATGCATCGAATCGCAAGACGGTGTTTCTCGTCTTGTGGTGAACATCGACTCGTTGATCTACAACTTCAAGGGAGAAGGGGCGGAGATATCATACGACTCGCAAAAGGACATCACCCCAAAGGTTTTTCCAGACCTCAACAGTTATATCGGCCCTCTCAACAGAACGTTTGAGCTCACCGTTAGTCCATACGGCGAAGTCTCCAAAGTGTCTGGCGAACAAATTGATTTTTGGCGCGATTATCTAGAGCAGAACGCTAACGATCTCGACACGCTCCTGTATACGATTTGGATGCAGTCTCTCGAGCGCGAGAATCTTCTTCAATACGGCGATATTCAACGCAGGGTAATCCCTGGCAAACGCAAGGCCGTTGATTCTACATGGATGCATGACCTGTCTCTGCGGATAGACGGCGTAAATTATGGTGGCAAGGTTACATCTCGTCTTGCTGAGTTCTCTGGCGGAGTCTATACGCTGATTACAAAGGATACCATCCGTGCAGGCAAGAATCAGACTGCGCACGTCTACGGAATTCCAAGCGTTACACAAGTACTTGATGGTGGTGCCGTTGTAGACAACACGCTGATGCTCACCTCGAGCGGTACGATCAATGAAGTAACATGTCTTGTTTCGGCTTGGATGCGAGCCCGCATACATAGCGAAGTTTTCACACAGCGGATTACTTCTACAACGCTGTGGAAACTTACCGGGCAATATCAATGGTGACACGTCTACTTTGTTCTCTGGTTGTTTCATGCATGTTTGTTGCATGTACTTCAGATAAGGTTGCCTACGAGGTTGCAGAAGAAAAGTCTGGTACTATTGTTGCCAGTGATACGGCTCAAGCGAGCACTATTTCATTTGCTGAAGCAAAGATCGATTCATTTACACTACGCTATACCAAGGGCGAAGTCTATCGGTATCGTGTGCAGCAATATTCTGATGGTGGACCCGATACCGCCGCGGCAACAACAAAGAGTTCACACGTGTACACAAAGATGGTCCGAAATGTTCGTTCAGATGGCTCGTATGAAATTGCAATGCGCTTTGATTCTATTCGTATCAATGCAGTTGTTCGCAATCGTACTACGGGGGCTTTGCTGCTAGAGCAAAACTATTCGTCGGCCGACAGTAGTCAACGAGCGAACAAGGACTTTGTTCAATTCAACGCTCTGATTGGTGAAGAAGTTCTGGTATACGTTTCTCCACGAGGGGCTGTACTGCAAGTGGGAGACGTATCTCCGATTGTCAATAAGATGATTGCTACCACTACCCAGACAATTCCTCAGCAGGCCATTGAACAACTCAGCAATCAAATTAAGTCGTCCGTGTATGCCACGTTCCACGGCCAAGAAATAGTCCCCTTCCCTACAGTCAAAATTGATTCAAATGGGAACTGGGTTAACGTACTGAACACGCCGTTAGGTGAATTGTTCACCGTGTCTACAACTGCCAGGTATCATATCGTTGGACTAAAAAAAGTTGCAGGCAGAACTCTGGCCAACATAGAGGCCGCGGTTCAAGGCAAGATCAGTGTTCGCCCCCTACCAAAGAATGCCCCATTTAGTGTTACGCTTCGTTCCTCATCCATCAGCGGAAATTCTCACTCGCTGTTAGATGCGGAAAGGGGCTTTACCATCTCAAAGAAAAATGCGATTACAATGAATGTGGCGGCTCAAATCGTATCGCCAAAGGGCGAGCGTAAGAACGTCTCACAAGTTCAAGTTGCACGTTACGAGATCGAACTGTTGCGTTAGAAGTTTTATGGCGAAACAAAAGGTCGACCTCCGCAAGGTCTTCCAACCGAGCGACTCCATCGTGTTCCTTGTGATCGCGATAGGATTATTTATTGCCTTGTTTCTCGACGACATGTCCGTGCGACTGATCGGCGTATGTATCACGGTACTCGGCGGCGTGGCACTGTTCATGATAGTTTCTCCGCGGCTTACGGACCTTCAGATCATCTCACCTGTGCGCCCATCGCAGACGCCAGATCTGGGCTCTCGTACAGTAACAGACGGGCAAAAGACATCACAGACATTTGATGGCGATGCCTATCGCGAGTCTTTTGGTACTCTCGATACTGAAGACACCACCTTTATTGACGAAAACCAGATCGACCTTTTTGAAGGTCATGGTGAACTAACAAAAAAGCCAGCCCCCTTACCACAGAAGTACACTGCGACGAGTACATTTCCGGCCGTGCTGCCTAGTGGCTTGTTGCAGGATACAGAGTCGAGCGTTGTAATCCTTGGGAAACGCTCATCATCGCAAAAGAAGACCCCTCCAAAACTTGTAAGTGAGCTGAGAGAAGAGACCCGCAAGGCCTTGCTCGATCAAGATGTGCCCGCGCCGCCACCTACCATTGCTACGCCGGTGGTAGAAGCTACAGAACCGTACGCTTCGTCGATGTCTGTGATATCAGGCCCGGTTACCGAAGAAATTCAGCTGTCAGACGATGTGGTGGTTCGGCCGTCTCGTAGGAAGTCTGAATCACAACCTGAACCACAATTGGTTGATGATGCACCGCAAGAAATAGTTCAGATCCGCGAGATTGTAGACGAGGCGTTTATTGAAGCAGAGGCGCAAGAGATAGCTGAGATAGCTGAGATAGCTGAGGTAGCCGAAGAGGAATCTGTAGTAAACGTTGTGCGAGAGACTTCGCGCAGATCACCTGCTGTAGCGTTAACGACGTTTGTAAACGACGACGCCGACGAAGATCTTTCATCCCAGGAACCACGCCGCGAGTTCGACTATCTTCTCAACCGTGTTCTCATGGTTATTCGTTCTGCTACTAATGCACGCACGGCTGCTTTCTTATGGGTTAACTCGGAACGCCAACAGCTTGTTGTTGAAGCAAAGATCACAGAAGCTGAAGCTGAGTTCACTAGCCAGCGCAAGATTCCGATGGGATATGATGCGGTGAGCCAGATAGCACGTGAAGGTAGACCCGAGATCATAACCCAGATCAGCACGTCGGCTGAGCTTGATCTTCTGCCTTATTACGACAAGCCAGCACAGACAGTGTCATTCATAGGCGTACCCGTGTATTATGGCGGCAATGTTGTTGGTGTGTTGTGCGCAGATTCTTTAATTGAAGATGCGTATTCCGACATTACGGTTGGTTTCTTTGGTCAATTCACCAAGCTGATTTCTGGCCTTGTGTCCTCCTACACGGCCAAGTTTGACCTCATGCAATCGGCGGCTACGTTTGATGCAATTCGCAAGCTCAACGAGAACCTTGGCGGAGCACCAACGTCTGCCCAGCAGATCGCAAAGGCATTGTTCTCCACGGTGATCCAACTCATGGATATAAGTCGTATTGGTGTTGTGAGTTTTGACACAACCAATGCGAGATGGAGCATCACCGATGCACGTTCTGCAGCGGAGGACGGTTATCGTTCTAATGTAGGTGTGTCTGTTGATCTGGCTACGTCTGCTGTTGGACATTCCATTAGTTCGGCTTCAACGGTAACGCATGACAACACGTATAATGGTGTTCGTGTTATTCTCAATGAGCCATCTCTTGAGGTTGGTCAGTTTGTTGCAGTACCGATATGCACATCTGAAGAATCCTACGGCGCGATGTTCTTCGAAAATCTTGAAGGCACCTTATCTCAGCAAGACATTGCACTGGCCGAAGCTCTCGGCACACAAGCAGGGAGTCTGTTCGAACAACTGAGAACAGTAGAAGGTCTGCAGGGTTCCGCACTTCTCGACCATGCCACTGGAGTTCTAAATACCCAGGGCTTTGAGATGCGTATTCGGGAGGAGTTCTCCCGTGCTGTAGACTACAACATGCCTCTTACGTTATGCATGGTACATCTGGACCCATCAAGGGCTACAACAGCACAGAGGGAGCACGCAATCCTTCACGTGTTGCGGCTTGTACGTGCGCAGACACGTGAGTACGATGTGATTGCGCGTGTTGCAGAAGATGCGTTGGCCGTTGGTCTCATCGGTTATCGTCTGCAGGAAGCACAGAATTGGACGGAGACGATGCGTAGAGAAATCGCGAGCTCGCCAGTGGATGTGGAAGGCAAGCGGCTTTCATTTACCGTTTCGATTGGTCTGTCGCAAGCAGAGCCACGAGACGAGTGGGACGATCTGATTGCACATGCAAATGCCGCACTTGATGTGAGCAAACGCTCGGGCAACAAGGTTACGGTGTTTGCTTAGTCGTTGTCGGGACCTAATGTGCTAAATCGCACAAGTACCGGACAATGATCACTCACAGCATCTGCGATGTTTCCTTTGAGTGAGGACCTAATATCGTCCATCCGCTCTGTTCCCTTAATCATCCGTTCTCGCACGCTAGTGGATACCACCACTTGGTCGATAGTAGTCCATTGTTCATTAGCACAGCTCTTAAGCGAACCGGTAAGAAAGAACATGTTGCTACTCTCAAGAAGGGGCGTTAGGGTGGCCTGCTGACGTCTGGCAGTGAAGTCATTGAAGTCTCCCACAATCATCACATCCTTTTCTTTGCCTGCCGCAACAATGGAGTCGCTCCATTGCCGGAGCAACTCTACTTGTTTTGTTCGCACCACGCGAGACTCTTCCCGCATTTGATTTGTGCTGTCATATCTCGACGTACTCTTAAGATGCACTACCATCATCACCCAATCAAACGAGCCCCTTGTACACTTCACCATCAAGCCAGGCCTCATCCCCTCTCTGCCAGTGGTTAGGGGCGTAAAAGCCGCGAGGCGTTCAACAGTTACGTTCTTGCGATAGACTACTGCAACATTTTGTTTGATACCAGCATCAACAACAAATCCGTCATAGTCATTGAGGTAGCGCAGAATACGCCCAAGTGCATTGTTGTTTTCTATTTCTTGCAAGCCCAGAACATCAGCACCAGTGCGTGATATTACATCGGCTATCAGCAGACATTCTTGGTCGGATCGTGGCTTTCGATCATCTAGCCCGTCTCCAAACCACTCAATGTTAAAGGTGCCAACAGTTACGCTAGTGTCGGATCCACTTGGTGATGTATGGCACCCGCCAAAGATGAGCACAGATATTGCGCCAACAAACAACATGCGAAGACTCATCATGTACCCGTGAGAAAAGCTTTAGCCACGTAACCCGCTACCTGCGGATTCTCCTTGAGACGCCGAGTAGAATAGCCATACCAGTCTTCCCCAAATGGCACATAGACCCGTACTGAATGTCCGCCACGTACAAGTTTATCTCTACGGTCCTCTCGAACGCCAAGCAGCATCTGAAACTCGTAGTTGGACGTAGACAATGAACGTTCCTTGATCAGCATCTCTGCATCTTGGATCAACGCCTCATCGTGTGTTGCGATGTGGGTACGCCCCTTACCGCTTGTGAGCATTCGCAGAAGTGTTTTGTAGTTCGCTCGGATCTCATCGGGATCCTTAAAGGCATGGTCTTCACTTTCTACGTAGATGCCTTTACATAGGCGCACGGACGGCTCGTACTCTAACAACAGACGGACATCGGCTTCCGAACGGCGGAGGTAGGCTTGTAGAACAACACCAACGTTGTTGTGACCATCGGCACGAAGGCGACGATAGAAATCAAGCGTTACGTCTGTGTACGGCGTATTCTCCATGTCCATCCGTACAAACACACCACATAACGCAGCTTTTTTAACGAGCGAGGAAATATTCTCATATGCAAACTCACGATCAATATCGAGGCCGAGAGAGGTTAGCTTTACACTCAGATACGAAGACAATTGATTATGATGTATAGCATCAATGACTGATGCCTGCATGTTGGTTTCGGTTACAGCCCGTTCTCGCGAAGACACGAATTCACCCAACACATCTATGGTTGAAGAAGCCCCTTTCAGCATGAGGTCCCTTGTGACCTTTACTGCATCAACGAGAAGTGGCCCAGCGATATATCGCTGAGCCACTAGCCTGATGATGCTTTTGGGAATGATCGGGAGACTGGCTACAACGATTTTGTTGAACAAACTCACGGAACATCCTTCTTTCTGTTTTTATCGAACGATAACAAGAGGTGCAACAACCAAGGAGCTTCCGTCTCTAAGCCCAATGCGATACGTACCAGACGCAACTCCACTGATCTGCACATCAAATGCGTTCAATCCAGGAACGAGAGTTGCGGCCGAGCGAAGCACGAGTTGCTGACCGTCTGAACTTATCAACACAACATCTCCACTGACAGCAATAGACGTTGAAAGAGTAAGCCTGACTGATGACGATGCGGGGTTAGGAGATACAGACATGATTGAAAACGGCAGGTCCTGTGAAGACTCATCAACTGACACCGCCGCATTGCACGAATCTATGCGAAGCTCATTGCGTGTGTCAAGAACTTCTTCAGAGCCGGCATCTATCACGCGCAGTTTAACCATCATTCCTGCTGGCACGTTGTTCATATTTACATTGCGACTAAAGACCTGCCAAATAACTGCGTCAATTGTAGACTGTTGCGTAGCGGTGCGCCATATTGCACCACCATCAGTAGAATATTGGATACGGATTGTTGGGATGAAGTCAGAACTCCATCGGTATTGATTCAATTGATTCTTGCACAGGAAGGTTCCTTCATTCGGAATTTCCAGTGCGAACCTACGATTGCCAATTGCAAATGCGCCACTGGTAGAAGGCACGGTTGGGAAATTTAAAGCTGTAACACGCATCCGAGCATTCTCGGTGATCTCATTTGGTACTGTCCACTCAAACTGCGTTGCTGCTGTAGATGCCACGAGCGTTGTATATGCAGCGCCATCTGCGGAAAACTCGAGATTTACCCTTGGTACGTCAGCCGATTTTGTCCACCGAACCATGTACTTCGAACCAATGCCTAGCCGTTCGCCTCCTAGTGGTGCATCGAGCTTAACTGGAGACCGTATGCTATAGGTTACCAGCGACGTGTCGCTAACGCTTGGGTTGGCCGCGTCTTCAAGACGAAGCCAAAACGATGTGAAAGGTAGGGCTGTTGTTGTCCAGAAATATTGTCTGTCTGCGGCATTAACGTTGGATACGATTGACGTCCACGGCCCACTCGGTGTAGGGCCATAACGTATGTTAACCGTAGAAACACGAGCCGAAGCCCATCGAATGGACAGACGTTCCCCAACATTGTATGCATCAGGCCCGCGTGGTTCCGTGATTTTCACAATCGGTGCAGATACCAGCGGATTGCACGCAGCAGTTGCAATCCATCCACGCATGCGTTCGGCGGGGCGCGTCCCAAACGTTAGCGGTGTAGATTCTCCGTTAACGAGGTGGCAATAGCTCATAATGGTTCCCGGAACCACGCGTCGTAAGTTCGCAAGGTCATAACAAGCATCGGTCCTGTCGCCCTTGATTTGGCACGTATCTACCGGAGGGCTCCAATAACAATTGTGAGTATGGTAGGCGCCAATATTGTGCCCCATTTCGTGGGAAGAAACAAATACGTCCCAGACAAATCCATTCCTACGATTTGGATCGCCAGGCACAGTACTAGCATCGAGCTGCATCGTGCTCACACCATATCCGCCGCCATTTTTCTTACTGCACATCCCGTCGAGATAGGCAATACCACCAACGTTACCATCTGCGCCTGGCCTCATTCTGGTATAGAGGTGGGCTACTGTTCGGTCTACATTATTCATCCGGCTAGACCAATCAAGCGAGAATTCATTTAGCAACGCCCCAGGTGTCTTGCCATCATAGAAATATCCCGAAGGTTCATCTTCAGTAAATTTCTCGAAATAGCCAATGTTGAGATATGCGTTGAGTTCCTGTTCATACGTCTGGGCAACGGCAGCAATTATTTTGATGAAGTATTGAGCGATTTCTTCATCTGTTTGACCGCGACGTTTCATAGTGCTGTCGAGGTCTTCGCGCAGAACCATCGCCATCGTGAAGTTGCGCAGATACTCAGCTTGCAAACCTTCTCCACCCTTCGGTACAGACGGAATAACCATTTTACGTGCCGCAGCATCAGGATCAACGGGGAGGTCCTCACTTCCACATCGAAAATCCGCAAGCAGGTTACCTCCAAACATCGTGAGCTCATCGGCAATCATGTGTGGAGTTCCAGCAGCCGTGCGTGCGCTGTTGAAGTCCCTGCCTATTGCCACACGCTGGCCATTGGCCTGCATGATGAAGCCGGTTAAATCACCTTCGCTGTAGTGAAGCGTAACAGACGTCTGAGGATCTCCATCCACGGTGCCACGATAGGAGAACACTGGTCCAACTTTGAACGGAACCTTGCCTGCCTTTGTGTGCGTGTAGAATTCCGTATTAGCATCTACCACTGGATGTGTGCGTTCTAGGACGAGCGCCGCAGATTCATTGCCAGGTAGCGGAAAGTTTAAAAGTGTTAGCGTGGCGTTCTGTGGCTCAAACACAGATCGAGCAAATGAATGCTGAAGCGTCATTGACCGGTCGAAACCGGCTACCTGCGCATTTGAAGGCGCAGTTTTGGTGTATGTAGGCACAAACAACACGCGTGTGTCAAATGTCTTTTGTGCAGATACAACGCTGGCCAAGAGTAGTAGCGCTGTAGCGCATGCTACCATTTGCTTAGGGAATTGACTCATGATTTTCTCACTGATGGACGAAGCTCTAATTTACGCAAACGATGGATGTGGCTTTCATAATCACTACTAGCGGACAACAACCAATGGCATGGTAATGAGTGAGCCCCCTTCACGAAGGCCAATTCGGTACAAACCAGAGGCAACGCTATCTACCAGAATGTCTAGCGTTGATCGTCCTGGCGCTATAAATATTCCAACTCGAAGAACGGTTTCACGCCCATCTAGACTTAGGAGCACCGCATCACATGTAAGGGGCACGGTAGATGCCACGGAGAGGCGTACCAACGAGGATGCAGGATTTGGGGCAACCTCAGAAATCGAGTATGGTGCATCGCCTTGAGCGTCGTTCACAGAAACCGCGGCGGCGCACGAGTCCATTCTTAGGGAGTCGATTGCATCCAACAAAGCCTCCGATTCCGCATCAAGAACCCGCAATTTCAGCATCGTGCCTGCCGGAACGTTGTTCATAGTAATGTTGCGGCTAAACACCTGGCCGAGTGATGTTTCGATGGTAGCCTGTTGCGTAGCCGGTCGCCAAATTGCACCACCATTGGTAGAATATTGGATCCGAATAGATGCAATGAAGTCAGCACTCCACCGGTATTGATTCACTTGATTCTTGCAAAGGAATGTGCCTTCGTTGGGAATCTCAAGCGCAAACCGAGGGTTGCCAATTGCAATTGCTCCACTGGAGGATGATGCTGTGGGTATACCAACTGGTAAAACGCGCATGCGTGCATTCTCTGCTATTGTATTTGGCACTGTCCATTCGAATGATGTTAAGGGGCTAGACTCCAACAGCGTTGTATAGCTAGCTCCATCTGGCGCAAACTCGAGCTTCACGTTTCCGACCCCAGCTTTCTTTGTCCAACGCACAGTGAATTTGGAACCCACACCCATGCGCTCTCCACCCTTTGGTAGGTCGAGTTTAACGGGAACGCTTATCTGGAAGCTCGCAAGGGAGGTGTCATTTACATCTGGATTTGAAGCATCTTCGATTCTGAACCAAAATGTCTCTACGGGTAGGATTGCTGCAGTCCACACGTACAAACGATCTGCTGCATTCAAATTTGAAGCGATGGTAGTCCACGGTCCCATAACAGAAGGACTCCAAAGGATGTTCACGGCAGACACAAGTGCAGAGGCCCATCGGAAAGTAACTCGTTCGCCCAGTGCATACGCGTCTGAGCCACGCGGCTCAGTGATTGTAACTGTTGGCTTGGCTACAGGAAGATTACATGCTGCCGATGTTATCCAACCACGCATACGTTCGGCAACTCTACTGCCATAGGTAAGAGGCACTCTGCCGCCATTGACGTCTTCGCAATAACTCATTACGGTACCGTCTACAACCCTACGAAGACTTACCACATTGTAGCAACCATCTGTGCCATCGCTTTTTAGCCGGCAGGTATCTACGGGTGGACTCCAATAACAATTGTGCGTATGATACGCCCCGATGTTATGACCCAATTCATGCGCTGTAAGGTTTACGTCGGAGGTAAATGCATTCTTGAGATTAGGGTTCCCAGGCAACGGATTATCACTGAAGAACATTGCACTCACACTATACCCACCGCCATTCTTCTTGTTGCACATCTGTCCCAAGTAGCCTATTCCAACAACACCTAGCCCAGACGGCCTATATGCCGTAACCAGATGTGCCACTGTGCGGTCGACACCGTTCATCCTACTCGACCAGTCGAGTGAGAACTCGTTAGCCAGTGCTGGAACGTCGCTACCACTATAATAATAGCCCGTTGGTTCCTCTTCTGTAAACTGTTCTAGATAGGAGATCAGAAGATAAGCGTTGATTTCCTGCTCCCACATCTGCGCAATGGATGCATAGATCTTGATCAAATATTGGATGCTCTCTTCGCTTGATAGACCACGCTGCCTCATGACAGCGGTTGCGTCTTCCTTTATCACCAATGCAAGTTTGAAGACACGAAGGTATTCTGCCTGGCCACCCTCCACACTCTTTACTACACCTGGTATAGACATCTGGCGTCCTACTACGTCCAGATCATCGGGAAGTGCTTCGTTGCCGCACCGCCCTCTCTTGAATGGACTAACATCTTCGAATGCTACTTCATCGGTTACAGAATGTAATGTGTTAGACTCCGATCGTTTGACAGAGAAGTCCCTTCCAACGATATAACGTCTGCCGTTGGACCCTTCAATAAAACCTGCAAGGTCGCCCTCGCTGTAATGCAGAGACACCTTCGAACTCGAATCTCCGTATATACTTCCCTGGTAGGAGATCACGGGACGAATCTTGATCAACTGTTTCCCGCTCTTCGTATGTATATACATCTCCGTGTTACCGTCTACAACCGCATGCGAGCGCGTGAGGTGAAGCGTTACAGTTGAATTGCCAGCAAGAGGGAAATTCGTGAGCGTCAATAAAGGTGGGCTATTGCCAAATGTTTCTCGCGCAACATCATGCTGTAACGTTACAGTCTGTCTAAGATTTGCAACCTGATTATTGTCAGGCGTTGCCTTCACGCTTACGGATCTCAGTAACAGTCGCGAATCAACTGTTTGTTGAGCTTGTGTTGTGGACGTTACAACTCCAAGCACCACAAGGAACGTTAGAACGCGTACACTACGCATAGTCATGGCAATCTCCAAAAGAAGGCATTCGTAAAACACATCAACGAACGATGGCTAGAGGAATCACTACAAGTGTTGCTCCGTTGCGTAGACCGATGTGATACATCCCGCCAGTAAATCCGTCTAATGACACATCAATTTCCGACGAACCAGAAACCACAGATACAGACGAGAGAAGAAGCAACTCGCGTCCGTCAGTACTTATGAGTACAATGTTGCCAGCGAAAGGAATATCAGAAGAAATGGCTAAACGTACAACGGAAGAGGCCGGATTTGGCGTTGCGGCCGTAATTGCAAGTTGAGCGGTGTTAATCCAACCGTCTGACACCGACATTGCTCCGCACGAGTCCATCTGCAACGAGTTAACTGTGTCTAGCTCTTCTTCCGTTGCTGCATCGATGATTCGTACTTGAACCATGGAGCCCGCGAGAACGTTGTTCATGTTAACGTTCCTGCTGATGACTTGTCCGAGCGATGCATCAATCGTGGACTGTTGGGTTGCATTACGCCAGTTCAATCCGTTGTTGGTTGAGTACTGAATACGGATCGTTGGAATAAAGTCCGAACTCCAACGGTAAAGATTTGGTTGATTCTTACAGAGGAAAGAATCTTCAATCGGCAGCTCAAGTGAAAACCGCCTGTTCCCAATAGCAAATGCTCCACTCGTTGAGGGGGCGGTTGGAAAGTCGAGAGCCGTAACGCGCATACGCGCTTGCTCTGTGAGTGTGTTTGGAATTGTCCAAACAAACTGCGTTGTGGTAGATGCTGCCAATAACGTAACGTAGGATGCACCATCTTCTGAAAACTCCAAACGCACGTTGCCAACCCCTGAACTCTTGGACCAACGGACAGTAACTTTGGATCCAACACCGAGACGTTCGCCACCCGCGGGGTCATTGATCCTCACGGGAGCTGTAACACTAAATGTTGCCAACGAAGTATCATTCACGGAAGCATTTGTGGCATCTTCAACTCTAAACCAAAACGTTGTAACGGGCAGCGTTGTAGCCGTCCACATATAGGCCTTGTCAGCAGCATTTACGCGATACACTATGTATGTCCATGGACCATTCTCAGTTGGACCCCAGGCGATATTAACCGTTGAAATTCGCGCCGAGACCCATCTAATGGTCACACGCTCACCAATTGTGAAGGCATCAGATCCGCGTGGCTCGGTGATGGTAAGTACGGGCTTCGAGGCCAGCGGTGTGCAAGGCGATGCAGCAATCCACGCGCGCATTCGTTCTGCTGCTCGCGTTCCGAACGTAAGCGGCGTTGAATTGCCGTTTTCGAGGTGACAATAACTCATGATAGACCCAGGCACAACACGCCGCAAGCTCTCGCTATTGAAACAGGCGTCGGTTCCGTCGCTTTGTAGCTGACATGTGTCAATGGGAGGATTCCAAACACAGCTATGCGTGTGGTATGCACCAATGTTGTGGCCCATCTCGTGGGCAGAAACAAAAACGTCCCACACAAATGCGTTCGAACGATTTGGATCGCCTGGGATTTGCGGCGCCGTGAGGTACATTGTGTTCACACCGTAACCACCACCCCTGCCTTTGTCACACATACCATCGAGATAGGCGATGCCACCAACAAACAAACCGTTTGCTGGACGGATGGCTGTATACAGGTGCGCTACCGTTCGGTTGATGCTATTCATACGACTAGACCAGTCGCGCGAAAACTCGTTCAAAAGTCCACCTGGATTTCGACCATCATTGATATATCCAGATCGCCTACTTTTTGTGAACTTCTCAAAGTACGAGATCGTCAGATATGCGTTTAATTCTTGCGCGTACACTTGTGCAATAGACGACGCTACCTTGATGAAATATTGAGCAATCTCTTCGTCGCTCTGTCCACGTGCCTTCATTATACTATCAATGTCTTCTCGTAGGACCATGGCCATGGTAAAATCTCGGAGATACGCGGCCTGTCCACTTTCACTGCCCTTTGGTGAAGACACTACCATCTTCCTAGCTGCGGCATCTAGATCAACGGGAAGTTCGTGGCTACCACACACGAACTGTGCCAGTGGATCGGTACCGGCAAGAACGGCCTCATCTGCAATTGTGTGTGGTGTGGCATCAACGCTACGGCCAACTGAGAAATCGCGACCAACAAGAATGCGCCCACCGCGTGTTTGTTGGATAAAGCCCGTGAGATCGCCTTCGCTATAATGCAGAGATACCGTTGTTTGCGGATCTCCGTTTATCGTTCCATGGTAAGACACTACAGGGCGAACGTTAATCTTTACTCTCTTGTCTCCCACATAGGTATAAATTTCCGTGTTTGCGTCTACTACTGAATGAGTGCGTTCAAGAACAAGTGTAGCCGATTCATTTCCAGGCAGAGGGAAATTGGTCAATACAAGCGTCGCGTTTTGTAGTTCAAAGACAGACGTTGCTACAGAATGCTGCAGCATCATTGAACGATTGAACGCATTCAATTGAACATTTGCAGGCGCAGATTTCAATTGTGTTGGAATGAAGAGTGTTCGTGTATCAACAACGTTTTGTCCAACAACTGTTACGGCTCCGATCGATAGAACGGTGCTGACTACAACAAACAAAGAGGAAAGGTGATTCATGTGGTTACGAGAACTGCGTTCTTGTTGTCAAATGTGCTACAATGTCGTGATGGATATCGTTGCGCTCGCGTAGTCCATCAATAACCACAAACCGGTTGGGTTCATGATCTGCAATGGCCAGATATCCGTCTCTAACTCGTTCAAAAAACTCCCTGCCAGACCGCTCCATCCTATCTGGCTCGCCCAGACCAGGGTGAAATTGCATACGCTGTTGAGCTTGATCAAATGCTACATCAATGAAGAATGTAACCGAAGGCATGACCCCTCGGGTGGCTATCCTGTTACAGGCCTGAACATGCTCAAGATTAAGCATGCGCCCATATCCTTGATATGCCGTTGTACTATCTACAAACCTGTCACAAAGAATGAACGTTCCCTGCTCCAGCGATGGTTCAATAACCTTTTCAACCAGCTGTGTTCGGGCTGCACTAAAGAGAAGTAGCTCGGCCGTTGGAGTTATCGTCTGTTTTGTGCTCAAGAGGATCTCGCGGATTGCCTCCGAAAGCAACGTAGCCCCTGGCTCACGAATCGTAAGTACGCTGAGCCCCTTGCCCTCCAGCCAATCACGGAGGAGCATCAGCTGGGTACTCTTGCCACTACCATCGATACCTTCAAATGATATAAACATCAGATTTCTCCGAGCTCTGCAACGCCCCCTATCAGTACCACACATTCTCCTTTTACCCGTCCGCGTTTTTCGAGAACTGTATGCACCGCATGAACAGAACCACGGATATATTCCTCATGGATCTTGGTAAGCTCACGTGCCACCACAACCTTGCGGTCTGGCCCAGCAATTCGCTCAATCTCCGCAAGCAACTCCGTTATGCGATATGGAGATTCGTAAAGGATTACCGTTCCCTGTTCCTGAAGCAGACGTTCGAGAAATGCAACGCGCCCTTTTTTCTGAGGTGGGAATCCAGCAAAATGTAATACATCAGTTGGCAGGCCCGACGCTGCTGCAGCGGTTATCATTGCAGAGGCTCCAGGCAATGCCGTAACTGTGCAGCCGGCTTCGATACATCCCTGTACAGCTCTGAATCCTGGGTCGCTGATTCCCGGCATACCAGCATCACTAACCATTGCCACACGCTGGCCTGCTTGTACACGAGAAACTATTTCGCGCGCACGGTCTCGCTCATTATGCTCGTGGTAACTCAGGAGTGTTTTTTTAGGAACGTCAAATCGTTTTAGGAGGGGGCTGGTGTGCCGTGTGTCCTCGCATACAATTACATCGGCTTCGCGAAGAGTTTTTACAGCTCTGAGCGTCATGTCATCAAGATTACCAATCGGAGTTGGAACTAGCCACAACACACCCTTTGAAGATTTTGGTAGAGCTTCTATAATGCTCTCGTCCGTCCGCCTACGTTGTGCAAAAAAATCAGTGAGAAGAGTTGAGCACTCCTCGGCCAACACACCCGTGCGCACAACAGCACGATGATTTAGTCGTGCGTCGTCTACTAGTTCAAAAAGACTTCTACAGGCCCCTGTTTTTTCATCTGAAGCTCCGTAGACAACTGTAGGTATGCGAGTTAACACGATGGCGCCCGCACACATGGAGCATGGCTCAAGTGTTACATACAAAGTGCAATCTTCGAGGAATTTTTCACCAGTGCTTCGCACGGCTTCTTCAATAGCAACCATCTCGGCATGGCGCGTTGGGTTGTTTCTTTGCTGGATCTCATTAACACCCTGACCAATCACTTCATCGCCCCGTACAATAACGCAACCAACCGGCACTTCTCCCTCTTGCGCTGCTACGGCGGCAAGGGCTAGGGCCTGTCTCATATAAAGTTCGTGTCTGCGGGCAACGTCGGACACGCTATTTGCCTTGCCTGGCAGCTTCGTACTGCTGCGTGTTTCCGGTATCTAAGAATCGTAGGTCGGCCCAAATTTGCTCGCCATTATACCCTCTGAAGACGTCGCAGAGCTCAAGGATCTTTGCATCAAAGAAGGTTTGAAGCAACACACTACGATTACTGATCTTGGAACGTTTGAATTCTGCGATGTCATGAATTACGGCTTCGAGTTCCGCTCGACCCTTCAGCTTGTCTCTTCCAAAGAGATCAATGGCATCCTGGTAATCAAAGAACAGTCTGCGCAGCCCCTGATAACGATTGTCTACTAATTCAGTTATCAAGGACATCCGAGTGAATTGTCCGGGCTGGAACACCGTGCTGAACTGACTCACACCGGCCGCGTTCCCGGCCTGCGCTATCTGATGGGCTGCCCTAAACATAGGTTCTCCTGCGAGGTCATCATACGTGTCCATGTCCAGTCCGATAGCTATCAGCATGTAGAAATCTACAACGCTCGTAAATGCCTCATAACGCAACGGCTGGTATACGAGCGTGGGATTGCTTGACCATTCAAAGGTCCACGCCTGATCAAAAACACGAAGCATACCACTGCCCGAGCCAGGTACATTGTTCACCAGTCTCTTACTTACCACCGAAAGGCGGGCCGTGTATGTGTTGACGTTGCGACCGCTAAGGTAGATCGTTACGTCTACTGGTACGCGCGCACCCTCCCAATCCGCATTTGAGTAGCGGTTGCTATTAAGGTAGTTGCGAACGTCCGTTGCCATGTTCACAACGTCTTGGCGCTGGTCCAAAGACAGTGGTTCCATGTTAACAGTAACGGTTGCATCTAACTCCTGTGCGTGCATCGTCACGTTTACGGCACAGATAAACACAAGGATGAACATTGAACGAACGAATGAGGCCATGGGTCACTTTCACCTAAAACTGGAATCAACGAATCTACGCACCCTCGTGGTGACGTTTATGGGGCTTCTTGCATTTGCAGGAATCAGCCAATCGCAGATTAGCGCTACTGGATGTGGCATTTTATCGGAGACAGACGCGCTCAAGGCCCCAGCGGCTGGAATCGAACAAGGTGTTGTGGCCTATCTAGAGCCCTTACCCTATGGCATTGCTGGACTTACGTACGGAATGCTTCTCCTAGCAGTGCCGTCCTGGGGTGGCACAATCTGGGTCTCAGGACGAACCGTTCAGCAATGGGCAGACGTATCAATCGGAGGACGAAAACAAATTTTTGTTGGCAAAAACTTCGCCTTTGGCCTTGCTCCACGGCTGAGATACCAGCAGGCACGAGGATTTCAAGCAGTTGTAGACGTGCTCGTAGATGTTAACGCCCAGACGGATTTGCATGGGTGGACCCTAGGTGTGTCCCTAAATGCCGTAGATATTGTAGGGAACCAGGCGCGTCCAACAATCCAATGTGGTGCAAAGAAGGAGGTGGACACACATGCGCTGTCGGTTGACGTAGGTATCTCCGGACAAGGTTCGTTAGCCTTGATCTTAGTAGATCACTGGCGCATAACTCCACTGATTCAGATGTGCACTGCGTTGTCCACCGCGCCCCTTTCATGCAGCATAACGGGTCGGCTTGCGTATAGCAACGATCTCGACTTTATAGCCGGACTAACGTTCGTTAATGCGCTTGGTGCTACACCTCGGCTTGCGATTAGGTGGGTGCCGTGATGTTCACCGCCTTGGTATTGTTGGTGGTAACACCATGTGTGGTCATCAGTCAAATTGATGATTTGATTGATGGACAATGGCTAGCCCCTTCCCTCGACATTCTAGAATTGCGACGTGAACATCCGCTCTGTCTCCGTTGTTGTGATGCGCATGAACTCACGCAGATACCTGGCATTTCTCAGCGATTGGCGTCATCGATAACGCGTGTGATTAGTAGTGGTGCAGTAACATCCATTCAACAATTGTGCGACACGTTGTGTTGCACGCCAGATCAATTCGTGTTGCTTACATCGTGTACAACGTTGGAATGTTCGGGTGTGAACATCGTGCGCGGTGCCGATGTCCGTATGCGTCTACCAACGTCAGCATTGGGTACACGCCTTGCGCGTGTAAACATAGAGTATGCACTCGGCAGAGTAGGCGTTGTAGTTGCAGAACAGAGCAACCCCATTTCACAGATTGTTGGTGTTTGGGCAACTGCACAAATCGGTTGGCTTAGCGTTGCATTGGGAGACAATGCACTTCAAGTTGGCTCGGGCCTTATTCTCGGCACTGCTAGGGGGCTTACTAGAAATGTAGGCGACCAAGCACTGTCGATTGAGAACAACGCAATCTCACGTCCATGGCAGTCTACATCACGCATGGGTGCACTCACAGGAATCTCCGTACACGGTCAGATACCCAACACAGTACTTGACGTTGCTTCGTGCCTGAGCTATCGAGATGTTGATGGAAGAAAAGAAACGATTTCTATGATGTCGGTTGCGGGGGAAGCCCCCTATGGAAACATTCGACTCTCTGTACTTCATGCTAACTACAACCGGCCATCTGAATCTCAGTCTTCTAGTGTAATCACAAACAAACAATCAACGCTGTACTCTCTCGCATGCACCCACCTAACGAATGTTGGAACAATTGTTAGCGAGCTTGTGCTCGATGATGAGTACCGTGTTGCATTTCAAGCGGTGTATAGGCAACAGGGCGAAAGAACCGACTTCGCAATAAATTTCTGGTGGTATCATCCAGATCTTCGTTCACCGTTTGGCTCATCAATTGGAGGTTCATCAACGCCAACCAATAGTGTTGGTTCGGTTGTGGCCTACAGAATTCGCGAGAAGACATTTGCATTGGAGCTAACTGGTATACATCGGAGACATGTTTCGCGATCTTTCCTCACGCCCCTTCCAACACAGGAAACGGAAATTATAGCAGACGTATCAACACGAACTATCGGACCGTGTATATTCAGTGCGCGTATACGGTATTTGTTTGGAGAGGATAGCAAAACAATCAACACACTTCGCATTCTTGATGAAACGGCCCTTGCTTCGGCACGCCTCGATGCAAGTGTTCGATTAAGCAAAACGGTATTGGGCAGAATACGTGTTGATGTGAGAAGATCATGGTGGCATCGTGCAGACACAACCGACAATGGATCGTTGATGTTTGTAGACCTACAATGGAGTGCTACACCGTCCTTAAGACTCAGTGTGCGGTGGTCACAGTTTGCATCGAGCAGCGGAACAATCGCTCCTCGCATGATGGAGGTAGGTGTGGCAGGGTCTATGCAAACGGTTGTGGGCAACGGCCGTGGAGCACGTTGGATGATTGGAGTGCGTTGGGCCGTTACTGCGTGGGCAACAGCCTCATGCGCATTTCACCAAGACAGGCGTGTGATAGATGGTCAACTCATTACCGACCGGTCAGCCCTCTTTCAGATCGACCTTCGGCTGCGTGCCACTGGTAGGCGAGAGTTCATCGCGGTGGATGATGAGCCTAGCTCCAGGTTGGAATGATACGTAGTACCACAACCACTCAACCACAACTTTGAGTCTATTGCGAAAACTTATCAGTTGCATAACATGAATCACCGCCCACATCAGCCATGCGATGAGTCCGGACGAATGAATTCCAAAAACAGTAGCAACGGCTTTTGCTCTACCGATGGTTGCCATCGATCCGTAGTCGCGATATGTAAAAGGGGCTCTCTCTTCACGTGCGATATTTTCCTTGATGAGTTTGGCAACGTATGCTCCCTGTTGCATTGCTACCTGAGCTACTCCAGCTAAAGGGCCATGTTGTGTGCTGAAGTGCGCGCCATCTCCAACAACAAATACGTCTGCGAGCAGTGGAACACTGCAATCTGGAAGTACAAGAACCCGGCCAGTTCTATCAAGTTCCACATCCAAGGTTTTAAGTAGTGGCGAGGCCTTGTTCCCGGCAGCCCAAATAACGTTTCTGCTTGAAACAAATTCGCTGCCGATCATTACTCCGTGTTCGTTTACATCCGAGACCTCGGCATTACACATAACCTCTACGCCTAGACGCTGAAGCATCTTTATTGCTTTGGTGGAATGAGACTCGCTAAATGAAGAGAGGATGCGCTGTCCGCCCTCTACTAACAATACACGCAGATCGCCTTTTCTGAGACGCGGAAAATCCGGGAGCATCGTACGAAGAGAGATCTCGGCGATTGCTCCAGCAAGTTCTACGCCGGTAGGTCCGCCCCCTACCACAACAAAGGTGAGCATCGTTCGTGCAACAACAGTTGCTGCGTGGTGTTCTGCCTCTTCAAATGTGCGAAGGATTCGTTCACGTATGAGCAACGCATCGAAGAGGTCTTTGAGTCCAGGAGCATTTTGTTCCCACTCTTCATGTCCGAAATACGAATGTCGGGCTCCCGGCGCAAGTACCAACGAGTCGTACTGGTATGCTCCATCCGACGTAACAACTTCTTTACGCTGCGTATCAATGTTTGTAACCGTAGTCATCACCACATGGAGATTGTGTGACGAGCGGAGAATACTTCTAATCGGCTGTGCAATATCTCCGGGCGAGAGAGCAGCAGTTGCTACCTGATACAGCAATGGTTGGAACAGGTGATGATTGGTGCGATCAATGAGCGTAACATCAACATCCGTGTTCTTCAGAGTTTTTGCGGCCGTTAGTCCGCCAAACCCGCCTCCTACAATCACTACGCGCCGGCGTCCACCTGTTGGCATGATGTTTTACCGCCTAATCAGGACCGAATACGCTTCGGCCTCGTGAAGGAAATGTTGAGCAATGTTGAGCGAAAGGGGCTCATCATACTCCATACGTTCGGGATGCCATTGCAATGCAAGGAGAAACGGCTTTCCGCCCATTGTTGCATCACCCCATTCAAAAGCTTCAATTACACCATCAGGAGACAATGCTGATGGTGTGAAAAGTGTTGCGAGTTTTTCTACAGCTTGATGATGCGCCGAGTTAACGTTTCCATCGAGCACGCCGGCAATGCGCAAAATGATGGAGCCCGGTTCAATGTGCACGTGATGTTTTGAATCTACACCATCAACTTGCCGATGTTCAATAGTGCTTGGTGGGGCACTTGGGATATCAGCCGTTAACGTTCCGCCGTACGCTACATTGAGCAACTGTGCACCTCTGCAAATGCCGAGCACGGGCAGCGAGAGCTCGCGAGCGGCCGTCACAAGTGCAAACTCCACTGCATCGCGATGTTCATCAATTGCTCCACATAGTTCACGTTTTTCAGGTTCACCGTAGCGCTCTGGGGCCACGTCTGGTCCACCAGACAGTATCAACCCTTCACATGTTCCGAGAAGCTCAACGGCCTCCTCCGGACTACGTCCATGCATGTCAACAACCAACACGTCGGAACTAGCAGCAGCAAGCCACTTGCCGTACTTTTCATAATTGTTTGCGCCCGACGCCTTTGAAATTGCAATCCTCATGATCTAGTCCTTTGTACAATCAATTGGTCAAAATCGCTACTGCTGAGGCGAGCTTGAATTGATACCACACTTGTTGGTATTCTAGTGGAGCCATTGACGAACATTAAGGGCTTTAGTTTGACGAAGTCCTTTTCAGTGGTCACAATCGATGCATTGAGCTGTTCGGCAAGCAAGCACATCCTGTTAACATCTCTCTGGTTGTATTTGTGATGATCCCTAAAGATGATCTTATCAACAACGGTGTACCCTGCCTGCTGAAGTCCATCAAAAAAGCGTTGTGGATGAGCAATACCAGCAATGGCGATGAGGCGCGCACCTAACGCAAGTGGAGAGCTCGACTCAATTGAACACGAAACAATAATGGCATCGGGATTTGTGTACTGCAAGACATCTTCTTCCGAAACGTTGCCCATACACACAACAACATCTGCACGGCGCAACGATGTAAGGGGTTCCCGCAGTCTGCCCGCCGGGAGTAGGGAGCCATTGATGGTTGCACGGTCTACCAGCACAATGTCTACGTCTCTATGCAATGCACGATGCTGAAATCCATCATCAACAACAATCACATCGCACGGCAATGTGCCTGCTGCTATAGCTGCTGCCTCAACTTTATCTTCAGATACAACAACAGGAACGCCGAGCATCGTTGCATGCAGATACGCTTCGTCTCCGGCCTGCTCAACAGAGGCAACGATGCCCGCACCATCGTGGACAACAAGAAGCCCCTTAGATGATCTACGATACCCTCGCAAAACCACAGCCGGATGTTTCCCTTGTTCTTGTAGTTTTTTAACAATCATCTGTACAAACGGCGTTTTTCCAGTGCCCCCAGCGGAGATATTACCCACACTAACTACTGGCACTGTTACCGGTACTATCGGTCGGGTCCTTGCATCGTACCGAGCATTGCGCCTGGCAACCACCGCTCCATACAAACGCGATAGCAACCTTAGCATGTAACGCTCCCAAGTTGATGAAGGCGCTGTGTTACGTGCTCAATAACCCCACGGAGATCTTCACGCGTGAGATGTTGTGGCACATCAATGGGCGCCGATACATGCAGTGTAATGCGTGCAAACGGCAATGGAAGTTGGAAAGCATCCCAAGAACGCGTCATCGTTTTTGTTTGCGTAGCACGCATGCGCACAAGGATCAACGGAACACCGGCACGATGTGCTGCTATAACTGCGCCCGGTTTTGCAATATGAGCTGGACCTCTTGGACCATCGGGCGTAATGAGTACAACACTAGCTGTGGCATTTTCTACCAGCTGTTGAAGCGCCTCTTTGCCACCTTTTGACGTAGACCCTTTTACTACCGTATAGCCCCAGTCTCGCAACAACGTAGACAGAATGGCTCCATCTTTACTAGCACTTACAAGTGCAACTGGGCGCAGTGCTCGGAAGGCGTACCATACCGGCAACATTTCACCATGCCAAAATGCAACGATGCAGGGGCCTGTTGGGAGCCTGCCTTCGATGTGCACAGCCCACGTGCGAGCAAGCAAACGTATGCTCAGAGAAGCAAATCTGGATTTGATCACTGCAGCATCTCCGTAACAATAGCAGCCGCACGAGAGCTTGCTCCCGTACCAGCTAACATTGTGCTGACTTCATTCATTGCGTTTGTGAGTTCCTGTCTGCGAGACGTATTCGTCAGTAGATCAAGACTCTCCATTGCTAGATTCTCTGCAGTTGCTTGGCTCTGAATGTATTCATGCACCACGTTACGTTGTACGAGGAGATTCATCATGGTGATTGACGTTACGTTTACCAGACTCTTACTAATCTGATACGATAAAGGAGACGTGCGATAGAACGTGGCAAAGGCAAGCCCCCTCATCGCTGCTTCAAGTGTTGATGTGCCGGCCTTGATAAGTCCTGCGGCCGACGTGAGCATTTCATGCGGGGTGTTATCGGACAATCTACATCCAAGTTTTGCAAGGGGCTCTAGTAAACTGGTATCAACATTCCGTGCCTTAGCTACAACAAACGATACATGAGGATGTGTGGCTTGTATACGTTGTATCACCGCAGTAAGTAACGGAACATGATGGTGAATTTCTTGTCTACGAGATCCTGGCATCAATAGCACCTGCCAAGGATTGCGAGGGGGCGTACCCTCTGCCGCAATTATTTCAGATAGAGGATGCCCTACATATTCGGCCGTGATGCCGTGACGGGAGAAAAACTCCACTTCAAACGGGAAAACAACAAGGAGTCTATCCACCACAGACGCAAGATCTTTTGCTCTTTTCTCGCCCCATGCCCATAGTTGCGGAGCGATATACCATACAACTCGGAGTTTGTGGCTCCGGACTTTTGCGGCCAGGCGCAAGTTAAAGCCAGGATAATCCACAGGTATGAAGAGCAATGGCCTATTAGCAGAGATTACCTGTTCGCAACGTTTCATGAGATCAAGGAAAAACGAGTAGCGTTTTGCCACTTCCCAGAACCCCGTTACAGCAAGATCGCGGATATGGGCCAGGGAGCGGAGGCCTTCGAGCTCCATAGCTGGACCGCCAAAACCCTCAAAAATCACATCAGGAACCCGTTTTCTGATCTCTGCCATCAACCGCGCGGCGTGAGCGTCTCCTGACGGATCGCCCGCAGTTATGAAGATTCGAGGTGACGTATATTCTGTCATTACGTGATAATGTGCATTTGGCACGAGATAATGTGTATTTGGCACGAGAAATGATGACTACAAACTCGGTATATTCGAGTCACCGACCAATTCAGGAATCACCTATGAATCGTCTACTTACAACTTTTGTCCTCTGTTTTGCTATGGTTTCCCTATCCACGGCGGGCATATCAATACGCATTCTTCCAACGCCTCGGCAGGCCGAGGTAGACGGCGCACAGGGCGCAACCATGAAGCGGATGCCTGAAGGCGGAGAGTTCCTTCTAGCCGTCAACAAGGGCCAAGACGTAAGCTTCTACCGTATCCAATGGTTCAAAGATGGCGTAGCGATAACGGGAGAGACCAACCAAACATTGAACTACCCCGTTGCCACCACTGATATGAACGGTGAATACACCGTCAAGATGTCTAACCCGTGTGCAACGGTAGAGTCCAAACCCATCCGTGTAACGGTAGAACGTAGGGCATTCCAGGTAAACACCCGGATTGTGAACGACCAAGGTGTTGCAGGACTGAATGGTACAACAACAACAACAACAGCATTTGAGCTTGGCGAAGTTGCCCCAAACCCTGTTTTAGACCGCGCAACGCTAAACTTCACAACTCGCGAAACAGCGATGGTAACAGTACGTGTTGTAGACCTTGTGGGTAGCGTTGTAGCAACACTCGTTAATGATGTACTCCCTGCTGGCGAGCACACGGTTGCCATCAACACCAAGGATCACAACATGAGCTCAGCGCTTTATTATGTTGTTATGTCTGCGCCAGGGTTTACAGACACCAAGCCCCTTATGCTTGCGAAATAACGTAGTTCTCTTCGGGCAGAATTAGGCTCCCGGCAACATGTCAACTACCACGCAACGGATGCGGTAGTTGTATATCCAAATGTATTGGTGATGGTTGTCTTGAGTGTATACGGCGTAGGTGCTTCGAGCGGAATGGTAGAAAGCGGAATGCTGAACCTAGCGATGATGCCATCGGATGTGCGGCATAACATTGCGCTGCCGCGGTTGGCTCTGAGTTGTGGCAATGCCGTGCCAACAATGTCCACAGAAACATCGCATTGCGATGGGATGTAGTCGGCAATATCAACAACCAACGTTGGCACACCTTGCACAAGGCAAAGTGTAGCACCTTTGTATTCGGCCTTTTCATCAAGCATCATTCGCTGAACGTCCGTGTTCTTGGCAAGATGATCCATATGCACACTTGCAACGTTTACTACCCGCGCCATTCTTCTGCGTGATTTGTCCACAGTGAAATATTCGATGTTCATGATGTTCTCACTCTTTGTACACACCACGCCATCGCCGGATTCGAAGATGCTAGCGAAGGAGTCGCCCCCTACCGACAAAACTTTACGCAGTAGTTCTTGCATGGCACCTTCACGTAGATTTTTTACTTCCTCAAGAATATCTACATCTCCTATCACGCTTACATATTCTACGTCGAGCGGGTGTGCATACTTGGAGAGTCTCAAAAGAAACTCACCACCGTCCTCAGGTCTCCGCAGGTCTCGCACTGCTGGTGCGTCATACGGCACATCGCCTTCCGTACCCTGGATGGCTGCAAGCGCGGCTTTGCAGGGCTGAGCTAGAACAACGTTCTGCTGGCGCACACAACTCTCCATTTCATTCTTCCAAGACCAGATCCGCGCAAAGGGAGATCCGAGATGGGGCGTACCAATTGTGATGAGTCGCTACCGCCCATGCTATAGCCAACAAGGATTACCCTGTCTGCGCCTGTGGCCGCGAGTACGTAGTCAACACACTTCTCTAACTCATCACGCCAAGCGTTAACCGAATCGTGCGGATTGGAATGGGTCCTAGCTTAAGATCACCACCGTAGGACAGACCAAGATCTTTGGAGAAGTAGCCAGTAGCATCTCCATGCCATACATCCGCTTTTTGTCCAAGGCCGTGAAGAAGTATGATTGGATATGGCACCTGCATTGTGGTGACAGGTTTTACAACGGGGCAAGACTCTAGTCTCGCAATCCGTGATGGTACTGAAGAACACGATGCAAGAACAACAGCTAGGGTGAGCGTTGCGAGAAATCGCCTGGCCATTATGTCTGTGTTCTTGCTACGAGTCGCACGCGTCCAACTCGTCGAGGAGAACTATCAAGTATGGTACATACATAGTGGTCGAGCATCACAACATCTCCTGCCGACGGAATCCTTCCGGCCTGAAAATTTATGAGGCCGCCAATCGTTTCATAGTCTTCCCGTTCTGGCAACGGTATTGGCAAGAGATCGTTAGCTTCATCAATACGTATTGCTGCATCTAATTCGTAGGCCCCAGGGGTATGCTGTTCAACAAGGGGCGCCTCGTCATCATATTCATCCTGAATACTTCCAACGAGTTCTTCAATAATGTCCTCTAGCGTGAGCATTCCCGCTGTACCATCAAACTCATCTATCACGATGGCCATGTGAATCTTGTCGCGCTGCATATCTCTTAACAGCCTCTTGATTTTCACATCTTCTTGTACAACATATGGCTTGTGCAGTATGTCTTGCAGGATGATGAGATCCTTGTGATGCATCAACGTAAGAAGGTCCTTTGCATAGACGATGCCAATGATCGTATCAATCGAACCTTTGTATACGGGGAGTCGGGAATACCCTTCGTTCATCACCCTGTCCAGCATAGCATCAACCGGCAATGCACTATCGAGCGCTATAATCTTTGATCGCGGCACCATCACTTGTGCTGCCGTTGTTTCCATGAACTCAAATACATTTTCTATGAGTTCTCGTTCTGAGACTTCCAAAGCCCCTTGCTTAGAGCTCTCAGCAATCAGATACCGTAGCTCATCAGGCGAGTGTACGTCATGTTCTGCTGCTGGCTCAACACCAAACAAGCTCAGCATTGAGTTCGACATCCAGTTGAGAACAAAGATTACTGGACGGAACACAATGAAGAATACACGCATCGGAATTGCAACGGCAAGTGCTACCGACTCTGAGCGCCTAATTGCAAACGTCTTTGGTGCTTGTTCACCAACAACAATGTGGAGCACGGTGATGATTGCAAATGCAACAATCACGGACAACGTGTGTAACAATGCTACATCAATTTGGATACCAGCAAGGCCTACGGCATCGCGCACAATGGTAGACACTACACTTTCGCCAATCCAACCAAGTCCAAGTGACGCTAGCGTAATTCCAAGTTGCGATGCACTGAGGTATGAGTCTAAATGTTCAAGAATGTGTTTGGCTATACCCGCCAAGAAATTGCCTTCGCGAGCCTTGAGCTCAATCTGAGAGGCACGGACTTTCACTATTGCGAACTCGGCCGCAACGAAGAATCCGTTGAGAAACACAAAGAATAACGTCAGCGCAATATTGCCACCCATCCCACAATATACGGGGTTCAGCGCAGTGCGTTAAATGCGTTTGAGGGAATGCGTTTGTCTAGGTGGTGCGAGAAATACAGAGACAAAAAACCCTCAAGCTCCATCCTGTCTTGTTCGGGTATTTCTGTTGTTTCGCCTGCAAGTACTGTTAGTATGTGGGCATAGACTGCCGTAGACAGTCTAAGACCTTGATCCTGATCTCGCCGTGCTATGCCATCAGAAACATCAATCCGCACCACCGAGCCCATTGGGGGCGGTGAGGCGGGTAGTCCAAACCCCATGTTTTCTGCAAGTTCCAGCCGCATTCGTAGGGCCACGCTGTAGGCCAGTGGCTCATCCGTTTGCTCCAGTTTCTCAACTGCCCGTATCATCAGCTCAAAAACGTTTTCATCCGCCTGCTCATTGGCCTGCGTCCGCACGAGCATGTCGCACATGAGCAACCCCGCCGTAAGCAGGTCTAGCGAGCCCCCTACCCTCTTCCTTGTCCGCACCGTCTCGGCCTTGGAGATGGTATGTATGTCCCTGCTCCTGCCGTGATATATCGTGCAACGCACGTGGGAAAGGGGCTCCAGGGCCGCCCCCAGAGCGGATTTCATGGTGCGCGCCCCTTTTGCCACAACCGTGAGTTTCCCCATGTCACGCGTATACAACGTCACAATACGCGACGAGTCGCCATATCGACGTGAATGCAGGACTATGGCGTCTGTGGAGAGAATCATTGTGGAAGGTACGGAGTTACGGAGGTACGGAGGTACGGAGTTTTCGTAACTCAGCAACTAGTAACTATCTCCAATTCGTCCTTATATTAGCAGTCCCAATTCCGCAGTAGCTCAGCTGGTTAGAGCATCTGACTGTTAATCAGAGGGTCCGGGGTTCAAGTCCCTGCTGCGGAGCAAGTAGATTAAAGCCGTTACGCCATTGTGTTGCGGCTTTTTTTCGTTCTCTACTACTCCACAATGCTTCTCCAACTAGCGTTTTCCGTCTAGACCCACATGAAAACACCACTGATGATCCTCGCCCTTGCCTTTGTGTTGACTTCTGCAACTGCACAAAATTGGAGACCTATCACCAGCCCCATATATGGTGGTTGGTTGTCAGAATACAGCGTGGACAAAAACGGTGTTCTGTATGGAATCCAGGGGTTGTATGCGGTTCGTTCTATAGATAAGGGGCTCACCTGGAAAGAGATTTCGCCAAAGAAAGATCTCACGATAGAAGAGGTAGGTCAGTTCTATGGGATAGCTGTATTGCAAGATCCGCTTAGTGGCGAGGTGGTTGTGATATTTCCCAAAGACGGCAAGTCTACCGTTATATATGCCTCCTACACTGGCGGTGATTCATGGTTAACAACGGCAGTACCAACACAATTTAGCGGAGCCCAACTAGCAGTGTTTGGATTGCGCAACGGACACGGTTTGGCCTTTGCCTCATCTAACGGCTTAGTCTATGCAATCTCATCTATGGATGGTGGACGAACCTGGATTAATGAGTCCGAGATGAACAACCTACCACAGGCAGTGCATGAATCTGCTTCGGGTGTTGTTTATGTTTTAGACGGGTCTACTATTCGTTGGCGCGCGATGGATGGCGCATGGTCTACAATTCCATCTCCAACAGCGGACGTATCGGGGGGCACTATGTGCTCCGCCGGTAATCGGCTGTTTCTAGCCGCGCTTGAAAAAGTGTACATAACTACGGATGAAGGTAATAATTGGAATGAGACCAGTTACGATATCGGCAATGCTTCGCCTGGTAGTCAAAGTCTTGTTGGATTTGCCGACGGTAGTGCGGCAATGTTTGCTGTAGTTGACAACACGTATACTTTGTCCTATCGGATAATGAGCAACTCTACAACATGGACAACTGTTGCGGCCAATATCCCATGGTCTATTCGTAGTGCAATTGGATTTGGCAACGGCAACATTGTTATCAATCGTCCGGCTGGAATGAACTTCTCTAGTACATGGGGTGCCACATGGGAACTTCGTGTTGAGGGCATCAAACTTCAGCCCATCTATCGCTTTGCAGTCAATGGCTCAACCATTGTTGCAACTTCCCTTGCTGGAGACATCTACCGTGGAACTGTTGATGGTACATCTTGGTCATATCAGGGGCATCCTATGAGTTACGACACGTGGCAATTTCCAATCCGAGAAGTTGTTGCCGCCGCGCCTTCTGTTTATGTTGCTAGCACAGCTACTGGCATCATGAGATCTACGGACGATGGTTTTACGTGGAAGTTTGTGAACACCCGTGCATCGGCAGATATGTGCATGAGAACCGATGGAACGATTGCTTCATTGGAGCAAACTAGAATTGCCATCTCATCTGATCTTGGACTCACGTGGCAGCCACTAGCAGAATTTGACAAGAGCATGCAGGCACGGAGTATTAGTGAAGGTAGCAGTGGGATATTATACGTAGCTGCCAAGGGTGGACTTCACATCGTGGATGCAGACTCGCTCCGTTTGGTACATCCAATAGAATCTCCAATTGCCCTTTTAGCAGTTGCGTCGAGAGCATCTTTTTTTTCGTATGGAATTGTTGGAGTGAATTTAGCATCAAGCACCGTAGAATTCTCTATCACAACGGACGGTGGCTCTACATGGGTTACCAAATCCATGCCGCTTCTTGGATTAGTAAGTAGCGAATTTTTTGGGTTGTTTGGCGCAGTAATTACGCGTGAGGGTCATCTCTATTTTTCATCATATTTTACTGGCATCATTCACATGACGCCGTCTGGAGTCATTGCCTCAGAGGGAAAAACCTTACAAGAATTTGCGCTCGCACTTCAACTTGATCCACTACAGCATCTCATGAAGAGCGGAATTAGCAAGATCGAGAAGAGCGAAGAACCCGTGAGTGTTCAAGAAATCGAAGTCTCTACGGGGCTCTTTGTTAGCCCCCTACCTGCCACGGACGTTGTGCAACTACGTGGAGTTGCAGATGGAATGTATGACGTACAAATTGTTAACGTGCTTGGTTCGGTTGTCTGTCAACAATCAGTTACACCAAGCAACAACATTGTAACGCTTAATGTACGAACACTCGCGCCTGGACGGTATTCTGCCATCATTGGCTCCACTGGTGTTCGTGCATCAATCCTGATTGTACGGTAAATTCATTTGCACAAGTACTGTTGGTGGCAACTTAGGTACAAACTCGGCCAAACACTTTCTAAGGTTAGCTTCTTCGTCTCTGCGAACAGCATAGAAGCTCACGGTTTCATCTGCACAAACAAAATTGTTCTGAATTGTCCACGTGCCAACACGCACCCAGTCCGTAGGTATGCGGCCTCCCACGTGAACATCATAAACAATAGCAATCTGCACCTTGCGTTCTTCAGCCAACCTACTAACCAGGGCTTTGTCTATGAAGCGACCGCCATGAGAAACCAAATTTTCAACAATTTGAGTTGTGCCAATTCCATTCACGTCCAGAAGGTGAATTCTCGTGAAATAGGTAATTGCACCAATATCATTGGCAGCCACCGAACCACTATGATAATTCAGTTCGAGGAAACGAGCCATCTGAATCTGCTGCTCGTAAATGTTGCGTGCACCCCTAGAGAAATTCAGAGTAAAGAAAGCGGTTCGGATTACAAATGGTACAAAGAAAATTGCCACTATCCCACATAACATCACTCTACTAGAAACTGCCTCGCCCCATAGCTCACGTATAAACGGCACCACACCCACACCTACATACAGAAAGCCGGCAATCAGGAGATATGTTTCATAGCGGTATAATGCAACGTCTGATAATACCATGTGCACCAACATTGAAGTGCCAAGCAGCAAGCCGACTACCGTGTGAATATTCCAGATTGTTTTTTGTTGACGTAGTTTAAGCCAAGCAATAAAAAATATTGCTAACAGAGCATGAAGCAAGAACGGGCTAGTATAGAACCGGCCACCAACTTTCTCTATCCAGAGTTTAACAGCGCCAAACGTCATTGCAGGTAGACCACCCTTGATGGCAATCGAGTTGGGCAAAAAGTGATGTCCATTGTAGATCGAAATCGCCCCGTACATTAGTATTGGCAATGCACCAGCAATGCCAAGCATCATGGCTCTTCCCCATCTACCCTTACGGCCTTCAAGAGGCAGCACCATCAGAACACAGGCAACACCCACTACAAAGGCGCCCTCATAACGGACACTACACATCAACACAGCAAGGATGAGCAATAGAAGCCCTTTGCCTGATGGTTTGCTGCCACACGTAAGCTCCTTACCCACAACAGCTACAAAAGCAAGCGTGATCGCCGTCTGTATCGTTGCTTCCATTCCACAACAGATCATAAGTGGAAGCGGACCCACAAAAATGAGAACGAGTAAGATTCCCAACTGCCATCTACGAGAGAGTCCTTGTTCTTGCAACACCATACTTGCTAGCCACAGAATAACACCCCCGGCCGCGATGTTCAACAACAAGGGAGCGTACTCCCATGCGCCAGCACATGCAAGCAACAATATATACAGTGGAGAAGATGCTGCAGGTACATATTCACCTCTGCTCACTCCCCAAATGCCGTCTTGAATCAGGTTGCGTGCAATAGAGAGGTGGATGTATGTGTCGTCAAGGGAATACGTATAATATCCTTCACAAGCCATGAGAACTGCGACAACTAGTAGGCCAACTGTTATCAACAGCACACTTGTTGAAATCCAAAATGGCGAGATATTATTAATGAACTTGGATGATGTATTACGATTCATGTTAAGATGGGATTGTGTAAGGATGCCGAATATAGCCGTAATCAGTAACTATTTACTAGTAACTGAAACACCGGCATTCCTATCGTGATGTTAAACGGGAACGTGATACCCAAGGCCATTGGAATGTAGAGGCCAGGGTCGGCCTTTGGTGCCGCAAGGCGCATAGCTGCTGGTACGGCGATGTATGATGCGCTGGCCGCAAGTACTGCAAACATGAATCTGTTGCCAGGGTCGTGTGTAATAAGTTGGCTTGCAATTGCAACAACAGATCCGTTGATAAGGGGCATGGCAATTCCAAAAGCGGCGGCAAACCAACCATAGCGCCATAACGATTGGAGTTTCGTTCCAACAATAAGCCCCATCTCGAGCAGAAAAATTGCAAGAAAGCCCTTAAAGATGTCCGTAGTAAATGGCTTAATTCCCAACGCTGCCTTCTCATCTGCGATGATGCCAATGATCAAACTTCCGGTGATCATCAGAACGCTGCCGTTGGTAAACGCATGATGGACAACACTGCGCATTGATGTGGCGTGTGTATGGCCGGTGCTTCCATCAGGGCCATCACGGCTACCACGTGACCACCATACGTGATGCCTTGACTTTCCAGATAGGAAGCGGCAGCAACAAACGTTACTGCGCTTACGGAGCCATAGGCCGCCGCAACAGCACCAGCGTCGGACACGGAAAGCCGTCGCTTAAGAATAAAAAACGTGTATGCAGGTATCAACGATGCGATGCATAAACCCGCGATGCACGACAGGGCAATCTCGGTTGTTAAGGGGCTATGAGCTAGTTCTTGTCCACCCTTAAATCCAATAGAAACAACAAATACAAACTGATGAACTTTGCTGTTGAGGCCGGAATCTCGAGGTCGCTCTTCACGCGAACAGCAATGATGCCCAGCAGAAAGAACAACAGCGTTGGATTTGTGAGGTTTGATACCAAGATCTGGAGATTCATGGCAGCCTTGAAGGTTGTGGCTAAAGCAAAACTATCAGCTATCTTCGTGTTCATCACATTGGAATAGCTCATGCGTTTCTTTCCTCTCAGCGTTGTGCTCGCTTTTGCGGCGGTTTTTGCATGTAATTCACAGGCTCAGACCTGGACGCCTATTAGCTCCCCCATTTATGGCGGACGTCTCGATAAAATCGTGGCAGACAATGATGGGGTACTCTATGGAAACTTGGGGCTCTTTGTGGTTCGATCTACGGATAAGGGGCTTTCCTGGACGCCTATATCACCCAAAGCTCTTCTTGGCCTCGATGATTTGAGTGTAGATGCACGAATCGCCATCATTAGTGGCCCGTTCAATGTGAAAGTGGTTGCACTCTACCCCTCCGACGGAGACTTCACAGAGATATATACCACTTTTGACGCAGGTGCAACGTGGACAACCTCTCAGGTTCCAGATCAGTTTCGGGGCGCAGATCTGCTTGTTGTAGGACTAAAGAATGGGACGGGGCTTGCAATTGCCCGCTCAACCGATGGCACTGTTGCTCTGTCAAGTAGTGATGGCGGACAGTCGTGGATCGTTGAGACTGGCTTTATGGACTTGCCGACAAGTGTCCATGAATCAACAACGGGTTCTCTCTTTGTTGCCGACGACAATGAGCTAATCCGTCGTAGGACTGCCGATGGCACGTGGTCCACGATTCCGCTTCCCGAAGCTGGTAGACCGATACAGAATATATGTGTCGCAGGCACGAGACTCTATCTGGTATCGTTGGGCTCGGTGTACACTTCCACCAACGAAGGCGCAGTCTGGACCTCAACCACATTTGATTCCCCCGTTACTGCCAGCTCCGCGCCTAAGATCGTAGGATTCCCTGATGGTGGTGCCGTGCTAATCTCTCAATACAGCAATATCTACACTGCCATTTTCCGTTTAGAGAATGATTCCACGGTATGGTCTACGCGGCAGGATTCGCTTCCACTGCGAATTCGCAATCCAATCAGCTTTGGCGAGAACAACCTCATGTCCACGGGCAACGCAGGTCCCATTTTCTCTGATACATGGGGATCTGAGTGGGATATCCGCGCACAGGGCATTCCTTTCCAGCCAATCTTGAGATTTGCTGTTCAAGGAACGTCAATCATCGCAGTTTCATTTAACGGCGATATATATAGAGGTTCTATAAATGGGCCTTCATGGGACCTCATAACAGAGCGGCCTCCCGTATCTAATGGCGATTTTCCTATTCGAGACGTAACAGGTATAGCACCTTCTACCTACTTGGCCAGTACGTCGCGCGGGATGTTCCGTTCTGATGACGATGGCAACACGTGGGCTGTTGTCCCGGGTACAGAATTGACTCAGTATCAGCTAAACGTGTGCAAGCGGCGCAATGGTAGTGTTGCGGTCTCAACACGAAATGCGATACATGGATCCGAGGATCTTGGAGTTACGTGGGCACCTTTCGTGACTGTGGCTGGCACGATCATATTGAACGGGATTGCAGAGTCAGCAAATGGCACATTGTTCGTTGCAGCAGCCAAAGCACTTTATCGCGTTGAAGGCAACGCCATCATTCTTGTTCATCAACTCTCTGTGCCTGCTGAATTTGCCGTTGCTGCCGCATCGGATCCTCAGGTCTATGGTGTGGTAGGTGGGAGCGAGAATGAGGGACGTCTTGAGTTTTCCGTCACAACAAATGGCGGGTCTACATGGACCACACGCGAGCTGGACATTCCGAGAATTGAACCGCTTGTATTCGATGCTGTTGTGACGAACAGCGGTCACCTCTTTGTTTCGTACCCATTGGGTCTCATCCACATGACGCCAACAGGAACGATAACACAAGAACCTACTACTACACTTGGTTCATTCTCTCTTGGTCTTGAACTGGATGCGGATGAGAATCTCTTGCGAAGTGGAGTCAGCATCATCGAGAGGAATGACGAGCCTGTGAGTGTGAACGAGCGCCTGCACCCAATTGCCACAACGGTAAGCCCAATGCCGGGTAGAGACGTAGTCCAAATCTCTGGCGTTACGTCAGTACAATCAACATCACTGAGAATCATCAACGCACTTGGTTCCAACGTCCGTGAACAGCTGGTTGAGGTCTATGATGGGGTAGTGATGGTAGATGTTCGATCGCTATCCACCGGCGCATACACAGTACTCATCGGCACTACCGGCCAGACCGCATCATTGATCGTTGTTCGCTAAAGGTTGTTCTCCTGCCGTTTACGGCATTCCACCGCCACGAATGAGCACGTGCGAATAAACAATGGGTCCACTTTGTACGAGCACACTATACGTACCTGTTGGTAGTGCAGACACGTCGAGCTCGTAATGTGGGTCCCTGCTTAAGCTCGTCCCATACTCGTGAGCCCCCTGCCACACAAATGGAATTTTGGGAGCACCATAAAATGGCAAGTGATCGATAACATGCCTCCACGTTAGGCCACCATCGAGGGGCCCAAGTACCGAAGCTCGGCGGAGGCGAACACGTCTCAAGGGAACAAACTGCTTGTATCGTGTGTGGTCCGCCATTGAAATCTTCACAAGCATCCAGCGAAACTTCATCGTACACCCCAACGGCATTCCATGCTTCGATAACGGCCATCACTTCTGCTGAATTTGCTCCGTAATCGTCAATAGTATAACCGACACAGACCTCACTTGCATCATGAAAACCACCAGTGGGGCTAAGGCCTGTAAGCGTTGCGAATGCAATCTTCGATGCATCGTCAGGACCAGTTGCTAACACCTGATACGGACAATCAGGGTGACAATTAGTACCTATTCTACCTTTCGCCATTAGATAGAACCCTTTCCATAGAGACCAGCTCCCATCCATCACGCGGAAGGAAGTCACTCGGGGGCTCAATGTGCTTGTAATTCGCACCCGGTGGCGGCGCCTTCCAATCAAAGTGGTTGGTGCGATAGGGTGGCTGGCCGGCACTTGCCGCTGGACGTACAAATTTAGGATCCGGGTTCGTGTGCACGTCGTTAATCTCGCAGGCCGATTGGGCACGGA